>Ga0247803_1000379_pt1 | contig 24630 bp, 18 predicted proteins | sample UWRJL014104B1_FD_180928 | JGI IMG/M metagenome (GOLD analysis project Ga0247803, IMG submission 180928) | Plant litter microbial communities from Arlington Agricultural Research Station in Wisconsin, United States - UWRJ-L014-104B-1 | ecosystem: Environmental > Terrestrial > Plant litter >...
AACTGTTGGTGGAGCTGGCTCGGTGGGTAGATCGGTTGGCGGTGGTACTACAGTTCCGCCTTCCACTGATGGAGCAGTCGGAGCAGGCGGAGGAATCTCTTCGCTAACGTCGCCCATCTCCGTATCACCGACGTTGTCTGATACCACAACATCGACAGCTGGAAAATCGATTGGTGCGGGCGCGTCAACTTCAATCATCTCAGCATCGCCACTATTGGGGCTTTCATTCAGCGGCGTGGGAGCTGGAACCTGGGATGGTGATACACTCTCGAGTTGCTGTGGTTCGGGGTCATCTGGCTCGCTCATGGGAGTGTCTTCTGCTGGTGGGATATCGGCCGACTGCCTCGAAACGGACTCTTCTGTAGCTGGAATTACATCGTGGGCTGGAGTGTCAGTGGTTGATGCTAGTGGTGGTGCCGACTGCTCCGGCGCCTGCTGCTGTTCGGGCTCCGTTTGCACAGGCACTGGAGGCTCCTCCTTTGGGAGCTCAGGAAGACTGGCAACGTCGACAATATGAATCCATATCCGACGGGATGACCAGTAGTATGGGTGATCTTGTACCTTCCACTCGTTCGAATGATCAGCGTAGCAATCATAGCTGCCACTCGAATATTCGATCTTTCCTGTGCTCAGCAAACTTGGACGACTTATCGAGCCGCCAATAGGATCCAGGAACCAAAACTTGATCTGACGAGGATCTTCAATATTCCCGACGACAGAAACAAGCTTATCGCGGATTTCTATGCACCCGTCCGTAGACTTCAAGTGCACCGCCAGAACCGCGTCTGAAGCGCCCGACTGCCACTTTGGGTCATACACATGAAAGATGCCCGGACCTTCATGCTGTAGAAAGACTCGAGAATTAATGACCTGGAATTGGCGCTCTTCTGGTTCCACCGTTTCTAGGACCGGCTTTGTCTCCTTTTCGATGTCCGAGGCTTGCTCTTCGCTCACCGCAATTGGTATCAATGGGGGTTTATTTGCGTTTTGTTGCTTTGCCACCTCCATGGAAATCCAATCCGGCACTTGCCATTGTTCAGTCTCGGCTTGCGAAATGAACGCAGATCGTGCGACATCGTCGCGAACATATAGAGCAATGTATGCTACTGGGTCGTTACCCGTGATTCGCTCAGAGCCCGCTTTACCTTCATGAGCTGTGACTGCTTGTCGTTTGGTCAAGCACTTGACCATGTTGCCTTCTCTGCCGTCTGAATAGCTGTACCATTTCGAGCCGGGTCCCTCAAGCCGCAATACAGGCTGATAGACATACGACTGAAGATTTTGCTTGTGAACAACAAAGCCGTACAGCGTGTACGAAGTCCCTTGGACAAGGATATGATCATCGAGCGTGACCTTGTTCATAAGCTTGACGTAAGAGCGCGACGTTTTGTCAAAAGCTTGTCGATCTAGCTCAATGGACAACAACTGAGGTAGAGGGGCTCCATCGGCAACAAAATCGGTGGATTGGTTAACAGCCTCCTGCATGCTGCCGACGCCGACCACAGGAACTCGATAGCTTGGTGTCCCATGCATATAATCGCGTTCTGGTCCGCAAAGAATTTCCATAGCGTTGGCGAAGGGCGTGTCTCGGAGCTCGTCCTCTATCTTGGAACGCAGGTATTCCCACACTGCTATCACGTCTAGTTTGTCTAGTCGCTCTTGGATACCGTACCATTCGAACGCATCTATAATGTCTTCCAGCGTGACGGCCCCAGCGCCAGGTTGGACTTGCGTCCGAAGCATGTACAGAGTCTTCTGTAAAGCGCTGATGAGAGGTTTTGGCTGCACGAAGGGCTGCTCCTCGGGATCCGGCACCGTAAAGCTGTATAGGAGCTGCCTGAATGGCTTGAACAACAGCCACGGGGTAATTGCGGAAATCATGTTACCGCCAGGAGTCAAAGCTGGCGAAGCCGGATCTCCAAGCGCCAAAGATTGCAGTCCAGTCATGGCAAAGCTGTCCCATACATTCTCGTTACTGGGATGTTCCCAGAGGCAGTTTGTGTCGTCGTCGATGATGCGAATATAGCCAGTGAATGCAAGCTTGTCATTGCGCAGCAGAGCTTGCCGTTGTCCTCGCATACGATGGGGGATGTCGTAGTAGGGCCCATGGAACCGAGTCCATCCCCAATCAGGAGATGCGGCGCAAAATCGATGCAAGCAGGTCTTTGAATAATTGACACGGGGTTCACCGGGGTTATAGAGTACGACAGACACCTGGGCTGCCACGCTCTTGCGTTTTGGAACTGTTTTAGAGTCGAGCAAAGGAAGCGGAGTATGCTGTACTTCGCCGAGCGCTGCTTCATCTTCCTCCGTCTTATCTTCGTGCGGCGCAGAATCCTCCAGGACCTCGGCGCCCTTGTCCATTGCGGCGTCTTGCTGAGTAGCGTCGCCTTCTGCTGGCGCTTCCTCACTTTTCTGTGTCTTCTTTCCGCCAACGCTGAGGCATTCCACGTAGACGCTCAAGTAGTCCGAGTCATTGCCTTTTGGGTAGAACTTGATCTGCCACTCATAACCGCCGATGTTCACAGGCTTTGACTTCATGACAAGATCGCGGTTCGGCGTTTCCTTTGTTCCATTGTAGTTTTCGATTGTCCATTCTATGTGACCACTGACGCCAGCTGTGTACTCCGGGTCGTCTAAAGGCGGGAAGGCCTTCTTTTCCCAGTGGTCATGGTCCAGAGCACTAACCTCTGTGCTTGCCTCGATTTCCTTCAGCTCGTTCTCGTCGGGGGTGGAGGTATCCTCGTGAATCGGGTGCCATGATTGGCTGCTGTCGTCTTCATCAGATGATTCGGAATCAGAGCGGACGGGCTCGACGGGTGGGGGCGGAGGTGGAGGCTCTAATGAGGGGTCCGTTGGCGGCGGTGGTTCTGTCGCAGTGCTGTCTGTCGGTGGCTGTATACTATTAGCGCATGTGACTGAAGAGCAGATGGAAGGCCACACTTACCGGGTGGGCAGCGGCTGCTGGAGGCTGGCCATTATTGCCTGCCTCTTCCTGAACCACGGCATTAGGCGACGGTGAGCTAGGTGTGGTCCCGGCGACTTCTTGTGGATCGGCCGAACCGTTCGGCAGCACCAAGCTTTGCGAGTTGTCCGGTGTAGTGTCCATAGCATCCTCATCAGCTGGTACAGCTGCAACTTCTACCGCGACGCTGCTGGGAGGCCCGCGGTTCTCAACATCTTGTGTGGTGGCTACGCCGTTTGTCAACTCGTCCTGCATGACGGCATCGTCCCGATCGTGTCGCTGGCCGGTGGGTGTCAATGTGGTTGAGGTGCTCATATCGACGTCTTCGACGAGCGGTGGAGGCGGAGAAGAGACGGGTGGTTGCGGATGATGTGATGCGGCGGGAGACTGTGGACTGGAGAAGGGAGGGGAGGAGGGTGGCTGGCCAAAGTGCAGGTGCGGCGCTTGCTCGACGTTTGCGACACTCATTATGGCTGCGGCGGTGGGCGACGTCACATGGATTGAGCTATACACCACGAATGAGGGCGAGAGTCTTTGTTGAGTTAGTGACACAGCTCGCTGCGAGGGTTGTGGGCCTGGCTGAAGCTCTACCTTGGGCGTTACACAGGTCAAACGAGGGCCCGAGTCTGGACAGGAGCGCTTTGGAGGAAACGGCAGCAAACGTGTGGAAAGTTGGGATATGTCGGTGACGGAGGGCGGAAGAGCTCCGATAAGAGCTATCGGAAAGCGATGGTGGTCAGAGCTCTTGGAAGCAGACGCGGTATTGGGTATTGACGGACAACGGGCTTTGCTGCGTTCGCTTAGTACGAGAGGGAAGAAGGGCTGAATATGAAGAAGAGGGCGCAAGATGACAGGTACAGACACGAGGCTGGGTAGAGCTGCCTAGCATTAGATCAGCACAAGCGTTGCGTAGTGAGGCGGCAGCGTCTCCACTCCCCACGGCGCGCTAGCGTCGGAGCCTTTAGTGAGCTACCAGACGAGTCACCCGGTACATCACGCAGATGCCTTATACAAGTAGCAGGGTGGACACACGCACGCACGATTCCCCAGACGTCAGCACTTGGCCCACCACGTTCTTCATCCAGTCTGCGTCCCATCGCACCGCCGCACTCATGCGCCGCCTAGATGTCGTGACTTAGGCTGCACTTTGCGCATTCTCAATGAGGCTAGGACCCCATCCAGTGGGTCCAATATCCCTGTTGGCCATGGTGGTCCCGCCACGACCGCGATCCCCACCGCCTCCACAGAAACACGCATCTCGCACCATCCGACAGGCTAGTTGACATCGCCTCACGTTTTGGCTATGTTAAGTCTACAAGTCTGGAGTCTGATCTGCTCGCACGAGCTCTAGGCCAAAGTGTGCTCCAAAGGCGTGCTATCACTGGGCGCGCGTCTCGGTCGAGCAAACGATGCGGCAACTATCAGAGGGAATACGACCGTGGCTTCCGCATACACCTTCACGCTGTCTCCGTCGGCCTTGATCTTCCCCCAGCTGATTGCTTCGTCTGGCCGAGCTCCGGCATCGCTACCGTCAAACTCCTGCGCTGTGTTGATGTATACAGCGCTCTCTGCTCCATTCCGCATCAGACAAGCGTTGGCAATGTGATGCTTGACAATGCCTCCGCCCAAGATGATCATTCCGGCTCTCTTCGCCCGGACAGCCATGGTGTTGATCTTTCGAATGTCTTCGACAATGTCGACCCGTAGCTGCTCCGGGGACGACTTGAAGGTGTGGAAGTACAACATGTCTCCGAGGCTTCCGTCGGTCAATGCAGGGCAGAAGACGGGGATGTCGTTCTTCCACGCCCAGTAGTAGACGGATCGCTCGTCGTTGATCTCTTTTCCCAGTCGATTGATGACCTTGCTCGGGGTCCAATGCAGGGGCTCGTCCGTCTTCTTGCTTGCCTCTTGCTCCTCCAGCATCTTGTCCAGGATGGGCACTACCCAGTCCTCAAAGGCGCAATAGTTGCTGTTTGGCACGACCAGGTTGCCGATTCGATTCATGCCCTTGGCCCGAAGACCCGCGCCCGGTGTCGAGAAAGAGCCCAGGTAGGTCGGCGCCAAGCATTTGATGAAGTCTTCCTCTACTCCTCCGGCCGTGGTGACGATGGCCGAGACATGTTTGTGCTGGACCAGGTATCGCAGTGTCTCGCGCAGGCCCGAAGAGATCAAGTTGGACGTGTAGCCGAGGAATATGGTGGTGCCGTCGCCCGTTTCCGGATGCTTCCACGTGCGCTGTCAATGGTTAGCGGGAAACATTAGGCGCATGACCAAGCCTGCGACGGCGGTATGAGTTTGCCCATTCCGGCTAAATCGTTTCGCCAACAACGCAGGAGCGCAGGGATCGCTCGAGTCTCCCGCAGCCTCAGGCCAAGCGGTTCTCGCCCCCAGGGCGGCTGCTGCCTGCAGCCGACGTAATCCACTTACCATGTCGTTGACAATGCGCACAGCCTCGCCGACGGCCGTTGCCTGGAATCCCATGCGGGCATAGCCCCCGACCAACTCCTCGACGGTGATGGCGCGCTCGGCATAGTCGTTGAAGTCTATACCCTGCACCTCCCGCGAGCCCTCGGGCACAGGCTCGGATGGCTTCAGGACGGCATCCGTGGCGTTCGAAGGGGGTGACGTCGTTCCGTGATTGGCCAGTGCCATGATGAGCGAGCGAGCGAGCGATCGGGGGACAGAGGTGCGCAGCAGCGGCGGGGAGGGAGCAGCGGGCGGTCCAGCGGGTGCTCGCTAGCTTGTCTGCCGGCGGCGTGTAAAGGTACGAGTGCGTGCGACCCGTTCTCTGTGCCCTGGAGGACTGAGATTTTCAATCCAGATGATGTTGCCTCAAACCCCACATCATGGGCGCCTGCCCCAACCAAGTTAAGCTTACTTTTAGCGCCAATCTTAGCGACGCAACCGTGGAAGGCACGCGGATCACCTCAGGAGGCGCGGCGAGAAGCATGGCGGCCACGGCCACGGTAGGCGCTGGACAGAGGGCTGCTACGGCGTGCTGCATCTCTGCACTGCGCACGAGCACGGCGTCTGCAGGTTCCTCGATGATTCTCCGCTGGGCTGGGCAGGCCACGCACCGCAGAATCTGACACACGCAACCCTGCCCTCCCACATCGAATCTCGAAAACAGCGCCCAATCACAGCGCGGTTCCCCTCATGTATCAAGTTAGCCCGGTGCCGAGTGGACCTTGCCTGGTCGCCCATGCAGCCGAGCGGGCTTGTGGGCGTCAGTGCGTAGAGGGCTGCGTTCTCGTCGTCTCGTGTCGCTCTCTGGTTCTTCTCCTCCATCATCGCCGTCGTCGCGAAAGAGACGTCCTACCACGCCAGCATGCTGCCGGAGCGCTCTGCCGCGCAGCCCGGGTAATTCTTTCACGCTCCATCCACCGCCGTTTCCGTTGCCGCACAACCCCCACGTGCCCTGTCTGCTTCTCGACGAGACCGCAGCGCCACGTCAACGGCGCGCAGTCCTTTGCTTCGACCCGTGCGGCGCCAGCTCGGTGACTAACGTCCGACATTCCTCAGCACCACACCCGCCGCCGTGCTGCCGTTCTGCCGTTCTGCCGACTCGACGCTCGCGGCGTTGTCCACCTCTTCCGAGTGTTCTAAGTTAGGAGGATTCCGAACTCGTCAGCATCCACACGGGCCAGGGATCTCTCGCGCGCACGGACCCTGCCGAACCTCAAACGCACCTCACAACACCGAACTGCAGCCTGTATCTTGGTCGCCAACGGCCGTCAACCACGCCGATTTCAACCCCTTCGCACTCCATCGGCGAACTTGTTCTCTTGTACACCATATCCGTACACTTCCGGACCTGTCCACGTCACCGCTATTATTCCCGGTGGCTTGTCACTTACTCTAGATCTGCAAGACTGCGCGCAAGCACACCACTAGCCATTTGGTCGATTCGCGTCTAACGAGCCCATGTGTAGCCTAGAAGAGAGCAGCCTTCCTCCAAGTCACCACCATGTCCGCGTCTCGCTACCCGGACAACAGCAGATACGCACGCGAAAGGTCTCCATATCGCGACAGGAGACAGTCGACTTACAGCAGTGGCTATCCCCCAAGGGCTAACGACTCCAACCCCCGCCCGAATGCCGAATCGGGCGGCTTCCCACCCAGAGACATCCCCAGAGACGTTCCAAGAGGCCCGAAGATACTCGGCGATCCACTACGAGGACCTCCTGCTGCTGTCCCGTCTGGCGTTCCATCTGCGCCGCGAGATGGACGAGGCAGGGGCTATCCGGGTCGTGGCGAAGCAACCCCACTACGCGAAGCCCCACCGCTATCGAGCGCTGCGCATCCAAACTCGCACAGTTCCTGGAGAGCAGACCGAGACCGCGACCGCGACTTCGAACGCGATCGTCGAGAACGACGACCTTCACCTCTACCCCGCCGCTCTCCGGTGAGAGATGTGCGCGACAGTCGAGACCAACGAGACTTCCCTCCCCGCGACCTCGACATCAACCGCGCTCGGCGCAACTCCCGAGATGGACCTCCTTCAGCAGGGTCAGCATATTCAGATCCTCCCCTCGTTACCGGATCGTCGTATCGCGGCAGTGGCATTGTTCGGGGGCGGGGTGGCCGGGATTTCCACGGTGATTCCCGGGGTCGAGGCAGGAACTTTCACAACGATGACCGCGATCGCCATCATGATCCGCGCGATCGCATACCGGATCGCATCCCGGATCGCATCCAGGATCGCTCGTATCGCCCGCGCAGTCGCTCGCGGGAACCGGTGCGGCGGGACAGGGATCCGCGAGATGAGCGGGATTTTGAGAGGAGGGACCGCGACGAGCGACGTTTCGTGCCAAGGGAATACGACTCTTATATAGGTCCAGCAGGTCCATCGAAAGCCGGACCGCGGGGACTGGACACCCATCGTGGAAGTGTGGTTCTCGACTCTCGGCATCTTCCCGGCACGCCCACGGGCGCCGCGCCACATTCGACACACCACTCGCCAGCGGACCGGCTTGGGCCTGCATTAGATGCGTATTCTCGACGCTCCTCAGTCGCCGCGGACGTTGCCAAAGACGGGCGCCGAGAACCTGGCGGGAACGATTTACTCCTCGCAGGACGTGCAGAGGCTTCTAGAGAGCGTTACGCGCCTCGTGCTTCGTCACCCCCTGCAGCAGTACCGGCCTTTGGCTTTTCGTCCAATGTGTGGAGGAACCCTGCACTTGATGCCAAATCTACAACAGCAGCACAGCCGCCGAAGCCTGCAGCCACTGCTCTTCCACCCGTGTCGCCTGCCGCCGTTCTTCCAGCAGCTCCAGCTCCTCCAGCTCTTGCTGCTCCAACAGCCCCAAAACCAAACATCCCAGCCGGGCTGTCAACAGCTCCTCCAACGGGACCGAAAGCTGATAGAGCTTCCGAACACATCACTGGAGACGTTCCGCTTTCGGCCCACATCCAAGAGAACAGACCAGTTCCGGTCAATCCAACGCGTATCGAACCTCGTCCACCTGTTGCTCCGGCATCGCATGCAAACAATACACCGACATCGCAGAACACAGAGCAAAAGCCAGTCGCTTCACTTCCAAGTGCTACTCCAACACTGGCAAACTCTCCACCTCAAGGCCCGGCTGCTAGACCTAGGGCCCCTCCTACCGGACCACAAGCTGCGCTCCGTGCGAATGTTTCGCCTTCCTTCCCAAGGCCTGCGCACCTACCCTTTGCGCCAAGAGACGTGCCACGGGACGCCTCACCTGGTGCGATAGCTCCTCCTATGGGATCTCGCAATGGAAGTGGGAGCGGTAGTGCTTTGTCAACGATTACGTCGCCGCAGAGTCTACCCGCCAACATCCCAACTGGCCCGAAGGCGGATAGGGGAAATACAATGGCCGCCCGACCGTCAATGTATCCACCTCCTGATCGTACAGGTTTTCAACCCCCTAGGATGCCCATGGGACCAACACAGAAGAGTATGCAATGGGTTCGCCCTGGCCTCAACCTCAACAATCGAACCACCGTGCCTACTAAGCGAGAATTTCCCGCAGAGGATCGAGATCGTGCCTTTGGTCCAGCCCCGAAAGCCCCCAAGTTCGAGACTAGTGCCTCGGTTGTGGACTCTCAACGTATGGAGCATGCCAAACTGCCGTCTCCTTCAACGTCTCGGCCGAATCTGGACAACGAGCATAGTCGTGACAGAGTACCCTCTGTAGACACTCGAAAGGAGGCATCGCCCAAACCTGATCCCGCACGAACGAGACGTCTCACGGATGTGACCATGGCAGAGCCTTCCCCTCATTCCGTTAAGCCACCGATGTCAGCTACTTCAGCTCCTGAAGGTCTCGACGACTCGGACGAGGACCTTGATCTCGACGACGCCGACTTTGCAGAGTCTGAAGCGAAGTACAATCGAGGGAAAGCTCTACTGGAGTCCAAACGCATAGATCTGAGCGCTCCGAATCTAAGAGCCACCACTCCACTCCAAGAGATCATGCTTCTGGCGAGCTTGACCATAGAGCACTTGCCTTGTCAGGAAAGCAAATCGGTTGAAGAGGAGATGGCGCCTATGGCCCCGATCCAGCCGCAGCCTGAAAGCATCACTACAGAGCTTCCGACGCCAAAGGCTGAAGAGACGGAAGATATGGACTTGGACGAAAAGGATGAAAAGCGACTTGCTCCAGCGACCCGTGCGCTTCGCCTGCGTCGCGGCATTAGCGACGAGCACGAAGAGAATCCCGATCTCAGCTCACTTCCGTACCTAGGCTCCGCACCGCTCACGCCAATATCCGAACTGGAAGGGCCTCGAGTTTCCGAATCTATCATGCTCGCTATACGGGATAGGTTACGAAAGACAATAGAACCAGAGTCTGATCCAGAAGGCACGCTCGAGGACTTTGCTCGTGCTTACAGAAGGTGGCGGATCTACATTCGGAGCTTGGACGATACCAAGGACGTTGTAGAGCAGGAGAGACAGCCGTCTGCTGAGCCCCTGAAAGCCACAACCCCGGATGTTCAGAGTTCGGCAATGGGGCCTCTGTTGGATCTTCCGCCACCCACTACGAGTCGCCGGGGACACTCACACAGATGGGCCACCGAGTACGACCTTGAGGCAGTTATCAAGGAATCGCTCAAGACTGCCGAGGAAGAGAGCAAAGGCAAAAAAGAAACGGAACCGAGAAGAGCAATGGCTGATCCTGAAAAAGAAGCAGAAGTCCCTCCAGAGTTGACTGCATACGAAGCACAGCGGAGAAGATTCATTGATACCAATTTTCAACGGGAGCCCGGTCAAGGCATTTTTGCGTTTCACTACGAGCCCCCGGAGGATGATTTCACAGAAGGAGAACACAAAATCATGGTGCAGCACTACAGGGATCAACATGCGAAGAAGTGGGGCAAACTGGCCGAAGCTCTGTACAAAGAGGCTGGGACGAGTCGAACGTACAAGGACTGTATTAATCATTACTATGCGACCAAGTGGGGAAGGGAATATAAAGGTAAAGTCAAAGGAAGGCGAGGTGGGCCCCGGAGGCGAGGCGGAGGTGCTGGCCGTGGTCGTGGAGCTATTGCTAACATGGAACGGCCTGATGTGCCAGGTGAAGATGGACTACCACCCGCCCTTACGGAGACCGGACGTCCGCGGCGATCTGCCGCACCTACCTTTGGGCCCGGCGCGGAAACGGATCTGGATACAACTACCTCTACGCCTACTCCAGGACGGATGCGTCGCGGTACCGACGCTGACGGAAACCCCGAAAAGGCTGGCCGGCGTAGCAAGATTCCAAAGGAGAGGGGTGGACGAAAAGCAAAAGCACAACCACTCGCTGCCGCACCAATCGACTCTCCGGTCAAGCACGATCGTAAAGCTTTAGGAGTAAAGATGGAAGACGAAGCTGGGAAGCGTCCACTACAAGAAATGCCTTACCCAATGCATCAGGGTATACCTGAAGACCAACTGGCCATTGCTGGTGAACCGCAATTCCACTCCGGGTTATCTGCAGGCTTAATGAATTCTGCAAGACTACCACCTTCGGCGCGACCTGGCCCCTCTAGCTATTGGTCAGTTACCGAACAAACGGACTTCCAAAGAAATGTGGCTTATTTTGGCACTGATTGGGCGGCGATTGCGACCCACATGGGGACGAAGACGCAGACGATGGTTAAGAACCAATATCTGCGTTTGGTTGAAAGTGGACAGGCTCCGGAGCTGGAAAGAGTCGCGATCGAAGCCGACCAGAAGCGGAATCGAGGTGAAGATCCAGGACCCGCACCGACGCCAACCCCAGCTCCGAAGAGGCGGTATGAAAGCACACAGGTCACTGTTCCACGAACTCTTGCTCCCACCCCCGAGGCGAGTCTTGCTCACCCAGTAGCATTACCCAAGCCATCATCTCCGAACGTGCCTCCGTCCTCTAGGTTCTCAACTATTGCGCAAGCACCACAGCAAAGCAAACCTCTCGTGTCAACTGCCGGATATGCAATGCCGGATTCTGCTCTTGCCTCAGTGCCGTCGGCGCCACAGCAGCAATCTCCTCAAGGGCACCCTCCGCGTGGTCAGTCGCAACACCATAATCAGCATCATTTATCTCGGCCCGAGCTGCATCATCGTGGTGAACCCCCTCTCTCTGGCTACTTCTCGCAAGACGACTTCCCCGCTCGCCGGGAGCACCGCGCACCTTCTCAATCCTCAATTGTGCCGCAAGCTTCACGGCCTTTACAGCCCCAGGTCCAGCCGCAAATGCGCGCGCACGAACAACCTGACCCTTTGGTGTTCCGTCCAACCGGGCTGCAAGAGCGAGAGACGGTGTCCAGGGTGGAGCCGCACCAAGAGCACGATGCGCATTTACGCTATCAGGCACAGCATTCTCGGCGTAGATCTGGCGAATTACACGGTAGGCACTTCCCTTCAGCGGCTGCAGCTATGTCGCACATGCGACCACCGCTGGGTGCAGGGTCACCAGAAAATCGCCCACACTCGCTGCAACATCGTCAATTGCAACAAACACAACGTAGCGTACAAACGCCGCCGGATGCTTCTACGCAGCCGAGTACGATGTCCACAGCTCAGCAACTGCCACCGGGCTCTACCATTGCGACGTCACCTGTGAAGGACGAAGCCAGGCATTACCCTCATCCACATCAACAGCCGCAACAACCTCCGCAGCTGTCTACGCAATCGCAAGCATATCCACCTGCTAGTAAATCCTCGGTGCAAGTAGCGCCGACAGCGCCAACCCCGCCCCCGTCCAAACCTGCTCCCGAGCCACGAAAGTCAAATCTGCTGTCGCTTCTCAACGACACCGAGCCAGAGCAGCCGAGACGCAGGAAGCCCGCTGAGCAGAACATACCGTCCCATACTCCAACCCCGCAACAACAGACGCCTATCGCACCTCCACCTCCTGTCCCACAAGGTCTGCCAGCGCGTCGCGACCCATATGATGCTGCTCCTTCTCAAGCACCATATGGACGTCCGTCCTATGCATCACAGACAGCACTGCCGCAGATTTCATCGAATCGACAGGTCGTCGATCTTACGAATGATCAGGCTGCTGGAGGAAGGGGACCACCGCGTGAAGGCTGGCAGCGGCAACCATACCCGGGACAGAATCAGCCTCAACCAGGCCCGGCTCACAACTCTCCTCATCCGGGACTTGCTCAACCTGCATTTGGCGACGCTAGGCTTTTCGGAAATCATCGAGCAGTCTTTGCTCAACATAATGGCCCTAGGCACAACCCGTCGCCTCCTCCGCTTTCAGCATTTAGCAATTCACCGCACTTGCATTCTCGGACTCCCAGTCTTAGCGGCGCAGCAGGTCAACAACCTCGTCACAGCATGAGCTCTTCTGCTGCAGGTCAACACTCTCAGCCTCTGAATGGTTCCTCCCAGATCTTGCAACCGAATCCATATGCTCAGGTAGACCCGCCTGGAAGTGGCTCTCAACCCTCTGGACCGGTGGGTATGCGTCCAAGCCCACATCTCCACACGAGTCACATTGGGCCGCAGAGAGAAGCCCAAGGTAGGAATGAGCAGTCGCAAGTGCAAAATGAAGGTCTGGTCTACTCCAACCCCCAGACGCCCAACGAGCATCCTCCTGCGAGCCAGCACATGCGTGGGCATAGTATTCAAGAGCAGTATCGAGGCCGTGATCCACGAGACACTGTCCGGCACGACTTTGATGCTCGCAACACAGAGCGTGACATGAGCCGCGAAGTCTCTCACCGCGCTAATACTCTATTGCGTGAACAACGCGATTCTGTTCTATCCCGCTCCACAGGACCACCACAATCGCATCAGGATGTACGCTATCAACCTCCGCCGCAAGACCGAGGCTTTCCAAACCAACGCTCTCACACTCCGCTCTCCCGGGGTGACCATGGTCCGCCTCCCTTGCAACATCCACCGCACTCATCCCTCGGAGAAAACCACCCTCTGTTCGGCGGCCAGCGACAAGAAGACCAACCTCACCGCTTTCGAGACCCGTTCCCTCGCGACAGCCGTACAGAGCACATGCGGGAGGAGCAAGTCCAACAGCAGCAGCACCAGCAACACCAGCAGCAGCGACAACAGCAACAAATACATGCTGCTATGAGCCGTGAGGAGTTCATGGGCAGGGAGCGTGAAATGCGCGATAGAGAGATGCGAGACCGTGAGATGCGGGAACGAGATGCGCAGTATAGGGAGAGTCTGATGAGGAGGGGCCAACCGGGTCCGCCGCCGCAGGGGCAACAGCCGGAGCAAAGAGGAGGTGCGAATATGCCGCCGGATTGGGCTAATGCGGTCAGACAGCAGGATAGGTGGCAACGCTGATGAACTTGTGGCGTTTCTTTTTTTTTTTCTCTTTTCACTTCATGTGTGTACGAGTTGACATGTGTCGTTTTCTGGAAAGACTTTATCACTACCGCACTCTTTCTCTTTTGTACTTTGGACATTTTTTGTTTTGCACATGTGCATGATACGTTTTAGTGTATATCGCGGATACAGATGAGGGGGACTTTGGGCGGTGGGGCTTGCTTTTAGTGGCGCTCCTCTTGTAGCTTTTCCTTCTAGCCAGCGCTTTTGGATTTTGCTATGCGGGGAGTTGGTGGGCTTTCGTGCTATAGCAGGGATGCATGGCTTGAGGGGGGCTCTTTGATATCATGTTTCTGAAGTGTACTACTATATATACGCATTGCAATAGAGAAGTGCAGCTGTTATGATGCGCGACTGTGTTTGGCTGTTAAAACTAGTTTGGTGGTTGCAGTGCAGGACTGGTTTACAGTAGCGAAGTAGAGAGGTAGGACTTGGAGGCGTAAAGCAAACCAGCTGCTTGAAGAATCTATTACTAAGGGAGCAGACCAGCTGCTGTAACGACCCATGACCTCGAAGCAGTCCAGCTGCCCAATAACGCGTATCTCGAAGCAGTCCGGCTGCTGTCGAACCAAAACCAATACCATGAAGCAGGCCAGCCATTTAAATACCAACAACCATGAGCAGGCCAGCTGCTCAAACAATTCGCACCCGAAAGGCACCCGAGCTCTCTTCACTCCCAAAGTACTCAGCAACCGTGCTCAGAAAGGCAGTATCTCTATCCTCAATCTCCTGACCGCTCTCCGCAGCAAACTCAACCACCGCGTCGAAGTTCCTCAGCATGTTGTGGAACTCGTCGAAGTTGTCCATGCGGCGGAGTAGCTCGCGGAGAGCGGTCCAGTGCTGCTCGGTCTCGCTGTTGGCGAGCAGCTGCATCCGAGTGAAGACGTAATTGGCCACTGAGACCGGAACCGCAGCCGGGCTTGGAGCCGGGGCTGGAGCCGGGGCGGGAGTAGGAGCTGAGGCAGGAGCAGCATCCTGCTGAGCGGTGGGTACTGCGACGGCAACGCAAGCCACACGGGCGCGGCGGGTTTTCTTCTTGGTGGGCTTGCGCCCTGCGCGGGTCTTTTTGGTGGTGCTGATGGTGGCGGGAGACTTTTTGACGACGGCCGTCGCCGCAGCGCGCGCGCGCGTCACTGGTCCCTTGGTCTGGGAGCGAGTGGTGACCATGTTGGTGTGGTGGTGGTGAGTGATGAAGATGTCGTAGGGGGTGAAGTGGATGGATTGTTTTCCGAAAGAAACTGGTGTTTGACTTGAGGAATTGGCTTCAGTTTTGAAGGGGAAAAAAAGGAAACAGAGTTTGAGGGCCGCTGAGGATATATCATATAGACCAAGCTCATAATAGGTTGAATAGAAGAAATTGCGAGAGACCATGACTATTGTTCTCTGAACCTTGAGTCTGTGCGTTCACCGATTTTAGAGGGACAATAGGAGTTAATGAATATATGTTAGTGAAGAAGGGAGCTTGAGTGTGAGTAGTGAGAGGGTGAGTGGTGCGGATCTTGCGTAGCAGGCCATATCGGAATCGATCTATTATTGTAGCTGGCCATGCAAAAGTCTTTGATCTCTGATTGGTATACCTTAGAATTGTTTCGTATATCATGATGCGTAGGTGAGGTGGAAGACTACCCGATGTTGATGAAGAAGTAACCCTCGGAAAAACCTACCTCCGCTCCGCAACATTTTCCCTTCCATCACCAACACCAACCCAGCATCCTACCTACCTTTAGCAGCAACTATACCTTCCTTCGACCGTACATCCATCGAAAAGCCATGTTCCATGTTCTTATCGACGTCCTCCGCAAACGAATAGCCTTCCAATCGCTTCCCACGCTCGAACGCTACAAACTGATGTGCTTCAGCGGCATTGTCATACCATACAGCATTGCGCTGCCCGTTATTCTTCATGGTGCAAAGGAAGCCTATGAACAAAAGATCGGAATGAAGATACCGCCTGGCGTGCAGTGGATGTATATGGGGACCATATACAAGTTCTTGCCGAAAGAGGGGGATGGGCTTGATGAGGTGAAGGGAGGTTGAAGAGGGGGAATGGCACGGTCTTGGATTGACTCGATCCTTGGTCCATTGGCTAGAAAAAACAACAAGCGACGCCACAGCAGCAGATGATCTCGGTCATGGCATCGGGATGCGCACGCGTCGCGATCGTGATCCTGCGACATCTTCTATGGTTCGCCGGATCCCGACATCCCCTTGGATGGCGCTTGCCGAGTCCGCACTCCAAATGCGCGACATCTCGCGACAATAAGAAGGAGCTGGAATCACCGACGGAATGGCGGTCAGCACATCGTCGCGTGTCTCGTAATGACGTTTCAAGTTGCGAGCTGGCCAACATTCTCGGGACGTTATATGGTTGAATGCACATATCCGCCTTTGGGACGGAGATTAGCTCATCTCTGGAGCATACACCTTTGTGTTACATGCAGTTGAGTCAAAGGACGAGGAGAATCATCGGCGGCAACCGCACGGTACTCTAACGATTCGTCGTAGCGATGGCCGTGGATGAGCATATGGAGATCCATCTCGCGAAAAAACATTCGGGCGGTCAGTCCTAGCTCCAGGCATAGATACGGATGGAAAGGGACGCGGATTACTCAGATCGACGGAATCACCACATCGATTTGGGTCTAACATAGACTTATCTGATTCGAGAATGTTGGCGCAATCTTTGCTGGACATGCAACATTACGCGGGTCTCCAGAGGGGTCGTTTCAGCAATCATCAGAGATGATAGTAAGTTTAAAGTTATATCCATATAGTGTCGCATCTGTTCGCAAGTGAAAAATGGAGACAAATTTTGTCAGATCGATCCGCGGGAATCATCTCCGTGACTCGGTAGACATTTCATCGCCCTCATTTGATCGTTCCAATGACTCTCCCCATCTCATACATGATACATGGAGGATATGACTATACAGCTGTAAGTAGCAACACTACCAACAGTGCCTTCATATCGACCATAGAGTTGTATTCCACATCATGCTAGTGCCTTTGACAGTCATGGTAGGTATATATGAGTACAAGAAAGCCTCGGCAACAGACATAACACAGCCAGAGATGACTCTTAAACGAATATAAAAGCGTGTCTGCCTTCTTCTTCTTCTTGCTTCATTCTATATACACCGACTTACAAATTCGTTTCTCAACTCCATCAACTTCACGAATTAATCTTTTCATACCCAACTCCAAAACAACATAACACACTCACCTTGCCTAAAGTTCAAAATGTCAGACAAGATAACCAACACTAAAGCAACTCAAGACACTACGCCAACTCAAGATCCGAAAGACTCTACAAAGGAGGGTTCCAAGGGGGAGACAAGTCCGTCTGACGAAGCTAGCACTCCCATCACCACTGAGAAGCTTGAGAAGGCGAACATGATAGCGGATAGGTGGAAGGCAAATAAGGCTTACAAGGGGGAGCTAATTCCGTCTGACGAAGCTAGCACTCCCATCACCACTGAGAAGCTTGAAACGGCGAACATGATAGCGGATAGGTGGAAGGCAAAGAAGGCTTCCAAGGGGGAGCCAATTCCGTCTGACGAAGCTAGCACTCCCATCACCACTGAGAAGCTTGAGACGGCGAACATGATAGCGGATAGGTGGAAGGCAAAGAAGGCTTACAAGGGGGAGCTAATTCCGTCTGACGAAGCTAGCACTCCCATCACCACTGAGAAGCTTGAGAAGGCGAACATGATAGCGGATAGGTGGAAGGCAAAGAAGGCTTCCAAGGAGGAGCTAATTCCGTCTGACGAAGCTAGCACTCCCATCACCACTGAGAAGCTTGAGAAGGCGAACATGATAGCGGACAGGTGGAAGGCAAATAAGGCTTACAAGGGGGAGCTAATTCCGTCTGACGAAAGTAGCACTCCCATCACCACTGAGCAGCTTGAGAAGGCGAATATGATAGCGGATAGGTGGAAGGCAAAGAAGGCTTCCAAGGAGGAGCTAATTCCGTCTGACGAAGCTAGCACTCCCTTGCCCATTGAGAAGGCAAAGAAGGCTTCCAACCAAACGGAGTAGCCCTTATAGATTGTTAGAACATCTAGAAATCTTCTTTCAATGAGACGAGACCTTGCCTGTTGTGACTGTAATTTGAAGTGATCTTTGCTCTGCTTTGGTTCGGATAATTCCTACTTTGAACAGTGCAATTTGGATGATGATCCCTATCTGCTTTATATGATTCGTAAATGGAGCAATGAAATAACATCATTGGTCAACCGATCTTAGAGTTGTCATTGACAATCGGCCTAGGGTGTTTCGATTCCATTCAACCTCTTTCACTATAATGCCTGAATAGCAGGATAGGTAGATACCACGCATGCATGTTTCAAACAAGGTCAAAAGAAATAGAGACCGGAAGGGGAGAACGAAGATGACGCAATGATCGTGAAGTAAGAGTCAGTTCTAGTAGTTGAATCGGTCAACAGTGCGCGTACTGTGCATGACCGTGCTTGAGTCGTACATGTGAGTGTTCAGTATTTTGATTCCAGGGGGTTGTATTTGGTGACATCGTGAGAAGGAATTGGCTCTCGACGAGTCTTGGAACCATGAGCACGTACTACGAGGTGCTGTGTGCATCTACTCATCCAAATGACTCCTCTCAAACAACCACGCGACTCACACCGACCTCACTCTCGTGCACGTTCTGCCATCATATAAATACCTCACTTTCTAACTGCGACATTTCCCCAAACTTCTACATACCAATTCCCAAGACATTACCAGTGACCACTCCAGAAAACAAACCTGATCGACAAAATTTGCAATGCCGGAAACGACCAATCCCGCAGTCGAGGTCTCGCAACCTGTAGCCAGCAACATAGTGCAGACAGACGGGGATTCTAGCGGTGTGTGTGCTAGCGCAAAGCCTGGAGGACCGAGTGAAAGAGACACGCTACAGATCCCCATCGACCGTAGGAGTGATAGTCAGCGACCCCCGTTGCGGACCGATCGCGAGAACACAGTCGAGGGCGCAAATACAGATAAGACGGCTGCGCCTAACAGTGGAACAGCCTCTGGAGCTAAGGCTGGAGCCGAATAAACATTCAGTGGAGGGAACGGTGGCCATACGTGACCTGAGATCAGTGTGGTTGGAACTTGTCTTTTCATTCCTTAGCTCAGTCTTCCGGCTACGATAGACATAGCATCAATCACTCATTCCACCCCACACCCAAATGACCCCATGAAGTGAACTCGTTCCTCATTCTCACCCATCTAAGCCTCCTCAGTCTTCCTCGCCTTCGCGCCCCGAACCTTGGACGGCTTGCTCTCCTTGACAGGCCTCTGGGACTTGCGGATAGCGGATGCGCGAGCGACGGCCTCCTGGCGGAGATCGGTGCGGTAGTCACGGTCGGCAGTCGCCTTGATGATGGAGGAGTAGGTCCTGTATTGAGTCAGCTCATTGCTCTTCTACACCTGTTTGCGCCTGCTTGTATCGACGAGGAAGGTGGGCGATTCGCGCGAAGATGGGTGTAAACGTACTTGCGAGACGAGCGCTTGGCCGGGAGGTTGGATCGGTTGATTTGCGAGGCGGGCTTGTTGGCCTTGCCGTTCCTCTTGGTGAGGAGGATTACGCCGCCCTCATCGCCGGGGAGAACACCGATGGCCTATTCCAATATATCAGTTCCGTTCGCAACAATCTCGAGCCTCTTCTATTCGTGTGAACGTCGGCGTCCGGGAAAGCGTACCTTGTCGGCGACCAGGCCCTCGTACTGTCTGGAATTAGCGAATTGCTTCAAAGGGAATGCACTGCGCGTGCGTACCTTGCGGTTGTACTGGTTCTTCAGGTTGAGGGGGTCGCGCGAGAACGACACGCCGCCGGTCTGCGCCCTCTTGACCATCGTGGCACTGTTGCCGCCTGTATAGACCCATCAGCTCTTGTCCTCATTCCCATGTTTCCTCTTCGACGAGCCCTTCCCGCAAAACTCTGCTCCCCATTTCAACCCCGGGCGCACTTACGGGTAACCTCCCAAAGCAGATCTGAAGAAATAGTGGCCATTGCTGCGATTGTTCGTCGATGATGGTTATCGACTCGCAAGTTCACACTCTCTTTGGTGGGAAGTCGAAATCCTCGCCTAGATTGCCCGATGCGGCTTAGCAGTAGGCCAGCCACGCAACAAAGTAAGACCGAGGTCCGCGTGCGCCAAGGCCGCAAGTGACGACGCTTCGCCGCAAGTCCGCTTTGAGGCCCGCAAGCCACGACTGCTGGCGCGCGTGATACATCGACAGTCCTCCTACCTTGCAGCTCCATCGTCCCACTCACGGAACGTCTTGAGGTCGCAGTCGGATTCCGATGCTTTTGTAGCGTTTGACCATACGCTAATACCATTTCCTTGCGTTCACCTTATTCACTTAGCCGTTCCTTCCGCGTCCCGCATATCCGCTTCAGCGCGAGCTTATATCCAGCTCTCCCACCGCCCACCTTTACACACCCCAATACTCCCACCGTAGATTAACCATGGGCTACATCCTCTACTCCCTCACCTTCCTCACTCTTATCCTCGCCACCGGTAAGCTCACCCCTCCCGCTCCCCCCACCCCTCTCCGCCCCAGCTAACCCTCCACCCAGTCGGCTTTTTCACGCGCCACCACTGGTTACACCGTCTCCCCATCCCCGAACCCATCTACACGCGCCTCCCCACCTCTTTCCGCGATGACATCGAAGCCGGCTTCACCTCCGCCGCCTTCGATCTAACCACCAACGTGGAAGCCGGCGATTCCCGCCAGGGTCTCGATGATGCGGCGAAGCGCGAAGTCCAGATTATCATGAAGCGGAGGGGTGTAGGGTTCGATGAGGCGAGACGGCTGTATATGCAGGGACGATTCAAGAAGAATAATATCGGAGCAGATGGGATTCCGAGGGATCCGAAGTTTGTTAGCTTTTCTTAAGGGTCGAGACCGTGGTTAATGAGCATTTGCTGGTTTTTGGGGAAATCCCACTGTGTTTTTTTTGTCTTTGGAAGCGTAGTTCACTGGTTATGAGAGGTTGGCGTTCTTGCGACGGACTTGGAGATGTCGGTCTGTTCAAGAGTAGGGAAGTATCGGGACGAGGCTGGTAGCCACACCCCAGATTTCAGCCTTGGTTTTGGGTCTCGCATTTCTTTTGTTGTATTAATCTCGTCCTCTAGGATCTGCACTCTGACTTCGATATACCATTTCCTATCTATCAATGCTTTGTTTGAATCTCATCCTAAGGAGGTCCCCTGATGGTCAAAACAACGTTCAGCGCCTTGATTACTACGATTGCGGTACATAATTCGTCGCGATCAAACAAAATGTGGCCCGAGTTCGAAAACATTAGACAACGGATCCCCTCTGGACGAGCTTTACCGACGTTGTAGTTTAAGCTTTGGAGATACCGGTAGCCTTGATGTACATATGTGTGCTCTTTTGGTAACAAGCTTTCACTTCATTCGTTGGACTAATACTAAGGCCAAAGCCACATTCCAATCAGTTCACCCCCGCCAAATCCGGCAACTCGAAATTGGCCTTCTGTACCTCCTTGACCAGCGCAAGGAACTCCCTCTTCTCCACTTCACTCGCAAACTCAATCTTAGCCCCCGTGACAACCTTCTTCCTATCCATTCCATCCCCCTTCTTACTTCCTCTCCGCGCACCAACCCCTCCCCCGGCACCACCGCCTACACTCGCACCCTCTCCCTCCAAGACTGCACTATCCTTCCTCCCCACGCCCTTCTCCAATGGCACCCTCAGCCCCTTGATCTTGACCTCCCTCCCGCCCTCGTCTTTGACGCGGATCGGTGCACTCGAAGAGTTGAGGTAGAACGCGAGATAGCCCTGCCGGAACTGAGGTGAGAAATGGATGAGCGCTATGACGGCGAGGGTATCGTTATCCTCCCAGATGCGCAGGTTCTCCATGCCACACATTTGCTCGGCGTAGGAAAAGGCGCCGGAGAGACCTTCGTGGGTGCGGAGGGTCTGTGAAGTGCGGAAGGTGGCGAGGAGGGTGCGGCCCATTAGTTCGTTTTGGAAGAGGGCGGCGGCTGTGGGAGGCGTGTTAGTTTGGAGTGTTGTGTAGGGTGGTAGTTAGGTAGACGTACCAAGTGAACTCTCAAAAACGTAGTTTATCCACGTCGTTTTCGCTGTACTCAACGCCCTTTGCCCAAAGTTGATGTCATGAAACTTGAGTTCACACGGAACCGTGACGGATACTTTTTCGGGACTGAAGTAACTCGAGTACGGGACGTACATCTCCCCGTCTGCCATCTTGAGTTCCATCCTAACCGTGTTGTCATCACTAAAAACCCAGATGGACGTCATAACGCGGATGTCGTGTTCTGCATCGATAGCAGCCTCGCGCTTCCTCACCACGGCGATGCGGCAATCTGTACAAGCCTCTACCATCTTGAGCTCCTGGCAGTCTTCATCTGACGAAACCTTTTGCGCGTATTCGACGGCGATCCCGCGACTGAGGTGAGTGTTAGCTGATAGCTCAAACTTGGAGTGTACGATTCGTGGCTTACACGTCGCACAGAATGGCCGCGTTTCTAATGGCCGCGCTCTCGAACCGGTCTTTCTGGCTCGATGTAGTAGCACTTCGGTGTAAATGGCTGATGCCCGGATGGCTTGACGGACGTAAACTCAAATTCGACATGTCATGTTCAATGTTGTTGTGATCTAGGGAGGGAATGTCCATTGCTGGTGGAGGCAGCATGTGCGAAAAGACGCTTGAGTCGGGTCTGAAAATTGAAGGTTCTCGATCGTTCGTACTCCTTGAAAGGAGGGATGCATGATTTGAGCGCTGAGAGTGTGGACGGTTGAGATAGGCATATCGATGAGTGCCTGTAGTTGTAGTTGACTCTTCATCTGACGAGTAAGAACCCATGGAATATCGAGAACCAGTACCAAAGCTAAACTCTGAGATCCGCTTTCTCTCAGAGGGCGTGGGAGATGGAACGACAGAACGAGGTGAAGATGCTGCTAGTGTAGCACTCATATCTGGTGACGAAGGCGATGTTAACGTTTGAGAGGCTGACGAGACCAATGGACTCGGAGCCATGGAGCTCTCTCGCGGCGGAAAGAAGTCTTTCGCAGAAAATTGCTCGGGCAAAGCCTCGACTCGTGGGGAAGTCATTGAATCCACAGACGTAGGATGGTCTTGGGGAGATGCTAGAGGGGATTGCTGAGAAATCTCCCGGACGATCCGGTTGGCTTCGTCTAATTGCTTGCCGAGGGCGCTGGTCTTTTGCTGAAGGCTGTCTACTTTGTCGGCCATGGGGATTACCACGCTCTCCAAGCGCGACATGGACTTGCTGCGCGGTGTCAGCACTGGATTCGAAAGACAGGGTGACAACTCACCTCTGCAGTGCCTGCTTGATGAGAGAGACTGAGCTCGTGTGCATCTTCAGTAGAAATCGCAAGTGCTGAATGTCGCCTCCCTCGGTCGTCCAAATCATAGTCTGATACTGGGTCACGACAAGATCGCTCCATGATCGTTCAACCACAAATCCACCCTGCGTGCGGGTCTTTTTCACAATCTGGTACTGGTCCATGAGCGAGTCCAAGTCCTGCACGGTCCGTTGGCAGGAAGTCAGGATGGTTGCGAGGCTTTCCTGGATTTCCTGGTCGGCCTGCTTCAGCAGACCGTTGTCGGATTCGGCAAACATGGTCTCAGCCAGCACCTTGAGTGCCTTTGCCATGCCATTGACCTCGGCCTCGACTTCGTGGAATTCGGCCGGCGCATTCTTCCTGCCTGCTGTAAAGGCACGTCCGATCCTCCAAGCTACCTGGGACAGGATGAGAATGTCCCCAACGCTAGGGACCGTCATGGTGGTTCGGGTGGGGCATTCACGGCTTTGGACGAACTCGGCAGCGGATTGAGCGTAGTGCTACCGTGCCAACATGGAAAAGACGCGTAGGTCAACCCGAAGATGCTGTGAACAGCGCGGAGGGCACCTGGGGGTGGTGCGATATAGAGCAGGTCAGTGAACACGTGGGGGTACCGAGGAAGCAGGTGTAAATCCAACGTAGCCCAACGTTGGGGACTCGCGTGTATGGAAGCGGCAGGGTATGCGTCGCTTCATCTCGACGATGGATGCTCTGCCCGATGCTTGGGTTTGGACTGTGGAGGCGGTGGAGGTGCGAGCCCAGAAATTCGGACCAGCCAGGACGAGCCAGGACGAGCCAGCCACAGGCGCACGTGGATTGGCTAGTGCTCTCATTGGTGTCCAGCGGTCGCGTTCCGACACGCTCCCATGCGCCGTGGCAGGCTTAATCAATTGCGCCCAGCATACATCTCACTCGCGCCCGGATAACTTGGTCCCTGGCAGCAATAGTCACGCATATGCAGCGCCATGGCGAAGATTCCGAGTGTTTTGGACCTAGCCCGTGAGGAGCTTCCAGCCGCGCCCCACGCCCACGTCTCCATTGAACCCCGTCTATTGATGTACATGTCTGCAGCTGCCCCATCTTGTGGACCGTCCACAACGGGGCGGGGCTTGCTCAAAACAAAGAGGAGAATGCCAGACCTAACCACGAAGCATGTCCCTGCCCACCCCTTTATACATGATCCCACGAAGCCACTCCCCCGTTGCGCCTGATTATGATGGTGTTGTACACGGGCCGAGCTGGCCCTGGGAGGTATTGGTCTGCCGAGCAGTGTGGTTACGCAAGAGGAGAGAAAAGGCTACACTTGTCAGCTTGACCGGTCTGCGATGATGCGTGGAACGCGAACGGCGCCGCTGGGGTCTGACCGGATGAGAGACGGCTTCGGCTGGCTCTGCGAGTAGCCGAGATACAGAATCAGAGGGAGGTAGCCGTAGTGTATCGCGACGCGCGAGACATCGATGATGCGGACGATGCGCTCCTGCGAGGGACGTGTTAGCTTTGC
>Ga0247803_1000381_pt1 | contig 24530 bp, 21 predicted proteins | sample UWRJL014104B1_FD_180928 | JGI IMG/M metagenome (GOLD analysis project Ga0247803, IMG submission 180928) | Plant litter microbial communities from Arlington Agricultural Research Station in Wisconsin, United States - UWRJ-L014-104B-1 | ecosystem: Environmental > Terrestrial > Plant litter >...
CAGCGGCTTTTTTCTGAGCCTTGGCAGCCTTTGCGTTTTGCTGCTTATCAAGTTCCTGTTTGCTCTGTTCCATTTGCTCAGAGGCTTCTTTTTGCTCCTCTTTTTCCGCATCAACGGGCTGCTCAAGTTCCTTGCTCATTTCCTCCACTTCCTTCGCATCCTCTTTTGCCTTCTCGAATTCCTCCTGGATTTTTTCCTGTTCTTTTTTTAAGTCTTCGTTTTTGCCCTTTTTATCTTCCGAATTTTTATTCTTGTCATTTTCCTGAGATTTATCGGCGAGCTTGTCCTCTTTGTCTGCCAGTTCATCTAACTTTTCAGTCAGGTTTTCCATCTTTTGCTCGAGCTGCATTTGTTTGAAAAGTTTCATGGTCCGTTCCAGTTCCTTTTCAAGATTGTGCTCTTTGTTTTTTAGTTTCTCCATCAGCGAGTTCATTCGCTCACTTTGTTTTTGTTCGAGAAGTTTTTTCAGTTCCTGATACAATTTATCCGTATCCTTGTCCATCAATTGGTCCATCAGTTTTTGCAGCTGATCAATTTTGCTTTGCAATTCGGGACTTTGCTGATTAAATTGTTTAGACTTTTCATTTTGATTCTGATGCTTTTCCTGAAGTGCCTGAAGTTCTTTGATCAGTTCCTCGCGTTTTTTGAGTACTTCTTCAATTTGCTTTTGCTCTTTAAAATCAAGTTCCTTGTTCGTCTTTAATTTGTTGTCAAGATTACTCAAATCCTTCTCCAGGCTCTGCGCCTTTTTCATCGCAGAGTTCATCTGATTTTCGGTTTCCTGCTCCGATTTTTTAATTTCTGCCTCCATCTGGTCTTTGGAAGGAACGGTAAACTGGATCGAACGCGACCGTGCACTTTTTGCGCCGTTTACGCCGTCATTGTCCCAAACCTGGGCATAATATTCAATTTTATCGCCGGGAGCCAATTGAAGGCTATCTACATACCATTGGAAGAAAAAGCTTTGTGTGTTTACGGTTTTGTTGAAAGGTATGGGAATACTTTTCGGTGGCGACGCCGCTTTTTCATTCTCACGTTTGATGGAATAAAACATTTTCAATTGCGAAAATCCGTAGTCATCACTGATTGAACCACCCAGCACCAGATAATTGTAAAGCGTCGTATCCTGGAAATTTTCCAGATTCATTACCGGGAATTTGTCCGGGATGACATTGATGAAATAACCAATTTTATCGGCATTGCTGCTTTCATCATTTTTAAGCAAAACCTGATATTGTGCCGATTTTCTCACCGAACGACGGACCTCAAAATGCTCTCCATCTTTTTCTTTACCCTGATACAAGGCCGAATCATTATCAAAACGGATTCCCAGAGAATTGGTGGAAGAAGTGTTAAAATTCCACTCAATCGTGGTTCCTTCGGGTACCGACAGGTTTCCTACGTTATTAAGTCCTTCTGCGGGTTTATTCAAATAGGCCGGATAATGCAGATTTACATCAAAAGAAAGCAATGACGGGCGCTCGGAAACGGTTATTTTGTAATCATCAGAAACAAATCCAGCCGCGTCAAAAGAGAAAGCTACGTCTCTTTGCAGATTCTTAAAGGTAAATGAGAAATTGTCTTTATCCTCCTGATTCAGTTTAAACCGGCTTCCGTTTTGTACCAGATATACGGCCTGAGGTAAAGCTTCTCCTTTTAATTTCAGTTTTAAAACAAAATCCTCATTCCGGAACGCCTTGAGGTTTTTATTTTCAATCAGAAATGAAAAAGGTGCATAAGTGTAATTTTTCTGAAAATGAATGATCCGGTCAGAACTGGAAGTGAAAAAGGACGGATTGAAAAGTAAAATTGCAGCAATGGCTGCGAGTGGATAAACAGCATATTGAATCCGTTTTTTATTTTCAGTGAAACGGATGGCATCAGAAAACTTTACGATCAGTAATTGACCCGACTTTTGGCGTATACTTGCCTCAATAAGGTCAGACTGCGTTCCAGACAGGTTTCTCAGCTGCAAAGTATTGACCAGTTTATCCCCGATTTCCGGGAAGTACTCCCCTATCTGCAATGCGGCATCTTCGTCTGAAATTGGCTTTTTAAGGCCGGATAAATGGATGAGTGGCTGCACAACCCATTGAAAGAATGAAAACACGAGAATGGCCAGAAAACCAAAGAAGAGCATGCCTCTTACCGTGGAACTGAACCGCCCGAAATATTCGAGTGTATTAAAAAACAAAAAAACGGTCAGCAACAGGGCAAGTGAAAAGATAATCCCTTTCAGCAGCCTGTTTTGATAGTATTTCTGACGGTATTCCTGAATGCGAAGCAACAGGCCTTCCATTGCCGGATTGAAAGGAGTCATATCTATTTTCGGTAAAATACGTGATAGCTTAGATAACGTTGTGAAGCACAGAAAAATTACGATTTACCTGCTCCGCCACAAAACGAAGTAAGTTAATGAAATTTTAGATGGGAGTCAATGCCTGACAGTAGTGTCTGAGTTAACAATCCAGGCGTCCGATTTGCGTAGTAGCCAGACAGACAGTAACTATTGGATCAGTTTGAAATGAATTCAACAAAAAAAGAGCAGAACCAAATAGGCACTGCTCTTCTGTTTGCAAATCAAATTTTAATCATTTACCCAAGAGAAACCTCAGCGGGCTCATTTTTAACGTCTTGAACAAAAGTTTTAATATCATTCTCCAAATCGGTGCTTTCCGTTAGCACACGGATAAATGCGCTTCCTATGATCGCACCTTCCGCGTAATCAGAAGCTTTCTTAAATGTTGCGTGGTCCTTTATTCCAAAACCAATCAGTCTTGGATTTTTAAGGTTCATGGCATTCAGGCGATTAAAATAGGATTCCATATCGTCGCTAACGCCGCTTTTTGAGCCTGTAACGCTCGCTGAGGAAACGGTATAGATGAAACCCTCGCTGATTTCGTCGATCTGCCTGATACGTTTTTCTGACGTTTGCGGCGTGACCAGGAAAATGTTGATGATGCCGTAAGAATCGAAAATGGCTTTATATTCGTCAAGATATACATCCATGGGCATGTCGGGCAATATGAGGCCATCAACGCCAACTTCCGCACATTTTTTGCAGAAATCTTTAATACCATATTGCAGCACCGGATTGATATAACCCATCAATAAAACCGGAACCCTGACGGTACTGCGCATTCCTTTCAGCTGGTCAAAAAGAATCTTCACGGTCATGCCATTTTCGAGCGCCCGGTCATTGCTCTTCTGAATCGTTTCGCCATCAGCTACGGGATCCGAATAAGGCATACCGATTTCGACCAGATCCGCACCGCCATCCTGCAATGCAGTCAGTACTTTTATGGTATCATTAAGCTCCGGAAAACCTGCTGTGAAGTACACATTAAGCAATCCCGCTGTATCATGCCCGGATTTGTTCTGAAAAAGACTTGTTATCCGGTTCATTCCTGTGTCCAGTAATCAATTACCAAAACTTTATCCAAATGCGGTCCTAACACCTTACCGAATGCTTTGTGAGCTGGATGTGGCAAATAAATTTCACGGGCCGCTTCACTTTCAAAGGTCACAAAAAAAGCATGTGTAAAACCTTGAGCTAATCCTTCAGGGCTATTATTCGTTCCCCACTCCAGAGATTTTATTTCTTTAATTTGCGACGGCAGTTTTCTGAATGCATCTTCCACTTCTTTTACTTGTGCAGGTGTTGAAGAATCTTTAAATTTAAACAGAACAACGTGGCGAAGCATTTTCTTTGGTGGGTTTTGAGGTGAAACGATTGCCATTGCGCTAAACGAAAGCAGACAGGCAAGAAAAAGGAGTTTTATATTCATGCGGTGATTTAATAAAATATAAAAAGTATAGTAAATATAAAAAGTTTTAAATGTATCAACTACGCCGAACAATTAAGACACTCTCCTTCGTCACTGAATTTCAGACGGTCAAATTCGCCCAGTTTTTCTTTCAATTCAAGAATTTCATCCTCTGTATCGCATCTTTCAAAAAGGGACAGTTCTCCGGAATTCACTTTTGCTTCCAGTTCTTGAATTTTAAGACGTACGTCAAAAACTTCAGGTAATGTTAGTGTAGCCATTGCGCGCTTTGTATTAAAATTTATGGAGTTTTAATCAATATATTTCATGTAGGTAGCCATATCCTTGTCGCCACGGCCTGAAAGGTTTATAACAACCGTCTCGTCCAGAGAAGCACCCAATTCTGCCAATACAGCCAGTGCATGCGAAGATTCCAGTGCCGGAATAATACCTTCAAGCCTGGTCAGTTCGAATGCCGCCGTTACAGCCTGCTCATCCGTCGCAGATAAGAAAATACCACGACCGCTATCGTACAAATAAGCGTGCTGAGGACCAATTCCGGGATAATCCAGACCAGCAGAAATAGAGTAAGGTTCAGTCACCTGTCCGTCCTCAGTTTGCATCAAGATCGTCCGGCTACCATGCAAAACGCCTGGTTTTCCCAAGGCCGTCGTAGCGGCAGAATGTCCTGATGTCAGGCCTTGACCAGCAGCTTCAACTGCAACCAGTTTCACGTCTTCATCATCCAGAAAGTGATAGAACGCACCAGCTGCATTACTTCCCCCTCCTACGCAGGCGACCACGTAATCAGGTGTCTCTTTGCCGGTTTGCTCCTTCAGCTGCCATCTGATTTCTTCTGAAATGATGGACTGAAACCTTGCAACCATATCCGGGTAAGGATGCGGTCCGACCACAGATCCAATGATATAATGCGTATCAACCGGATTGTTGATCCAATGACGCATGGCTTCATTTGTTGCATCTTTAAGCGTTTGGGATCCGCAGGTTGCGGCCCTCACTTCGGCACCCAGCATCTTCATGCGCGCCACATTGGGAGCCTGACGTTCAATGTCCAGCGCGCCCATGTACACAATGCATTCGATGTCCATCAATGCGCAAACTGTGGCAGTAGCAACGCCATGCTGCCCTGCGCCTGTTTCTGCCACAACCCGTTTTTTACCCAGCTTTTTAGCCAATAAAATCTGACCGATTGTGTTATTGACCTTATGCGCACCGGTGTGACACAGATCTTCCCGTTTTAGGAAAATGTTGGTCTTGTATTTATCCGAAAGCCTGTTGGCGCGGTACAAAGGAGTTGGTCTTCCCACGTAATTACGAAGGAGGTCGTTATATTCCTTTTGAAATTCAGGTTCTGCGATAATCTGCAGGTAATTTTCCCTCAATTCTTCTACATTTGGAAAAAGCATTTCAGGAATGAATGCACCTCCAAATGACCCGTAATAACCACGGCTGTTAACCTGAAACGAATTTTTCTCTGCTACTGCTTCCATATTCTTATGCTTCGGCTTCTTCTTTTTCCTTGATTCTTACCAAACTGAATAACTCCTCCAGTTTGCTGATATCCTTCACACCCGGCTCTGTTTCGAACAAACTATTGACATCAATGCCATAAACCGGGAGTGTCTTTGATAATGTGATAATTTCTTCGATGTTATCTAGGTCTATCCCGCCACTTATAAAGAACGGTTTTTCATTGTCATACTTCTTCAATAATTTCCAATCAAACGGTACCCCGTTCCCACCAGGCATAACTCCCTTTGTATCAAACAAAAACAAGTCGCAAAATGATTTGTAATTATTCAGCATTGCAAAGTTGAAATTTTCATCAATCGAAAATGCCTTGATGATGTTAACCCCTTTCTGGCGAAGACTTCTGCATATGTCCGGCATTTCGTTGCCGTGAAGCTGAGCATATTGCAAATCGTACTTCTTTACCATATCAAGAATGTATCCCGGGTTGGCGTTTACAAAAACGCCTACTTTTTTAATGTTTTTAGGAATCGTTTTAACATATTCTTCACTCAATTCTTCACCAACAAAGCGGGGCGATTTCTCGTAGAAAATAAACCCGATGAAATTAGGCTTTAAAGCGACTAATTCTTCAATATTGCCTTGCTGGCGCATTCCGCAAACTTTAATTTTCATAGAACCAGAGGATTTGAATTTCTAAGTTGAGATAAATCATTTTGTAAATCTGCAAGTGCGGCTCCCGGATTCACGGTCTTCATAAATGTTTCGCCTATTAAAAAACCTTTGTACCCGTGCTGGTACAGGCGTAAAATGGTTTCGGCATCTTTCAATCCACTTTCTGATATCTTAACAAAAGAATCTGGGATCTGTTCACTTAATGCAATAGAAGTTTCTACGGATACTTCAAATGTTTTCAGGTTTCGGTTGTTAACACCCACAATATCAACCTCATCACATAAGCTGGAATTTAGTTCTTCTGCATTGTGAACTTCGAGTAAAACTTCGAGCCCGAGTGCATGAGCCGATTGGGCCAGGGATAGAATTTCATCAGGTTTCAGACACGCTGCAATTAAAAGAATGACATCCGCGCCAATGGCTTTTGCTTCATAAAGCTGATATTCGTCTACAATAAAATCCTTCCGAAGCATGGCTACTTCCGGATTTGCTTCACGCGCTTTTAAAAAATCGTCAAATGATCCGCCGAAAAAATCAATATCTGTTAATACTGAAAGACAAACAGCACCGGCTTTTACGTAATCCGATGTAACAATTTCAGGTCGCACATTTCCATTTATGATTCCTTTTGAAGGTGACCTGCGTTTAAATTCAGAGATAATCCTGGGAGAAACTGTGTTTTTCAATGCAGTTGACAAAGAAACCGTAGCACGCGAAAACAAAGCCTCTTTTTCCAGATCAGATATGGATTTCAGCTTTTTCGCTTCCTGAATTTCAACGTGCTTACGCGCAACAATTTTTTCTAATATGTTCATCAATCTGCGGATATCTGCAACTAATAATTTTACAATTCAGTCCTTATATTTCAATCAGTTTTTTAAAGCTATTCAACGCTTTTTTGCTTTCTATGGATTCCTTCGCAGCAGCCACTGCATCGATGAGTGGCAGGGATGGATTCGCACAATGCAGTGCCAATGCGGCATTGGCCAGCACGGCCTGTTTTTGAGCAAAAGTAGCCTCGTCGTTCAATACATTCATGAAGATTTTGGCTGATTCCTCTACTGTTTCCCCTCCCGAAAGTTCTTCTGCACGTAACGTACTCAGTCCAAGTGAAGCTGGTGTCAGAACTTGCTCTGTATGAGCAGTAATGATCTTGAAAGGACCTGTCAGCGACACTTCATCATAGCCATCCAGGGCATGAAGGACCAGGAACTGCTTGTCGGTTTGCTGGTAAAGATAAGCAAAAAGACGTGCTAATTCAAGACTGAATACACCCACAAGTTGTTTTTTGGGAGACACCGGATTTACCATCGGACCCAGCATATTGAAGAAGGTTTTAACCCCTAATTCCCTTCTGACAGGTGCAACATTTTTCATAGCCGGGTGGAATAGGGGTGCATGCAAAAAGCAAACACCTGCTTTACTGATCTGGCGTTCGAGGATGCTTTTATCGTTGGTAAATCTGGCTCCCAGGTATTCAAGAACCGTTGAAGAACCGCATAGTGATGACACACCGTGATTGCCATGTTTGGCTACACGCTGGCCCGCTCCGGCAACGACAAAACAGGAAAGTGTTGAAATATTAAATGTATCTTTTCCATCACCGCCGGTGCCGCAAACATCTATGGGATCGTAGGAAGAAAGATCGACGGCAAGGCACATTTCCAGCATGGCGTCCCGGAATCCTTCCAATTCCTCTACCGTAATGCTTCTCATGGCATAAATGGTCAGGAACGAAGCAATTTCAGAGTTGGAATACAATCCGGAACTGATACCAATCAGGATTTCCTTGGACTGTTGTTTGCTTAAAACTTTATATTCAAAAAGATGGCTAAGGATTGCTTTCATTTAAAAGAAACTAATTTAACAGATAAGAATTTCACCTAAAATGTTTACCCATTCAGCCAGTTTTGCAGCATTTCTTTGCCATATTCTGTCAAAACAGATTCCGGGTGAAACTGCAATCCTTTAACGTCATAAGTATTGTGAGAAAGGCCCATTACCCTACCCTTTTCATCCAAAGCGGTAATTCTGATATTATCCGTAAAAGTTTCCGGCATAACCGTCCAGGAATGGTACCTGCCGACTTTTATTTGGGACGGAAGACCTTTAAAAATGCGTTCACTGTCGTCTGTAACGAACGCCGTGTCACTGATTCCGTGCAAAACGTCTGTCATGTTTTCCAGTGTTGCACCGTACACTTCGCCAATTCCCTGGTGCCCCAGACAGATCCCTAAAATGCTTTTTGTTGGCCCGTATTCTCTTACTAAATCCTGTAAAATGCCAGCCTCTGAGGGAATGCCAGGGCCCGGAGAAAGCAGGATTTTGTCGTATTTGCCAACTTCTTCCAGCGTGATTTTATCATTCCGGAAAATATCAACCTGGTCGTTTAATTCACGCAGAATATACACCAGATTGTATGTGAAAGAATCGTAATTGTCAAGAACAAGAATTTTCATGGTGTCTTAGCTATCGGCGTAAGTATTTGGTTTTAAGCCTGTTATTAATTTGATAATTTTTTATATAACTTATGGATTACCTCTCTTATCTGTTTAGACCTGAACCTTGTAATCCAGCAAAAGTTCGTCTCCGGGTTTTCCGCGAATACCCCAATTGTATAACGGTGTTTCAGTTAAAGTAATTTCCAGATCATTGTTGCCAATGCCCAGTTCTGCTTCGAAACGTTCGTAAATTAATTTATACAAATTCTTTTTGGATTCAATGGAGCGGCCTTCAAAGAGCGCAATTTCAATGATTGTGTACTGGTCAGTCCTGCCCTCGGGATAATAAAAGTCTTCTTTTTCCAGATAAAAAAAACGATGCGCACGTTTGTTTGCAGGATAGTGAAATGCTTCCATAACACAAGAATGCAAAGTGTCCGAAAGCTCTTCTCTAACCGAAACCAAATGTTTCTTAATACCGTATATTTTTATCTGTGACATAACATTATTATTCCGACGGCTGATTGCTGAAAGCTATTTTATATTTCTTCCGCAAAATCAATCGCCTTCCGCAATGCCGCAAGTTTACTGTTGATTTCCTGCAACTCGCTTTCAACAACTGATTTCGCAACCACACCCATTCCGGCACGATAGAATAACGTATTGTCTTTGCTTAAAAAAGTACGGATCGCAATGGCGTGATTAAAATCTCCGTTGAAATCCATGAAGCCAATTGCGCCGCCGTAGATGCTTCGGTTGCTTGTTTCCATCTGATCGATCAGTTTCATGGCATTGTGTTTGGGTGCTCCCGAAAGTGTGCCAGCCGGAAAAGTATCCGCAACCAATTGTAAAGGATTGACACCTTCGTTCATCGTGCCAACCACTTTGGAAACCAAATGAATGACGTGAGAATAATATTGGACCTCTTTGTAATTTGTCACTTTTACCGCATCACAACTTCTGCTCAGGTCATTTCTTGCAAGATCCACCAGCATGACATGCTCAGCGGTCTCCTTCGGATCATTCAACAAATCCTGCGCCGCTTCTGCATCTGCCTGGTCGTCTCCGGTTCTGCGAAAAGTGCCCGCAATCGGGTGAATTTCAGCCTGCCCATTTTTTATAAATATCTGTTTTTCAGGGGATGAGCCAAATATTTTGTAGTTGCCATAGTCGAAATAAAACAGGTAAGGCGACGGATTGATCGACCTGAGAGCGCGATACACGTTAAATTCGTCCCCCTGGAAGTCTCTGCTGAAACGTCGTGAAGGAACAATTTGAAAAACATCTCCCCGGTTGCAGTAGTCAATTCCTTTTTGGATCACTTTTCTCATTTCGTCATCCGTCACATTGGATGTTTCGTCAGAAGTGATTTTGAAATCGTACTTTGGAAAATTTCTGTTTTTAATCAGAACTTCAATTTGTTCCAGACCGCTTTCTCCCTTGGCTTCCCCATATTGGTGTTCAAATATGTAAAGCTCATTTTTGAAATGATTGATTGCAATCACATATTTGTAAACCTGGTAAAAGATCTGATCAATTTCAGTTTCGGCATTGGCCGGCTGAATGGTGATATCTTCAAAATAAGTTACCGCATCATAAGTCATGTGCCCAAAGAGGCCATTGGTTATAAAGGGAAATTTGTGTTTTTCAGAAATAAAACTTTGGGCAAAACCATACAGTGCCTGAACCGCATCTTTTGGGTTGGCCAATTCGAAGGTTTTACTTTGACCGTCAGGAAACAACTCGTTTACAACTCCGTTGTTGAGCTTAAAAGAAGCAACCGGATCGCAGCAGATATAGGTAAATGAGTTTTCATTTCCATGATAATCGGAGCTTTCCAGCAGTATCGTATTTACAAAACGATCCCGAAGTTTTAGATAAATTGAAACAGGGGTCAGCGTGTCTGCCAACAGTTTTTTAAAGGTCGTTGATATGGTATAGGTTTTCTTATTCATTGTAATCATTGATATTAAAATAACAAAAAAGCTCGCTGTCAGATGAACAGCGAGCCGCAAGAAAAGTATATTTTCATTTTATACCATGCAATAGCTTACACATCCATCTTATTAAGAGATGTGCGCCACCAACCAATAGTATTCAATGCGTATTTCATGTTAATATAAAATGACCTTTTCAGGCGATTTATTTCTGTTGCAAATATAGGAAAAGAGAATCGAGATTATCAAGAGCCTTTGTCACTTTTTTTAAACCAAAAATAATTTCTGACAATTTTGTAACTCAAAAATTACTGTTTTGATTAAATTATAATAACCCTTCGAACAGCCCTGGTGCAAGACCAAACAAAATTGTCAGGAACGTCGCCAATACTAAAACTACCTTATAAAACGGTGCTACACGTATTTTGGCCAGATCTCCGTCTCTCATATAGGAAGCAATAATGACGCGGAAATAATAGTAAATACCGACCGTTGACATCAAAACAGCGATAACTGTGATCCAGATAATACCTCTTTCGGCTGCGCTGGTAAAGATGAAAAATTTCCCCCAGAAGCCCGCTGTTAATGGGATTCCAGCCAAAGAAAGCATCGAAACGGCCAGTACAAATGCAAGGAACGGATTGTTTTTTGCCAGACCATTAAACGCATCATAACGCTCGTCAGGCTGTCCTTCAATGGTTTTTTCTTTGGATACCAGCATCAATATTCCAAATGCTGAAATGGTTGACAATGAGTAGGCCAATGAATAAAAAACAATTGACTTTTCACTTGGACCGGATAGTGCGGTAATTGCAATAAGGAGATATCCCGCATGAGAAATACCGGAATAAGCAAGCATTCTCTTGAAACTGTTCTGACTCGTTGCACCTATATTTCCAACGAGTAAGGTAAGGACTGCAATAGCTGCAATAACAATCCACCAGAACCCGTATGCTCCTGTAAATGAATGATTCAGTAATCTGTAAATGGCAGCAAAACCTGCTGTTTTTACAATCGTTGACATGAATGTTGTGAAAATCGTCGGTGCTCCTTCGTACACATCCGGCGTCCAGAAGTGAAATGGTGCGGCCGAAACTTTGAACAGCATACCAATTAATAACAGCAGCAATCCTGCATACAAAACGTAAGACGGAGCCGCTACATTGACCGTTGAAACGTAGGCCTGTATTTCGGTGAGGTCAAACGAACCAGTTGCTCCGTAAACCAAAGTGATACCGAAAAGCATAAAACCGGTTGCGAAAGAACCCATTAAAAAGTATTTCAGAGCAGCTTCATTGGAACGAAGGTTTCGTTTATTGCTTCCTGTCAAAACATACAATGCCACGGACAGTATTTCCACACCGAGGAACAACATAATGAGGTGTTCGAAGCCAATCATCATGATTGCGCCTACCAGTGAAAATAGCATCAATGCGTAATACTCAGCCGGTTCTGCATCGGCATTGTCCTGAAATCCTCCTGAAATGGCAACGATCATGAAAGCAGAAATTAATACGATCCCACTGAACGCAAGTGTCAGGTTGTCAACCCTGAACATATCATAAAAATAGAGCAACGGTCCTTGATTCCATTCATAGAAATTCGCAGCAAACGAGATTGCCAGAAAGAGCAAAGTGGAAGGTAAAAGGATATTTTTAGATTTCGAGAACCCTAAAAAGAGCGCTGCTATTCCAAAAATTGACAACAATACAATGGGATACATATATTACTTATTATCGTTTGTCACTGGTAAATGGCTTTCGGCTTTCAGCAATCGGCTTTCGGCTAAGGCCTTAATAATTTGAATTTCGTTTTTCTCGAAAACCTTAGTTTGTAATGATCTGCAAAAGTTGATTTACGGCAGGTTCTGAAATTTTCAGAAATGTGTTCGGGTAAATACCAATCCAGAATACCATAATTACCAAAGGCAATAATACCGCGCGTTCACTTATTGTTAAATCAGAAAATCCTTCAACCATGATGGATTTTGGCCCAAACATAGATCGCTGATAGAGGCGAAGCATGTAAACAGAGCCTAAAATGATCGTTAAACCTGCAATAGCCCCAAGCCAGGCATCGTAGTGGAAAACGCTGGAAAGAAGCAAAAATTCGCCTACAAAACCATTGGTCAGCGGAAGTGCAACACTACCCAAAAGAAGGATCATGAAGTATACACTGAAATGAGGTGAAGTTTGTGAAATTCCTCCAAGCTGATCCAGATAACGTGTTTTTGTACGGGCGTAAATCAGATCGACGATGTAAAATAAACCAACTACATTGATTCCGTGAGCCAGCATTTGTATCAACGCTCCCTGCATTCCATTTGCCGAGGAAGAAAATACTCCCGCAGACATCAATCCAACGTGCGCAAATGAGGAATAAGCAATAAGCCGTTTCATATCACGCTGTTGAATGGCGATAATAGACCCGTAAATAATGCCGATCACAGAAAGTATTACCGCCAGAATTCCCCAGGTACCAACGCCCAGCGGGACAATCGGAAGGAGTAAGCGAATCAATCCATAAACGCCCATTTTCAGCATAATACCTGAAAGTAGCATCGTTGCTTGGGTAGGTGCTTCTGTGTAAGTGTCTGGTTGCCAGGTATGAAATGGAAACAATGGCATTTTAATGGCAAAAGCAATAAAGAAAGCCCAGAAAATAAATCCTTGTGACTGGGCAGATAATTGCAGGTTATAAAATGCAGTCAGTTCTGAGGTATGCGTTCCAGGTGTTTTGTAGTATAAAAATACCAGTGCAACCAGCATGAACAAACTACCGAACATGGTATAAATAAAGAACTTGAAAGTAACTTTCGCCCTGTTTTCTCCACCCCAAACTGCTGCAAGGAAGTAAACCGGAATAAGCGCCGCTTCGAAGAAAAGGTAAAATAGAAAAGCATCTGTTGCCGTAAAAACACCAATTAACGCTGCTTGCATAAACAATATCAACGAATAGAAAGTCGCGCTGTTTTTATAATCGTGTCCAAAAGCCGAAAGTATGATCAATGGCGTCAGAAATGCAGTAAGCAATACAAGCACCAGGCTGATTCCGTCTATTCCGGCAGCAAAAGAAATGCCGGCAGAAGGAAGCCATCCGTATTTGAAACCAAATTGTGAACCTGCGGAAGGATCAAACTGAGACCAGACAAAAACGGCAAGTCCCAACTCAGCAAGGCCTCCGATCAGCGCAATTTGTTTAGCCATACGGTCGCCCGTAACCAATGTAAGAACAGCGGCTGCAATCGGTAAAAGTATTAAAAGAAGAGTAAGCATATTTTCAGGTCAACAGTCAGCAACAGAATGGTGAACGGTATAAAAAAATCAAAGTAACAGTTTCCAGAACAAAATGACCACAATTCCCAAAACCATGGCAAATACGTAATCTCCTGTCGAACCGGTTTGTGTTTTGCGTAGTAAACCAGCAAAGAAACCAACGAGGCGCGCAGATCCATTCACGAAAAGATCAACAAAAAACTCTCCGAAACTGTAAAAAGCATTGGAAAGGGTCTTGATAGGTTTTACAAAAAGATTGTCATACAATTCGTCAATGTAATATTTGTTGTAAATCACATTTTGCAATGCCGATTTCTCTTCGGTGTCGGGTGCGGGAACGAGCGCTTTTTGTACATACATTACATAGGCAACGATCGCTGCAAGAAGTGCTACGGCCACTGAAACGCCCATCAGGATATATTCTTCTGAATGAGACAAGGTTGTAGGTAAAAACGCTTCCGGATTTGCCTGGCGTGCCCCTTCGTATAAAGGACTCATAAATTCTGCCAGAATATTGGACCCGTGCAATGCCTCAGGAACACCGATAAAACCGCCAAGCGCAGAAAGTATCGCCAATACAATTAATGGGATTGTCATCGCGGCAGGAGATTCATGCAAATGATGTTCCTGTTCGTGTGTACCTCTGAACTCTCCAAAAAATGTGAGGAAAAGCAGGCGGAACATATAAAAAGATGTCATGAGCGAACCAAGTACCCCTAGAACCCAGAGCAGTTTGTTATGCTCAAATACGTGCGCAAGAATTTCATCTTTGGAGAAGAAACCTGCAAACGGAGGAATACCTGAAATCGCAATGGTAGCAATCAAAAAAGTCAGAAACGTAATGGGAAGTTTTTTTCTTAATCCTCCCATAGAACGGATATCCTGCTCGTCGGACATGGCGTGAATCACGCTACCTGCGCCAAGAAAGAGCAATGCTTTAAAAAATGCATGGGTAATGACATGGAACATCGAAGCCGAATAAGCCATCGCTCCCAAACCCATAAACATATAACCCAGCTGACTGACAGTCGAATAGGCAAGAACCTTCTTGATATCATTTTGTAAAAGTCCAATGGAAGCGGCAAATACAGCGGTTGCAGCTCCGATGATTCCAACGATTTCCAGTGTGGATGGTGCCAGCGAATAGAGGACATTGGAACGAATGACCATATAAATTCCGGCCGTAACCATGGTTGCCGCGTGAATCAGTGCAGAAACGGGTGTCGGACCGGCCATCGCGTCAGGAAGCCAGGTATAAAGGGGAATTTGTGCCGATTTTCCCATTGCTCCGATAAACAGAAATGCAGTAATAGCAATGATTACCGGATCGCCGATCTGAAAATTTGAAGCTTTGCCGAACACTTCCAGATATTCAACGGAACCGAATGTGGTAATGATTGTAAAAATCCCAAGAAGAAAACCTAAGTCCCCTACTCTATTCATAATGAATGCCTTACGGGCAGCATTATTGTAATTTGTGTTTTTATTCCAAAATCCGATCAGCAGATATGAGCACAATCCAACACCTTCCCAACCGATAAACATGATAACATAATTGGATCCCAATACCAACAGTAACATGAAAAACAGGAACAGATTCAGATAGGCAAAAAACTTACCAAAACCGGCGTCATGATGCATGTAACCAATGGAGTAGATATGGATTAAAGAACCTACACCTGTTATGATCATCAGCATCAGCAACGAAAGCTGATCGATTTGGAATGAAAAAGGAATATTGAGGCTTCCAACAGTAATCCAGTCAAAAAGCGGGAGAACAAGGGGTTGACTTCCACCTGCCAGAAAAGCATTGAATGTGATAACTGACAGCACAAAACTGCCGATAACGGTCAGAGAACCGATAATTCCGACAGCGCCTTTTGGTATATTTTTAAACCCGAGTCCGTTGATCAGGAACCCGATGAGTGGTAATATTGGAATAAGGACCAGTAATAATGGAGACATGTCTTTATTTAAACTTTATAAATAATTCGTTGTGAATGAGATGATAATGTTTTTGCAAACGTATCTACCACTTAAGTTTATTGAGAAAACCGATGTCTGTGTTCCGTGTGTTCCGGTAAATCATCACGATAATTGCCAAACCAACAGCCACTTCTGCCGCTGCTACGGCCATAATGAAAAATACAAAAACCTGCGCCGAAGGATCTGAACGGTAAGATGAAAATGCGATCAGGAGCAAATTCGCGGCATTTAACATCAATTCAACAGACATAAAAATGACAATGGCATTCCTGCGCGTCAATACGCCGATAATACCAATAACAAAAAGCAAGGTGCTGAGAATTAGATAATGCTGAAGCGGAATGTTCTGAATAACCTCCGGAATATTAACCTCTGGTATTGTAGGGTTTGGGATCATAGCAGATTGACCTTAATGGGTATTCGGATAAAACAATTATTTAATTTCCTGATTTTGAGTCAGACGTTTACCGTCCCGGGCAAAAGCAGTTTTATGAATTCAGGCAAAAATAGGTATAAATACTTCTTGCTGCCAATTGTAAATTATATACTTCTGTTATCGCTGTGTCAAAGCGCGCAATTTTATTTCTGTAAGTCGTCTTTTCGTGTCTAATGGAAATTCCGCTTTCATCATCCAGTCATAAAAGGACGGCTCACTTTTCAGGATATCGGCGACCTTTTTACCATTGTGTTTTCCAAAGTTAAAAACTTCTTCCCCTTTGTCATTGAAAGTCATTCTTCCTGCAAAATCAACAATTTTCGAAGCAGTTAATTCGTGCAAAGCGACTACATCATTTTTTATCGGAACTGACTCTTTTCCATGAGAATCGATCACTGTAAGCCCCTCGTATTTAGCGATTTGTCCTTGTAAAACTTCAAAGGTTGCAATCGTATCAGCCTCCGCACTGTGTGCGTCGATCAGCGTTTTTCCGCAATAAAATTTGTATGCTGCGGATAAATTTCGTGGTTCCATCATGTGAAAAATCCGCTGTGTATCGACCATTTTACGGTTTTTTACATCAAATTCAACGCCAACTCGCAAGAATTCTTCAACCAGCATCGGAATATCAAACCGGTTACTGTTAAATCCAGCCAGATCACATCCTTCCAGAAAAGCAGCAATGTTTTTAGCCAGCCCTTTAAAAGGCGGACAATCCTTCACATCCTCATCATAAATACCATGTATGAGGCTGCTTTCCAGCGGAATCGGCATTTCCGGATTCACGCGCCGCGTCCGTATTTCAGTTTCACCATTCGGCAAAGCCTTTACCACGGATATTTCGACGATTCTGTCGCGGGCAATATTAATTCCAGTGGTTTCAAGATCAAAAAAAGCGAGCGGCTTTTTCAGATGAAGGGTATGCATATGGCACTCCTATTTAGTTTTATGGTGGCGAAGTTACGGTTTACATGTTTATAGCCCAAAATAAGAGGTCAGTTTCGATTTTTAGAGTTCTTTTTTATATTCATTCTAAATTTCAAAAGGTTCATAAACAAAAAACGCCCGATCTTTTTTAAGGGGATCGGGCATTTTATACAAAGTGCCACAAATTACACGAACTGGCACTAAACTCTGTTTACTGTTTACTTTAAATTTTTAATTCTTTATTCCTCATTTCCCATCACTCCATCCAGGCATAAGACTTGGTTACTGCTTTTTGCCATCCTTTGTACAATTCTTCCCTTTTTGCCTGTTCCATACCCGGGTTCCAGGTGTGTGCAATCGCCCAGTTTTTCTTTAATTCATCCGTATTTTTCCAATATCCTACTGCAAGGCCGGCTGCATATGCAGCTCCAAGGGCAGTCGTTTCCGCGACCGCCGGAGAAACCACCTGCGTGTTCAGCATATCGGCTTGAAACTGCATTAAAAGCTGGTTCATGACCATTCCGCCATCTACCCGTAGGGACGAAAGTTTGATCCCGGAATCCTGTTCCATGGCATTGACCACATCCAGCGTTTGATAAGCTGTGGCTTCCAGGACGGCTCTGGCGATGTGGCCTTTGTTCACGTAGCGCGTCAGTCCTGCAATCACGCCCCGTGCGTCATTGCGCCAGTATGGAGCATATAATCCCGAAAACGCCGGGACGAAATAAGCACCACCATTGTCATCGACTGTTTTGGCCAGTTTTTCGATATCACTGCTTTTTTTGATCAAACCCATGTTATCACGCACCCATTGCACCAAAGCGCCGGTAACAGCGACACTGCCTTCCAATGCGTATTGAACAGGCTCTTTACCAAACTGATAAGCGATCGTGGTAAGCAATCCGTTCTCAGAAGTTTTCAATTCATTCCCTGTGTTCATCACCAGAAAGCAACCCGTACCGTATGTATTTTTGGCCATTCCCGGTTCAAAACAGGTTTGTCCGACCAATGCGGCGTGTTGATCGCCCAGATCGCCTGCAACAGGCACGCCGGGAAGGACTTCATTGGTTACATTTCCATAAATTTCGCTGCTGCTTTTGATTGCAGGCAGCATTTTGGCGGGAATATTGTAGGCAGCAAGCATATCCTCATCCCATTGCAGCGTATGCAGGTTCATCAATTGCGTCCTGCTTGCATTTGTAACGTCCGTAACATGGATTCCGCCATGCGTGCCTCCGGTAAGATGCCAGATTAAAAATGTATCGATATTGCCAAAAATAGCCTCCCCTTTCTCTGCATCTTCCCTGATCCCTTCCACATTTTCCAGCAGCCATTGCAGTTTTAAACCACTAAAATAGGTTGAAACAGGAAGTCCCGTTTTATCACGAAACTGGTTCAGGCCACCTTCTCTTTCATATTTTGCAACCAGATCCGTTGTACGTGTATCCTGCCAGACCAGGGCATTGTAGTAAGGTTTCCCGGTGCGTTTATTCCAAACGACTGTCGTTTCCCTTTGATTGGTTATGCCGATTGCCGCTATGTCGGAAGAAGTTGCAGAAACGTTGATACGGGCAACTGCTATCACTTCCAGTGTATTTTTCCAGATTTCCTCAGGATTATGCTCTACCCAGCCGGGATGAGGATATATTTGTTCGTGTTCCTTTTGTCCCACAGAAACGATATTTCCCTGATGATCGAATAAAATGCAACGCGTACTGGTAGTTCCCTGATCTATGGCAGCAATGTATTTGGACATAATGGTATTATGATTGGCTTATTTTGCAATAAAGTAAGTAATTAGGGAAATATAATTGTAAAGGTCAAATCTGGTCTGAATGCGCAGCAGGCTGAACGGATGGTAGGCGGCCCAACAAAATGTTGTGAATACATCAGTACATGGATAACAACTTCCACAGCGTTAACTAAATTCATACATTTATGTTTTGTTTCTTGTTAAAGAAATCCTTTTTCCAGTCGCAAATTGACCATCCTCAAAACCCCAATCCTAAAAAAGGCAACCGTACTGCTCGGCTGCCTAATAATAGCATTTCTTCTTCTCGACGTCCTTTTTCGTTTCCGACCCAACGTTCCATATTCAACCCAGATCACTGACCAGAACGGTACCATTCTCAATTCGTTTTTAAGCAAAGACGATAAATGGAGGCTGTATACCAATACAGATGAAATAACACCTTTACTTCGTAAGACACTGATTTACAAAGAGGATCAGTATTTTTATTTTCATTTTGGCATAAATCCTTTGGCTATTACAAGAGCTGCTGTCTGGAATATTTTTTCAGGACGGCGTACTTCGGGCGCATCTACCATCACGATGCAGGTTGTCCGCCTGCTGGAACCGCGGCCCAGGACCTACACCAATAAAATCAGGGAGGCGTTTCGGGCCATGCAGCTGGAACTTCATCTTTCGAAGGATGAAATTTTACAGTTATATCTGAATCTGGTTCCTTACGGCGGCAATATTGAGGGGATTAAAGCGGCCTCGCTTTTATATTTTGGAAAACCGCCTGAATTACTGAGTCTTGCAGAAATTACGGCATTAACCATTGTTCCAAACCGGCCGTCGAGCTTGCGTCCCGGAACGCACAATGAAGCGCTTAAAATGGCAAGAAATGAATGGCTGCTTCGATTTGGAAAAGAAGGATTATTTGACCAAAACATTATTACAGATGCAATCCATGAGCCATTAAATATAAAACGGCTGAGTCCTCCGCGCCAGGCTCCGCATTTGTCTTTAAGGTTGCAAAAAGATTTTCCGGGACAACCTGTAATTCAGACGATGCTAAAAATTCAGCTTCAAAAACAGATTGAAGAACAGGTTAAAAATTATATAAACCGCATGCAAAGCTTGAATATTCACAATGCTGCGGTGATGGTGGTGAATAATGAAACGATGGCGGTTGAGGCTTACGTGGGCTCGGCAGATTTTAACAATCCGTATGATGGTGGGCAGGTTGACGGGATTCGTGCGATTCGTTCTCCGGGCAGTACGTTGAAACCTTTGCTGTATGCAACTGCTTTCGACAAAGGAATAATCACGCCTAAAACGGTCTTGAATGATGTTCCGGGTAATTTTGCTGGGTACGAACCCGAAAATTTTGACCAGCATTTCAACGGTCCGGTTACAACGGAATTTGCATTGGCCAATTCTCTAAATATCCCAGCAGTTAAAATTTTAAAGGAAATAAGTACACCGGTTTTGGTCGGACAATTAAAAAAAGCGGGCTTTCAGACCATAAAAAAGCAGGAAAAAGATCTGGGTTTATCCATGATTTTGGGTGGATGCGGTGTCACTTTGGAAGAATTAACAAGGCTTTTTGCATCGTTTGCCAATGAAGGGGATTTCCGGCAGCTGAATTTTACAAAAAAAAATCAGCCGACTAAAAAAGGAACAAATATTGTTTCAAAAGAGGCGTCATTTTTACTGACCAGCATTCTCACCCAGGTAACGCGACCGGATTTACCAACTAATTTTGACAACACGTATCATTTACCCCGAATTGCCTGGAAGACAGGAACTTCGTATGGAAAGCGGGATGCGTGGAGCATTGGTTATAATAAAAGGTATACGGTTGGAGTCTGGGTTGGAAATTTTTCTGGGGAAGGTGTTGCAGAACTAAGCGGCGCTAATACGGCAACGCCATTGTTGTTTTCTATTTTCAATGCATTGGATTACAATTCACCAAAAGGTTGGTATCAAATGCCTGGAAATGTGGCACTTCGTAAGGTCTGCGCGGTAAGTGGAGACATTCCTGAGGATTTTTGTGATCATCAAATTACAGATCATTACATCATCGGGGTGTCGGCTTATCGCAAATGCCGGCATTTAAAATATGTTTTTACAGATCATTCTGCCAGAATTTCTTACTGTACTTATTGTTTGCCGGAAACAGGTTTTGAAAAAAGGACTTACCCGAATCTGGCGCCGGAGTTAATTGCATATTACGAGCAACAAAAGTTTCCTTATCAAAAATTACCACCTCATAATCCGAAATGCGAACGGGTTTTTTACGACGGCGCGCCATTGATCGTCAGTCCGAACGAAGGCAGCGAATATTATATCCGACAGGAGGAACCGCAACAAATTCAGCTTGCATGCCAGGCAGCAAATGATGTGCAGGAGGTTTTTTGGTACATCAATGACAAGCTAAGCAAGAAATCCGGACCCAATGAACCCATTTTTATCAATCCACCCCTGGGCCGGGTTAAAATTTCATGCAGTGACGATAAGGGGAGAAATTCGGATATCTGGATTAGTGTGAGACGGATGTGAAATCGGCGAAATCCGTGCCACGGATAACTTTACTCTATTTTTTTGTATGAGTATGATGGTGCATCATACATGTCGGGCGATAAAATTAGTTTATCTTCATAAAGGCTAACGAACATCCCTCCAAATACTCCCTTGTCTAAATCAAGCCTGTCACCTTCCCTGTCGACCAAAGTTCTGTGGGCTTTTACTAGTTGGTAAGAGCCGCCCCGGACAAGTGTGTCGCCTTTGAATTCCTGGTAAGTTTTCTTCTTAAAAATCAAAATAGGACCGGTGCCGGGTGCATAATCGCCACCAGTCCAGGCTCCGCGGAACGATTCCAACTGCCATTTTCCCTGAATGTTAAGATGGGAAGGCTTAGGATCATTGAGATTGCAGGAATTTAAGATAATAGTTGGCAGGACTATGATAAGGTAGAAAATTGACTTTTTCATATGAGGAAGGTTTTATTTATTAATCTAAATGTAATTTACCATAAAACCTTTGCATTGCAACAGCTCCAGGCGAAATCCGTGCCACGGATAATTACATCACGGGCTCCGCGGCACCCTCCTGAAACAAAACCTGAACCAGCGTTTGTCCAACCGCTTTTAACGTCTTAGGATCAATATTTTCCATGGTATCGTGCGTCGTGTGCCAATCCTTAAAAAACGTTTGCGCCAGATTATTCGGCTGTGTATGAATGATATCGACCATTGGAATTTTAGCTACTTCATTTACCGGAACATGGTCATCTGTGATGGCGGAGCCTCTTTGATCCAGAAAATAATTGCTGTATCCAAGCTGCGCGGCAATGTCCCAGATCTCTTTTACAACACTTTCTGCCAGCTGCACTGAATATCCTTCTTTTGGAAAAGTGGCGCCTTTAGCACCAACCATATCCAGCAGAACACCAAAATAAGCTGTGTAATTTGGAATGTGTTTATTTGCCGCCCAATGCTGGGAACCAAGACAATACCCGCTGTATTTGTCTTTCGCAACGTCAGAATTCCCCCAATCTTCTGCGTCAAAAAAGATAATATCTACGCCCAAATCGGGTTTTGTACTTGCGGCAGACAGCGTTCTGGCAATTTCCAGCAAAATGCCGACTCCGCTTGCGCCGTCATTTGCCGCTGGAACGGGTTTGTTTTTTTCAAGAGAATCCTGGTCGGCAAAAGGGCGGGAATCCCAGTGGGAAGTTAAAAGAATTCTTTTGGATGCTTTTGGATTAAAACTGCCGATGATGTTTCTGGCATTCAGCTTTTTGCCATCATAAGTTGTAGCTAAAAAAGTTTGCTCTGTAACCTCCAGACCGTATTTTTTAAGTGCATTCACCAAATAATCTCCGCAAGCTTTATGTGCCGCTGTGTTTGGAACCCGCGGACCAAAATCTACCTGTTTTTTTACAAACTGATAAGCAGAATCAGCGTTAAAGGCGGGGCTTGCAACCAGTTTTATTGCTTCGGCAGCGGCGGTATTTTCGTCACTGGTTTTTGTCTTACAGCTTTGTGTTGCCAGGATGACAACCAAAAGCAGTACTAAATTTTTTATAAAAGGTATTCTAAAATGAAATTGCATCATTTGTTTTTATGTCGTTCTAACTGCAAAAAATGACCAAATGGCCGCTTTTTATTGCCTACTCTTCATAGGCCCAATCGATCCGAAGCTTGGTGTCATGAATCGCTAAACCCTGTTTTTTGAAGTAAGAACGTATTTCGTCGACTTTTTCGTAATTGCGAACCATTTTAAATTCCCGGTACAAATTCAACATTCCGTCCAAAACTGCGTGTCCTTCGGCCAATTCTTCTTTCAGTCCTAAAACATCCTCAAAGAAAACGACGAATTTTTGTTTTAATTCGGTAAAAACATCTTCTCCCAATGCCGCAGTTTGAAGTTGTCCCAAATTGAGCATGTTGATGTATTTCACCATGTTAAACAAGTTTGCAAATGCAACTGACGTATTCAGGTCATCGTTCATAGCGTTGTAAAAACCGTCAATCGATTTCAGGATATCGGCTTTTTTGTTTTCATCGGCTTCAATTTCCGGAAGGTGCGAATAAGTTAGCCTTTTTACAATTCTGATCGCATTTGCCAGTTTTTTATAGCCTTTATGAGCTGCTTTCAAAGCTTCATTTGAGAAATCCAAAGTGCTGCGGTACTGGCTTTGCAACATGAAAAATCTTACCGTCATCGGGCTGTATGCCTGATCCAGCAATTCATGATTTCCTGAAAATAATTCTGCCGGCAAAAATGAATTATTCAGTGATTTGGACATTTTTTGTCCGTTGACCGTCAGCATATTGGTGTGCATCCAGTAGCGTACAGGTTCAATATTTGTCAGCGCTTTTCCCTGCGCAATTTCACATTCGTGATGAGGAAATTTAAGATCCATACCACCGCCGTGAATATCAAACTGTTTTCCTAAATACTTGGCACTCATGCAAGTACATTCCAAATGCCAACCCGGAAATCCACGGCTCCATGGCGAATCCCATTGCATAATATGTTCAGGACTGGCTTTTTTCCAAAGCGCAAAATCAAGTGGATTCAGCTTTTCGGCCTGTCCGTCCAGATCACGCGTTTCGTTGAGCAAATCTTCTATAACACGGCCTGAAAGTTTGCCGTAATCATTGCCTTCGGCCTGGTATTTTGTAATGTCAAAGTATACCGAGCCATTGGATTCGTAAGCAATTCCTTTGTCGATCAGTGTTTGAGTTGCTTCAATTTGCTCTATCAAATGGCCCGTTGCGGTTGGTTCAATGCTTGGAGGCAATAAATTAAAAATGGCTGAAACATCATGAAAATCGTTCGTGTAACGCTGCACAATTTCCATGGGTTCTAGTTTTTGCAGCTTGGCCATTTTCCCAATCTTGTCTTCCCCCACCTCGCCATCACCTACCAAATGGCCCACATCCGTGATATTACGCACATAACGAACTTTGTAACCGATGTGAGTCAAATATCTAAACAGGATATCGAACGACAAAAATGTACGGATGTTTCCTAAATGTACATTGTTGTAAACCGTCGGGCCGCAGACGTACATGCCTACATAAGGAGCAGCAATGGGTTCGAATAATTCCTTTTTACGGGCAAGGGTATTAAAAATTTTGAGCGGCTGGTAAGTTATTTCGGCCATGTAAGTGTTTACTTTCTTTTAAAATCTATTTCCGGATGATTTTCTCTGATTAAAAATGTCCGGTCAACAATATTGCTTTTTCATTTTGTATGATTTGTAAGTCTGTTTTCTACCCAGCCAATTATTTTTTCTGCTTTTTCTAATCCAAGCTTAGCAATTTGTGCGCTTCTTGTTCCGTCGTAACTCATT
>Ga0247803_1000382_pt1 | contig 24509 bp, 19 predicted proteins | sample UWRJL014104B1_FD_180928 | JGI IMG/M metagenome (GOLD analysis project Ga0247803, IMG submission 180928) | Plant litter microbial communities from Arlington Agricultural Research Station in Wisconsin, United States - UWRJ-L014-104B-1 | ecosystem: Environmental > Terrestrial > Plant litter >...
GCGACGAACACAAGCCTTTTTGTCGGTATTTAGTGGGGAAGCCGCGTCGCTAAGTGGGATTACAACCTCGCAGGACAACGGAGGAAACGCAAGTCGATAACCGGGGTCAGGAAAATTAAACGAATGTCCGTTAATGGCCGACAGCTGACCTATATGCTTTGTTCATAAACCGTCTGTCCCCACCAAGTTTCGATATTGTGCGCGAGTGAAGACGCTAGTATTCAAGCCAGGCACCTGCTTTGGCATCATCCCAAGTTCGCGGAAGATCGCCCCTCCATACTTTTTTATCCACGGTTGCTGCGGCTCGAAAAGCCTCCTTTGCCTCGCTATGACTTCCAACATTGACTTTTTGAAGTTAAACCGAGGTAACTGCGTCATGATGAGGCAAAAGAGATTTTTTATGAAAATAATCCCGATACCAATCACTGCTATTTACTGTAAAAGTTCGCGCCGCAAAGAGTTCATCACAAAACGATGAATTACCAGTAGAATGGTTCAAAATAACCATTAGCTGCTCAATGCTGAAGAAAGAACAATTCCAGAATCTATTTTTCAGATCATTATATTCGGATTTGAAAAACTCTGTCTCATATTGAAAATTTAGCTCATCCAAATACTTATGAATCTTTGAGGGGATTTCTTCTTCGATGCTTGAAATTCTGGCTCCAATCAGATTACGCAAAAGCTCGTGAACAAAATTGCTGTCATCTATGCTGAAAAATTCAGAGAGGGAAACCGCTACTCGCTCGATTTTACGATTATTTAGCGATAACCTGGCACCATTTTCGAAAACTATCTCTTTCTCAGATCTTAAAATTAACTCATGCCACCCGGTTTGCGCCAAACCATGAAACAACGAAGTCGATAGATCTAATGTCGCCTGCACAATATCTCCAGCACGCGCTTGTGCAGTTAATGGCTTTTTCTTAAGCTCAAGAAAAACAATTGTATTCTCCGTTTCAATAATAAAGTCACACTCCCCTTCTCTTCTGTTGATTGCTAACTTTTTTCGAACCGCCCCTGAAATTTTGTATTTCTTCTCAGGAAAAAGCGAAACTCCATGTATCTGAAATAACTCAGCGAGATATTCCTCAGCGGAATCTCCGATGTCAGAGCTCGTAATGCCTTGCTTTTCTGAAACATCATAAATTGATGAATAGAACCCCGCACCAAAAAAATTTAGGTTCAAACACACAAAATTATTGCCGTCAAAAATAAAAGGTTTCTTATAGAAGGACAGTTTTTCCATATCTTCCGGATAACAATAACCGGAGTTAATTTCGACATTCCCAAAGGAAAGTTGTTGGAGAGCAGCTTTTATAGCTGCTCTTGGATGGCTACGCGACAACATATCCAGAAAAAATTTCAAGCTTAATCGAAGTTCTTTGCCAATTTTATAAGTTCCGAACGCCGCTGAATAAATATCCAGATAAATTTTTAACGAAGGGAAATCCGGTAAAAAGGTTCTGAAAACCCCTACCGTGAGCTGAAAAATGTGTTTTGGATTATGCTGTGGAAAACAGTACAAGTTGTCGTACATTATATGATTGCGAATTGCATTCAAAATTGAGACATGGTGATATGTTCGTACCATACTAAAATCTTGAAGCTCATATAAACTCAGGTAGGTAGTAATGAAGAAGACCGCATCTTTGAATTTCACAACCACATTTCTAGGAGCCTGCTTTGGGCGGTAATATTGGAGGGACGTATTCAATATATAACCCCAAGGAATTTGAGCTTCAATAGGGGTATTCCAGGACCTAGCATAGCTTAAATAAAACCTGTCGCTATCTTTGTCAAAAAGTTTTTGAATCTCTACGAGAGCTAACTTCGCCGCCCAGAACCCAAGCGGTTGCAATAGAGCTTTGATGCGCTCGATAACTCGGTCATTTTCTGCTTCTGACATTTCGATTGCACCAATACCTATCGTGACATCAAAACCAGATTCCGTTAATTGCTTGGCAGCGATTCCAACTACCTTAGACGCCTTATATAAATTTTCGAAATCATAGATAGACGTCCCACTTAAGCTAATCAGGTCTTGAAGACAATCCTTAGCTTGCATCCAATCAGAAGGTGTCACGGAATATCTCGCAAACTGATTAAAGTGGCTACGTAAGTTTCCCAGAAAACAGAAGGGGATCGCGAAATTTTCATTCCCCGCGTAAAAGTTTTTAGCTATAAATTGTTCGAACTTAACAAATTCAAATAATTCCAACCCATCCCCTGTTAGTAACTCTTCAATTTTACGCTCCAAAAAACTATTGACGATCTGCAAGGACGGTTCAACGTCATACTTTTCAGCCAATGCATTAACCAGAGACAACCTGTCAGCGATAGGGAGATCCAGAATCTCAAACTCATTTTCATTTGATAGAAGAAAACTGAAGGGAGTAGGTTTCGTTGTACCCGTAAGAACTCGAGATTTATGTGTGCACATGCGCACTTTTCCTTGTTTACGAATTTGCGAAATGAAGATCTAATGACGGGCTATTTGGCGCAATGAAAAACTTAGAAACCAGCACCGCACACCTTTAGTAATTGATTATAGTCGTATAATTTGTACACTCCTACCTCCAACCATTAGGAGTATACAGATTATCGCAGCGGCTTCCAGGCGTAAGAAGAGCGCGAATGTTCGAGCGATATGGATTTGAACATCTTTCAATTTCAACAGTTGGTATGAAAGTACAAGCCAGAAAAAATGCTTTAACGAGCTGGTTGGAACAATGTGAATGTTCCGCTTATCGGAGGACCGTCTTGGGTTAACTCATTGTATGAAAAATTATCCATTTAGATTTTTAATTTTTACGTTGATAAGCTTTATCGCGTCGTCAGGCCAAGCTGAAGCGTTTGAAACTGAAAAATATTCTGCGAACCCCGCTTCGATAACGCATGGAAGGCCAAATTTAAATTGCCCTCAATTTCAGGTATTTGGCTACCCTACTCTCTCTGACTCAAAGATCCTGAGACGTGCTTTCTACACATGCCGCTCTGGATACGCAGGATTGTATGACCCTGCTGAGCGCACTCCCCTTTGGATTGCGGAACATTTGATGAAAAATAATTTGCAGGGAATTGCTGAGCGTGAATTTTTAGACTTTATTCCCGACCCTGACATACCTAGCGGCGCGCTTCCAAAACCGGCTGACTATGCAAAGTCCGGTTATGACAAGGGGCATATGGCGCCCGCCGCTGATTTCAAAAGCTCTCAGACCGCGATGGCCGAAACTTTTCAATTTGCAAACGCAATTCCTCAGGCCCCACATTCCAATCGCCACACTTGGAAACAACTCGAAGATTCCACTCGTGAAGTTGCCTATCGTCGTGGGGAAATCTACGTCATCAGCGGTCCAATTTTTTCAGACAGCCCCAGAGAGAAAATACGCAACAGCGTTTCAATCCCTACCGCTGTTTTCAAAATTTTGATCGATCCTAAAACTAAGACGATGACCGGATTCGTAGTTCCTAATTCACATTCGGTTGATAAAGAATTCCGAGTTTATCAAGTGAAAGTACGAGAGATTGAGAAATTGACAGGCCTTAATTTTAATCCGTCCTTGGGCCAAACGGAGGCTGATCGTTTAGAGGTTACCACTGGTGGTGATTGGTTAATGCCGAAGGGAAGCCTACGACGTTGATGATTTTAAAACAAGACGTCTCAATATAAAAGTGCAATAAAAACTATTCCAAATAAGTGAATTAGATCGCACTAAGTTTATTTTCTGAATCCACAAATAAATCTAATTGAAAGTAAGAACTATCTTCACGTAGATCAACGAACCCAACCCCCACCCCAAGCAAACGCACTGGCATGCTTTTTCTCTCATAAGCTTCTTTGCATAGCTCTTGCAATTCGGACATCGAAACAGAGTTTGAGGATCGTTCGACCGTTGTCACTGTGAAGTCATTAAATTTTACCTTTACAAAAAGTTTTACAATTTTGTAATCAGCACCAACCCTTCTCAAACGCGTAACTAGCTGCTGAGCTAAAGCGGGTAGCTCATTTAAGCAGCGCGTTAAATCCTGAAGGTCTTTGGAAAACGTATTTTCAACACTTAAGGATTTTCGCCTCCTTCCAACGGTGACCGGTCTATCATCAATACCTCGACTTAAACTAAACAGTCTTGTGCCCATTTGACCGTAACGTTTTGTTAGTTCGAAAACTGAATATTTTTGTAGATCGCCACAGGTAAAAATTTGAGCATCGGCAAGCTTTGATGCCATTGCCTTACCGACCCCATATATTTTTTTTACTGGCAGTACAGCTACGAATTCGTCAACTTCTTCCGGTGTGATGACAAATTGGCCATTTGGCTTTTTCCAATCGCTTGCAATCTTGGCGAGAAATTTATTGGGTGCAATTCCAGCTGAAACGGTTATACCCAGCTCTTGATGAATTTTTTGCCGAATTTCCTGAGCAATCAGCGTTGCACTTCCTTTACGAGCGGTGCATTCGCTAACATCGAGAAACGCTTCATCCAACGAGAGTGGCTCAATTAATTCTGTGTAATTATAAAAAATATTCCTCATTCCCTCAGAAACCTCTTTATAAACTTCCATGCGATGAGGAACAAGAATTAGATCGGGACACAATCTTTTAGCAGTGCTTGAAGGCATCGCTGAATGAACGCCATATTTTCGAGCTTCATAATTGCACGTTGAAATTACCCCGCGATGATCTGAGCTTCCACCTACCGCTATCGGTCTTCCGCGCAAGCTCGGATCATCACGCATTTCAACGCTCGCGTAAAAGCAGTCTGCGTCTACATGAATTATTTTGCGCATAAGTTAGGTGCAGTTTTGTATACGCATTTAAAACATCGCTGCCTGTTGCGGCGCATTCTCAACAAACACAACGGGATTTTTGTTCCTCGTGTTGTTGACTGCAAAATCTACCAATCGATGTCGTAGCGGCAACGTCGATCCGCGCAATTTTTGTAACGCTTCGTGCGCAGGCACTTTTGGATCTACCCAAATTTTTAACTGCTCTGCTGTCAACGTTAATGGCATCCGAGGATGGATTTCACCAAAAGTCCGATCAGCTGGTTGAGTGATAATTGAAAAGCTATACACCTCTCCGTTCCATACGTCCCAAATCCCCGCAATCGCTAAGGGTTGATCAGGACTGTCGAAGAAAAACGGCTCGCTAATTTTGCCGACGTTACGCCACTCCAGAAACCCAGCTGCTGGAACGAAGCCGCGCTGCCGTTGCACGGCATCGCGAAAGGTTGCCAGGGTTTCAACGGTCTCGATTCTGGCGTTATGCGTAGTTGATGCATGTGTTGGCCCTTGGTTGGCAAATCGCGGGTGCAAACCCCAGCGCATGAGTTTCATCATAAGCCTGCCCTTCTCCATGAATACAAAAGGCAGTTGCTCCGAAGGAACCTGGTTATTCAATTCAGGCATGTCCATGCCTGGCAAACCCAACGTATTCATGATTTCGCGCCACTCGGAAATGGGCTTAGTAAATAGGCGTCCACACATGATTTTTTTCCTCGAAATGACTTCGTTTTCTTGCTCTGGATATAACTACTGCTAACTCGCTAGCTAAAAAGTTCTATAGCTTTCGCTTGACGATTTCCCATACCATGAGCTTATACTACTGTACATGTAAACAGTATACCGTCGAACTTATGGAAACACCACCTATCGAACCTCAAAACCCGGTAAGCCTGGATAATCTCTTGGGCCGTGGTGATATTTGGGTTGGCCAAGCGAAGCGGTCTGTAGCCAAGGCGACTATTGCATCCGGCAATAATGAGCTTGATAAAGTGCTCGCGGGCGGCTGGCCTTTGGGCAGTTTGCTAGAAATCTGCCAGGAGGGGTCTTTGCACGCGGAATGGTCATTGCTGGCCTCGGCGCTTGCCAACCAAAGCGGCTCTATTTTCCTGATCGATCCTCCCTTTGTTCCTTTCGGGGCCACTCTCGCTGAATTGGGAATTGATTTAAATCGTTTGTACATCGTGCGAACGAGCAGCAAAGCTTTGTTCGTAAGTGCTGTTGTGGAACTCGCGAAATCCTCCCAGTGTGGCGCCCTACTCGCTTGGCAACCCAAAGGCATTTTGCTGTATGCGGAGCTTCGTAAAATTCTGCTTGCTTGCGCGGATGGCACTGGCATTTATGCGTTGTTTAGGCCTTCTGGCGCCCGGAAGGAAAGTTCCCCAGCAGGCCTACGAATCATAGCGGGCATAGAAGGCCGTGACTTAACACTCACCGTTTTTAAACAGCGCGGCATGTTAGAAAATCACGATACCGTGGTCCGTTTAGGGTTGTCAGAAAAAGTGGACGGTCACTTGCCGCTCAATCAACTACATGAGATTCAGCTACCAGGCATTCCACAAATCGCCACCCCAGCGCATCGATTAACCAATGTAATTCCGCTGCGCCGACGATAACCATGAACATTCTTGAGCGCAAAAAAAAGCCACTGCCTAAGCTGTGGCTAGCCATTCGGTTTCCCTGCATTTCGCTAAATGCTCTCGGACTCATTGGTAATGAAGCTGAGCCATTCGCGGTCATCGAAAAACATAAAGTCGTGTGCGTGAACGATAAGTCGTTTGCTGAAGGCGCACGCGTCGGTATGGACAGAACAACGGCTCAGTTGATGAGTGCTTGTGAATGCAAAGAGCGTGATAAACAACGCGAGGCTGATCTATTGCAGCAACTGTGTGCATGCGCGTATGACTTTACACCCTACATCGAAACCTGCATCCCTAATCAGATCGCTGAAGCTGGTTTATTACTGGAAATCGCCGGAAGCTTGGAGCTTTTCAATGGATTGGAATCAATCACCTGTTTGATTCGGGAAGCGTTCGATGATGTTGGTTATCCTTACGAGCTTGGCATTGCTCATACGTCAAAAAGTGCATGGCTGCTTTCATTTCAACCTGATTTGATATTGGAAACGCAAGCAAATCATCGTTTCATTGAACAATTAAACACGTTGCCCGTGCAGCTTTTGCATGGATACCCAAAGACTATCGAGTCTTTGGAAAAGACTGGGTTTGTAACGCTAGGTGATCTTTCCCGACAAATCAGCGTGCAGTCGATCAGCACAATCAAAAAACGTTTCGGCGCCGACTTCGCAAAGGAACTTACTGAAATTTTTGGTATTGATCAGGATTTTCAACAAAACAGTTTGTTTGAAAAACCTGCGGAAGTTTTCCAACCTGAAGAACTTTTCTCAAGCTTTATACAATTGGAATACACCACTAATAACACTGAGTTTTTAAAATGGCCCGTAGAAGTTTTGCTTCAACGGCTGACAGAATTTCTGCGCAAGCGGCAGCTTGGTTGCCAACGTATTGAATGGACGCTGAGTGATATTCACAAGCAAAAAGAAATTTTAAGTGTTTACTGCGACACTCCGCAGAGCCAGTGGGAACTACTTTATAAACTCACCATGATTCAGTTGGAAGGTAAAGAGCTTCCATTTGAAGTTGATACTATCATGTTGGTGTGTCCCCACACGCTGAGCTTGCAAGTACAAAGTCATATATTAAATTTTTCAGGACAACTCTCACAAAAAAATAACGAAGAGTTAACCATTACACTGGCCAAGCTGTCTGCGTTGCTGGGCGAACGTTCGATTACAAAATTGACTTACCGCAACAGTTGGCTTCCTGAAGAAGCCAATATAGAAATTCCTTATCATGCTAAAAATAATGTAAGCATTCCACCTGGTTATCGGAAATTTTTTAAACCAACGTGGTTATTACCAACCCCTTCAACTATAGAAATCAGGGCGAAAGGTTTGTATTGGCACGGCTATTTAAATCTGCTCTCCTCTCCGCGTCGCATAAGATCCCGTTGGCGTGAGCAACCGGTGTCCCGTGATTATTATTTAGCGTCACGTTATGACAGTTCGCGTTTATGGATCTTCAAAGATAATTTCTCTCGGCAATGGTACGTGCATGGGGTGTTTGTCTGATGAGCTACGCACACCTTCACACGATTACTAACTTTACGTTTCAATACGGTGCGTCTCACCCTGCTGAATATATTCAACGAGCCGTCGAGCTGGGTTATGACGCGATTGCAATAACAGATGAGTGTTCGCTTGCCGGGATTGTAAAAGCTTTTGTTGCTTCTGAAGAATTAAATATTAAATTGTTGGTTGGCAGTCGCTTCACGTTATCAAATGGCATCCGACTAATTGCGATTGCACCAACCAGACAAGCTTATGCGGAACTATCCGGTTTTATTACTTTGTGTCGTATGCGTTCTGAAAAAGGTAGCTATGAGGCACACTTTGAAGATCTGCGATTTCGCTTACAGCAATGTTTAATTATATGGATTGGCTTAAATGATATTGCAGCTCAACTAAAAGGTGAAATAGCCGATTTATTATGCGCTGCATTTAAACAGCGTTTATGGATTGGTATTGATCACCAATTAGATGGCTCTGAGGTTGATGACTTCACCTGCTCAGCGCTAACAGGATACGCACAGCACATTCCGTTAGTTGCCTGCGGCGAAGCATTGATGCATGTGAAAGAGCGTAAAAGTTTACAAGACGTCATAACTGCTATTCGTGAAGGAGTGCCAGTCACAGAACTAGGAACTTGCTTGCGGTTGAACGCGGAGGCTTATCTTAAACCAGTCGAATTGTTGGATCAGTTGTATCCACTTCATATGCTTGAAGAAAGTTCCAACATTGCAGATTTATGCACTTTCTCAATGAATGAATTGAAATATCAATACCCGCAAGAACTCGTGCCCGATAACGTCAGTCCAATTCAACACGTCAGAAATTTGGTTGATGAGGGAAAGGCATTGCGGTGGCCTGGTGGCGTTCCCGAATCAGCAGAATCAATTTTGCAAAAAGAGATTTCGCTCATCGAAGAACTGCACTACGAATATTATTTTTTAACTGTACATGACATTGTCAAATTCGCGAGATCGCAGAATATTTTGTGCCAGGGGCGTGGATCTGCTGCAAATTCAATTGTTTGTTATTGCCTATTTATTACGGAGATTGCGCCCGGGCAAATTACTGTTTTATTTGAGCGATTTATTTCAAGAGAGCGCGACGAACCGCCAGATATAGACGTTGATTTCGAGTCCCAAAGACGCGAAGAAGTTATCCAATACATCTACCGCAAATATGGTCGTGAACGAGCGGCAATTACAGCAACGGTGGCATGTTATCGCTCTAAGAGTGCGATAAAGGATTTGGGGAAGGCATTGGGATTTGAGTTGTCTCTCCTAGATCATCTTTCAAAATCTATTTCCTACTGGGATGACGAAATAAATTTAGGAAATCTTTTAGAAAATATGGGCTTGAAAGTGAATTCATGGATCGTAAAAGAATTTGCTTCTTTGTTTCGAGAAATTTTGAATTTTCCCCGCCACCTTGGCCAGCACACAGGTGGTTTTGTTATCGCAAACGATAAGCTGAGCAATATTGTTCCGCTCGAAAATGCCGCCATGCCAGATCGAACCATTGTGCAATGGGACAAAGAAGATTTAGAGTCGATGGGCCTTCTCAAAGTAGACATCTTAGGTCTGGGGATGCTGACAGCAGTTAGAAAAACATTGGAGATTATTTCTCAATATGAACCATCGATTACTGAATTAAAAGACATTCCGCGTGAAGATCCCGTGACCTACGCAATGATGTGTCGCGCGGATACCGTTGGCGTTTTTCAAATAGAAAGTCGCGCACAAATGACGATGCTACCTCGCTTAAAACCGAGAAATTTTTACGATCTTATTGTCGAGATAGCACTAGTTCGTCCAGGCCCGATTTTAGGTGAGATGGTCCATCCATATTTGCGCAGAAGAGAAGGTTTAGAACCGGTTGATTATCCGAGTGAAGCTATCAAAGGTGTGTTAGAAAGGACGTTAGGTGTGCCTATATTTCAAGAGCAAGTCATGCAGCTTAGTATGGTCGCTGCGGGATTTTCTGGTGGAGAAGCAGACGCGTTACGAAGAGCAATAACGAACTGGGGAAAGAATTCAAAATTACTTACATTCAAAGACAAACTTATCGACGGAATGGTTGCAAACGGTTATGACTTAACATTCGCAGAGCAAACTTTTGAGCGCGTAAAAGGCTTTGGCGGTTATGGATTCCCAGAGTCACATTCAGCGAGTTTTGCATTAATTTCTTATGCAAGTTCATGGCTAAAATGCCATCATCCTGCCGCATTTTTATGCGGACTTTTGAACAGCCAACCACTGGGATTTTACGCGCCCGCGCAACTCATTAATGATGCAAGGCGTCGGGGAATTACAGTGCTTTCTGTTGATATCAATGAAAGCGACTACGACAACAAACTTGAAATGACCACCAACTCACGAAATGAAAATCATTGGGGCGTGCGGTTAGGTTTTCGCGAAATAAAGGGATTAGATTCTGAAAAAGCTCAACTAATCACCTACTGGCGAGGCAATACAAAATTCTCATCTATTCAAGATTTAGCGACACGAAGCCAAGAATTAACGCCGTCAGATTTGCAGTGCCTTGCGTCCGCTGATGTGTTTAAAAATGTTAGCGGTAATCGCCATCAAGCGCGTTGGGATGCAGCTGCCATAGAGCCAATCTCAGAGCTTTTTGATGAAAACAATTCAACAGCTCAACAAGATTTGTTGACGTTGCCGCCTACCATCGAAAAAGATTTGATGGATGATTTCCGAACGTTGGGACATTCACTTCGACCTCATGTAATGTCATTGTTACGAGAAGAAAAACCTTTTAAAAATTGTACGCCAAAAGCAGATCTTCTGACATTACGCCATAAAGGTTTTGCAAGGGTTGCAGGATTAGTTATTAGCAAACAAAGACCTGGTACAGCGAAAGGCACAATGTTTATGACAATCGAAGACGAGACCGGCGACGTGAATGTCGTGATATGGGCAAGTACTCAAGAGACATTTCGTAAAACAGTAATGACCGCAAAGCTTGTTGTCATTACGGGAACAATTGAAATTGCTGATGAGGGTTCTGAAGTTCCAGTAGTGCATGTTATCGCAGGACGCATAGAAGATTTCAGCCATCGCTTACGAGAACTCGAATTCAAATCAAGAAGTTTTAGATAGGTCGCGGCAAACAATTTGAATTTGTAATCAGTAGAGGATATAAGATGTTATTTCGTCAACGCTGTGAAATTATCGACTTGAATCACGGGCAGTCCAATTTTGTAGGTAAGCCAGACGTGGGCACTCGAATTATTGGCCTAATTGAGTCAGGCCCAAATTTTGTGAAGACTGAGGATGGTCACGATTATTCAGTACTGATTGTATTGGAAGATGGAACATTATTTGTGACAAGCTATAGAAACATTAGGCTCATTGATTTTGATTTCCCACCTTTCTAACCTGGAAACAAGGATGCGGCGCAAGCTAATATGCCGAGTACTCAGTAAGATAAGAAAAGCGCAGAGATAGTTTCTGCTGATTAAAAGTGACGCAGACGTACTGCGTTGTGAAATTTTTGGCTGTACCTATCGCTATTCCGTTTCTTAGATACTTTTGGTAAATAATCGTAACGAACCGTGGAGCTTTCGATATGGCCAATCCTCGTGTAGACAAAAAAATGTCAGATAAAAAGGCAAATACTCAAGCTTTGAAAGAAGCTCAACAAGAAGATTATTTAAAAGATATTAGCGCGACATCATCAATAGCAGAGCGAAACGAAATTGCACAACGAAACTCAGGCTTCGGGTTGTTTGTACGCAAAAATAAACACCGAATCAAAATAACATTTTCTGGATAAGTAACTTTCCGCGACTTTGCGGTTGAGTAAGGCACAAAAGCAGTTTGGGAAGGTTGGGATGCCTGGACAAAATGTACAAAAAACGCAATGTGAAGCACCCTGATTGTAGGAAATAGCGCACAAGATCTATAGTCGATGTCGCCTAGATACGTCTCAACATTTCACATATTATTACTCCTCAGGAGAAACAACACACCAAGGATGAGAAAATGAAGAAACTGCATGTAGGTAACGAATTCATTGCAATCAAAGACGCGATGACACAAGTCCAAAAAAATATTGATGAACTAACTTCCAAGAAACAGTCAGTGAATCTAAAGAGTTACGCCTCAGCAAAAATCATCGGCTTTTACGAAGCAAAGATTGCCTCACAGTTAAGCACCCTCGCTTGGCTGAAAAAATCCCTCTAAATGCATACATTTCCATCGCTGAGGCAAGTAGAGTCCGGCTTAATTAAAGTAAAGTCGTGCAGTACATCTGACTGCACGACTTATCAAGTCAGATTGTGTAAAAAAAGAAACCCACTCGAAACAACAAGGTTGACTAATACGATCCGGGGAAATCACCCGACCTCGATTTAAGGGTCCCGCTCGAAGCCTATGTTCAATTCGAAACTCAAGGTGCTCTGAGCTCTTCACTACGGTTCACACCCCTCCCAGCCGTCATCCTGCCAATCCCTTCACACAAGGGCCCAAAAGCGACGCTAAGCCTCCCCATTCACCCAAAAAGGCGTTAAGTATAAGGAGCGACTATTTATGAAAATTCGGTATATACAACAGGCGCGAGTCAGTTACTTCGACCAACGTCCCATTCACGACGAAGCTTAAGTGCGTTAAGTGATTGATTTGACTAAAGATTGATCTGCCAAAACATGCTGAAATTGAACTACATATTATACACTTTATTATATAATTCCATATAAATCAACAGGTTACGAAAAAATAACCCTTGCACGACACAGAGCTCGTGGTTATATTGCAATCACCATGTTCTAACTATTGGATTTAGGAGTGAAAAGATGTAAGAGCCGAGGCAAATAAGAAAGGACCTGAAGAAGAAATTTCAAGAATTCGATCTCGAAGGGATAACTACGCCCTGGAGAAAGGCAACCGTGAACGAGCAGAGGAGTGAAATATGAGGAAATTTTAATTTAAGCGGCTCAAAAAGAGCCACCTAAGGGAAAAGCAGAACTAAAACGTCAGAAACTTTAGTGTCCTGCTTTCTCCCTCCAAAGTCAACATTTTTTCCTGAAAAACCGGGCGGGCATCAGCTTGCCCGGACGTTGATAAAAAATCTAACTGCAACGGCAGCACCGCCTACTCGGAGGAGCTCCCGACACTAAAATTTGAGGGTCACCATGATCACGAACACACACAATGTAACCGCAGAATGCCCGTCGAGCCGTAGAGCAAGTGGGACGGTAATAATGGACACTCTCGCAAGAAAACTTGAAAGACAGAGTTTGGTGAAGGAGAACATCGCTCTCTACAGCCACAAAACCCAGTCCCTACAATATTGTGAAAGCCGCTTGGAGGCTAGCGGTGGTTTAGTCAAAGAATTTGAGCGAGAAATTGGAAGTTATGTTACGCAGCCGACCTCGATCTACTACCAAAGGGATGGGAAGAAATACCGATACACACCGGACGCCTTGGTTAAAACCGTACACGGAAAATATTACTTCGAAGAAATAAAGCCCATCTGGTTAATCAACACGGAAAAATTTCAACGTAAATACTCTTTCCTAATTAAACATTTTGAACGGGTAATCGGATATCCGCTCGTGATCAATTCGGTACCGGAGGCGAGTAACGACACAATCGCGAATTATGAAATTCTCTATTTCCATCTACGGCAAAAAATGGATGGGGATTGCGCACGAAAGTTACTACAACACACGCCTGCGCAAACATCCGTCGATGAAATGCTATCAGTCGCAACGTCTATGGACATCGCGGAGGATGTTGTTTGGCAGCTAATTGCAAGGGATCAATTTTCTTTCAATAGAGAAGTGTTATTGAACAGACAGTCATTATTGGAGCGTAAACTAAATGCCTAATAATAATGCAATGATGTTGCGCGCCGGAATGAGCATTGTGTGGGGAGAGCGAGAGGCGGAAATTATCCAGGCCACCGCGGAGATTTTTTTGCTCCGCTTTGAAAATGCGAAATTCGAATGCGTCAAACCGCACGTCTTGCTTGACGCCTATCGGAAAATGGACCTTCGGCTCGCTGAAAAACCGGAGAATCCGATTATCTTTCACCAGAACTCTTCAAGGGATACTGCGAAGCTCGATAAATTGACTGCGTACTTGCATGAGCTGGATCAAAGGCAATTCCCTTGTAGCCTAAATACTCGTAACGATGTTATCAGATGTTTAAGTTCTGCCTATGGTGATATGAGCGCTTCTAACCTTTACAGGTTTTACGTCAAATGGGTGGACGGTGGTAAAAACATTTCAGTATTTGCGATCAAGCAAAAAAGGAGTAGGCGCTCGAAGTTCGATGACGCCATGTTGGATCTCATCGAAGAGGTCATCCATGACTTCTATTTAACGAAAGACCAGCTCACGGTGGGAGAATGCTATGAAAAGCTAAAAAAAATGCATACCGATAGGGAAATCGGTGGCACATGTATCTCAAGGTCGTACTTTTATGAAGACGTGGACTCCCTGGATGAGATTGAAGTTACGTTAGCACGCAAAGGTCGCGAAGCAGCCCGAGTTAAGTCACAATTCACGAAAGAAAAAATTTGGGCTAACTTTCCTCTGCAATATGTTGAAGTTGATGCTGTCCACCTTGCTCTCGGCATTCTATGCCCCAAAACCGACGCATTCCTCGGAACACTTATTATCTACGTTGCAATTGACAGATTTAGCCGGTGTATCCTCGGGTATGCAACGAGTATTAAAGGGAAAAAAGGGGAAAATGCTGATAGCGTTATTGATTGCATTCGACACTCCATTTTACCGAAAGAAACGTTATCCCACTGCAATAATCAATGGCTATCCTACGGACTTCCACACTACTTTATTTTCGATGCGGGCCCGGCATTCAATAATGTTTTTACGGCGAGCTACGTAACAAATGTAGGTGCGAGTCGAATTATCACGCAAGTAGCAACACCAAAAAAGAAGCCCTTCATTGAGCGATTCTTCAGAACATTGCGAGAGCAATTTGCAGTGAAAATTCCGGGGTACAGACCGAAGCGAATGAGCGGTGAGATAGTCGAAGAGTCTATTCAAGACTTGGCATGTGTCTATGAGCATGAAGTACGCGAATATTTGGAAACGTACATTTGCGACTACTATCATCAAAACTCTCATCGCGGCTTGGACAATCAAACTCCTGCTGAGGTCTGGAATGACTTCTACAAAAATTCAGGGATGTCCCCTCGCCTGCCCGATAATCCTGCGGTTGTTGATGCGTTCGTCGGAACGTCATTCAATCGCAAACTTGATCCGAATGATGGAGTAAGAATAAGTAATGAAAATTACAATTCCCCCGAACTAACCAAACTTTACTACGCCCTCAAAAGTAAAGGATTACTGGCCGATGAAAAAATATTTGGCATCGCTAACAAAAATGATATTTCCAAAATTTGTGTAGTGAATCCTGAAACGATGCAGATGGTGGTGGTGGGGAATACTAACAAAAAAATCCTGCCTGGAACGAAATTCTCGGAGCAACAAGCCAAGAAGCAAGCACATCATGTGAGCTACCCTCCACCGTTTCCAGCAGAGGCAAAAGAGCGACAAAAATCGGCACAAAAAAAGACCGCAACCAAGCCTAAGATAAGCGACGAGCCATTGACGTCAACCCAATCCGATGCGGATTTGGAAGGAATGCTTGCCGCAGCTACAGCTCGTCACGCGCAAAAGGTAAAGGTAGAGACTAACGATAATGAGTCAGCTGATATGGTTGTTGACTTCGAAACTCTACCAGCTGCGGAGTGTAGATAATGGAAGACAAAAGTTTTGATCCACTTCATGAATTTGAAAATGGACTGGTGTATAGCGACGATTTTAACAAGGCTATAGACGCAATTACTCTCGTCCACCGCTACCAAAAAGTTGCAGCGAGATGTTTATTCATTGTCGCCTACTCTGGAATTGGCAAAAGCTCCATTTTAAAGCGATATACCTCATCTTTTGAGCAGCCTGAGACGGATGAGAGTAAGCAGATTAAGGTAATTTACATTCCTCAGGTAGCCAATCTATCTAATGAGTCACTCGCCGCTGCGATTTTAACTGAGTTGGGCGATCCAAAGCCCTTCCAAGGAAGGTTCAGCGAACAGATGGCGCGGATCAAAAATTACAAAAATCGACTTGGACTCGAACTCATTATTATCGATGAAATTCAAGAGTTAATGCCCACCACAAGTGTTCACGACCGAAGTAAGGTGGTTTCTTTTTTAAAGTTGCTAATGAACACTATTGGTGTTGGTGTCGTAGTGGCGGGTTTACCAAAAGCTGAACATATTTTGCAAGTTGATGAGCAGCTGAGAACGCGTGCAATTCAGAGCATCCACCTTCACTCGTTCACCATGAAAAGTAAGGAAGAAAATGAAAGGTTTGCGCAATTCGTGAAGGAAATCATGAAGAAATACCCCGCGAAGATTCCGGGGCTATTCAGCTCAACGGGTGAAGGGCTTTATAGGATGTTGCTCGCTACGCATGGCAACAAGCGAATATTCAAAAATCTTTTATCGTGTGCCTTTTACGCATCTCCTTCGAAAGAATTGGTGACAATGGACCATTTGCATCTTGCGTGGCAAGCGGAGGCGTCAAAGTTCAAGAATGAGATGTGCCCTCCGTTCAAGGCCACGTTAAATGCTGTGAAAAAGGAACTTGCTGCATTGGAGTTAATATAATGAATTCATGCGAGCAAAGAATAGGAATTTTACCGGTTCGCCCGAGGCCTATGGGCGATGAATCGTTCATAGGCTACGTGTTGAGAGTAGCATTATTCAATGGGCGAAAAACCATCAGCGCACTATGCGATGCGATAGGTTTACCTCGTCGTAATTTGAACCGGGGCTTAGGGCCACGGGACAACTTATTTCGAGGATTACGTACCGCGTTGAATTTACGTGGAACTTCTCTCGTCGACAACATCGCGGAAAAAGAAGCTGAGCACTACGATGAATCGTGCTCCTTAAAAAGCACTAAAGTTGAGCACCCCAAACTCTGCGTGAAATGCATTTCAGAAGCGGCCTACTTTAAGGAGAGCTGGCAAAAAATTCACATCACGCACTGCGATAAACACAATCTCGTTCTCATTGACGAATGCCCGTGCTGTAATAAGGCACTGATTTGGCATTCAAACATTTTTGAACGATGTCCTTTTTGCGAAATACCGTGGGCCAATATATCGGTTCCAATATCTGGAGCATATGAGTATCAGTTGCTTGATACAAATCGAGATTCGTTGCGTGCGCTCATTGATACCTTTGTGATTACGTTGCGACCGTGGGATTTCATGCACAATGATTTGGCTTCAATAAACATTCCTAATCGTGTTGTACATCTTCACATGCAACAGGCTTTCACCTTGTTAACAGATAAACATTTCAGGGAAAAATGGGTCAATCATTATCAATGCAAGGAATTTCCGTTTGCAAAAAGCATGTTTCAACATCTTGAAGTAGCGGAATTTTTTGAGCGGAGACAGTTACCCGCTTCGATCCAATCAGCCACCACGTTTGATAGCTTTCCGGAATCTGAGATTATCGAGGCGGTCTCGGCGAGACGAAAAAAATTGGCAAAAGACGATAAAGATCTTAGAACGCAAATGGGTGTTGTTGAAGCGGCGCGATTTTTGAGAATACCGAAACCTGATTTTTATATTCTAATGGACCATAGGCTGTGTCATACATTGCAAGAGGAGGAGCTTGAGAGACATTTTCTTTTTGACGTCGCCGAGGTCAATAAGATTAACGCCCTACTGATTTCAAAAGCGATTATAGGAAATGTGGGGCGCAACCTGTCAGCTTTACAGCAAGTGCAGGAAAAGCTGGGGCATTTTGGTATTTCAATTGGTAAATTATTGTGTTTACTGGTTGAATTTCACATTGAGATTTACGCGACGGAATCGGCTACGCACTGGCATGAAATATACGTAGACCCATTCGTGTTTTTCAAATGGCTCGAATCAATATTCCACAATCTACTGCCAGGTATAATTACGACAGCAATTATCTTCAAGATAGGCGGTCTGAGTTGGGATCAATATCTCAAAGTTATGAAGCTGGAAAATCAGACTGCCGAATTTAACGACCCTAGGTTCATTCACGCACCTGCGATGGTAGATTTTTTTAATAAATACATTGTGCTGAATCGCATTGCATACATTCATTCGCAATCGACGAAGGAATTGCATGATATGCTGAAAGAGCATAGTCTACTGCCAAAATATAGACTTGATGATCGGAAGACCGTTTACATTTACGATAATATTCCCAACACTCTCGACATCATAAATCGATGCGTTAGAAAAATATCAAATCGATAGCGTGAGTTGCATTTGCTGGATTGAAAAATACCTACTTGTTAGGTATTTTTTTTGTCCGTTATTGTTCTTTATTTTTCAAATCCTTATTATTTGTATTATAATCTTACTATATTTTTCTATCCGGTTCAGATAGTTTCAGCTTAACCTGGACTCGTCCGGTGAAATTTCACGTTAACCCGGACCTCCGGTGAATGCTAATTTGGAAAACCAGCTGGAAGTCCGCGTTATACCTAGGGAGGCAATTTCAAACGAAACTGGAACCCACAAAGTTTGTGATTTCCCGTTTCAAATAAAACGCTATCCAACATAATTGAACTCGAAATTCTCATTAAAATTCAATAAGTTATAAATATAAATGTCTGCAAAATTTAAATCCATATATAAAAAGTACTCAATCTGACCGGTCAAAGGATTTTTGCGCCCGCCCCAGCTTTTCAACGATGTATTCTGCTAGACACATCAAAACATGAATTAAATTCATAAATTTGTGAAATATAATCATTTTTATTCATGTAACGATTCACGTATAAAACACACCATGTTCTGAATTACACAGCACATCAAAAAGACTGTGAAATAAGAGCAAGGGCATAAATTCAAGTTTTATCTCAAAAATCAGGTTGCAAGATCACCATGAATAAAGACTTCAGATTTACCATTAAAAGTATTCGCTTCGATGAAAATTATCATCCAGCAGACAATACGCGCATCACTACCAACTTTGCGAATTTGGCTAGAGGTGAGCGTCGCCAGGAGAACCTGCGCAATACATTAAAGATGATTGACAATCGTTTTAATGCTTTGGCGAGTTGGGATAACCCCGAGGCGGATCGTTATTCTGTCGAACTTGAAATCATTTCAGTTGAGATGAATATTGGCACTGAGGGCAATGGTGACTCCTTCCCGGCAATTGAAATATTGAAAACAAATATTGTTGATCACAAAACCAACAAGCGTATTGAAGGCATTGTAGGAAATAACTTTTCCTCTTATGTTCGTGATTATGATTTCAGCGTATTACTGTTGGAACATAATAAGAATCAAGCCAAATTTAGTATTCCAGAGAACTACGGTGATTTGCATGGAAAACTCTTTAGGAGTTTTGTGAGTTCCAATACTTACAAAGAGCATTTTCATAAACCACCGGTTATATGCCTGAGTGTTTCAGATAACAAGACTTATCATCAGACTGAAAATCAGCATCCCGTATTGGGTTTTGAATACCTGCCAAATGAGTCGTCTTTGACTGAGCAGTATTTCAAAAAAATGGGCTTAGATGTTCGCTACTTCATGCCGCCAAATAGTGTTGCGCCTCTGGCTTTTTATTTCGTAGGTGATTTACTGAGTGATTACACCAATCTTGAACTGATCAGCACCATTAGTACTATGGAAGCGTTTCAAAAGATCTATCGTCCTGAAATTTACAATGCGAATGCCGTAGCAGGAAAATGCTACCAACCAAGCTTGAAAAACCAGGATCACTCATTAACTCGCATTGTTTATGATCGTGAAGAACGTAACCGGTTGGCAATTGAGCAGGGGAAATTTGCTGAAGAGCAATTTATCAAACCCTATCAAGCTGTTCTTGAACAGTGGTCTGCCAATTACGCTGCTTGATTATCCATACTCACATACGATCATTTATTTAGATAAGATAATTTATTATGAAAAAATTATTACCTACGTCAACTGCTGGCAGCTTACCCAAACCCTCTTGGATTGCAGAGCCAGAAAAACTTTGGTCACCCTGGAAACTGGAAGGTGATGAATTGGTTGACGGTAAAAAAGATGCGTTATTTTTGTCACTGCACGAACAACAACATGCAGGTCTTGATATTGTTGGTGATGGCGAACAATCGCGCCAACACTTTGTCACTACCTTTATTGAGCATCTCGACGGCGTTGATTTTGAGAAACGTGAGACTGTCAGAATTCGTGATCGCTATGATGCGAGTGTACCAACGGTCGTTGGCCCTGTGTCTCGCCAAAAGTCAGTTTTTGTTGAAGACGCCAAGTTTTTACGTCAGCAAACTAATCAACCAATTAAATGGGCTCTACCAGGTCCCATGACAATGATCGATACGCTTTATGATGCCCACTACAAAAGTCGCGAAAAACTTGCTTGGGAATTTGCTAAAATTCTCAATCAGGAAGCCAAAGAATTAGAAGCGGCCGGTGTCGATATTATTCAGTTTGATGAACCCGCATTTAACGTATTTTTCGATGAGGTAAATGACTGGGGAATTGCCACCTTAGAAAGAGCAATTGAAGGGCTTAAATGCGAAACTGCTGTACATATTTGTTACGGTTACGGCATCAAAGCCAATACAGACTGGAAAAAAACCTTGGGGACAGATTGGCGGCAATATGAAAAAATCTTTCCAAAACTGCAAAAATCCAATATCGATATAATCTCGCTGGAATGTCACAACTCTCATGTTCCAATGGAGCTGCTTGAACTCATTCGCGGCAAAAAAGTAATGGTGGGAGCCATTGATGTGGCAAGCAATACCATTGAAACACCCGAGGAAGTGGCCAACACCCTGCGAAAAGCACTTCAGTTTGTCGATGCCGACAAACTATACCCTTGCACCAACTGCGGCATGACACCGCTATCTCGTGGAGTAGCAAGAGGCAAGCTACAAGCGTTAAGCGCAGGCGCGGAAATCGTAAGAAGAGAACTTTCTGCCTAGTACTCACCAATATATTGATGTGGTCTCTGGTTTGATTGGGTTTGATATTCCTAATTAAGCCAGTAACCCTCACCTCAATAAAACTTCGAGCTCATTCAGACTATTTATCAATTGTGTGTCTATGTGATGAAATCGCGTGGTGTAATTATGCCTAAAGAAAAAACGCTACGGCTCAATGCAGGAGCAAAATGATGATTGAAGCAACAGACTTTAGAAATGCAATGTCGTTGTTAACAAGTGCAGTCAATGTTGTTACCACTGCTGGGGCGTCCGGTCGTTATGGGTTCACGGCATCTGCCGTATGCAGTGTCACTGATACTCCCCCAACATTATTAGTCTGTATGAATAAAGCGTCTTACTTACATGCACATTTTGTAGAAAATAAAATTTTAACCGTGAATGTTTTAGGCGCACACCATCAGTTTATTTCAAATGTATTTTCATCCAAAATGAGTTCAGAAGAGCGGTTTAAACATGGTGTTTGGACAACATTAGAAACAGGTGCACCCGTTTTAGAAGATGCTTTAGTGAGCTTTGATTGCCACATTGAGCAAATTCAAGAAGTCAGCACACATGATATTTTCATTTGCCGAATTGTTGCTATTCAACAAACGCAACAAGACCAAGGCCTGATTTATTTTAAACGCAATTACCATCCTGTAGGGCAAGCGAGTGTTGCTGAAAGCGACCATTAGTTGAAGCGGCTATTGATTAATAGCGACTATCACTTAGAATTGCGCAAACCCAAACCCCAAGTGGACTGTATTTAATGGAAATCAAGGTTAATTTTCTCGACAAACTCAGGCTTGAAGCTAAGTTTGATGATTTTACCGTCATCACCGATCAACCTATTCGCTATAAAGGCGATGGCTCTGCGCCTAGCCCATTTGACTACTTCTTAGCTTCGTCTGCGCTCTGTGCGGCTTATTTTGTACGAGTCTATTGTTTAGCGCGAGATATACCCACAGAAAATATTCGTTTGTCGCAAAACAATATTGTTGATCCAGAGAATCGCTATAACCAAGTATTTCAAATTCAAGTAGAACTGCCAGAAGATATTTCTGAGAAAGATCGACAAGGTATTTTGCGCTCGATTGATCGCTGTACCGTAAAAAAAGTGGTTCAAACTGGCCCGGAATTTTCGATAGAGGCAGTGAATAATCTCGACCACGACAAGCAAGCTATGTTGATGGTGCAAGCAGACGGCGGCACAAACACTTTTATTTTGGGTAAAGATTTACCACTTGAGCAAACCATCGCTAATATGACCCGTACGTTGGCTGATCTTGGGGTAAAAATTGAAATTGCCTCTTGGCGCAATATAGTGCCCAACGTGTGGTCACTGCATGCGCGCGATGCTGCTTCGCCCATGTGCTTTACCAATGGTAAAGGTTCAACCAAAGAGAGTGCGCTTTGTTCGGCGTTGGGTGAATTTATTGAACGCCTTAACTGCAACTTTTTTTATAACGATCAATTTTTTGGTGAAGAAATTGCCAATAGCGATTTTGTACATTATCCCAATGAAAAATGGTTTAAGCCCGGCCCCAAGGGAGCACTGCCCAGCGAAATTTTAGACGATTATTGTTTGGCGATTTATAACCCCGACGATGAGTTGTTAGGGTCACATTTGATTGATACCAATTCAGGTATGGTGGAGCGCGGTATTTGTTCCTTACCTTATGTGCGTCAGTCCGATGGTGAAAAGGTTTATTTTCCCTCTAACTTAATTGAAAACTTATTTTTAAGTAACGGCATGAGCGCGGGCAATAACTTGCTTGAGGCGCAGGTGCAATGCTTGTCTGAGATTTTTGAGCGCGCAGTAAAAAAACAAATTATTGAACAAGAAATTGTGTTGCCAGATGTGCCTATGCAGGTGTTAGAAAAATACCCGCATATTCTTGCAGGTATTAACGAATTGGAGAAACAAGGTTTTCCAATAGTCGTTAAAGATGCATCACTAGGAGGTCAATTTCCGGTGATGTGTGTGACCTTAATGAACCCAAAAACCGGTGGTGTATTTGCATCCTTTGGTGGTCACCCAAGTTTTGAAGTTGCACTGGAGCGCAGCCTAACGGAGTTATTGCAAGGTCGCAGCTTTGAAGGTTTAAATGATGTGCCGCGCCCCACATTTAACAGCATGGAAGTGACTGAGCCTGAAAACTTTGTAGAGCATTTTATTGATTCTACTGGTGTCATCTCTTGGCGCTTCTTCAGTACAAAACATGACTATGAATTCTGCGAGTGGGATTTCTCCGGAACTAATGCGGAAGAAAGCGCCTGTTTGTTAGGTATTTTAAAAGCTATGGGCAAAGAAGTTTATATTGCAGAGCTCTCGGATTTAGGGGCTAGCGCTTGCCGCATACTGGTGCCGGATTATTCAGAGGTTTACCCAGTTGAAGATTTAATTTGGGACAACACCAACAAAGCGCTCGACTATCGCGCTGACATTTTAAATATTCATGAACTCACTAAACGAGGCGTGACTAAATTACTCCGTCGCTTGGAGGATAACCAACTCGATAACTACACGTACATAAGAACACTCATTGGTATTGAGTTCGATGACAATACTGTGTGGGGCCAACTGACGATTCTTGAGCTAAAAATTCTTGGCTACCTTTCCATAGGCGATCACGACGAAGCGATTGAGTTAGTTGCCGATTTTTTACAATACAACACCAATACCTTAGCGCGTAACTTATTTTATCAAGCAGTGCATGCAGTGCTTGAAATCACCTTGGATGAAGAGTTAGAACTTGAGGACTTTATCGGCAATCTTAACCGTATGTTCGGTAAAGACATTATGGATAATGTAGTCGGCTCAATAACCAGAGAAGTGAAATTTTACGGCCTCACCAAAACCAGTATGAAACTGGAAGGGCTAGACAAACACAATCGGCTCATTGATAGCTATAAAAAAATTCACCAAGCCCGCGCGAAATATGCAGAAAAATTATGAACCGTAAGAAAAAACTTAATGATGTATACAATAAAAAACTCAAAAAATTAAATTCCAAGCTAAAAGTTAGCAGTAAGCCAAAATATATTTCAAAAGCGGATCGCCAACAATTAGTTGCGACTGAGATTGATTTACGCATGGATGATTCCAGCATTGTAAGCGAAGCTCAACTATGAGTGAATTTTTGAGTCAGTGGTTGCCCACGATTATCGCCATGATTGTCACTGGCGCTGTTGCAGGAATTCTGGCGGGTTTGCTCGGTGTTGGAGGCGGCATTGTTATAGTGCCCGTGCTGTATTTTATATTGCAGGCTGCAGGCGTTAGCCCCGCAACCGCAATGTTAGTGGCTACCGCAACATCGTTATTAACAATTGTGCCTACCAGTATTTCTTCCATTCGCGCTCATCATAAACGCGACAATGTTGATTGGCTGTTGGTGAAACGATGGTGGCCATATATGTTGATAGGCGTTGTGTTAGGCAGCTCATTTGCGCTCAATGCCAAAGGGACTGCTGCCAGCGCTGTCTTCGGCGTAGTTGCCGTATTGGTCGCTATTAATATGTTGTTTCGCGCAAAAGCGGCGCCAATCGCTCAACAATTACCCGGTATGAAAGGTCAAGGT
>Ga0247803_1000383_pt1 | contig 24480 bp, 26 predicted proteins | sample UWRJL014104B1_FD_180928 | JGI IMG/M metagenome (GOLD analysis project Ga0247803, IMG submission 180928) | Plant litter microbial communities from Arlington Agricultural Research Station in Wisconsin, United States - UWRJ-L014-104B-1 | ecosystem: Environmental > Terrestrial > Plant litter >...
TGCGTCCTTCTCTTATCTCTTCTCGTTTTGGAAATCTTTCTCTTAGGATGTGCCATTTTACTATATTATTTATTATCCGTTAATAGTTTTTTTAATCCGTCCCACCTTGGGTCGGTCGTTTCTTCTTTTTTTTCTTCAACCACCTGCTTCTTTGGGGCAAGGTTGTGCAGCTTGTCTATAATCCCCGCGCCCACAGTACCGTCTTTTATGCCAGGGTGTACGCGCTTTAAAGGTACAGAGAGCACAATCATTTCATAAATATACTGCGATACATCTACTTGGTATTCACCTTGCGGCAGTACCAGCAGCTCATCGTGGTCGTCATTATACTCATCGCCAAATTTTACTATGAGCTTCAGCGTGCCTTTAATGGCAAGGTCAAAGTCTTCATTAGTAGTATCACACGGTACATTTACCGTACCCTTGTGCTTAAAGTTAAGCTCCATCATGGTGCTTTGCTTGTCTAGTACAAGTGCTACTTTAACAGTAACGCCATTGTACTCGTCAAAATTAAAGGCATCAAAGAACGTTTTATCTATATCAAACTCAAACTGGTGTTTCCCCTGCTTTAACCCCACAAACGGGATTAAAAAATCCTTATTCGCTTTCATTATGTCCAGCTATTAACTGTTATTACTCTTTTAACGGCATCTATTTACCGCAACATCTTAGTTCTAACAGTTTTGAGCGTGCAAAGATATAAAATTATTGCAAACACAAAACCGTTATGAATATTTTTTTTCTTCTTGTTTCTCCCTTATTCTCAAAGGGTTTCCGGTCAGCACCTGGTATTCTTCCCTGTTATGGTATATATCGAGGGCCAGGTAAACGGCTTCTTTAAACGAATTATTGTCCGCAAGGCCTTTACCCGCAATTTCATAAGCGGTTCCATGGTCCGGCGATGTGCGTATGCCGTCTAAGCCCGCGGTATAGTTAACCCCATTGCCAAACGACAGGGTTTTAAACGGTATAAGCCCCTGGTCGTGATAGGCGGCTACTACTGCATCATACTTTTCATACTGGCCGCTGCCAAAGAAGCTGTCGGCGCTAAACGGGCCAAAGACCTTTACGCCTTCTTCAAACAGCTTTTTAAGGGCCGGCTTTACCACATCATCGTCTTCACGGCCTATAACACCGTTATCGCCGCTGTGGGGGTTTACGCCAAGTACCGCAATTTTAGGGCCGTTTATTTTAAAGTCCTGCTTAAGCGACTTGTTTATGGTAAGTATCTTTTTACGGATAAGCGCCTCGGTTAAATGTGCCGAAACCTCGTTTACCGGTATATGGTCTGTTAATAGACCGATGCGCAGATTGTCCTGTACCATAAGCATTAAGGCATCGCCCTCAAGTTCCTGATCCAGGTAATCGGTATGCCCGGGGAATTTAAACTCCTCGCTCTGTATGTTATATTTATTAATGGGCGCCGTTACCAGCACTTCAATCTGCCTTGCCTTAAGTGCCTCTACAGCTGCTGTAAACGACTTAATAGCGTACCCGCCTACTTCGGCATTGTTAACGCCGTATTCTATATTAACAGTGTCGCGCCATATATTAAGCACGTTTACCTTACCTATAAGTAACTGGTCGATGCTGTCTATACCGTGAAGGTTTACATTTAAGTCGAGTGTTTTTTTAATAAAAGACAGTACTTTTACATTGGCAAAAACCACCGGTGTACAGAATTCCAGCATGCGCGCATCCTCAAAAGTTTTAAGGAACACCTCTGCCCCTATACCATTGAGGTCGCCTATGGAAATACCTACAATTACATTCTCTGCCTTTTTTGCCATGATAGTACTATTGCTTAATTTTGGAGTTACAAATTTAGTAAAAATAAACACAGCATGTTCACAGGAATTATAGAAGCTTCGGCTACCATAAAACGTATCGAAAAAGACAACGAAAACATACACTACACCTTTACATCTCCCATTACTCACGAGCTGAAAATAGACCAGAGCCTGTCGCACGACGGCGTATGCCTTACCGTGGTGGCTATTGATGCCGACTCCTATACCGTTACCGCAATAAAAGAAACGCTCGAAAAGACCAACCTTAAGGCCTGGGCCGAAGGCGGCACCGTAAACCTGGAACGTGCCATGAGGCTGGGCGACCGGCTTGATGGGCATATTGTACAAGGGCACGTGGACCAGACCGGAACCTGCCTGAGCGTAGAAGATGCCGGCGGCAGCTGGTACTATACTTTTGAGTACGACCCCGCCGCTAACAACATTACCATAGAAAAAGGCTCAATAACCGTAAATGGTGTAAGCCTTACGGTAGTGAACTCGCAGGCCAACTCGTTTAGCGTGGCGATAATTCCGTATACGTATGAGCATACCAACTTTAACGCGCTACAGCCGGGCAGTATTGTAAACCTGGAGTTTGACGTGATAGGTAAGTATGTGGCACGGATTAATGGGCTGCGTGGGTAGGTTATTGAAAATCGATAGCTGATGTTGCTTTATAATGCGAATAAGGGAATGGGGGTAGGGAGCTGTTCTTAGGATGGTAGGAATATAATTCAGAAATACAGGCCGGAATCTCTTGTATATAATTATCAAAACGAGATAATACAAGTCCAGCCCAACCTGGCTTTATTTCGTTTGGCAAGTCGTCAAAAATTTGTTGCCCGATTTTGATGTTGGTTTTTATATCATATTGCTCTGTATTCATAATTCCCAATAAATTAAAACAAATTCAGCACAAACGAAAACTTAACAGAGATATTACGGTCAAACTGGGGCAGCTGGTAAGGGCCATAGCGGTAAAAGGCGCTAAAGCCAAGCCCTTTAAAAATCTCGTTAAGCTCAACGCCGCTTTCATAGTAGCCTTTTTCGAGGGTTTTATAGCCCAGGCCCAGGTGGTTTTCTTTATGGCCCAGGTTGCCCCAGGCAAAACGGGTAACCAGCATGGGCGAGAGCTTAATGCTGTTGTAAATGGTAAACCGTGTAAAGCCATGCTTTATTTGCGCGGTAATGTACCTGCTGCTAAAAAACTCGTTAAAATACATGGTTTCAAAGCTATTTTTACCCGCCAGGGTTATACGGCGCAGTACCCCGTCTTTATCAAGGTTGTTTGGCGAGGTGCTGTACAAGTGCGTTAGCGGCACATCGCCCAGGGCAAGGCCGGTTTGTAGGAGCGCGGTGCTTATCTGCCCGTTGAGGTGCTTTTTTTCAAACTCTGCCCTGAAGTCAAATTTGCCAAAATCAAAATCGCTGCCCCATATACCCTCAACGGCTTGGGTGTACTGAAACGCGAATTTCGGATAGCGCTTTTCTATCTCAATGCGGCCGTCGGGGGTTTGCATAAAATCGCTAAACGGGTTCCATTGTATGGCTACCGATGCTGTAGTAAGGTTAAACAACCTGTAAGGGTTGCTCCCGTCCTGTAGGTACAGGTAGTTAAACTTAGGGTCTATGCGGCTGCGGGTAAGCTGCCACATGCTCTCGGTTTTAGGGATAATCTTGGTTTCTATATAAGCCTGCCAGGTCTGGTAGTTATAAAATGTAGAAATGTTGATGGGCCGGGGGTCATAAATTTTAAACACCCGCTTATCTGTAGCAAATGAGGTACTGCCTATCTCCTTAATATCATCCGAAAAAGAACCGCCCACCCACGAGTTTGAGAATTTACCCAAACGTATGGCCCCGCCCAGGCTATATTTAAACTCACCGTCTTTAGTACCGTAAGCCCCATAACCGCTAAGGCGGAAGGTTTCGGCAAACTTATTATTAGTAATACCCCCAAGGCCCAGCCGGAAGCCTTCGTAATTATTGTATTTTATGATTTGGCGTAAATCGGCATCAACAGCGCCTACCGGAAGGTAGCCGTTTATAATGCGTTTGCCCAGTATAATACGCTGCTCCCAGTTGTCTTTTGCCACCAGGCTGTCCAGCGCCATGTAGGTAGTGGGGCTGCGGGCATCGAGCGTGTCCGGCTGAAACTGGTTCCAATACTCAGGCGGGCGGCCTACCGCCGCGTCTTTTATTTCAATTTTTACCGCGGTGCGGCGCAGGGTAACGGGTATATTAAACTCTTTGTCAAAATTCTTTTCTTCAGACTGCAGGTAAACATAATCGCTGGGTTCCTTTTTCCGGTTGCTGTCGGCAGTAGCGGTGGCATCAAACTTTATGGTTTCGCCCAGTATTTTAAGGTCGGCTTTGTTGTTTCCTTTTGTAATGGTAAGAATTTTTCGGTCAGGGAACCATAGCTGCACGCCTTCTTCATATTCAAAATAGTGTATAGATGTTACATCAATAATATTACGCACCCGCAGTATCGCCCTTGCCACACCATAATTATCGCGGTCTATATACAGCACGCCGCGCATTTTTCTTTTAAGGTGTTTTTTAGCATCAAAGTAAATCATGTAGGTGCTGCGGTTGTTGATGCTTACCGTATCAAGTATCTTAAAGTTATATTCGTTAACGGCATTGTCAGCTAACGGCCCGGCATATTTTGCTTCAAGCAAATCGATATCATCCGCATAAACCGAGTACGATTGCAGCTTAAGGCCTATAAGCTCGTATAGCGGCTTTTTAAACCCCGCCATGCGTGTGGCGATTACATTTTGCTTAAGCCCCTGGGTTTTATTAAACTTATATTCAGATACTTTCTCGGCCTGGTACAGGTGCTGGCGGTCGATGATTTTTTTAAACTTAAAGCTGGCGGAGTCAATTTTTTCGAGGCGGCGGCCGGCCTTTTCATATATGTAAACTGAGTCAATCTTCCCGGATATAGAATCGGGGTTTGCGGTAACCAGCAGGCGGTCATAGGTTTTGTACTGAAAGCTCTCCAGTTTGCGCTGCGGGTCGTTTACCGGTTTGCGCCTTATGGCTTTGCTTATAATGTCTTTAGCCTCGTTCTGGCTGTTAATAACCAGTTCGTTAAGCATGCCTATTTGTGTAGAAAGCAGTACCGTATAAAAGCGCACGCCATCTTTAACGTATGTTTTTTTTGGGGTATAGCCGGTATAACTGGATGTGAATACAGTCCCTGGGTTTTGCAGCGTTACCTTGCCGTCTATATCGGTTACATAATTTACACCGTTTGTGCTAACGGTAGAAAACGGCAGCGGGGCGTTAGTTTCTTCTTCTTTAACAGTTACGGTAATAGCCGTTTGCGCCTCTGCGGAGAGCGTAAAAAAGAAAAGTAAAAGCGAAAGGATTTTCATCTAGGCCTTTTCAGTTTAAGATGACATTTTTAATGGATTGTTCCGGCTGTCAAAAACGCTGACTATAGAAATGATTTCATTTTGAAACCGATATAATATTTTATAGTGCCTGATGATTATCCTTCCGCAATCGATTATATACTCATCAAACTGATATTGCTCAGGAAAAATAATTGATTCGGGTGCTGAAACTATCTCAAGTCGAGTTCTTCTTGCCGTATCACGCGAATAGACATATTCTAAATTGCTGTAAATGGCTTTTAAGTCCGATTTAGCGTCATCAGACCATTCAATTTTTAGAGGTTTCGGCATATTACCAGGATTCCATTTCGTTTAAAAGATCCTCGTGCGAAGTAACCCGTCCCTCCTCAATATCCTTAAGCCCCTGATTTACCTTTGCCCTGTATTGCTCAATATTTAAAGGCTCGCCCAATACGGTATAACCCACTATTTTATTCGCATCATAAGGGCTATTCTTAATTGCAAGCAGCTTGTTAAACACAGCCTCATCGTTAAGGTGCAGTACCCAGTCAAGTACTTCAAGTTTTTTGGTGGCGTCCATGGCAGTAATTTTTTGATATGTAAAGATAACGAGTTTTGCGCAGATTTATGATAAAGAAAAAAGCCCGCTTTTGTAGGGCGGACTTTCCTGTAACTATGCTGTTGTTATACTTTCATAATCTCGGCTTCCTTAAGTGCCAGTAGCTCCTCAATTTTTTTAATGTAGGCATTGGTTAGCTCCTGCACCTCGTCTTCCGCGCTTTTACACACGTCTTCGCTCATGCCGTCTTTTTCAAGTTTTTTAATTTCGGTATTGGCATCTTTACGGGCACTGCGCACCCCCACTTTTGCATCTTCAGATTCGGCTTTGGCCTGTTTTGCCAGGTCACGCCTTCTTTCCTCGGTAAGCGCGGGCACGTTGATGATGATGTTGTCGCCGTTGTTCATGGGGTTAAACCCAAGGTTAGCTATCATTATCGCCTTTTCTATAGGGTGCAGCATGTTCTTTTCCCATGGCGTTACCGTAATGGTGCGCGCATCGGGTGTATTGATATTTGCCACCTGCGAAAGTGGTGTTGCAGCCCCATAATAATCTACCTTAACGCCGCCCAGCATGGCAGGGCTTGCCTTACCGGCGCGTATGTTAAGAAACTCTTTTTCAAGGTGGGCCAGCGAGCCCTCCATGCTTTCTTTAGTACTGTCTAATATAAAATCTATCTCTTCCATAGGTTTTACTTTAATTCTTAGTTTTGGTTAAAAATTAAACGTTTACAGTGGTGCCTACCACTTCGCCTATGCATACCTTGTGCAGGTTGCCCGGCTTATTCATATCAAAAACAATTATGGGCAGCGCGTTTTCCTGGCTAAGGGTAAACGCGGTAGTATCCATTACATTAAGGCCCTTTGCCAGTACGTCGTTAAACGTAAGGTTGTCGTATTTTGTTGCAGTAGGGTCTTTCTCCGGGTCGGCGGTATAAATACCGTCTACGCGTGTACCTTTAAGTATCACGTCGGCATCAACCTCTACACCGCGAAGCACGGCAGCAGTATCGGTAGTAAAATATGGGTTACCGGTACCGGCACCAAATATTACGACACGCCCTTTTTCCAGGTGGCGCACCGCCCTCCTTTTTATATATGGCTCTGCAATGGCTTTAATTTCAAGCGCTGTTTGCAGGCGGGTTTGCATACCGGCATCCTCAAGGGCACCCTGTAGCGCCATACCGTTAATAACGGTGGCCAGCATACCCATATAATCGCCCTGAACCCTGTCCATACCATTACTGGCGCCAGATACACCCCTAAAGATGTTTCCCCCGCCAATAACTATGGCAATTTGTACGCCCTGGTCGTGAATTTGTTTTATCTCGGCGGCATATTCGGCAAGCCTTGCGGGGTCTATACCATACTGCCTTTCGCCCATAAGCGCTTCACCGCTTAGCTTCAACAGGATTCTCTTATATTTCATAGGGTTTTTGTTTTTGATGGTGCAAATATAGCAATAATTGTTTTTGGGCGTATAGAGATTTTACATCGAACGTTCACAACCGCGGCCTGTATGCTAAAACCGCACCTGAAACCCCACGCCGCCCACACCGGCGGTAAACTTAAATTCGGCATTATCAAGGTAAGACACCTGATTTACGGGAGTATTATTATAGTCATCAACAGCCTGCTTTACTTTTTTTGTACCGCCTGCTTTTAAGGGGATGCCAATAAGTGTAGCCACAAGGCCCACCGCTATGCCGGGGCCCGTACCATAGACGTTGCCATTTGCTAAAAGCCCGCCTAAAGTCCATCCGGTGGCAAACCCAAGGCCTCCGCCTATAAGGCCATCGCCCCACTTGGCCTGGTCTACACCTGTTTTATATTTATCATATAAAGCGCTGTTTGCAATAAAAAGCGCCTCGGCTTCTTCTTCCCCCAGCTTTTTGTCTCCTGCATAAATACTATTGTATGACCGGTATACCAGCGTTTCTTTATGTACCGGCACGGGCGCAGGCTTTTTTGCTGTAGTGCCATCAGCCTCTACTGTTTGTTTATTTACACTTGTTTTTACGGCAGCATATACCGTGGCACCGGTGTTATCTACTATTTGTTTTACAGCGTTTAGCTTAAAGTGCATCTGGCTTTGTGTAACGCTGTTAAAATAATTCACATCGTCCCCTTCAATTACAAGGTCCTTAAAATCGAACATGGCATTGCTGTTAAAGGTAATGTAACCGCTTTGCACAGTTATTTTTTCCTGCGCAAACGTGAGGGAGCTGATAAAGACGAAAATGATCAGGATAATTTTTTTCATAAACAGATAGTATAAGTGGTGGTTTAATTTATTGTGCAAAAATATACTTTTCCTGCAATTATTTCCGTTATCATTATGTAACCAAACATCCATTATATGAACCCATTAAAAATTTCCATCCCTAAGCCCTGCAATGAAAACTGGGATGCCATGACACCCGAAGGCAAAGGCCGCTTTTGTGCCCTGTGCGAAAAAACTGTAGTAGATTTTACCGGCATGAAAGCCCCTGAAATAGCTGACTATCTAATGGCCAATAGCGGCAAAAAAGTATGCGGACAGTTTAAAGGCAATCAGCTTGAAAATAAAATTAGGCCCATTATACCACCTGCATTGCTGAATAAGATTGCTGCAAGAGCCCTAAACTTCAGGCAGATGTTTGCTATAACACTAATGGCTGTAACGGGAACTTCATTATTTAGTTGTAATGAAGAAGCCCCTGAGACTACAGCACCGGATGCCATTAACCAAAAAACGCAACGTAATAGGCCTACTATATACCTGGGCGCTGTAGATGTTGATTATGACACTTTAGATGCGCATAATTATATACCAAGGGCACTACCCGGCGATACCATTTCTCCACCGCCACCTGTCGAGTAAACTTAGCAAGCATCTATGATGTGCGCATTAACAAGAACTAAGAGTAACTCAAGATCTGCGAGAATCAGCGTTTGAAAATCCGTGCCATCCGCGTTCCATTCTAATTCAAGTCCTACATCAAAAAAGTGTAACTTTGCAGCAATGCAAAGCTTACTTAACTCCATACACACCCCTGCCGACCTCCGTAAACTGTCGCCGGATCAGCTTCCGCAGCTGGCCGCCGAACTGCGCGCGTTTATTATTGACGTGGTGTCCGTTAAGGGAGGGCACCTGGGCGCAAGCCTGGGAGTAGTAGAGCTTACCATTGCACTGCATTATGTATTTGACACTCCGGTTGACCAACTCGTGTGGGACGTGGGGCACCAGGCCTACGGCCACAAGATACTTACGGGCCGCCGCGAGGTGTTTGCAACCAACCGGCAGCAGGGCGGCATAAGCGGTTTCCCCAAGCGGGCGGAGAGCGAATACGACACCTTTGGCACCGGGCACAGCAGTACGTCGATATCGGCGGCGCTGGGTATGGCAATCGCTTCGCAAATAAAGGGCGAAACCGATAAAAACCACATTGCTATAATTGGCGATGCCAGCATAGCCTCGGGCATGGCGTTTGAGGGGCTTAACCACGCCGGCGTTACCAGTGCTAATTTATTGGTGGTGCTAAACGACAACGCCATAGGCATAGACCCCAGCGTGGGCGCGCTCAAGCACTACCTTACCCAGGTAAAGGAGGGCAAAAACCCACGGCAGAACAATATGATTAAATCGCTTAACTTTGACTATACCGGCCCTATAGACGGGCATGATTTTACGGTATTGATTAAAGAGCTGGAAAAGCTGAAGCATAAAAAAGGCCCTAAATTTTTGCACGTGATTACCACCAAAGGCAAAGGGCTGAAGCAGGCCGAGGAAGACCAGGTAAAATACCATGCCCCCGGCAAGTTTGACAAGCTAACCGGCGAGGTTTTAGCCATAGCCGAAGACGCGCTTCCGCCAAAATACCAGGATGTTTTTGGGCTTACCCTTACCGAGCTTGCCGCCCAAAACCCTAAGATAATAGGGATTACACCCGCCATGCCATCGGGCAGCTCCATGAAATTTATGATGGATGCCTTTCCCGAAAGGGCCATTGACGTGGGCATTGCAGAGCAGCACGCCGTTACCCTTGCCGCCGGTATGGCCACTCAGGGCATGGTGGTGTACTGCAACATATACAGTACGTTTTTGCAGCGGGCTTACGACCAGGTTATCCACGATGTGGCACTGCAAAACCTGCCGGTTATTTTTTGCCTTGACCGTGCAGGTTTAGTGGGCGAAGACGGCGCCACCCACCACGGCGTGTTTGACATAGCCTACCTGAGCTGCATCCCCAACCTCGTCATCTTTGCGCCGCTTAATGAAACCGAGCTACGCAACATACTCTATACCGCCCAGCTGGGCCTGCCCCACCCCATTGCCATACGCTACCCGCGTGGCCGCGGCGAGGGAACGGACTGGCAACTGCCTTTTGAGGCTATTGAATTTGGCAAAGCCAAAGAACTACAATGGGGTACTGATATTGCCATAATAAGCACTGGCGCCATAGGGAACAACGTTACCAAAGCCCTGGCGGGACTGCATAACGCGGCCATCTTTTCGCACTGGCATTTTGGCTTTGTAAAGCCGCTGGACGAAAAAGCACTGCGCAGGATTTTTGCGGCCCACAGGGCAGTAATTACCGTAGAGGATGGTGTAATTAAAGGCGGCTTTGGCCAGATGGTTACCACATTTGCATATCTTGAAGGTTGGCGGCGCGAAATAAAAATATTAGGCGTTCCCGACGAATTTATTGAACATGGCAGCGTTACAGAATTGCAACATTATTGCGGCATTGACGTTATTTCTTTAAAAGATATTTTTTCTGCTTATAGAAAATAACGATTTTTGCAAAAAATTTCTACTAAAACAGCATTCCGGATGAAGGTTAAAGCATTAATTATTACCCTTTTTTTAATTACATTTTCACAAGCCGGCTTTTCGCAGGTGCTTATAACCACTACCCTGCCCGACAGCATTAGCCATTGGGAAAAAACCAATAAAGTAGGCCTTGATATTAACGAGATAGCCTTTGTAAACTGGAGCGTGGGTGGTAACAATTCGGTTACCCTAATAGGCAAGGCAAATTTCATCCGCAAGTATACGCGCAAAAACGTATCGTGGGTTAACGAGCTTATTATGCGCTACGGCCACAACAGCCAGGAAGGCCAGGAACCCCGCAAAACCGACGACCAGGTGCAGGTTAACTCTACTTACGGCTACCGGCACGACACCATAAGCAACTGGTACTACAGTGCTAAATTTAACTTTAACAGCCAGTTTGCAAACGGGTACAGCTACCCTAATAAGGACCACGCCATATCGGGGCCGTTTGCACCGGCATACCTGTTTTTAGGTGTGGGTGCCGAATATATACGGAAAGATTGGGGCTTTACGGGTTATATGTCGCCATTAACTAACAAGACCACCCTTGTATTCGACCCGTACCTGGCAGACCAGGGCGCTTTTGGGGTAGAAAAAGCGGTTCTTGACGAGGAAGGCAACATTATAACGCCCGGCAAAAAATCGCGTACCGAGGTAGGCATGCTCTTTACCGGCCAGCTAAAAAGGCAGGTATTTAAAAATATTATGATGGATAACCGCATTAGCCTTTATACAGACTATTTAAATAATTTTGGCAATGTAGACCTTAACTGGCAATTTGCCTTTGACATGACGGTAAACGAATATGTTAAGGCCAATATAGGTGCCAATATAATCTACGACCACGACATTAAAGCTACCGAAGAGCGCGGCGACGAAGTGGTTACCGTAGGACCAAAATTACAGCTTAAGCAGATGCTGGGCGTGGGGCTAAGCTATACGTTTTAGATTTTAAGACTGAGCTTCATTATGCCTGCTAAGCATTCTTATAAAATAGAATAGCCCGTAAAGTTTAGAACCTTACGGGCTATTGTTATTTTCTCAATAGATTGTGAGAGTGCTTCTTCGTTCTTCATCGCAAAGACGGGGTAGCATGAGGAAGCTACTGCCTACTGCCACTGAAGCACACTGCCCCCTAAACCTTCGGAACACTATCGTGGCTTTGCGTGGGCTTGCCGTCGTTCCATAAAGCAAGTATATCCCCAGCTACCGATGCCCCGCTGCCGGCTGCTATGGCGAGCTGGCTGCGCCATCCTGCAAGGGTACCGGCTACATACAGGCCTTCAGTTACTAAATGGTCATCATTGCGCAGCTGTATGCGGTTCTTTTCGGGTATGGCCCTTTTGTTAGGCTCTATATACTGTTCTAACCCTTCAATACCTAAAATTGGCGCCGAGCCTATGGCTACTACTACAATCTTAGCCTGGTAACTGTTTTCTTTATTGGTAGTAATGGTAAAATTTCCGGCAGTGCCCTCTATCTTCATTACCTTTTCGTCAGGTATTTGAGTTACCTCAGGGTAGGCAGTAGTTAAATGCTCCAACGTACTTTCTAAAAGCTGCTGCCCGGTGGTGCCCGGCGCTATGCCATAAGCGTTGTTATACAACCCGTTTTGAAGCGATGAAGCTTTCTGGTGGGTAAATATACCGGCTGTTTTTCCTTCGGCATAGGGCCGCTTTAAGGCAGAGCCAATAATAAGCGCGCAGGAAACGCCAGAAACGCCCCCGCCTATAATCAATACATCAAACATTATCTTCTGCGGGTTTTGTCGTCAATGGCCTTAGCCGAGTTAAAAATAAGTAGGATAAAAAGGGCACACAATGTTGCAGCGGTGCAAATAAGTGCTACCATGCTGTTACCCCCAAGCGGATTGCTGAAATCGACCTGTGTAACATTAAAAATAGTAATCCCGAATGTGAGTGCAATCAGGATGTAAATAAAATTTTTCATTTTGTATTTCCTTATAGTGGTGATATAGCTGGTAAGGACCGTAAAATTAGTTAAAAAAATGTTCAAACAAACAGCTGTTTAACATTGGCGGCGAATAATTTAACGGCAATTGCTAAAAGGATGACGCCAAATACCTTCCTTATGACCCCCAGTCCATTGTTACCTAATATCTTTTCTATCCTGGCCGACGATTTAAGCACCGCGTATACCACAATTACATTAATAACTATGGCAATGATAATGTTTATCTTATCATACTGCGAGCGCAATGAGAGCAGCGTGGTCATGGTGCCCGCCCCGGCAATAAGCGGAAATGCTATGGGCACTATGCTGGCCGTGCTGGGGTTGTCGTCTTTATACAGGTGTATGCCCAGTATCATTTCCAGCGCCAGAAAAAACAGTACAAAGGAGCCTGCCACGGCAAAAGAGCTGGCGTCTATACCTATCAGCTTTAATATTTCTTCGCCCACAAATAAAAACGCCACCATTATAAACAGCGCCACGATGCTGGCCTTTTCGCTCTGCACGTGGCCCAGCTTGTTGCGCAGCCCCACTATTATAGGAATACTGCCCACGATGTCTATCACGGCAAAAAGCACCATGCTTATTGTAAATACATCTTTCCAGTTGACTGTCATCGCCTTTACTTTTTTTTGAGGGTGCAAAAGTACGCTAATAAGTCGAAAGTTTTTAAAGTATTAAAGTTGAAAGTTTGTGGAAGGGAGAAGCAGAGGGCAAAGAAGCAGAGGGGCAAAGAGGCAGAGTGGCAAGTTTCAAGTGGCGGAGTTTGAGTGAAGCTGCTCCCCTCTCCCCTGGAGAGGGGTTGGGGGTGAGGTCAGTGTAAGTCCTAATTTAACACCTATGATTGCATAAGATTTCCCTATCTTTGCGGCATGTTTCAACTGGGTAAAACAATAGTGTCTGAAGACATTCTCGAAAAAGAATTTGTGTGCAACCTTTCGGCCTGCCATGGTGCCTGCTGTGTAGACGGCGATGCCGGCGCGCCGCTTAGTGCCGATGAAACTAAAATCCTGGAAGATATTTACCCGATGGTAAAACCGTTCCTGCGCAAAGAGGGCATAGCCGCTATAGAAGCCCAGGGCACCTGGGTTACCGGTACCGATGGCGACCTTGAAACCCCGCTGATTGATAATAAAGACTGCGCCTACGTAATTTTTGACGGCAAAACCGCGCTGTGCGGCATAGAGCAGGCCTACAACCAGGGCATTGTAAGCTGGAAAAAGCCGGTAAGCTGCCACCTCTACCCTATCCGGGTAAAAGATTTTTCGGAATTTTCTGCCGTTAATTACGACCGTTGGGACATTTGCAGCCCTGCCTGCGCGCTGGGCAAAGAGCTTGAAGTGCCGGTATATAAATTTGTAAAGGAAGCCCTGATACGCAAATTTGGCCCAGACTGGTATACCGAACTTGAAAAGGTAGCCGAAGAGCATAAAAACGACACGATGCCGCGGAGGCGGAGGTAGCATTATTAAATCAGTAATCTTCCGGATGCAGCGAATGCAACTTTTAATCGCCGCATATTTGCGGTGATTAAAATTAACAATTTGTACTGGTATAGCAGCTACGGCTAAACAAAATCAGCTGCGAAAATTCAGAGGTAAACACCCAAAAAAAAGGAGCTTAAAAGCCATTAACCCCCTGTATTTACAAGCCCTAAGAGCATTAATGCAGATAAAACACTGTTTTGTAAGATATTGTAAACCAATTATTTATATTTTAACATTGCTTTAACCTTGTCTTTACGTGTTGTTAAAAACTATCTGCGATTGTGGATAACTATCTGTTTGAATTTCTATTCTAAATGACAACCTTTGTAAAGATGCTTTTGCAAAAAGCTAAAATTTATAATACCGTTAAAGTCAAAATACTATGCCTGGAGTAGAGCCGATATTACAAGAAAATAAAAACCGTTTTGTTATTTTTCCCATAAAACACCATGATATATGGGACTGGTATAAGAAAATGGAAGCCAGTTTCTGGACGGCTGAAGAGATAGACCTGCACCAGGACCTTAACGACTGGAACAACAAGCTTAGCGAAGAGGAAAAGTATTTTATAAAGCACATACTGGCATTTTTTGCCGCTTCAGATGGTATTGTAAACGAAAACCTGGCCGAAAACTTTGTGAACGAAGTGCAGTATGCCGAGGCCAAGTTCTTTTACGGTTTCCAGATTATGATGGAGAACATCCACAGCGAAACCTATTCGCTCCTTATTGATACCTATGTTAAAGATGAGGCTGAGAAAGCCGAACTTTTTAACGCCCTTGAGGTATTCCCTGCCATTAGAAAGAAAGCCGACTGGGCGCTTAAGTGGATAGAGAGCGATTCATTTGCCGAAAGGCTTATCGCGTTTGCAGCGGTAGAGGGTATTTTCTTCTCTGGCGCATTCTGCTCTATATACTGGCTTAAAAAACGCGGGCTGATGCCGGGGCTTACCTTTTCTAATGAGTTAATAAGCCGTGACGAAGGCGTACACTGCGATTTTGCGGTACATCTGCACAACCACCACCTGGTAAACAAGGTGCCTAAAGACCGGATTAAAGAAATTATTATAGACGCGCTTGATATAGAGCGTGAGTTTGTAACCGAGTCGCTCCCGGTTAGCCTTATAGGCATGAATGCTGTGCTGATGACCCAGTACCTGGAGTTTGTAACAGACAGGCTGCTGGTAGAGCTGGGCTGCGAAAGGCAGTACAACAGCGGCAACCCGTTTGACTTTATGGACATGATATCGCTGCAGGGCAAGACCAACTTTTTTGAGAAAAGGGTGTCTGAATACCAGAAAGCAGGCGTTATTAACAATGGCGAAGACGCACAAAAGATCAGTTTCGACGCTGATTTCTAAATAAGATATTTCCAACTGATATATGATGATGGGGATGCCGTGAAAACGGGTTCCCCCGGGATTACTAACCTAAAATTTTTGCCTTATGTTTGTACTAAAGAGAGACGGAAGAAGAGAGCCGGTAATGTTTGATAAAATTACCGACAGGATAAGGATATTATGCTATGGCCTTAACGAACGGGTAGACCCTGTTAAAGTAGCCATGCGTGTTATAGAGGGTTTATATGATGGCGTAACAACAAGCGAACTGGATAACCTTGCGGCCGAAACTGCCGCGTCTATGACCATTTCGCACCCCGATTATGCGCAGCTTGCGGCCCGTATAGCGGTAAGCAACCTGCACAAAAACACCAAGAAGTCGTTCTCTGAAACCATGAGCGACATGTACCATTATGTTAACCCGCGTACTAACCAGGAGTCGCCATTACTAAGCGATGAGGTGTACAAGGTAATAATGGAAAACGCCGCAGAGCTGGACTCTAAAATTATATACAACCGCGATTTTAATTACGACTACTTTGGGTTTAAAACCCTGGAGCGTTCGTACCTGCTTAAAATAAACGGCAATATAGCAGAGCGTCCGCAGCACATGCTTATGCGTGTGTCGGTAGGCATCCACCTTAACGATATTGCATCGGCTATAGAGACGTATGAGCTGATGAGTAAAAAGTTCTTTACCCACGCTACGCCTACGCTATTTAATGCCGGCACGCCCAAGCCGCAAATGTCGAGCTGCTTCCTGCTTTCTATGAAAGATGACAGTATAGACGGTATTTATGATACGCTAAGGAGCACGGCTAAGATATCGCAATCGGCCGGGGGTATAGGCCTTTCTATACATAACGTGAGGGCTACAGGGTCGTACATCCGTGGTACTAACGGCACCAGCAACGGTATTGTGCCCATGCTCAGGGTATTTAACGATACCGCCCGCTATGTAGACCAAGGCGGCGGTAAGCGCAAAGGCAGCTTTGCGGTATATATAGAGCCATGGCATGCCGATATTTTTGACTTCCTCGACCTGAGGAAAAACACTGGTAAAGAGGAAATGCGCGCGCGCGATTTGTTCCTGGCCATGTGGATTCCTGATTTGTTTATGAAACGCGTGCAGGAAGACAGCACCTGGACACTTATGTGCCCTAACGAATGCCCTGACCTGTACAAAGTGCACAGCGATGAATTTGATGCCCTGTACCTTAAATATGAAGCCGAAGACCGTGGCCGCAAAACCATAAAAGCCCGTGAACTTTGGGAGAAAATACTGGAAAGCCAGATAGAGACCGGGCTGCCTTACATGCTGTATAAAGACGCGGCTAACCGCAAGAGCAACCAAAAGAACCTTGGTACCATCCGTTCCTCTAACCTGTGTACCGAAATTATGGAGTATACCAGCGAAGACGAAATTGCGGTATGTAACCTTGCCTCTATATCATTGCCCATGTTTGTTGAGGACGGCACGTTTAACCACGAGTACCTGTATACGGTTACCAAGCGCATAACGCGCAACCTTAATAAGGTTATAGACCGTAATTATTACCCCGTTAAAGAGGCAGAAAACAGCAATATGCGCCACCGCCCGGTAGGGCTGGGCGTGCAGGGCCTTGCCGATGCCTTTATATTAATGCGCCTTCCGTTTACAAGCGATGAGGCCAAGAAACTGAACGAAGAGATATTTGAGACCATCTACTTTGCCGCTGTTACCGCTTCTATGGAAATGGCTAAAGAAGAAGGCCCGTACTCATCATTCCCGGGTTCGCCTATATCTCAGGGTGAGTTTCAGTACAACCTGTGGGGCCTTAAAGACAGCGACCTTAGCGGCCGTTGGGACTGGGCTTCACTTCGCAAAGAGGTTATGGAGCACGGCGTGCGCAACTCGCTGCTTATGGCGCCGATGCCTACAGCAAGTACTTCGCAGATATTGGGTAACAACGAAGCGTTTGAACCATATACATCAAATATTTATACCCGCCGCGTGCTTTCGGGCGAATTTATCGTGGTAAACAAGCACCTGCTACACGACCTTGTAGAACTGGGCATCTGGAATGAGAACCTGAAGCAGGAAATAATGAGGGCAAACGGATCGGTACAAAACATCGATATTATCCCGCAGGATATTAAAGAGCTTTACAAAACCGTGTGGGAAATGAGCATGAAGGATATTATAGACATGAGCCGCCAGCGTGGTTATTTTATAGACCAGAGCCAGTCGCTTAACCTGTTTATGGAAAACGCCAGCTACTCTAAGCTTACGTCTATGCACTTTTACGCATGGCAAAGCGGCCTTAAAACGGGTATGTACTACCTGCGTACCAAAAGCGCGGTTGATGCTATTAAATTTACCCTTAACAACGATAAAAAAGCAGAGCCGGTGGCCGAGCTTGTTACAGCCGCTGTGGCAAAACCAAAAGCGGTTGCTGTGGCTGAAGCGGTAGAGGTATCGGCGGTAGAGCTTACCGAGTTTCAGGCTATGATAGAACGTTCACGCGCAGCAGAGCCAGACGACTGCGAAATGTGCGGGTCGTAATCTGTCAGGAAAATAAATATTCACGAAAAAGGAGCCATGTCGCTCCTTTTTCTATTTTTGTACCTCAACCAATAACAAATACCTTATGGAATTTGAAATTACACACCAACTCAGGGCAAACGCCGGGCGTAGGCTGGCTAATTATTTAATAGACCTTGCAGTACAGTATGGGTTAGGCTACCTGATAGGTTTAGCGGCGGCACTGCTTACATATATCGATATTTTTGGGCCTTTAGAATATATAGAGCAGATGAACAAGGTTGAAGAGTATCTGCTGGGCCTTGTTATCAGCTTTGTGTACTATTTTACATTTGAATCGCTTACAGGGGGGCGCACGCTGGGCAAGTATATTACCGGCACAAAAGTACTAACCTGGTATGGCGAAAAGCCATCTGTAGGCAGGTTTGCAAAACGTTCGTTGTGCAGGCTTATTCCCTTTAACCCATTTTCATTTATCGCAGAAAACCCAAGGGGCTGGCACGACAGCCTTTCTGATACCGTTGTGGTAGAAATAAGTAAATATGAGCAGGAGCTTAACTACAGGAAAGCATTTAATGAAATAGGTGCTCCCGTAGAAGATAACACAAACCAGTGGGGTGCATAATTATCGAAAAAAATGGTGTATCGTCAAACAAAAGATTTTTAAGCCCGTTCATATTTGCGAAATAGGTACTTTTGCAGCATAGTATTTGTAAAAAGCAACAATGGATAAACCCGTAAATATAACCCCGCCAGCGCTGGCGCCTTTAAGCAAGCGATTTTTAAACTTTTTTATAGATACCGCCATTTTGTGCAGTATGCTTACCCTGGGGCTAAGCTTATTGGGCGATTACCTTTCTAAAACCTACCACTTTGACGGGCTTGTTATTGGCCCGCCCGCTTTTGGTAATATAAAATACACCCTTGCGGGTACCGCCATTACCATAGCCTACTACGGGTTGTTTGAAACGCTTTTATCGCGCACGCCCGGCAAGTTTATAACCGATACCCGTGTGGTAATGAGCGATGGCTCTAAGCCCGGAAATAATGTAATACTTATACGCACCCTGTGCCGCCAGATACCGCTGCAGGCCCTGTCGTTTTTTTTTATCCCCCCTATGGGTTTTCACGATATGTTGAGCAAAACCCTGGTAGTAGATAATTATGCCTTTGAACAGGCAAAACAAAAAAATGATGCGGCACATAAATCGGCCGACGAACTTTAAATAACACCCCCCTTATGAGTAAAGATAAAAAAGGTATTTATACCGGCATTATAGAAAAAGACGACAAAGGCAACTACTTTTGCGGCCCCTACCTGCTCGATTACCAGCGTGTAATGTCTATGTATAAAGAAGGCGACAAGATTGTGGTAAATACCGCCATTGATAACCCAAGCGACAGGAGCCAGGGACAGTACCCTGAGAAGTCGAAAGATTTTAGTAAGGCCGATAAGAAATTCATCCCCGCAAAACCGAAGGAGGAGTAGAATTAGATTGCTTCGTCGTTACTCCTCGCAATGACTGCAAGGATATGAGTAAAACTATTCCGCTCTTGAGGGGTGTTCGCTGAAAGCGGAATGGGGTGGCTGATAAATATAATAAGATTGGCGCTCTGTTCCTCCGCTCGCAATGAAACTGCGGGCAGGAGTGAAGCTCCTCCCCTCTCCTTCGGAGAGGGGCTGGGGGTGAGGCCTATAAATTCTGAAATCATAAATTATGATGCACTGGGAACAGCTCCTTTCTTTAAAAAGGCAGGGCGATACAAGCAAGAGGCTCCGCCGCGAGCAAGACGATACCCGCCTGGGTTTTGAGGTAGACTACGACCGTATAATATTCTCGTCGGCCTTTAGGAGTCTGCAGGATAAAACGCAGGTAATACCCCTTAGCAAGACTGATTTTGTGCACACACGCCTTACCCATAGCCTTGAGGTAAGCGTGGTGGGCCGCTCGCTGGGCAGGCTTGTTGGCAAAAAAATCATCGAAAAGCACCCCTACCTTGTAGAAGTACACGGCTACCACATGAACGATTTTGGCGCCATAGTAGCCGCGGCCGCGCTGGCACACGATATAGGCAACCCACCCTTTGGCCACAGCGGCGAAAAAGCCATAGGCGAATATTTTAAGATAGGTAAAGGCCGGCAATATAAAGCCCAGCTTACCGATAAGGAGTGGCAGGACCTTATTGATTTTGAAGGTAACGCAAACGGGTTCAACCTGCTTACGGCATCGCGCGCCGGTATAGAGGGCGGCCTACGCATAAGTTACGCTACGCTGGGTGCTTTTATGAAGTACCCTAAAGAGTCTCTGCCAAAAAAGCCGACGCCTAACATTGCCGACAAAAAGTACGGTTTCTTTCAGTGCGATAAAGCCTCTTTTCAGGATGTGGCGAAAGACCTGGGATTAATTTCAAACAAAAGCGGCGATGACATGGGTTTTGAGCGCCACCCCCTCGCCTACCTGGTAGAAGCAGCTGATGATATTTGCTATACCATTATCGATTTTGAAGACGGTATTAACCTGGGCCTAATCTCTGAAGATTATGCGCTGGAGTATCTCATAAAACTGGTAAAAGATAATGTACAGGTAGAAAAATATAAAACCCTTACCACTAAAGAAGACAGGCTGGGATATTTACGCGCCCTCGCTATTGGGTCGCTCATAAATGATGCGGTAAAAACATTTTTGGATAATGAAGAACTGATATTGGCAGGAAAGTATTCTTACGCATTAGTAGACCAGGGGCAATTTGAAGCACAGGTTAATGATATTCTTGAAATTAGCCGAAAAAACATTTACCAGAGCCGCGAGGTGGTAGAGAAAGAAGTAATGGGCTATCGCATTATCAATACCCTGCTGGATGCCTTTTGCACTGCTTACAATAACAAATTTGATGGCAACGAAGGCAATTACGACAAACTTATCTTAAAGCTGCTGCCGGAGAAATTCATTACCGATAAAATGAGTCTGTATAAGCGCCTGCTGCACATAAGCCATTTTGTATCTACCCTTACCGATGGCAATGCGGTACTATTGTATAACACGATTACGGGAGCGAAATAGTATTCAGTGTTCAGTGGCAGTAGGCAGTAGGCAGTAGCTTCACTCGAACACTCAGGCTGCTTCCTTCAGATGCCGTCATTGCAAAGGAGGAACGACGAAGCAATCTCATCGTTACGGAAATTTTAAGCTAATTTATGAGATTGCTTCGTTCCCCGCAATGACTGGGATTGGTTTGAGTGAAGCTACTGAACACTGTAAACTGCGACTGAACACTACCTACTTGCCCTCTAAAACTGCTCTAACCATATTATCCTGTTTCAGTATCAGTTCATAATAGGCGGTTTCGCTTATCAGCTGGCGCACAAACTCGGCGGCAAGATAACGTTTTACTATATCCTTATGCTTTTCCAGCTTAAACACAAGGCCGTTGCTTGCCAGGTAGGTATTAAAGGCGTTAAAGTAACTATCGCTTTTAGTAATTTTATCAATCAGCAGGTTTTCGGCCAGGCCGTTAAAATCTTTGCGGTTCTTATCGAGCTGTTCAAAAACAAAGTAGCTTACAATGCCGCTTTGCATTACCATGTTTATGGCTTCGTCGCCGTGCTTACCTTCAAGGGCAATAAATGTATCGGGAATAATACCGCCGCCGCCATATACTACACGCCCTTTTACGGTATGGTACTTTAGGGTATCGGCTATCTTGATGCTGTCTGCGGCATAGAGTTCGCCGTTTTCATAGCGCTTCTGGAAATCATTAAAATATTCCTCATCGCCATTGGCGTAACTGCGCTGTATGCTCCTGCCACTTGGCGTATAATACCGCGCTACGGTTAGCCGCACAGCACTGCCATCGCCCAGGGGCATTTCGCGCTGCACAAGGCCTTTACCAAAGGAGCGCCTGCCCACTATGGCACCCCGGTCGTTATCCTGTATGGCACCGGCAAGTATCTCGCTGGCCGAAGCACTGTTCTCATTTATAAGTACGTAGAGTTTACCGGTTTCAAAAATGCCGCGTTTGGTAGCATCGGTTTCGTCTATACGGCCTTTTTTGTTTTTTGTCTTTACTATTATGGCGCCGTCTTTTAAAAACTCGTCTGCAATTTGCACCGCCATTTCAAGGTAGCCACCACCGTTATCCCTCAGGTCGACAATCATTGTGGTTGCACCTTTCTTTTTGAGGCTTTCCAGCCCGGCGAGAAATTCGTCATATGTAGTCTCGGCAAAGCGGTTTATCTTAATGTAGCCTGTAGTGCTGTTTGCCATAACTGAAACATCCACACTTTTAATCGGCACCACGTCGCGCGTGAGGCTAACCTTAAATTTTTTCTTTTCGCTTTTGCGGAACACCGTCAGTGTAAGTTTGCTTCCCTCCTTGCCTTTCAGCGTGCTGAAAAGGCTGTCGTTTGGCAATTTTCTACCAAATAATTTAGTGTTATCAGCATATAGTATACGGTCGCCCGCCTTAATGCCCGCTTTATCACTTGGCCCACCGGGTATGGGTTTTATTACTGCTACAGAGTCTTTGTACATATAAAAGTTAACGCCTATGCCCACAAAGTCGCCGCGCATGCTTTGTTCTACGGCCTCCATTTCGCCTTTGTTAATGTACACGCTGTGAGGGTCGAGTTTTTCGAGGATGCTGTTTACGGTAAGGTCTACTATGCTATCGGTATTTACATCGTCTACATAATCGCTTTCTATAAAATCGACCAGCTTGTTCAGCTTGCCCTTGCCCGATGTGTTGCTGCCTATAAAGCCGCTGTTCTGGGCCGGGAAGTTGAGCAGGCTGCCCATAATAAGCCCCGCCGCCAGCGTAACCGACAGTACTATGGGGAGGTATATTTTTTTAAGTGTCATTTAAATAAAATCCGGTTCGGTTATACATACTACTTCTACGCCTGCCTTCTCTAAAAATTCGATACCCGAATTGTCCTTATACGCATTCTGGAATACCACCCGTTTAATGCCGGCCTGGTGTATGAGCTTGCTGCAGTCTTTGCACGGCGACATGGTTATGTACAGCGTGGCTCCTTCGCAGCTTTGCGTAGAGCGTGCCACCTTAAGTATAGCGTTAGCCTCGGCGTGCAGCACATACCATTTGGTTACATTATCATCATCTTCACAGCAGTTTTCGAATCCAGATGGTGTGCCGTTATACCCATCTGATATAATCATCCTGTCTTTAACAATAATTGCGCCAACCTTTTTGCGCCTGCAGTAAGAGAGCTGCCCCCATTCGCGGGCTATGCGCAGGTAAGCCCTGTCGTATTTACTAAGTTTTTCCTGTTTCATTACAATCTGCCCCTTCGCTAAGGGACAATAAATTTAAGCAATATTTACCAAAAACGGCGCTCTGTAAGATACATTGCCGCAATACCCGCCACAAATGCCGAAAGCACCAGCAGCCAGTCGCGGCGGTTTACCTTAAGCACATTAGTTACTGTGAGGCCGATAAGTAAAACGCACAACACCACAATAAGTTGTGCCGCCTCAAGGCCCAGGGTAAATTCTACAAGGGTTATAAATGTATTGCCGGGGTTGCCGGCTACCAGCATACGGAAGTCTTTACCAAAACCCAGCCCGTGAACGATGCCAAAAAACAACGCCATTATGGCCGCGAAATTAAGGTTGTTCGCGCTGCCCTTACCCGGCCGGAAAATGTTGTACAGCGCAGTAATGAGTATGGTAAGCGCTATTAAAAACTCTACGGGGCCTGAATTTACGGGCCCGAAAATATACACCGAGAGTGCCAGCGTCATGGTGTGGCCTATGGTAAACAGTGTAGCAAGAAGGAGCACCTGCCGCCAGTCTTTAAAGGTGTAAGGCAATGCGAGCATGGCAAGGAAAAAGATGTGGTCCAGCCCATTAAGGCTGATTACATGCCAAAGGCCGGAGAGGAAGTAAAGCTGGAAATCGGTCATTTGTGTAAGCAAAATATAAAAAGTAAACTTACATTATTTTTGAAATGATATGTAGCGTTTGTCATTGATTGTTAAAATCTTTTCATAAAATTATTTACAACCAAAATATAGATTTATATTTGCACAATATACGATAAACACACATTAGGATGTCGATTTCAGATTTATTTGACAGCGGGTTTAAAGGGCGCAACCAGGGCCACTTTGCCTCTATAGTAAGGGTAGCCCTTGAAAACGGCCATGTAAGCCCCGAAGAAAAGAAGTTTTTAGACAAGCTGGCAAACAGGCTTGAAATAAGCGAGCAGGAATATGCCGAAATACTGGCTAACCCGTTTAGTTACCCGGTAAACCCGCCGCACCTTTATGTACAGCGCCTTGAAAGGCTGTATGACCTGAGCCGCATGGTATATGCAGACCACATGCTGGGACCCAAGCAAAAAGAAATACTTACCCGTTTTGCAACCGCGCTGGGCTTTACCCCCGGCAACGTGCACTATATTGTAGATAAAGCATTATCGCTACTGGTGCTAAACGTAGATGCCGACACGTTTGTATATGAAATGCAGCACATGAATAAGTAATAATAAAGCCCTCTGGAAACAGGGGGCTTTTTTATGTCTGTCTCGTCCTGAAAAAAGTTGACCAATAATAGTCAACAATATGAAACTACAAGAACAAATCAAGATTCAGCAATCCCCCGT
>Ga0247803_1000384_pt1 | contig 24380 bp, 22 predicted proteins | sample UWRJL014104B1_FD_180928 | JGI IMG/M metagenome (GOLD analysis project Ga0247803, IMG submission 180928) | Plant litter microbial communities from Arlington Agricultural Research Station in Wisconsin, United States - UWRJ-L014-104B-1 | ecosystem: Environmental > Terrestrial > Plant litter >...
TGCGACGCTCTCAGTGACCGGCGTCTCGGAGCCAATGATAGCATCAGAGAGCTTTGACGAGGCGTCCGACGCCGACTGCTTCATGGCCGAAGCAACGCTTTCAGTAGCCGGAGTCTCAGATCCAACAATGGCTTCTGAAGCTTTCGATGAGACGTCTGACACCGACTGCTTGACAGCGGAAGCGATGCTTTCGGGAGTCGGGGTCTCAGAACCAACGATGGCTTCCGAGGCTTTTGACGAAGCGTCTTGGGCGTTCTTTACGACTTGCTGTGCTGCATTGTAGGCCCGGACGGGGACTTTCTTGTCCGAGAAGTCGTCGCTGGCATCCTCGGCCCAGATCTTCCACTTGGAAACGTCTTTCAGCCTGACAAGCTCGCCGACCATGGTGGAGGCCGTAGACATGGCCTTGTCTTCTAGTTTCGTAGCTTCCACGTGCGCAGCGTTTAGACCCTCATGTCTTGTACCTACAGCTTCGACCTCTGCTTGCCATTCTGTCAACGTGTTTCTTAGCTTGTGGTACTTCTGCCAGTCTTTGTAGGTCACACCGTCTAGCCAAGCCCAACGCATGCCCACTTCCTGAAGACCTAGACCATAGATCTTCTCCAGGACTTCAACTGTGCTTGAAACTGCGGCTCGGACGAGAGAGTCTGTTTCCGTATCGTACGTGGCCTTCCAGCTTCGCACAGCTTGCGCTCGCTCTTTGACGGTAAGCCCAAGCTCGCGAGTCTTGGCGACGCATTTCTCATATGCTGACTCCAGATCATCCTCGGTTGGGTTCTCAGGCAAGGACTTGACTGTCTTCTGAATGAAAGTCTTGAAGCTAGAGACAGTAGATTCAGCGGTCTCTTCAAGCTGGACAATCAAGGCGCTGCCGTGACCGTGAACACCGTTCTGGATTTGGCGCTCGGTGATCTCGGCGACTCGAGTTTCTAGATCCTCTGCGCCTTTATCAGCTGCAGTGGCAAATTTGCTCTGCCAGTTTTCGAGATCAGCGTTGAGTCGCGCTCTGAGCTCCTCCCCGGTAGGCTGAGGCTTCCTGGACGCAGTAGACTTCTTGGTTTCCACTTCGACATTGCTGGCCGTCGTGCTGGAGGAGTCTGCTCCGAGGAAGTCGTCGAGAACGCCCCAACCAGTACCGGAAGTGGTGGCAGATGGGCTTGCATTGGCGGAGCTTGCAGCTGTGGGTTGAGCTTGGGTGGTTTCGGAAAAGGCAGTACTGCTGATGGTCAGATCGTAGCATATAATGGACTTGGGTATCTTACGTCTCAGAATGAGCTGATTCAAGAGCAGATTCGACCTTTTGTTGGTCCTTGTACCGTCCGAGCCGCTCTTGGATGCGGACGAGCTGAGGCTCTACATTGTCGCCATAGAGGACGCGTACCTGGGGCCAGATGGTGCGCGAGACGAACTTCCAAACGATCTCTTGTGTTGAAAGAACAGTAGGGAAGACGACGTGGGTGACGATGTGATTGCCCTGAGCATACCCTTGACGTGCATACGGCAGAACTGCGGTGTAAGTTGGGAGAATGCTGAGGTGGTAGATCTCGGATAGGCTATCTTTGGTCTGCGCATAGTACGGGGACAGAGCACTCGATGCCTTCTGGACATGAGGCCCCAGATGCTGGTCGTATTGGCCCTTGGCCTGGTTCTGGATGTTCTCGAGCTGGGGACGCACGGTCCTGGCCCACTCGGCTTCGGCATACTTTTGTGCCTGCTCAACGCGGTGGGCACCGTACGTGGCGTACTTGTCTTTGGTGAATGTCGAAACGGGCGTGTAAAGCTGCCGATCGGCACGGTCGATGTATGGCTGAATCTTCTCCACCTGGGGGGCGACGTAGGTTTGGTAGTAAGGATCTAGGTGGGGTGCCGCGTATGATCGAACTTGTAGATAAGGCTTGCACACTCGCGGAGTCGTATCGGATAGATCCGAGAGGGATGACGGACATCTCAAGAGAAGGGTTCCGATAAGATACCATACTGTCAGCCTGAGAAATGTCAGCATTGCGCCCGTCAAATCCATCATCACGTAGCGTGGGCGAAAGCGTACCTCGCGACCATGCTGGTCAGACTGCCAACTATTGTGCGTCTTGCCGGGGACTTCTTGGACCGCACCACGGTACCGTTTGCCTTTGATTTGTCTGCGTGGCCGTTCAGATGGCCGTTCAGGTGGCCGTTGGCGGTGCCATTGGGTTTGCTCTTCTTGGGCGTCTTGACCCGGCCGTTGCTCGAAGCAGCCATTGCTGCGGGTCTGTGGACGGGGTCGGCCGTCTGTTGTGCGGCGACCGGGATTGCTCGCGTGCAGGCGGTGGTGTCTGGCGGCGAGGATGTAGCGACGGCCTCTGCAGCAGAAGTGTTAGCAGAAGACGGCTAGCACAAGGAGCACGGCAGAGGGATGCATACAGAGATGGAGGTAGACGTCTGTTTGGGCGGAGAGCTGGGGGTGGAGCTGTGGGATAGATAGCGTGCTGCGAAACCCGGGATGATGGACTTTCAGCGAGCGGCAGGGATGATGTCAGAGCGGCAGCACGTGAAAATGGGCGCGCGCAACAAGTGGACCACGATCAAGATTTTCGACGTCGCGAGGGCTGCGCGCCGCCTTGTTTGTAAACTACGGGTAATTTGCACGGCGAGGACAGGTTGCCAGGACCTGAGACAGAGACAGGCGCGTTCCCATTCTCTGCTCGGGGAGGTCGCAGCACGGGTGTATCATGTCATGCAAGTGATGGCAGCAGCGGCCCCAGCCAGCGCGTCGCGTTCTGTGGGCTACCCGCGCACATATCCACCTCGCAGGTTATCGGCCGAAAGGCGTTGTGGTGTGCGGCGCGTCTCTTCTCTGCAGCGACGTTCTGCCTACGAGGGGCCGGCCCGACGAGACGCAGAGGGGCGTTTCTATTTGCGTGCCCGTTGTCTGACTGTGTGCACTGCGAGGCTGTTGAGGGGGGAGGGGGCACGCGGCGGTGCGGCGGTGCGGCGAACCCCAGACCAAGAAAGCGCCGATGCCGCGGCGACCTAAGCACTGGACTGGACACTGCGCAGCGCCAGAGTACAAACCCCGATCTGATGCTCCATCCCCGACGCCATCCAACATTTCCTCCGCTCCGCTTGTTCCTAGGCCCTACGACTGCACCAGCAACACGCTCTCTCCCTCCGCTCTGTAGATAATCCTAATCCACTGCACATAATCGGCCGCGGCTTCGACTGGCGCTCCCCGCTCACCCTCCATGCGCTCATGATTGCCCCCAGCGGCTGCCCGCTTCAACATTGGATGACCGCCGCCGTACAACGTCCCACTTCCGACCTGCCCCACGATCGCGCAATAGCCTCCCCAGACTATGGACACCGATGCCGGCCCGGCGGCTCCCGCCCCTGTGTCTGAAGCACACGACAGTGCCTTTGACAGCGAGCAGCAAGCAGCAAGTCCCCCAGCTCATCCCCGTCGCGCGCGAACCTCTCTGACACCGCCCGCAGCATGACTCCATGTCCTCCTCGAGCCCGCCGCAGGACAGGGACGAGGCCGATTCCTGTCGAATATGTCGGGGGGAAAGCACCGAGCAGGAGCCCCTCTTCTACCCGTGCAAGTGCAGCGGCAGCATCAAATACGTACATCAGGAATGCCTCATGGAGTGGCTGTCGCACTCGCAGAAGAAGTACTGCGAGCTGTGCAAGACCTCCTTTCGCTTCACGAAGCTCTACCACCCGGCCATGCCGAGCCGCATCCCCACCTCCGTCTTCATACGCCGCGCCGCCGTGCACATAATCAAGCTGTTCTTGACCTGGTGTCGCGCTGTTCTAGTCACCTCGGTCTGGCTCGTTTTGCTGCCCTGGTGCATGCGCGTAGTTTGGCGTAGCCTGTTCTGGGTAGGGGACGGCGGGTGGACTCACGATGAACTCCTGGATGCTGGTGGAAACAGGTCTCAGGTCTCCGCGCCGTCGCCCTTCGACTTGGATGCAGTCCATTCGGCAAAGAAGGCAGCTGAGGTTGCCAATACCTCGATACCCTTACCTCTCCCGAGCCTGATGATGCCCTACTCGCAGACGCTGAACGTGAGCGCCAACGAATCCGCCATCTGGTCCCTTGCCAAACGCTTGTTCTTCTTTCGCTTTTCCTACCCGCTTCGCTCCGCATCTGCTGCTCCTGGGACGAACAGCACATCCACAAACACCACGGCCGACTATCTGGGCGCAAGAAGCCCATCTCTTCTCTCCGATGTTACCTTCTTTAATTGGTTCCCTTCGCAAGCCGCAAATAGGTTTGTGGTAGACGTACTGGAAGGCCAGCTCATCACCCTTTTCGTGGTGGTTGCCTTCATCCTAATATTCCTAATTCGAGAATGGGTCGTGCAACAGCAGCCCGTTATCAACATGGTGGCGCTTGGCGACGACGCGGACGCACGCCATGGCCACGAGGACGACCAAGACAGCGAAGACGAGGACGATGACGGGGAGCGCGAACCACGAGACGAGGAGCAGGATCAAGAGAATGTTCTTGAGCATGTTCGAGAAGCTGCTCACGTCGGGGAGCCGGAGAACGCCGTTGCGGACGCGGACGAGACTCCAACGCGACCCATCGGACGAACACGTCGCTCTTCATCGACACGTAGACGAGGGCAAGCTATCTTGAGGATGTGGCAAGATAGTGAAGAGCTTCCGGAAGAGCTGAGGGACGCGATGAATAACGGTACGCCGGCCGACATTGCGCGGGTGATCGAGCAGATGCCTTTAGAAGACTCGATCAAACTAAAGGAAGTGCTTATGAAGATGTCTGGCCAAATTGGTGGAAGCCCAGGCGAGTCCGACAATGCGTCTAGCGATGACGCAGGACGCAAAGACGCGGATCCTGAACCGTCAAGCGCGCGGGGCCGCAGTGCTGCTGAGCGTTCCAGCAGCCGCACGCTCGATGACGGAAGTGCGAGAAGAGCATCAATGTCGCCCTCGCAAAGACCGCCCCTACCTCCGCGAGACCGTTCCTTCATTGCTACAGAGATTCGTCGAGGCTTAGAAGAAGGCAACTCTTGGTCTTTCGAAAACGTGCCCAAGGGGCCAGAAGGAGCTACAGAGAAGCCTACCAGCGACAGTGTTCCTGACTTTTGGGATGAACAAGAGTTAGAGCGCGTGACAGCTGATGAGACTTTGAACCACAGCACAACGGACCACGAGCACAGCAGCGACCATAGCAGCGAGAGCTGGCAGCAGATCCCGGACATCGCTGTTGCTAGTGCTGGGCAAATGAATACAGGGGAGAAAAGCAAAGCCAAGGCTACGGAAGGCACAGTGGACCACGAGCATAGCAGCGACCATAGCAGCGAGAGCTGGCAGCAGATCCCGGAAATCACTGTTGCTAGTGCTGGGCAAGCGAATACAGGGGAGAAAGGCAAAGCCAAGGCTGCGGACGATGCTTCAGACGACTCCCATGATGCAGTCCTCACGCCTCCTGAAACAGATCAGGAATATCCCAGGGCTCCCCGCGAGAATGTTGACCACGTTGCGATCCAGTCTACCTCCAGCCCAGGTGCGCATGGTGGAGCATTCGAGACCGACGACCAACAAGTCCCACCAGAACAAGCTCCGAACCCATCGTTGGACGAAGCCCAGGGAACCGGACAAGAACCCGTCCCCATTGCTCAGCCACAGGTGCACCTGCTAGATCGCATTATGGACTGGATATTTGGCGACATCGCTCCGGACGTGCAAGCCGCCGAAGACGCCGTCAACGATGAGCACATTGTTCAGAATCTTGCAGACGAGGCACCCTTTGTACCTGCGAATGAGCTCCGCGAAGCTGCAGACTTTGACGACCAAGACCCGGAAGTTGCTGCCGCCGCTGCCGAAGCTGGCATAGATGTCAATGATCAGGATGCCATCGACGATGCTGAGGATCTGGAGGGTATACTGGAGCTCATTGGTATGCAAGGCCCGCTCACTGGCCTTTTCCAAAATGCCATGTTCAGCGCTGTGCTTATCTCTGCAACCCTGGGCTGCGCCGTCTGGCTTCCGTACCTATGGGGCAAGCTAGTCATCCTCATCTTGGGCAGTCCGGTCTCGATCTTCGTGAAACTTCCTCTCCAACTCGTGGCTATTTTCGCGGATCTCGCCGTCGATGGCGCTCTTTGCATAGCTGCGGGAGGCGTCTACTGGGTGCTCAAAGCCGTGCTCGTGCTAATCAAACTCTGCACCTTGGGCATGCTAAATCGTCTTCTGGAACGGCCGATCGGCTTCATCGCTGGACCAGCACATTCAATCGCGGCTAGTGCAGCGGATCGACTCAAGCAACTTGTGCTGGACTCGAACCTGATGCCTACACCCTCCTACTTCCGTCTCTCCGTCAACTCACACCTCGCATTGCGGTCCATTCAGAACACGACCTCTCACACTCTCAATCAGACGAGTGCCATGGTTGCTGCCCTTTACGAAGATGCCGCAACCGAATCCACTACTGAAGTCACTATCCAACTCCTTCGAAGAGCCCCTACCGCGCTCCAAACAGCCTCAGTCGTGCTTTACGATAAAGTCGTGGGCTTTGTTTCCTGGATCTTGACTACTAAGTCATATAAGATCACGTTCGACCTCGACGTGGCACGCAATGTGAGTGCTGCTTATGAGGTTCTAGAACAATGGACCGCCACCGACCGCTTGATCGCCGTGCTAGCTGGCTATGCTTTCTTCGCTCTCTTGGGTGCCGCCTATCTAAAACGAGGTGTACCATTCACCTCGTCGCAACAAGGTCAAAAAGTTGAGCGTATCGTGGCCGAAATTCTCCAGCAAGCGGGAGGCGTACTGAAAGTCATCCTCATCATCTCCATTGAGATGTTGGTATTTCCGCTATACTGTGGTCTCCTCCTCGACATGGCACTTCTACCCCTCTTCAAAGATGCCAGCCTGTACTCAAGGTCGCAATTTACTCGGGAGAGTCCTTGGACATCTGGATTTGTGCACTGGTTCCTTGGAACTTGTTACATGTTCCACTTCGCGCTATTCGTATCTATGTGTCGCAAGATCTTACGCAGGGGCGTTCTCTACTTCATCCGCGATCCAGACGACCCGACCTTCCACCCAGTCCGGGATGTCCTTGAGCGCAGCGTAACGACTCAGCTTCGTAAGATCGCATTTAGTGGCCTCGTCTATGGCGGTTTGGTGATTGTCTGCCTCGGCGGTGTCGTGTGGAGTCTAAACACAGTCACGGTTGGAGTACTCCCGATTCACTGGGTATCCCACGCACCGTCCCTGGAGTTTCCACTCGATCTGCTCTTTTACAACTTCCTCACTCCGGTGATCATCAAAGTGTACAAACCAAGCGATGCGCTACATGCCGTTTGCAAGTGGTGGTTTAAGCGTTGCGCACAAGCTCTCCGTCTATCAAACTTCCTTTTCGGTGACAAGAATAAGAAGGAGGAAGGCCACGAGGTCAACGGCGAAATCGTCGTGGAAGGCAGATATGTCCGTGCCCCGGCCTCGGACCAGGTCCGCATTCCCAAGGGCGATCCTGTCTTCATCGAAGTTGACTCGGACAACAACCGCAAAGATGGCAAGCCGGAAGAAGGCGGCGTTCACAACTCCGATCTCGTCACCATGGTTTATATCCCACCTTGGTTCCGGCTTCGCATCGCCGCCTTCGTTTTCACTATCTGGATCTTCGCTGCTGTAACGGGGATTGGCGTCACAATCATTCCTCTGATTGTCGGCCGCTACCAGTTCTCCCTCTTCCTCCCTTCCCGTATCGAGATGAACGATATTCACGCGTTCTCGCTCGGCGTCTATACACTCGGAAGCATTGCGTACACCTTCTTCCAAGCGTATAAGTTCTTCCGCAGCATTAATAGACCGATAGCGTCGCCTCTTGCGGCTCTCTACACTGTCGCGGCAACGGCATCTCGCATCGGCCTTCGTGCCCTTCGCTTTGCATACGTTTGGACTGGCCTCATCCTTCTTATACCCTTCCTCTGCGCTATCCTCATCGAGCTCTACCTTCTCATGCCTCTACACGCCTACCTCGGCCCCTCCGAACCGCACGTGGTTCATCTCATTCAAGACTGGACCCTCGGCTTCCTGTACGCACGCCTCGCTGCTCGCGTCATCTTCAGCGATCGCACGAGTCGTCCTGCCCGCGCCTTCTCTGCCATTATTCAGAACGGATATCTATACCCGAATGCCAGGATCGCTACGCGTTGTTTCCTACTTCCTACCGCGGCATTATTCACAACCGCGATAATGGTTCCAAGCCTCTTCGCCATTAGTATGAACAAGACGCTGTATATGGCTGCGGATGCGGCAACGAAGAGCCAGGTGTGGAGATTCAGCTACCCGGCTGTTGGACTGTCGCTTGTCGCGTTCTGGGCTGCGAAAGAGGGTATCAGTGTGGTAAGGAAGTGGAGGTTGGTTGTGAGGGATGAGGTGTATCTTATTGGGGAGAGGTTGCATAATTTCGGGGACAAGAGGACGCCGACCCCACCGGTATGGATGCCACTTCCTGAGTAAAATCCTTTCTTGGGAACGCTGGAAAATGGCGTCGGATTGTGGGGTACACTGGGTTTGGTTTTGATTTGGCGTTTTTGGAGACATTGTAGCATAGGGAGATGCATATGTGAGCTGGTGTGGGTTATATAGGAGTTGGGGTTTGAAGGCTTCTCTTTATGTTTATCGTTAGCTTCTGTTGAAGCGAGCTGTGTACTTCTACATATCATGGGCATATCTCCAATACACCATCGTGGTTACTTCCGTCCTTCGTACCTTCGTAGCCTGAGCTTCCCACTGCGGAAACAGCGGTGAAACTCACACTGACGCATTATCTCGCCTCCCAGCCGGACTTACACCTAGACGCTCCTGGTATGTCGTGTGCGTGGAAGCGTGCCGCGAGCAGCTCTTTATCATTTCCGTCGCCTTTGGTAGATCCAGCCTCTTCCGCATAATTCCGCCGTTCGTACCCCGGAATACCAGCTCCCTGTCAAGCCCCACCCCGACGTATGTTCAATATAGTCCTTCAGCCTCGACGCGCTCACAGATACTTCTTCGCGGCCGTGACGACCCTCTGCCGAAACACCGGACTCTTGACCACATCTCCGTTGCCCGCCCTGAAAAAAGGATTCATAACAGTCTTCAGCCACGCATCCCAAACATCAACGAAGAAGTTCTTAACCGCCTCCTCCGTCGCCGCATTACTCGGATTGTACAATCCCTGGCCTCCCCCACTGAGGCCCGCTCTCCCGCCTGCCAGACTACCCCTCACACTCCCACCTCCTCCACTCGAACCACTCGTCAGCCCCAACGCCTCGTCCCGCGGCCGCGTAAGCAGTAGAAATCGCACGTTCGCGCCGGTGATCCAGCACGACACGTAATTGTTGGCGTACTTGTCGATGTGCTTGAGGTACATTGGGGCGCTGCCGGAGGATGTGGAAGGCCCCCATTGCACTTCTTCGACTATGTCGAGGGCGGAGTGCAGGATGAACGGCGCGAGCTGGCGCTCGGCGGTGGTGAAGTGGGGGAGCGAGTCACCGCCGGAGCGGGAGGTGCCGAAATCGTGGGTGAAGAGGGGAGTGTCGGTCGGTGAGAAGATGGTGAAGTAGTAAGACATTTCGATGGCTGTGTGAGTGGTCGGTGAGGTGGTGTCGTGTTGTGGGGTCTTATAGAGAAGTGGTCGGTGTTGTCGGTGGGCGCAGGCTGGATAAGTGCGTGAGTGAGGGTGGTAGAGGGGCTGCGTGAGCTTTCGAGGTTATTGTCCTGTTTCTGAGCAGACGCCGAGCGGTGGGATGTCCTTCTTTTGTCTACCAACTCGTCGATGAAGGCTGGAGGGGCCGTTTGGATATCGCGGAGGTGCTGCGGAGATGGAGCTAGCAGGGATACGCGCCAAGCCGTCCGAGCTCACTTTTCGAGAACCTCATCCGAACATACATGCACGACTCCGCATTGCATCTCCAGCACACACATCACTATGTTCGGTCCCTTCCGTTTCACAAACCCGCTATCGGGCGGTCTGCTCTGGTACGCATTGCCCCTCGACGACTCTCTCGCCGCTATTCCCCCCCTTAAAGTTGCCTCTCGAACGACCTCGCTCACATCACACCCAACAGGAAAATCCCATGGCGCCTCTCCCGCCACCAGAAATACCGACACCGTAACCGCCTCAGGGCCGTCGATTCTGTCGTCGAGACGTTGGACAATGCGCTTGCGCGGCGCGGCGAGAACATGAAGAAGGTCATAAGGTGGAAGGCGGAGATGCCGACGGAGCAGGAGATGTTGCCTAAGGATAAATACTCAGTGTTTGACCGGAAGGTGAAGAGGTATCGGAAGGGTATTCACAGTAAGTGCTGTCTGTTGTTGGAGGGGGTTGGGCTGGGCTGGGGCAGATGAGCCTGAGAGCAGGGACTGTGAAACGGTGAAATGGTGATCACTTGGACGACGCTGACAACTAAACAGAGGTACCCAAGTGGACGAGAGTGAGCCAGAGATTGAATCCGCCGGGTTTTTAGACGGACTGCGAGAGTGGATTACGATACGGTTGTACATTACATGTTTCTATATGGGCCGCATTTGACGGCATTGCGCAATCTCGAGACGGACGAACCAACAACTCTGTATTAAGTCATGACCGGATCATTATACACTTTCAAATGCTTCTGGTACCGCGTTCGACGTCAGAAGAAAGACACGCCTTCGTCTTCTCCATCAAACCTGCAATCTGTCTGATCGATCTCAATACTCTTTCACCTCCAATTGATATCTCTACCCCGCTTTCTCTTGCTCCAGTTACACTTCTCACTTACTTCAATCTTGTCTTCACCTCAAGTTTAGCCATACCGCACTCACCTTCACCTTTGCTTTGCCCCGCCTCCCTAATGATATAACTTCCCGACCTTTACTTCCCGACCTTTACCTCTCGTACCGTTCACCCGCTCCTCCCCTACAATTACAATCTCACCAAAGATGGCCAATCCGCCTGCGCGCACGGGTCCGATATTCGAGGAGATATCCATGGACACATTCATGCAGTACCGGAAACTGAGGGCAAAGCAGAAGGAAGAAGAGGCTGAGTTCAAGAAGAGAGTCCTCAAAGCCCAATCGGATCTGAAACAGCGGCATGCAACCGAGACGAGAGTCTTTTGGAAGGAGCACGCTTGCACAAAGAACCCTCCGCCGGTACATGGCGATCGCAACGCTCCTCATGCTATGTCTGGTCCTGGTACATTAGCAACTGATTCACGGCAAGACAAGATCCCAGCACCAGCAGCAACCGACCCTCCGACGATCAAATCGAACATACTCAACACTGCGGCCAGGAATGGTACGGGCTCGTCTACCAATCGTCCGGTTTCACGCCCGACCACAATTCCCAAGCCCAACCCAAATGTGCAGAAGCCGCCTGGAAGGAATCTTCCAGCTCCCGTACATACTTCCGTACCAAAGACCCAGCGGTCCAGCGCAGCGAAGAACCCCGTGGTGGTCGAAATATCTGACGACGAGGAGCCGCAGCCGGCAAAGAGACGGGAGGCGGTAGTAGCGAACCGTACTTCCAATCCGTCGGGTCCGAGTGCTTCGTTGGTCTTCTTCAGTGATCGCATGAACAGTGTTAAGGTTTGTGAAAGATCCAAGGTTGGGAACATTGCAATTTGACTGACAGTCTAAAGTCGCAGACCAAGCAGGAGAATCGTCTGAGCGATGCCCAGGACCCGAATCCATCGCCATTCGTATCGCACGGTTCACCGATATTCTCTCCTACCTCCAGTCTAGCGTGCAAGAAGCCCATTCCTTCTGATCCTCAGCCTGAGATTCACCCTCGTTTCTTGAGAGAGCAACAAATCGACCGCTCAGGTATTCTAGCAAGCCCCCCTAGATTACCGCGCGATCCAGGGCTGCTATATCTGCAACAACACAAGAAGAATGGCGGCTTCGTTGGTAGTGTTCTACGCAACGAGAGGAGCCAAGGGTGGGCACCTGGGCTAGGCAAAGTTTTCGAGCATACCGATGGCGATGATGTCGAGACGTCAGACGTATCGCAGGTGGGAGGCCAACCAACCGCAAGCTCCTGTCATGTCTTTGGGTCAGGTCGAAGTCTCGGGCGCGCTGCGTCTGAATTGAGAGCCGAGAGCGCTTTGGACTTACAGCACAAAACCGGCGCAGTCATTGCTAGCCCACCCAAGCACACTGGTAACGATGCGAACGCATCACGCATGGACGGTCCAGTCAACGCTAGTCAGACCAAAAGCACTACAAGGAGCACCAGCCACTCTCCCTCTGGTCTATCGCCAAACCCATCCATGGTCGAACGAGACTTTTGGAATTCCGTGGGGCCCGAGAGAGTGAAGATTGTTAGCTATAAGGTTCCTGCGCTACCAGCTCGATCTGCAACCGGCAATCTGACTCTAGCCAAAACACCTGATTCTGATCGCACACGGGAAAGTAGCAACTTTTCTCAAGCTTCTAGCCATTCGCTCGCCACCAGCTCAGTGCACGCCCTCAACAACCTCCGCACTCAACGCGAAGCTTCAGCGACGACGTCATCTATCACAGATCCTTCCACTCCAACTAAAGCAGCGTACAAGCGAAAGAAAGTGGTCAGCGTCAGCAGCGACAATGAGTCCGAATTCGAGCCGTCTCCCCAATTATCGCCTGCTTGGGTCTGGAAGGCCAAGCGAGCTGCCAAAAAGGCAAAGGCTACGAGTGCGTCTGCTTCGTCAACACCATCTGATAAGGCGGAGAGTCTTGGCTTCAAGTCCAAGACACAGCAGAAAGGCGGTAGGCCAGTGACACCTCCCCAATCTAGCGCAGGCAGGTCAGCACCTTCTACACCCGGCGCCCCGAAGGGCAGGAAGACACGAGTGCCAACACCATCAAGCCCGACACCGTCTTCATTTCACTCAGCCCTTCGCAGACTCAATCCTCGTCCCGCCAAAGTTGCCGCCAGGAACAAGATCAATGACTATGTCAAAGCCACCGAAGAGTTTGAGACAGAGGAGCAGATTCGAGCAGCCGACGAAAAAGACGAGAGGCTGAACAATGCGCCCGTGGCAGGGCCGGCGCCAGATCAACTCAGACAACACATGCGAGGTTTAAGCTTGACCCCAGCCTTAAGCCACGGCAGTGGTGCCAGCGACGACGGCGTTGACAGTACGGAACGAGATGGGAGTGTGTATAGCTCGAGGAAGTGGACACGCGATCGAATGAATGGCGATCGATATCTTGCGAAGAGTATGGTTGATACTCAGGCTCAGGAGGAGAGCGAGGGCGAGTTGGACTATGGTGCTATCAATGCTAAGATGGTTGATGGGAGTATTGTCTTCGGCCCGATTGAGGAGATGGATTTGACGGGAATGGACTAGCGAGTGAGATATGGGGAATCCGCGAGAATATGGTGGGATTTGAAGGGGTTTTGGTGATGAGGAGCGCGATTGGAAATCTGTACAATGAACATTGGTATCGCAATCTGGGCAAACGAGGGGTAAGGTTGCAAACTACGTTGAACTGGAAGTTCAGCAATTCGGCGCGAGAGCAGTAGCATTTCGTCTCTATGCTTTGGTCCTTACAGGTACGCGCTTGCAGCTACCTGTCGTATGGACTAACGGTGGAGGTTTCCGTAACGCCGCCGTAACGCATCTCGCCGTATAGAACCCTCGCTGCAGCTATCCAATCACTTTGACTGCACCTTTACACTCTTTGGCGGATTCCTAATCATAGCCACATCGTCTCCTTCAATTCCTTGGAATCCAAAACGCTCATAAATATGCCTTGCATCCGGGAAAGCTTCCAAGTACATTGTTTGAGCTTGACCATCGCTATCTGCCAGCTCAATAGCATCGCGGAGAAGAAGCGAAGCCACACCGCGGCCCTGGTGGGCAGGAAGTATCCATAAGGGTGCGAGGAACCTAAATATAAAACCATTAGCAGTGTTTGACCAACAATTTTATGACCTGAAAACAGCACAGTTTTACTCACCAATGGCCTATTCCACCCAAGTGTTTCTCCCTGACGCGATCCCATAGAAGAACGTTCCTCTCATGGTACGCTTTCACATCGACCCCGCTCCACAGCTCCTCGTCAAAGGACTCGGTCCATCCCATCTTATCCCGCCAGCCCAATACATCGCCCGCATCTCTACGCCAGAAATTCATGATTTCAGTGGCGGTGCGGCCGGGGAGGAGCCATCCTGCATGTCCGATTACGCGGTCTGGAGCCGACGGGTCGTAGTCGGGGGAAGAAGGGTGGAGGGTGGCTTTGGTCCAGCGCGTGTGAGGTTCTTGGATCCAGGCGCTTAGGCGTGTAGCGAAGCGTTGGTTGCGGATGGTTTCATTTGGGCGGATAGATTTGGGTTCGATCTGGGGCTTTGTTAGTAGGTTTGAACATTGAATGGTTGAGCTGGCGTTGATGGTAGTTGGGATGTTTGTTGATGGTAAGCGCGGGGTAAACACACCATATCAAACCATTCTGTAGAAAATGCGGCGTGATAGCCTTCCGCCTAATGATCTGATTAGCTTCTTGAACGGCTTTTTGTTATTCAGCAATATCATGGAGACGGAAGAGTATGGCGTTGCTGATAAGCTCGCGTCTTCTCATGAAGTCTGGCATGTTCGTACCACCGAGATTAGATCGTCCTTCGTAATCTCCGAAACGATCACCTCACCTGGCTCGTATCGACGGCGTTGCTCTTTCTGTGCACTGCCCATTCTTGGTTGTTTTAGGGCGAAATCGTGAGAACTGCAGCGGGAGGGTAGCCGAAGGGTGTGCGGCGTAGTCAGGGGAAAGGAATGAAGATCTCTAGGGGATACGACAGATTTAAACACATGAACCTCACAATTCACCGAAGACAATCCCGTCCCGGATGGGGGCGGATGTATATCCGAGCCGCAATGCGGTTTGAGATTAATCCCCGGTGTTGTAGTCAAGTGACGGGCAAAGTGGGGGCTTTGGCGGTGCCTCCGGGGTGCGGGGAATGCAAGCACCACTTACTCAATAAGGCTGCGCGAGGAATGGACAGTATCGTCAACGATTTAGCAGGCAACTCCGCATGTAGGCCTGCCACGCGGTTGCATGTCGCAACCTCGCAGAGCTGCCCATAATTAGACTGGTGAGAGAATGAACTCGGAACTTGCACATCATGAAGGACCACCCATGGGATTGGAGGTCTCCGGTAGGGGGCACCTGGGACCTCCCACTTAGCACATCACTGCGTGGACGATGGGGCACTATCGCACACCGATCAACACACCGATCAACACATGGAAAAAATCATACGATAAGATTGATCCAGCTCGGTTTGCATGACACATGTGTCCCAAGAATCTGGCATGTTACGAGTCGCCCAATGCCACGGGTCCAACTTCTTTGTGTACCTCTCGTTTCTCACGCAAGCGAGTCACCTCCGGCGCTTAGAGACCTGCAGGAATTGCTTATCTGGGTTAGCGCTCAAATGGCCGCGCATATTCCCACACTAGTGTTCATCCTGCATCGAAGTCACAGTGTGCCCTTGCCACGTTATGCCATGCGGGATTGGATCAGCGGAAGGCTTGCCATTTTACATTGTCTTCGTGAAAAACAAAAGAAATCCGAGCCGAGCCTGGATCTTTGCACTGGTTTGCTGGAACTTCGAGCGAGATCCGCTCCATCTGTTCATTCGCACGACTCCGAGCTCAAGGGTGTCATCTTACGCATAATACGAGCCCTACTTGACTGACTCCCAATCTCCCACTCCTCTCCATCTTGACTGTGTGCGGGTGATACATGAGCTTCTTTGTGGTCTATGGGTGTCGCAATAGTGTACAGCTCGCGTTCCTCGTCGTACTGGGAGGATTCGGTATAGTGACTCCGACTATGAGTAAACTTCTGGCTAGCTTTGCGAGAGATCTTCGAAGTAGTCTTCGAACCCCTGACCTCGTTCGAGTCTGTGGACCGCCCATAGCTGTTGACTGCACCCTCATTGCGCCGTCGGATGTCGTCGTTCCCAATCATGCCGACGTTGACGCTGTCAAGGAATGGTTTCAGGTACAATCCACAAGCCGTGACAATGCCAAGGGTTTGTATGATTGTCAATAGGAGCGCGAAGGTCCAAGATAAGAACGGGTCTTCGTCTCGGGAGTAGATAACCGCAAGTTGGGCCAAGGAAGCCGCGACGACTCTAATGGAATGTGAGTCAAGGCCAGATAGCTGGATCATAACTTACAGAAATCTAGTCATGAAAAAGCTGATGGTGACGCATTTACGCCTCGTCGCCACTTGGAGGCCGGCGATAATGAAGCTGGGCAATAAAGCCAGCGCACTGTCCAAGACGATGTTGAAGATCTCGACAAACGTGTAAAAGGCCACACGGTTGATGCACTCGTTGCGCATGAACTTCCAAGGCTCCGGAAACGAACACTCGAAAGCAAAGCCGAAAACAGAGATGAGCATCCAAATGCAAGACGCTGCAGTGAGGACCCAAGATATCGTGCGGTGCGTTCGATATGGGGTCAGCGCTAGAACAAAGCAGATAATGGAAAGTTTGGCAAAGAACTGCCCAAAGACGAAAAGGATGGTGAATGCGTAGATGGACTGCCCACCAAGTTAGCTGGACTGCTTTGATCGCGGTCTCACTCTAAGAGTCACCTTTTGCTGAGCTATCAGTTGGGATTCGGACTCGTCCCCAGTAGAACGACCCAGTCCATTCGGCACACCCAGCGAAACAGTTGTGGTCTGAGCGATGGAAAACATCTGGAGTCTTGTTACTATTTGAAATCCAATATTCGAAGCCAGACAAACCGCAGAAGTGATTATTGCGACGTCGTCAAAGCCAAAGGTCCTTGAAAACGCCCATCTTGTACCCAAGCGAGTGAGAACAACCAGGGCTATGACCACAACGGAAAACCACCCGACCACATTTAGGAGAGAGCTGTGGTCATTTGCGGTGACAAATGGATGGGAAGGAGGTGCCAGGGTCGACGCAGGTGGAGTCTCTTTCGACGACATTTAGACTCCGCTTTGTAGATGAGAGAGACGAAGGTGTTAAACGAAAGATTCCACAAAGTGACATCGAACAGTGAAGTGTCTCGACAGCATTTTCATGTGCGGTTCACATCTATTTCTTCTATTAGTTGGCTACGGCACTGTGAAGCCTTCATCACCAAACTGCTGGGAGCAACACGACCGTGGCTATCAGCCGCGACTCGCGCTAATTTCCGAGTTGCGGTACATGCCGACAGCCACGAGCCTTGGAATCGGTGTTGAAGGTCTGGCCTTTGTTGGGTGAAGAAGCAAATGCGGCGCAGCAATGGATCACACCTGTTTCGTCGTTGTTGGGGGAAGATGCCCTCGGGGAACCCAACAGGAGAGCTCTCTACGATTGTGGCAGGCATACCTCTAGTGCATTGTCAGTACTTTGCAACCTCAGAAATCTATCACTCTTACACCCAGCATCGTGAAAATAAGTTTGACTCGACAGTTACTTTACGTTTAGACACCCAATTTCATGATTTGTCGGGCGGCAAGTTGATCCCACGGGCCGCAGCACAGAGCACGTTCCCCGCGCGTCTGCAGTGGCGCTAAGCGCTACTTGCGCGCGCGCCGCAACGCAGGCCAATCAAGCAAATTGGGCATCTCGTACAGCTCCCGAGTCTGGGGTCGCATATATGTAGTGCGTGCAGAACGCTATCATAACCAATGGGGCTAGAGTACACACACCGATGGGGACCACCGCTTGGCTTGCATGTCTGAATCTGGATTTCAGTAATTGCTTGACGACGGCTTGGCACTTGCTTGAAATGTCCACCTGCATCCCATCATGTCCTCCCCGCATGCGTAAAATTGAAGTTTCTTTCTCGTTAACATTCTATTTTACAACATATCCTCTACAAACGAATACTACCCAAGCCCCAGCAGCAACAGTCATGGCCCACGAGAATCTCCGATTAGATGAAATATCAAGCAACAAAGGAGATGTGTTGATTGAAGCTGTCCCGGCTGGAAGGTCACGATATGACATTGACAATGCAGAGTTGACGAGGCTGGGGAAGAAACCAGTGTTGAGGGTATGTTGGTTTCGCCTTCAAGGGTTGGGCATTGGCTAACAACTCAGCGAAACTTTGGTTTCGTGTCGATGCTGGCGTTTACTTGCGTGTTGACGGTCACATGGGAAGGCAGTCTACTGTAGGTAAGTCGGCGTGTTTCAGCGGAATCTTTACTGAGAAACCTTCAGGGTTTTCTCCATTAGCTTCACCAATGGAGGCTCCGCTGGGTCGATCTACGAATTCCTCTTCGTATGGTTAGGAACAATGGCGGTCTTCACGACCATGGGCGAACTAGCTTCCATGTGAGGATGGCAGGCCCAAACTACCACGCAGATGATAACGTTATAGGGCACCAACAGCAGGTGGTCAGTATCACTGGGTCTCTATGCTTGCACCCAAATCATCTCGCAAATTCCTGAGTTACTTCATCGGTACATCACTCAGTTCATGCTCACAGTCGATTCATCCGACTAACTGATGTTAGGCTGGCTCACATTGATCGGTTGGCAAGCGCTCGTTGCATCTTGCTGTTTCCTCGGCGCTCAGCTCATCCAAGGCCTGATGGTCCTCAATGACGCTACATATCAGCCGACAGCTTGGCAACTCATGTTGTTTTATTGGGCGATTCTAGCCGTTGCGCTATCGGTGAACACGTTCATCGCCCGACAACTTCCAAACGTGGAAAGCGTCATCTTAATCCTTCACACTCTTGGGTTTTTCGCCATTTTGATTCCGTTGGTCTACTTTGCGCCGCATGGAAGCGCAGAGCAGGTATTCACGTCTTTCGTGAATGGAGGCGCATGGCCGTCCAACGGAATTTCTTTCCTGGTCGGTTGTCTTGGGCCTATATTTTCTCTACTTGGTGAGCTCTAACCTCGTTACAATATTGTGGCAAATGCTGACCATATTACAGGAGCCGATGGCGCTGTACATGTACGTCATGGTTGTTGGTAGCTTGTTCCGCTACGGAAGAGCTTGATGTGCACCTGTCGCTAACCGAAACAGATGTCTGAAGAAATTCACAACCCTGCGAGGAACGTTCCAAAAGCGATGGTGTTTACCATTCTTCTGAATGGGACCTTTGGTATCAGCATGATTGTCGCAGTGCTCTTTTGTGTCGGCGATCCCGAAGCAGCACTTGCGTCCGCAACTCATTTCCCCTTCATGGAGATATTTCTCCAGGCTATCGGCAGCGTCCCTGGCGCACTAACCATGGCCGCTATCATCACCACTCTTAGCATTTGTGCGACAATTAGCAACATTGCTACAGCGTCACGAATGACCTGGGCCTTCTCGCGTGACCGTGGTACACCTGGCTGGAAAATCTTAAGCAAGGTAAATGAGTCGTTCCCTTCACCATGACGTCCATGCTTACATGACTCTTAGATTGAGCCCAGAACTACCCTTCCGCTAGCGTCCATTTGTCTCACCATGGTCATCGCCGTCCTTCTTTCCTTCATCGGGCTTGGTTCTCCTGTCGCCTTCAACAGTGTCGTCTCCCTGACTGTCAATGGCCTTTATACCTCCTACCTTATTGGAAATACTCTTCTTCTTTGGCGCCGCGTTACCGGAGCTGTTAAGCCATACTCCGCTTCTGATACGACCCTCACCAACACCATCGAATCCGAGTTCCTGACCTGGGGACCATGGAGAATTCAAGAGCCTTTTGGCACCATTATCAATGGCTTTGGATGTGCCTACCTATTTGTTATGGTCCTTTTCAGCTTTTGGCCTATTGCAATCAACCCCGAACCTGCCACAATGAACTACAGCAGTCTCATGTGTGGAAGTGTCGCAATCTTCAGTGTGGTGTATTATCTGTGCTGGGGAAAACGGACATACACTGGACCTGTGATTGAGATCGATGCTGGTGTGGCGAAGTGATCACAGTTAGGAACGAGTAGATTTGGGCTGGAGACGTCCATATAGAGGACGTGCTACATTGAGAGTGGAGGTGAAACGGGGTCGCCATGGAAGAGCCATTACATCGAAGCCAATCCTTATGCCCGACGACTTTCGTTTACATATATCGGAGATTATATCAAGATACGCGCGATGTGTAGGAGTTATAGAACTATCGCGCGAAACCTTTTCTAGAGGATGACGGATTAACAGGTTTTGGTGATTGTACGTTTCGTGAACGATCATCGGGTCCAAAATTGTATGAAAGAACATCAAAGCTTAGAACTAAAGATCTTCAGTTTTTATATATTCATAATGAGCGTGCCATAATGGCTAGGTCCTCAGCTTTTCGACCGAGCCATTCTGAACCATCGACGAAGCCACATTCTTGCTAGGAAAAAAGCTGAACTAAGCTTAGCTCGTCCATCGTACCATTACGTTGCCTGATTGCTTGGACGGTCAACTCAATGTCCGGATACAAGGCAAAGGACCGAGATTAAAACAGGCTTCAGTGCGTCTGTACTCACCTTGTCTCCACTACGCACTTTCGCCCTCAGCCTCGATAGTCGCGCCCTCGGCGCTGGGAGAGCAGCAGTATGTGAAGTATGTTCCCGGAGGTTGCCTCTTGTCGTCTATTTACCTGGATTAGCGCGGTTACCCAACAACCAGAGGGCCGTACTCATGACTGGAGCAGCAACAGCTGCCGCAACAAAAGCGAGAACAAAAAGGTACTTCATATTGGTACTTTTTAGCTGATGTCGTACTCGGAGTGTGTTGTGAAGTGAGGCTTTCTTGAAGAGCAGAGCCGATGGTCTTTATATCTTAAAGACCACATAGAGTTCATCCCAATTTCGCCAATGCCCTAGAACAGTGCCATACTACACATGAGCACATTGACCCCGCTTCCTTCGTGAGATGCACGGGTCGACACATCGGGCGTTATCCGTTCGCATGCGCTGCATTTAACCAAAGACTCCCTCGTATTCTATCTTGACGTTCTGGGTTGGGGAGGTAGATTAGTCTTCAGTATACTATCAAGGCTCCATGTATTACTCGGAAATTGCCTTCCAGCTTGTGGCGCGCTGGTGAATCGGCTTCAGCTGCTATCAAACTCCACTGAAGATACAAACCGTGATTTGATTCTAAAAAAACTGTGAAATTGTGAGGATCTCTCGATGTTCTTAGACTTGGATAGCTTGAAAGCCAATAGGCAGAGTCTGCATAAAGCATGATCTCAACTTCAAACGCGAGGTTTGTCGGTCCGTTACTTACTTGAACACTCCATGATACGCTTTAATTTGGAGACTTTCGAGATCCGGAAAAAGTAACGGGTGTTTGTCCTAGGAGTTTGTACCCTGCACAGTATGCATCAACACCACAGAATAGTAAGACAATGCGGGGACAAAAACCGGCATACAGGCCGGCCGACATCCACATCGGCTCTAGTCTGTTGTTTTACAAGCTTGTTCTTTGTCGATCACTTCTACATGTTTAGCTGAGCTAGAAGCTGCTATTGGCTTGGGATCCAGGTATCTAGTAATCAAGGCTAGAGCCTGAGCTTTGGATTCTCACATATCGGTCCTTGATCGGCCGCCCTAAAACCCTAGGGTATGAAACGATCCGATACTATTATGTACAATATCACGAGGCTACTTCGACGCTTTACTATTGGCTAAATTTGTCAGTGGCTTTAATCTAGCAATCGTATCGTAAAAGTGACAGAGTCGTGCGGTATAACTTACCCCATATCGTCTCGTACGAGACGCCTTTGTTGATCTCAACTCGTACGGTACAACGTGCCCTTATTTTGCTCTCACATAATACTGCAGGACCACCGGTAAATCGATCCAAAGGGTAGTATCTAGTACAAGGCAATCACATCTTGATCGTTGCCTGTTTGCTATACGTTCACGCAGCCTTTGTGTCTTGTTTTGGTTTCGTACAGTCTGGTATTCTCCGCATGAGAACGACTTAGAAAGAGCTCTATCATGTCGGGATCGCTCAGTTAAGCATACAAATGAACTCCATGCATGGTTGCCGACGTAGGGGCTGCTGTTTCGTTCTCGCTAGGGAAGGGATCTCCGTGTCTATGCAGTCAGCTTATTACGCAAAAGAACTGTTCAACCCTCCCTACACATTTCAATCTCGGATAATCGACACGCAATCAAGGATGTGTAGCATAATAGCCGGAGAATTCTCGACGTCACATGGTTCCCCACATTACCAAAGTGCGCACCCAGCCTACTTGGTATCTTCCACGACTTCTCATATTGCGAGGAACGGTGACAAACTCACTCAGCCTGATGCGATACGATGTCTCTCACAATTGTGCGTTCTCCGACTCTGGATTCGGAAGAAATCCCTCCTTCAGATATCGAGAAAGATGATTACTCCAACACACCTCTCCTACTATCTGCTTCTGGCGCCCCAAGCTTCCGCGACGGACCAGATACAAGGTGGAAACCACATCACTCCCGGATACTAACAATCATCATAATAACTCTCTTCTTCACCAACCTTGTTACTCTCATCATACTGTTCACCTTACATATCTCTTCTTCATGCTCCCGAGTCAGCTCATCCGAGCCTCCTACAGGAGTTCCCAAGCTCCTCTTACAACTACCGCGCACCACAACTCCCAAACTATTTAATGCAACGCTCCACGATCCTTCTAACGCATACCGTTTTCACTCCTCTCCGGTTGCCGATCGGGCTTGGTCAGAACTCATATCCGACACCGGAGTTCTCCTCGTCCAGAGAGGCGACGAAGAAGCGGCCGGTATTGCACCAGACCGACATGTGTACTGGGATGATCCAAAGAAAGGGTTGGTTGGATACCCAGTACTGTTAGAAGCAGTGCATCAATTGCATTGTTTGGATATGCTGAGGAAGCATTTATGGTATAACGTGGAGTGGACAAGGGAGCATTATGGGGAGAGCGAGAAGATGATGGATAATGTGATACGCGAATTGCATATCGGTACGTCTAGTGCTATTTCATCTATCCTACAGTAACCTGCCAAAACTTCCTGCCGTGTACCGAAAAGCAAAGTAGTCGAGACTAATGAGGAAGAGCTGACCCATTCTTGTTTCCTGATTAGACCACTGTGTCGATCTTCTACGTCAACGGTTGATGTGTACCGCAGACACAGGATTGTTGCCGCTTGTATGGATCGGTGACAAAGGCCAATACGTTGCAGATTTCGTGCGGTGGCATAGATGCCGGGATCATGCTGCGCTGAGGAGCCTAGTAAGGGAGCATGCGGTGCTGGGGCCGAACCCGGGAGAAATCATGCCGAAGACTGGAGACTTTAAACTGAAGGATTATGAATAGATACTGTCCACATGACAACCATACCTGAAGCCAATCTTTCACTGGGGCACCAAACGAGGAATCTTTTGTTGAACGTGTATGTTGGTGCTGTTTGGAGAAAGGAACGTGTGGACCGGATAAGCTGCTGTGCGCTAAACCCCGCATACGGTGCCGCTCCCACAGCTAAAAATGACATCCTACAGATGTTCATTCCACAGAAGACAGAACATATCTATAGCATTTTCAAAAACAACACCGACTTTGCGCTCGCCACAGCGCCAAACCAACCGATGCAAGGAAATCTTCGTAAATTCGCGGCACCGTCATTAGGCTCGATTCTTCAGAAAGCTTCGACGAAACCATATCACCAACTGCAAGCATGCGCCTCATAAACGCGTCCACCATTCGCCTCGAAACCTTCAACAACGAATCCACCATCCCACCTTACGCAATCCTGAGTCACACATGGGGCGATTCGGAAGTCACCTTTCATGATTTTTCATCCCTCGTGACATCAAAGAGACGCGGTCATATCCTCTCATCAGCAGGATATTACAAGATCGCAAAAACCTGCGAGCAGGCATTATCTGATGGACTGGCCTACGTATGGGTAGACACGTGCAGTATCGACAAGAATTCTTCATCGGAGTTAAGCGAGTCGATCAATAGCATGTTCAGATGGTACAAGAATGCTCAAGTATGCTACGCGTATTTGGACGACATCGACATGTTTGATCCGATGCGGAGCGGCGGTATAAACTTTGCGCTGAACGAGAGCAGGTTTTGGGACAGGAGCATAGATAGGCTTGATGAAAAGGATTTAGCGAAAGCGAGATGGTTCACGAGAGGATGGACACTACAGGAGCTTATCGCACCAAGCAAGGTTGATTTCTATATCAAGGGGTGGAAGTACGTGGGCAACAAATCAACTATGAAAGCAAAGCTAGCGCACATCACGGGGGTGGATGAGCGCTCACTGACGGGGTTTCTCCCGAATGTGAGTGTGGCGGAGCGAATGAGTTGGGCTGCCAGAAGAGAGACGACTAAGGGAGAGGATATGGCGTACTGTCTTCTCGGGATCTTCGACGTTTCTATGCCGTTGCTGTATGGTGAAGGAGGAGAAAAGGCTTTCATCCGGTTGCAAGAGGAGATCATGAAGGACTCGGATGACCAAAGCCTGTTTGCATGGCAATCTGTCGAACGCC
>Ga0247803_1000386_pt1 | contig 24366 bp, 18 predicted proteins | sample UWRJL014104B1_FD_180928 | JGI IMG/M metagenome (GOLD analysis project Ga0247803, IMG submission 180928) | Plant litter microbial communities from Arlington Agricultural Research Station in Wisconsin, United States - UWRJ-L014-104B-1 | ecosystem: Environmental > Terrestrial > Plant litter >...
GATGTTGTCCTTGACCACGATGACGGGCTCGAGGAGGTAGGACGGAACGTCCTTGACGTTGTTGTTGTAGGTGCTGTCGTCGTTCGTCTCGACGGTGTCGTCGTTCAGAGCAGCGATGGCCATGCCCGCCGCCTTCTTGGCCAGCTCGCGCGTGTCCTTGAAGATGGTGGCGTACTGCTCGCCCTTGTTGATGGCCTTGACCGAGTCGATCTCGGCGTCCTGGCCGGAGATCGTGGGCCACGCGTCGCCCACGGTGTAGCCGGCGTCGGTGAGGGCGCCGATGATTCCGCGGGAGATGCCGTCGTAGGGCGAGAGAACGGCGTTGACCGCGCTGCCGTCGGAGTAGTTGGCCGTGAGGAGGTCCTCCATACGGCTCTGTGCCGTCTCACCGTCCCAGCGAAGCGTCGCCGCCTGCTCGATGGTGGTCTGGCCGCTCTTGACCACGAGCGTTCCGTCGTCGATCAGCGGCTGGAGGATGTCCATGGCGCCGTTGAAGAAGAAGAACGCGTTGTTGTCGTCGAGCGAGCCGGCGAACAGCTCGATGTTGAACGGGCCGGCGGGGGCGCCCTCGATGGGCGTTCCGTCGAGCTCGGTCAGACCGAGGCCGTTGAGCAGCGACCAGGCCTGCTGGTTGCCGACGAGCTCGTTGTCGAAGGTGGCGTAGTAGTCGACGTCTTCGGTGTCCATGAGCAGACGGTCGTAGGCGATGACCGGGATCTCCGCGTCCTTGGCGTCGGCCAGGATGTTGGTGAGCGTGGTGCCGTCGATCGACGCGATGATCAGGGCCTCTGCACCCTTGGTGATCATGTTTTCGATCTGGCTGACCTGGGTGGGGATGTCGTCTTCTGCGTACTGCAGGTCGACCTTGTAGCCCTGGTCTTCGAGCGCCTTCTTGACGGCTGCGCCGTCGGCGATCCAGCGCTCGGAGGACTTAGTGGGCATCGCGACACCGATGAGTGCGCCGCCGCCTTCACCGGAGCCGGAGTCGCCCGAACCGGAGCAAGCCGCGAGGCTCGCAACCATGGCACCGGCGGCGATGAGCGAGAATACTGCTCTCTTTTTCACTGTGTGTTCCTTTCAATGATGGACATCTTTGTCTGGTGCAACAAACCCGATTTGTCCATGTAAACCGGGTCCCGCCGGGGCCGAAAGGGCCGTCCCTGGCAAGTCTGTTCGGCTAGATTCCCTGCGCGAGTCGGTAGTACGCGGAGTTCCACTTGACCTCGTGGGCGAACCCGCGCTTCGTGGTGTTCTCGTCGATGATCAGCAGTTCGGTGCGCGCGATCTCGGCGAAGTCCTCCCACGCCTCGACGCCGATGGCGGTCGAGAGCACGGTGTGGTGGGCGGCGCCGGCGGTGAGCCACGCCGTGGCGCTCGTCGCGAGGTCGGGGGCGGGCTTCCACACGGCACGCGCCACGGGGAGGTGCGGCAGCGGCGCGGGCAGGTCGACGACCTCGACCACGTTGGCGACGAGGCGGAAGCGGTCGCGCATGTCGGAGAGGGCGACGACGACGCCGGCTCCCGCGTCGGTGTCGAAGACGAGGCGCACGGGGTCTTCGCGTCCGCCGATGCCGAGCGGGTGGATCTCTAGGCTGGGCTTCTTCGTCGTGAGCGTCGGGCAGATCTCGAGCATGTGGGCGCCGAGGATCGACTCTTCGCCGGGGACGAGGTTGTAGGTGTAGTCCTCCATGAGGGATGCGCCCCCGGGCAGCCCGGCACCCATCACCTTCGCGGCACGGATGAGCACCGCGGTCTTCCAGTCGCCCTCGCCGCCGAAGCCGTAGCCGTCGGCCATAAGACGCTGCACGGCGAGGCCGGGCAGCTGGCGCAGTCCGCCGAGGTCTTCGAAGCTCGTGGTGAAGGCGGTGAAGCCGCCCTCCTCGAGGAAGGAGCGCAGGCCGAGCTCGATGCGGGCGCCGTAGCGCAGCGACTCGTGGCGGTCGCCGTCGGGGCGTAGCTCGGGCACGACGTCGTACGACTCGAGGTAGACGGCGATCAGAGCGTCGACGTCTGCCTCGGTCGCGGCATCCACCCGCTCCACCAGCTCGTTGACGCCCCAGGTGTTGACGCTGACGCCGAAGCGGATCTCGGCCTCGGTCTTGTCGCCCTCGGTGACGGCGACGTTGCGCATGTTGTCGCCGAAGCGGGCGAGCTTCATGCCCTGGGTGGCGACCCAGCCGGACGCGGCGCGGGTCCAGGTTCCGACCTGGGCGGTGACTGCGGGGTTGGATGCGTGGCCGACGACGGTCTTGCGGGGCACGGCCATGCGGGTGGCGATGTAGCCGAACTCGCGGTCGCCGTGCGCGGCCTGGTTGAGGTTCATGAAGTCGAAGTCGATCTCTGCCCACGGCAGCTCGACGTTCGCCTGCGTGTGCAGGTGGAGGAACGGCTTGCGCAGGGCGTCGAGCCCGTGGATCCACATCTTGGCCGGGCTGAACGTGTGCATCCACGCGATGACACCGACGACCGAGTCATCCGTCGTCGCATCGAGCATCGCTCGACGGATCGCGTCGGAGCTCTTGAGCACCGGCTTCCAGACGATGGTGACCGGGATGTCGCTCGAGTCGTTGAGCAGGCGCACGACCTCCTGCGACTGCTCGGCGACCTGGCGCAGGGTGTCGTCGCCGTAGAGGTCCTGGCTGCCGGTGAGGAACCAGACCTCGTTCTTCTTCAGGTCGGGGACGATCGAGTTGGTCACTTGAGTGCTCCTGTGGGGTCTTGGCCGTAGACGTTCTGGTACCGGTCGTACAGCGAGTCGATCGCCGTCTGGGGAATGGGGAGTGGCGCGCCCAGCTGGCGCGAGATGTGCACGGTCTTCGCGACGTCCTCGGCCATGACGGCCGCCTTGACGGCGTCCTTGGCGTTCTTGCCGATCGTGAATACGCCGTGGTTCTGCATCAGCACGGCGCGCGAGCGGTGGCCGGTGAGCGTCTCGACGATGCCGTGGCCGATCGAGTCGTCGCCGATGATGGCGAACGGGCCCACCGGGATCTCGCCGCCGAACTCGTCGGCCATCGCGGTGATGACGCACGGGATGGCCTCGCCGCGGGCGGCCCAGGCGGTGGCGTAGGTGGAGTGCGTGTGCACGACCCCGCCGACCTCGGGCATGTTGCGGTAGACGTAGGCGTGCGCGGCGGTGTCGCTCGACGGGCTGCGCTCCCAGCCGGGGGTGCCCTCGATGACGTTGCCGTCGAGGTCGCAGAGGATCTGGTTCTCGGGGCTGAGGTCGTCGTAGGAGACGCCGGACGGCTTGATCACGAACAGGTCGGCGCCGGGCACGCGGCCGGAGACGTTGCCGCCGGTCCAGACGACGAGTTCGTAGCGCACCAGTTCGGCGTGCAGACGGGCGACGTCGTCGCGGGTGCGCGCGATGGCGACCTGGATCTCGGGGGTGAAGGCGGTCATCGGGTGGTTCCTAACAACGAGATGGATTCGACGGCGGCCTGTTCGGCGGCGAGGCCGTCGCGGTAGCGGTCGAGGTAGGTGGCGAAGCCCGCGACGTCGGCGGCCTCCGGGGCGACGGTGGTGAAACTCGCCTCGTCGAAGACGCGGTCGCGGAGGTAGCCGTCGAGAGTGCGTCCTTCGCCGGATGCCACGTAGGACGCGAGCACGGCCATGCCCCACGCGCCTCCCTCCGAGGCGGTCTCGGCGACGGACACGGGTGCGCCGAGTGCGCCGGCGAGGAATCGCTGCGCGACACCCGCGGTGCGGAACATGCCGCCGTGGGCGAACATCTGGTCGAGCTCGACCTTCTCGCCGTCGAGCACGCGCATGCCGAGCGCGAGGGTGCCGAAGACGCCGTAGAGCTGGGCGCGCATGAAGTTGGCGAGGGTGAGCCGGCTGTCGGGCGTGCGCACGACGAGCGGGCGGCCCTCGGCGAGGCCTGCGATGGGCTCTCCGGCGAGGTGGTTGTAGGCGAGCACTCCCCCCGCGTCGGCGTCGCCCTCGAGAGCCTCGCGGAACAGGGTCTCGAACACGGTGTCGGAGGAGACGGGGCTGCCGGCGGCGGCGGAGAACCGGCCGAACATGCCCGCCCAGGCGGCGAGCTCGCTCGCGCCGTTGTTGCAGTGCACCATGGCGACGGGGTCGCCGGCCGGGGTGGTGACGAGGTCGATCTCGTGGTGCAGGTTCGCGAGCGGGCGCTCGAGCACGACCATCGCGAAGATGCTGGTGCCCGCGCTCACGTTGCCGGTGCGCGGGGCGACCGACTGCGTGGCGACCATGCCGGTTCCGGCGTCGCCCTCGGGCGGTGCCGTCACCGCGCCGGGCTTGAGAGCGCCGGTCGGGTCGAGGAGGGCCGCGCCCTGCTCCGTGAGCTCGCCCGCGGGCTGACCGGCGACGAGCACCTCGGGGAGCAGGGCTTCCAGGTCGAGCGCGGGTACGAGCGCCGCGTACTTCGCCATCAGCTCGCCGTCGTAGGTGCGCGTCTGGGCGTCGATGGGGAACATGCCCGACGCGTCGCCGACCCCGAGCACCTTGCGGCCGGTGAGCTGCCAGTGCACGTAGCCGGCGAGGGTCGTGACGAAGTCGAGGTCTGCGACGTGCGGTTCGGCGTCGACCACGGCCTGGTGGAGGTGGGCGATCGACCAGCGCAGCGGGATGTTCACGCCGAAGAGCTCGGTCAGCTCGTCTGCCGCGACGCCCGTGGTCGTGTTGCGCCAGGTGCGGAACGGCACCAGCTGCTCGTCGGCGGCGTCGAACGCGAGGTAGCCGTGCATCATCGCCGAGACGCCGATCGCGCCGAAGGACTCGGGGCGCACGCCGTAGCGGCGCTCGATGTCGGCGACGAGGTCGGCGTACGCGGCCTGCACCCCCGCCCACACGTCGGCGAGCGAGTAGGTCCACACGCGGTCGACGAACGAGTTCTCCCACTCGTCGCTGCCGACGGCGAGCACGACCGACGCGTCGTCGCCGATCAGGCAGGCCTTGATGCGGGTCGATCCGAGCTCGATGCCGAGCGAGGTGCGCCCGCCGAGGATAGCGCTGCGGACGTCGTCGAGCGGTGCGTCGACGGTGTTCTTCTCGTCGCCTGCTGGCTCGGTGGCTGCGCTCACTCTGCGGACCTCATTGTCGGGTAGCTCGTGTCTCGGCGTTTAGGGCAAACACCGGATGTGACCGTTCACATCAATTCCGCAATGTTACATGCGAAACGGTCACACGTGTCAAGTCTCGAAGGTCACGGCTGGGTAACCCCGTGGCGGGGGCGCAGGCCCGCGGCCGCTACCAGGCGGGCGGTGCAGTGGTGGCGCGCACGACGAGCTCCGGGCGGATCTGGTCGTGGTTCTGCCCGGCTCCCCCGCTGAGCTCCGAGAGCAGAAGCTCGACGGCGCGGCGCCCGATCTCGGCGAAGTTCTGGCGCACCGTCGTGAGCGGCGGCGAGAAGTGGGCGGCCTCCGGGATGTCGTCGAAGCCGACGACGCTGATGTCTCCGGGAACGTCCAGCCCCGACTCGCGGCAGGCGTGCATGAACCCGAGGGCCATCTGGTCGTTGCCGGCGAAGACGGCGGTGAAGTCGCGGAACCGCAGCAGCTCGAGCCCGGCGTAGTAGCCGAAGTGCGCGCTCCAGTCGCCGAGGATGGGCGCGCGCGTGCGCAGTTCGGCGTCGTTGATCTCGTGGAGGAAGCCCTGCATCCTGGCGTCTGCCTCTATCCAGTCCTGCGGCCCCGAGATGTGGGTGATCTCGGTGTGCCCGAGATCGATGAGGTGCTTTGTCGCCAGCCGGGCGCCGGCGACCTGGTCGACCGACAGGCTGTGGCCGCTGTCACGCCCGGTCGACTCGAGGGTCACGTACGGCACGTTGATCGACAGGTCGGCGAGGGCGTCGAACACCCGCACCTGTGGGGCGATCACGACGAGGGCCTCGACGGCCTGGCTCAGCAGGTAGTCGATCGCCGACTTGATCGAGGCGTAGTCGCCCGACGAGATGCTCGTGATGCTCAGCCGGTAGCCGGCCTCGCGGGCCGCCTGCTCGATCGCGTTGACGCTCGTGGTCGGGCCGTAGTGTGCGGTCTGCGACGACAGGACGCCGATGGTGCGAGAGCGGCTCGTCACCAGCGCGCGCGCCGCCTGATTGGGCCGGTAGCCCACCTCGGCGATGACGTCGAGCACCCGCTGCCGGGTCGACGGCTTGATGCTGGGGCTGTCGTTGAGCACCCGGGAGACGGTCTGGTAGGAGACTCCGGCCAGCGCGGCGACGTCGCGGATGTTCGGCGCGCGAACCTTTTCCGGCTCCATGGTCAATCGTGGTACCCGACTTCATTGGCGATGTGTACGTTCACATTCAAGAATCACTCCCCATTATGCATGGAAGTGCGAGGCGCTCGGTGTGCGACGCCTGGGGCAGGCCCGCGCTCCCCGACGCGAGAAGGCCGGCCGCCCCGAGGGTGCGACCGGCCTTCTATTCAGCGGGTGTTACTTGGTGAGTGCGAGCAGCTCGGGGTTGTTCGCGTACGCCTCTGCTGCGTTCTCCTTGGTGACGATGACCGGCTCCAGGTAGAGCGTGGGGACCTCGACGTTGCCGTTGTCGGTCTCGGTGGTCGTAGCGGGGTCGTCGCCCTTCTGCAGGTCCTGAGCCATCTCGATCGCGGTCGCAACGAGCTCACGCGTGTCCTTGTAGATGGTGGAGTACTGCTGGCCCGACATGATCAGCGGGATGGAGGCGGCTTCGGAGTCCTGGCCGGTGACGATCGGCAGGTCGGCCTGTCCGGCATCCGTCACCGAGGTGATGATTGCGCGGGCCAGGGTGTCGTTCGGCGAGAGGACGCCGTCGACGGTCGTGCCCTGGTAGGAGCCCTGCATGATGGTGTCCATGCGCTTCTGGGCGTTCTCCGGCTTCCAGCCGTCGGTCGCCGTCTGCTTGATGTCGGTCTGGCCGGAGACGACGACGAGCGTGCCGTCATCGATCTTCGGCTGGAGGATGTCCATGGCGCCCTCGAAGAAGACCGGAGCGTTGGCGTCGTCAGACGAGCCCGAGAACAGCTCGACGTTGTACGACGTCTTGTCCGGGAACTTGGCGGCGAGGCCGTCGAGCAGCGCCTGGCCCTGAAGCTGGCCGACCTTGAAGTTGTCGAAGGCTACGTAGTAGTCGACGGCGTCGGAGTTCAGGATGAGGCGGTCGTAGGCGATCACGACGGCGCCGGCATCGCGGGCCTCGGCGACCTGGGTGCCGAGCTGTGCGCCGTCCTTCGCGCCGATGATGATGACCTTGGCGCCGTTGGTGACCATGGTCGAGATCTGCTGCTGCTGGTCGGCGACAGCGTTGCTGGCTCCCGCGTACTGCACGTCGCCCTCGAAGCCGGCTTCTGCGAGGCCGTCTTCGAAGAGTCCGCCGGCGAGAACCCAGTTCTCACTGGTCTTGTCGGGCAGTGCGACGCCGATGAGCGAGTCTGCAGGGAAGCCGGAGGCGCTCTCGCCGCCGGTCTCTCCGCCACGGCCTCCGCCGTCGGATGCGCAGCCGGTGAGGCCGAGCGCGGCCACTGCCATGACGGCTGTGGTTGCAAGAAGGATTTTCTTCATTGGATATCTTTCTCTCTATCTGTGATTGGTGCGTTGGGTGAAGCGTGGTGGATCGGTCGGATAAGTCGTTATTTCCTGAGGTCGCCGGGCACGACGGTGTCGGGCGTTCCGCCGCCGGGGGTGACCTCGTTCGACGTCGAGTCGTCGGTGGGCGCGGCGCCGCCGCTCTTGTTGCGGTTCGTCATGAGGCCGATGATCGACGGGCGGCCCTGCGTCTTGTTGTAGACGTCGACGCCGACGGCGATCAGGAGCACGAGGCCCTTGATGATCTGCACGAGGTCGCTCTGGATGCCCTTGAGCGCGAGTCCGTTGGAGAGCACGGCCATGACGAGTCCACCGATGATGGACCCGGCTACGGTACCGATACCGCCGGAGACCGCGGCGCCGCCGATGAACACGGCCGCGATCGCGTCGAGCTCCCAGCCGACACCGTCGAACGGGCCCGAGGCCTGCGACCGCGCCACGAAGATCATTCCGGCGAGCGCTGCCAGAACCGACATGTTCATCATCACGAAGAAGTTGACGCGCTTCGAGTTGACGCCCGACAGCTCGGCGGCGTGCTTGTTGCCGCCCACCGCGTAGATGTGGCGGCCGATGATCGTGTTGTTGGTGAGGAACGAGTAGCCGATGACGAGCGCGGCGAGGATGATGCCCGACACCGGGAAGCTGGTGCCGACGCGGCCGGTGGCGAAAAGGTACGCGGCCACGAGCACCACGCCGCCGAGGATGACGACTCGAAGAACGCTGAGCCACACGGGGTCGGATGCTGCTCCCATGACCTTACGTGTGCGACGACCGCGCACCTCGAGGCCGATGAGCACGAGCACGACCAGGAAGCCGAGCAGCATGGTCAGGTTGTTGACGCCGAAGTTCGGGCCGACCTCGGGCAGGTAGCCCTTTCCGATGACCTGGAACCCGGCCTCGACCGGAACGGTCGCCGAGTCGCCGATGAGCTGGTTGCCGCCGCGCCAGATGAGCATGCCGGCCAGGGTCACGATGAAGGCTGGCACACCTATATACGCCACCCAGAATCCGTGCCACGTGCCGATGAGCGCTCCGACGACGAGTCCGAGGATGATCGCCGCCCACCAGGGGAAGTTCCAGTCCTTCATAGCCAGCGCCACGATGATGCCGGTAAACGCGGCCACGGAGCCGACCGAGAGGTCGATGTGGCCCGCGATGATCACCATCACCATGCCGATCGCGAGGATCAGGATGTAGGAGTACTGCTGCACGATGTTGATGATGTTTCCGGGCTGCAGCGTCTTGCCTCCCGTCCAGATCTGGAAGATGAGGATGATCACGACGAGGGCGCCGAGAATACCGAACTGCTTGAGCGAACCGCCGCCGCCGAAGAGGTTCTTGAGGTCGCGGATGTCGAATCCGCTCTTCTTCTCAGTAACTGGAGCGCTCATTACGCGACTACTTTCTGTGAGGACGAGGTCATGCTGCGCATGAGGGTTTCGGGATCGGCCTGGGCGACCGGTAGTTCGTTGGTTATCTGGCCTTCGAAGATCGTGTAGATGCGGTCGGAGACGCCGAGGAGTTCGGGCAGTTCGGAGGAGATCATGATGATGCCCTTGCCCTGTGCGGCGAGGTCGCGGATGATTCCGTAGATCTCCGCCTTTGCTCCGACGTCGATGCCGCGGGTGGGCTCGTCGAGGATCAGCAGGTCGGGGTCGGTGAACATCCACTTCGCCAGCACGACCTTCTGCTGGTTTCCGCCGGACAGCTTGTTGACGCCCTCTTCCACCGTCGGGGTCTTGATCCGCAGGCTCTTGCGGTACTCCTCGGAGATCTGGGCCTCCTGGATCTCGTTCACCACGTCGCCGCGTGAGATCTTGCGCAGCTTCGCCGAGACGATCGACCGCTTGATGGTGTCGAGCAGGTTGAGCCCGAGCGCCTTGCGGTCTTCGCTCACGTATGCAATTCCGTGGCCGATGGCCTCGGAGACGGTGCGGAGCTTGATCTCCTTGCCGTCTTTGAACACCCTGCCGCCGAGGAACTTGCCGTACGAGCGGCCGAAGATGCTCATCGCCAGCTCCGTGCGACCGGCGCCCATGAGCCCGGCGAAACCGACGACCTCGCCGCGGCGCACGGTGAAGCTGGAGTTCTTGACCACGAGCCGCTCGGCGGTGAGCGGGTGCTGAACCGTCCAGTCGCGCACCTCGAAGAACACCTCGCCGATCTCGGCGGTGTGCTCGGGGAATCTGTTGCCGAGCGTGCGGCCGACCATGCCGCGGATGATGCGGTCTTCGTCGACACCGTCGGCCTTCACGTTGAGCGTCTCGATCGACTTGCCGTCGCGGATGATCGTGATCTCGTCGGCGATCTGCTCGATCTCGTTGAGCTTGTGCGAGATCATGATCGACGAGATGCCCTTGCTCTTCAGACCGAGGATCAGGTCGAGCAGGTGCTGCGAGTCGTTCTCGTTGAGCGCCGCGGTGGGCTCGTCGAGGATGAGCAGCTTCACGTTCTTGTTGAGCGCCTTGGCGATCTCGACGAGCTGCTGCTTGCCGACGCCGATGTTCTTGATCTGGGTGTCGGGGTCGTCGTCGAGTCCGACACGGGCGAGCAGCTGCGTCGCCTCCTTCTGCGCCTCGACCCAGTCGATGACGCCGCCGCGGCCGGGCTCGTTGCCGAGGAAGATGTTCTCGGTGATCGACAGCTCGGGGATGAGCGCGAGCTCCTGGTGGATGATGACGATGCCGGCGGCCTCGCTCGACTTGATGTCCTTGAAGCGCACGACCTTGCCCTCGTAGACGATGTCGCCCTCGTAGGTGCCGTAGGGGTAGACGCCGGAGAGAACCTTCATCAGCGTCGACTTGCCCGCGCCGTTCTCGCCGCAGATGGCGTGGATCTCGTTCGCCTTGACCGACAGCGAGACCTTGTCGAGGGCCTTCACTCCCGGGAATTCCTTGGTGATGGACTGCATCTCCAGGATTGTCGGCTCTGTGTTCAGGCCCTGTTCCACGGCGCGACCTCCTCGTCATGGACACCCGCGTGTTTGGTGCCCTTGTAGAAACTAAGCCCTGCAAGCGTTGTCGTCAACCTGTGAACGCATCAGCTTGACAACGATACGGAAACGGATGCCTCGGAGGCGTCGGCCTCAACCGATGGGCGTGTGCAGTCCCGCGTGCCGCAGCACCAGCGCGACGGCGCCGAGCGCCTCGGCCCCCTCGCCGAGCGACGACATCACGAGCTCGGTGTTCTCGCTGAGCATCGGCACCGCGTAGACCGCGAGTCCGCGGCGGATCGGGTCGAGCAGGAGCTCGCCGAGCCCGGCCAGCGGGCCGCCGATGACCACCGTCTCGGGGTTCACGAGGTTGACGATGGAGGCGACCGATCGGCCGACCGCGAGGCCGGCGTCGTCGATGATGCGCAGTGTCGCGTGGTCGCCGGCGAGAGCGGCCCGCACGATGTCGCTCGTCGCGATCGTGGTCGGGCTCGTGCGGCCGAGGAGTTCGAGCATCACCGTCGTCGAGGCGACGGTCTCGAGGCATCCGCGGTTGCCGCACCGGCAGAGGAGGCCGTGGTCGTGCACGGGGGTGTGTCCGATCTCCCCGGTGACCCCCATGTTGCCCCCGAAGGGCAGGCCGCCCAGGATCAGCCCGGCGCCGATGCCGCTGCCGATCTTCACGAAGACGAGGTTGTCGGTGCCGTTGTGCGGGCCCCACGTCACCTCGGCCAAGGCGCCGAGGTTGGCGTCGTTGTCGATGTAGACCGGGAAATTGAGGCGCGCCTCGATCGCCGCGTGCGTGATGCCGACCCACTCGGGAAGGATCGCGCCCTCGATCACCGTCTGGGTGCGTCGGTCGATGGGGCCCGGGATGCCGACTCCGATACCGAGCACGAGGGTGGGGCTCACACGGTTCGACTCCAGCACCTCGTCGAGCAGCACGGCGGCGGCCTCGAGTGCGACGCGCGCGCTGTGCCCGAGCGGCAGCGACACCGACTCGGAGGCGATCACCTGGTAGTCGAGCCCCGAGAGCACGATGCGCACGTGCCTGCGCCCGAAGTCGATGCCGACGGCCACGGCGCCGTTCTCCCCGGAGAGGCTGACCGAGAGGGCGCGGCGTCCGGAGCTCGTGGTGGGCGCGGTGCTGACGATCCCCCGCTCGGCGAGGGCCTTGACGATGTTCGAGACCGTGGCGTTCGAGAGCCCGGTGTTTCGCGAGATCTCGGCCTGGGTGGACGGGCCGCCGGAGACGAGGCTGGAGATGATGCGCTGCTGGTTGGACTGGCGCAGCGCCGTCTGCGATCCCGGGTTGCGGGATCTATGCCTCGTTGTCATATATGTAGCGTGCAACAACAAAGCCTTGCCGTCAAGAAATTAACGCAACAACTGCGTCACGTTACGCGCGCGTAGGCCCGCACCGGGAAGGTGCCGAAACCGACGACGCGCGGCGGCACCGCGGTGAACAGCGCGCCGCTCGGCGGCAGCGCGTCGAGGCCGGTGAGGTGCTCGACCACGTGGATGCCCGCGTCGAGCAGCAGCGAGTGGGCGGGCCGCGTGCCGCCCGACTCGGTGTCGTCGATATTGAGCGAGTCGATGCCGACGAGCGTCACGCCCTGCTCGACGAGGTACGCGGCGCCGTCTTCGGTGAGGAACGGCGCCCCGTGCGCGTAGGCGGGGGCGCCGAAGTGACGGTCCCACCCCGTGTGCAGAAGCACCGCACGTGCGGCGACGTCGCGATCGAGGAACACAGACTGACGGATGCCTCGAGCCGAGGCATCCGTCAGATGGAAGACCTCCGCCCGCTGGTCGACCAGCGTCTCCAGCGTCAGGCCGGCCAGGTCGGTGCCGCCCTCGTAGCGGTGGAACGGGCTGTCGAGGTAGGTGCCGGTGTTGCCGAGCATCGTTATCGTGTCGAGGGCGAACTCGGTGCCCGGCGCGTAGCGCGACCTCGAGTCGGCGCGGCTGAGGTGCGGTGTGATCGTCGGCGCGGGCAGTCCGGGGTAGGTGACGAGGCCGTCGCGGATCGTGTGGCTGAGGTCGACGAGTCGACCGCGCTGGTCGGCTGCGGGAGCGGCCGGCTCGATGCCGCGCGAGCCGCGATGCTGTTCTTCGACGATCGCCAGATTGGAGACGTCGATCGAGTCGACGAGCGCGAGGCCCAGGTGACGCACGAGCAGCCGGCCGACGACGCTCTCGTCGGCGCTCTCGGGCGGGAGGTCGCCGGGAAGGTCGAGGCGGAATCCCTCGGCGACGAGCGACCCGCCGTTGACGAACTCGATGCGGGCGTCACAGTGGGCGCGGTACTGGGGCATTCCTTCTCCTCTGGAGCACGGTGACCACGACGGCGGCCAGGGCCAGCGCAGCGGGGATGAACAGCGTGGCGCCGGCGAGCACGACCAGACCGGCGACGAGCACGACGCTCACCACGGCCAGCCACCAGCCGATGCTCCAGCGCCGCAGGATGCGCACCGCGGCGACCATCCCGAGCGCGTAGACCACGACCATGCAGGTGGTGTGGATGAGGATGAACGGCGTGAGGTCGAGTCCCGAGACGACGAGCGCGGTGAGGTAGATGGCCGCGAGCGCGCCGACGACGAGCAGGCTGCGGCGCGGCACGCCGCCGGCCTCCGCGCCGCGCGCGAGCCAGTGCGGCAGGTCGCCGTCGCGGCCGAGCGAGGCGCCCAGCTTCGCGAACGCGCCGAGGTAGGCGTTGAGCACGCCGAGCGCGACGACGGCAGCGACGGCGGCGACCACGGCGGGGCCGACACCCGGAGCGGCGGTCGCGACCAGGGTCAGCAGCGGCACTGCGGTGTCGCCCGCGGCCTCGCCCAGCACGCCGACGGTGACGAGCTGCAGCGCCAGGTACGCGGCGCCGACGGCGACGATCGCGATGGCCGTCGCGATCGGGATCGTGCGCCGCGGGTTGGCGAACTCGCCCGCGATGTGGGTGACCGCCTCCCAGCCGGCGAAGGCCCAGACGAACAGGCTGATCGCGGCACCGACTCCGGCCCAGCCGTGGGGCATGAACGGGGTGAAGTTCGTCGCCTGGGCCGCGGGCGAGGCGAGCGCCACCACGAAGACGACGATGGCGACCAGGGCGCCGGTGAGCACCAGCTGCACCCGGCCCGAGACGCGCAGCCCCCACGCGTTCGACAGGAACGGCGGAACGAACAACGCGACGGCCACGATCACGACGGCCCACGGCTCCCCGCCGAAGATCGCGACGACGTAGGAGGCCCCGAGCACGGCGACGACCGGGGTGCCCGCGCTCACCCCGAAGTAGAACAGGTAGCCGGCCACGCGCGCCGCGGTCGGGCCGAGCGCCATCCGCACGTAGGTGGCCACTCCCCCGGAGTCCGGATGCCGCGCCGCCAGCGCCGCGAAGGTCCCGGCGAGCGGGATCGAGAGCAGCAGGACCGCGACCACCGAGAGGATGGACGCGGGCCCGGCGACCGTCGCGGCCAGGGCGGGCAGCGCGAGGATGCCGGTGCCGAGCACCGCCGCGATGTAGAGCGCCGAGGCCTGCACGAGGCCGATGGAACCGCCTTGGCCGGTTACGGTCGGCGGGGCGGTGGTCGTCGTCATAGAGCCACCCTGTCAGTGGCAGTAATGCGCTGTCCCGCGAATTTCGGACATCGTGTGGCGACAACCTGCCACGAGCGGCTACCGGGAGGCGGCGGTGACCTTGTCGAGGGCGGTCAGCAGGTCGGCGGTCAGGTCGGCGACGTCTTCGATGCCGACCGAGAGACGCACGATGTTGGGCGCCACCTCCAGCTCGGTGCCGCGCACCGACGCGTGCGTCATCTCCGACGGGTAGCCGATGAGCGACTCGACGCCGCCGAGCGACTCGGCCAGCTGGAACAGCTCGGTCGACTCCGCGAGCTTTCGGGCCGCCACCTCGCCGCCGGCGAGACCCAGGGAGATCATGCCGCCGAAGGCCTTCATCTGGCGTGACGCGAGCTCGTGGCCGGGGTGCGTGGGCAGCCCCGGGTAGTACACGGTCTCGATGGCCGGATGACCCGTGAGCGACTCCGCGATGGACTGGGCATTCGACGAGTGACGGTCGAGGCGCACCGCGAGGGTCTTGATCCCTCGGATGGTGAGCCAGGCATCCAGAGGCCCGGAGACGGCGCCGACACCGAACTGCAGGAAGCCGACCTTGGCCGCGAGCTCCTCGTCGTTCACGACGACGGCGCCGCCGACCACGTCGGAGTGGCCGCCGAGGTACTTGGTGGTCGAGTGGATGACGGCGTCGGCGCCGAGGGCGATCGGCTGCTGCAGGTAGGGCGAGGCGAACGTGTTGTCGACCACCACGAGCACCCCGAACTCGTGGCCGAGCTCGGCGAGGGCGGCGATGTCGTTGATCTTCATCAGCGGATTGGTGGGCGTCTCGATCCAGAGCACCTTGGTGACTCCCGGACGGATCGCCGCACGCACACGGTCGAGGTCCGTGAGCTCGACAACGTCGAGGTCGATCCCCCACGGCACGAACACCCGGTTCACCAGCCGGTGGGTTCCGCCGTAGACGTCGTTGCCCATCACGATGTGGTCGCCGGGGGTGAGCACCGCGCGCAGCAGCGCATCCTCGGCGGCGAGCCCGGAGGCGAAACTGAACGCCTTGACCCCGCCCTCGAGCGAGGCGAGCTGCTCCTGCAGCGAGTCCCGTGTGGGGTTGCCGCCGCGCGCGTACTCGTAGCCGCCGCGGAACCCGCCGATGCCGTCCTGCACGAACGTCGAGGTCAGGTACACGGGGGGCACGACGGCGCCCGTCGTCGGATCGAAGTGCTGGCCCGCCGTGATGGCGCGCGTGCTGAAGCCGTACTGCTCTTCTGACAAGGGGATCTCTTCTGTTCTGGGAGGGTTACGCGGTGAGGAAGGTGAGCAGGTCCTGGCGGGTGAGCACGCCGACGGGCTTGCCGTCGCTCACCACCATGAGGGCGTCGGCCCCGGCGAGCGCCGCCCGGGCGGCCGACACCGACTCGTGCTTGCCGATCAGGCCGAGCGGCGCCCCGACGAATTTCGCGATCGAGTCGGTCATCTTCGCGGTGCCGGTGAAGATGTCCTCGAGCAGGGCGCGCTCGTCGATGGCTCCCGCGACCTCGCCCATCACGACGGGCGGCTCGGCGGTGAGCACGGGCAGCTGCGAGATGTCGTACTCGGCCATGATCTTCACGGCGTCGCGCACGGTGTCGACGGGGTGCACGTGCACCAGGTCGGGGATGTCGCCGGTCTTGCGGCTGAGCACGTCGGCCACGGTCTTCTCCTCGGAGACCTGGGTGAAGCCGTACGACTGCATCCACTTCTCGTTGAAGATCTTGCCGAGGTAGCCGCGGCCGCCGTCGGGAAGCAGGATGACGACGACGGCGTCGGCCGGCAGGTCCTTGGCCGCTTTGAGAGCGGATGCCACGGCGAGACCGCTCGACCCGCCGACGAGCAGCCCCTCCTCGCGCGCCAGCCGTCGGGTGAGCTCGAACGACTCGGCGTCGGACGACGCGATGATCTCGTCGACGACGGTGGGGTCGTAGGCGGTCGGCCAGAAGTCCTCGCCGACTCCCTCCACGAGGTAGGGACGGCCGGTACCGCCCGAGTAGACCGAGCCCTCGGGGTCGGCGCCGATGATCTGCACCGCGCCGTTAGAGACCTCTTTGAGGTACTTTCCTACCCCGCTGATGGTGCCGCCGGTGCCGACGCCCGCCACGAAGTGCGTCACCTCGCCCTCGGTGTCGCGCCAGATCTCGGGGCCGGTGGTCTCGTAGTGGCTGAGCGGGCCGTTGGGGTTGGAGTACTGGTTGGGCTTGAACGCGCCGGGGATCTCGCGCACCAGGCGGTCGGACACGCTGTAGTACGACTCGGGGCTCTCGGGCGCGACCGCGGTCGGGGTGACGACGATCTCCGCGCCGTAGGCGAGCAGCACGTTGCGCTTGTCCTCGCCGACCTTGTCGGGCAGGACGAAGACGCAGCGGTAGCCGCGCTGCTGCGCGACGAGCGCCAGGCCGATCCCGGTGTTGCCGCTCGTCGGTTCGACGATGGTTCCGCCCGGCTTGAGGTGCCCGTCGCGCTCGGCGGCGTCGATGATGCGGGTCGCGATGCGGTCTTTGGATGAACCGCCCGGGTTCAGATACTCGATCTTGGCCAGGACGGTCGCGGCGATGCCGGTCGTGACGCTGTTGAGCCGCACGAGCGGGGTGTTTCCGACGAGGTCGAGCACTGAGTTGGCGTACTTCATGGTTCCGCCAATCTACCAGCGGGGCCCGAGGCGGGCCTTTATCGGGATTCCCAGCTTGCGCAGGGCATAATCATTGAAGCAACAAGCTTTCGAGTTGCCCTTTTCCACTGCCGCTAACGAACGACAGGTGTCCTCCATGGCCAGCAACAATCCCGCCACTCCGTCGGTCAAAGAGCAGCGCGAAGCCAAGCGCGCCGCCAAGGTCGCCGTGCTCAAGAAGCAGCAGGCCAAGGAGAAGCGCAACCGCATCATCGGCTTCAGCGTCGGCGGCCTGCTCGTGGCGGGCGCGATCGCCCTCGTCATCACGTTCGTCGTCTCGAGCGCCGTGCCCAAGGTCAACCCCGACGACATCGCGATCAAGGGTCTCGACACGTTCGACGGCCTCACCGCCGTGCACATCGACCCGAATCCGGTCGACTACGAGGCCGAGTACGGCATGAACCCGCCCGCCGGCGGAGACCACTTCGGCGCGTGGCTGAACTGCGGCGTGTACACCGAGCCGCAGCAGAACGAGAACGCCGTGCACGCCCTCGAGCACGGCGCCGTGTGGGTGACCTACGACCCCGACGTGCTGGGAGAGGCCGAGATCGAGACGCTGCGCGAGTCGATCCCGAAGACCTACATGGTGCTCTCGCCGTACCCCGGCCTTCCCGCCCCCGTCGTCGCGTCGGCGTGGGCCAACCAGGTGCAGCTCGACGGTGTCGACGACCCGCGCCTCGCAGACTTCATCGAGAAGTTCCGCCAGTCGCCCGACGCCCCGGAGCCCGGCGCCGCGTGCACCGGAGCGGTCAATGGACCAGGCCGAATCTCCTGACGCGGGGCGGCGCATCCGGCTGATCGTCGCCGCCGCCGTCGCAGTCGCGTTGCTCGTCGCCGCCGCCTTCGCCGGGGGCAGCCTCTCCGCCCCGGTCGCGACCGCGCCGTCGACGACGAGCGCCGAGGCCGGTTTCGCGCGCGACATGCAGACCCACCACGCGCAGGCCGTCGAGATGTCGTTGATCGTGCGGGATCTGACGGATGACCCGGACGTGCGACTTCTCGCCTACGACATCGCGACCTCGCAGTCGCAGCAGGCCGGACAGATGAACGGCTGGCTCACCGTGTGGAACCTGCCCCAGACCTCGCCGGAGCCCACCATGACGTGGATGTCCCGGCCGGCTCTCACCGGCGTCAGCCACGAGGGCATGAGCGAGATGGGAACCGGCGAGAGCGACCACGAGCCCGGCGGCGACATGCCCGGCATGGCGACGGCCGAGCAGCTCGCCCAGCTCACGGCGGCCACCGGCGACGAGGCGGAGCGCATCTTCCTGGAGCTCATGATCGCGCACCACGAGGGCGGCGTGGAGATGGCCGACGCCGTGCTCGTGCGCAGCAACGAGCGCGTGGTGCGCTCGCTCGCGGCGAGCATCGTCAAGGCGCAGTCGAGCGAGATCGGCTACATGCAGGACCTGCTCGACGCGCTGCCCGCCGCGTAGCCAGACCACGCACCCGCCGCTCGCGCCCGGTCGTCATTCCGGACGGATCACGCGCGAGCACCCCGCGGCCCGCGAGGCGCCGACCTTCCCGATCGCGCCCGGCACGGTTCATCCGGAATCACGAACGTGCCCAGTACCCACGCCGACGCACCCGCCCACTCGTCATTCAGCACGGATCGCACTGGCGCATCCGCCGCGCCGCCCGCCGCGGGCGCCCCGAGTGTCCACGGCAGCGTTCATCCTGAATGACGAACGCGATCCGAGCGCGTCGCGCGCCCGGTCGTCATTCCGGACGGATCACGCGCGAGCACCCCGCGGCCCGCGAGGCGCCGCCCTTCCCGAGCGCGCCCGGCACGGTTCATCCGGAATCACGAACGTGCCCGCCCACGATGCGCGCGACTCAGGCGTTCTGGTCGAAGTACAGCTCCCAGTACGTGCCGCGCGCGGCGAGCAGCTCGGCGTGGGTGCCGCTCTCGGCGATCTGGCCCGCCACCACCACGTAGATGACGTCGGCGTCGACGATGGTCGAGAGGCGGTGGGCGATCGCGATGGTGGTCCGTCCCCGCGAGGCGGTATCCAGCGCGTCCTGCACGACGCGCTCCGAGATAGAGTCGAGCGCACTCGTGGCCTCGTCGAGGATGAGCACCGCCGGGTCTTTCAGCAGCACCCGCGCGATCGCGATGCGCTGCTTCTCGCCGCCGCTCAGCCGGTATCCGCGTTCGCCGACGAGCGTGTTGTAGCCGTCGGGGAACGACTCGATGGTGGCGTGGATGTTCGCGGCCTTCGCCGCTCTCACGAGCTCGTCGTCGGTGGCGTCGGGTTTGGCGTAGCGCAGGTTGTCGCCGATCGAGGCGTGGAAGAGGTAGGTCTCCTGGCTGACGATGCCGATGTTCTTCACGAGCGACAGCTCGGAGAGCGCGCGCACGTCGTCGCCGGCGAACCGCACGCTGCCGCTCGACGCGTCGTGCAGGCGCGGGATCAGGTACGACACCGTGGTCTTGCCCGCGCCCGACGGGCCGACGAACGCGGCGAACTGTCCGGGCTCGATGCGGAACGAGACGCCGTCGAGGGTGGCCCTGGTGTCGCTGGCCGCGTCCGGGTAGCGGAACACGACGTCGTCGAACTCGACGAGCCCCAGTTTTGCCGGGTCGACCTCCTTCGCATCCGGGGCGTCCTTTATGGCCGGCTTCAGATCGAGGTACTCGAAGATGCGGGAGAACAGTGCGGAGGAGGTCTGCAGGTCGAGGGCGACGCGCATCAGGCCGAGCAGCGGGAAGGTGAGCCGGGCCTGCACCGTGGTGAAGGCGACGATCGTTCCGGCCGTGACGGGCACGTCGCGCAGGATCAGCCAGGCCGCCACGAGGTACACCACCGCGGGGATCACCGAGAGGAAGATGCCGACCATGGCGAAGAACCACTGGCCGCTCATCGCCTGCCGCACCTGCAGGCCGATCTGGTTGTCGTTCTCGAGCGCGTAGCGGTCGGTCTCCGACTTCTGCTGGTTGAAGCTCTTCGCGAGCAGGATGCCCGAGACGCTCAGCGTCTCCTGCGTGATCGCGGTCATGTCGCTCAGCGACTCCTGCGTCTTGGTCGCGATCCTGGCACGAACCTGGCCGACCTTGCGCTGGGCCAGCACGAGCACCGGCAGCAGGATGACCGCGACGATGGTGAGCTGCCAGCTGAGAATGAGCATGCTGACGAACGCGGCGATCACCGTGACGGTGTTGCCGATGACGCTCGAGATCGTGTTGCTGAGCACGCCGGCCACTCCGCCCACGTCGTTCTGCAGCCTCGACTGGATGATGCCCGTCTTGGTGCGGGTGAAGAACGCGAGCTCCATCGCCTGCAGGTGCTCGAACAGCCGCACGCGCAGCGAGCCCATCACCTTGTTGCCGACGGTGGCGGTGAGCCAGGTCTGCCAGACGCCGAGGGCGGATGACGCGATCCAGATCAGCACCATGATGCCGACGAGCTCGAGCAGCACGGGCATGTTCGGCCCTCCCGGCGGGAAGAGGCCGAGGTCGAACGCCTGCTTCGTCAGCAGAGGCGGCGCGACGCTGAGCGCCGCGCTCACGAGTACCAGCACGATGGTGACGGTGATCTGCGACCTGTACGGGGCGAACAGGTCGCCGATGCGCTTCAGGAGGTCGGGGATGCGCGGAGCCTCGGCGTTCTGGGCCTTCTGCGCCGCAGCGTCTCCGCTGCTGACTCGTCCGGGATGACCCCCACCGCGCATTCCACTCACGGGTCGAGCCTACGCTTCGTTCTCGAACGGCGATTGAGCCTGTCGAGATCCCACCGACGCTGACGGACGGGAGATGTCGACAGGCTCAATCGACGGGCTCGATCAGCCCTTCGTCGACCCGGCGAGCAGGCCGCGCACGAAGTACCGCTGGAGTCCGAAGAACACGATCAGCGGCACGATGAGCGACACGAACGCGGCGGCGGTGAGGCGCTGCCAGTCCTGACCGCGCGTTCCCGTGAGCTCGGCGAGCCTCTGTGTGAGCGGTGCGGCATCCTGCGTTCCGCCGGAGAAGATCAGGGCGACCAGAAGGTCGTTCCACACCCAGAGGAATTGGAAGATGGCGAACGATGCGATGGCCGGCAGCGCGAGCGGGAGCACGATCCGGATGAACACCTGCATGTGGCTCGCACCGTCGACACGGGCCGCCTCGATGACCTCGCCCGGGATCTCGGTGATGAAGTTGTGCAGCAGGAAGATCGCCAGCGGCAGTGCGAAGATCGTGTGCGCTATCCAGATCGGCAGGTAGTTCTGCTCGGGTATCGACGGGATGATGTCGTGCAGGAACTCCTGACCGGGGCGCAGGATCGTGCCGAAGACCTGCAGCAGCGGGATGAGCGCCATCTGCAGCGGGACGATCTGCAGCGCGAAGACGACGATGAAGATCCAGCCGCTGCCGCGGAACTTGATCCACGCGAAGGCGTATGCCGCCATCGACGCGATCACGAGCGGGAAGATCGTCGCGGGTATCGCGATGGCCAGCGAGTTCATGAAGTAGGCGCCGAGCTGCGGCGACGACTGCGACGACGAGAGGAGCACGTCCTGGTAGTTGTCGAGCGTCAGCGCCGGGTTGGAGAAGAAGGTCCACCATCCGGTCTCGCGGATCGCCTCGGCCGGACGGAACGAGGAGACGAGCAGCCCGAAGGTCGGCGTCGTCCACAGCACCGCGATGATCAGCGCGGCGAAGGTGGCCCGGCGCGACGTGAGACGGCGCTTGACCCTGCCGGCCTTGGACAGGCCCTGGTCGGCCAATTCGATCGAGCCCTTGAGCTTGCCGTCTTTCGGGATGGGCAGGTCGACTGGAGATACGCTCATCGGATTTCCTTCTGGCTACGGAGAACGCGGACGTTGTAGATGACGATGGGGAGCACGAGGATGAACAGGATCACCGCGAGCGCGGCCCCCCTGCCCGGTTCGTTCGCTCGAAACGCCTGCGTGTACATCTCGTTGGCGACGACGCTGGTGTCGAAGTTTCCGGCCGTCATCGTGCGGACTATGTCGAACACCTTGAGTGTCGCGATCGAGATCGTGGTCACGACCACCACGAGGGAGCCGCGGATGCCCGGGATGGTCACGTTGCGGAACCGCTGCCACGCGTTGGTGCCGTCGAGCTGGGCGGCCTCGATCTGCTCGGTCGGCACGCCCTTGATGGCTGCGGAGAGCACGACCATGGCGAATCCGGTCTGGATCCACACCATGACGGCGATCAGCAGGAAGGTGTTGAGCGGGCCGGTCTGCAGCCACTGCACGGGCTCGCCGCCGAAGGCGACGACCACGGCGTTCAGCAGACCGATCTGGTCACGGCCCTGCGACTTGTAGTCGTAGACGAACTTCCAGATGATGCCGGCGCCGACGAAGGAGATCGCCATCGGCATGAAGACGAGGGCCTTGAAGAACTTCTCACCCCGCGACTTGTCGATGAACACCGCGTAGGCGAGGCCGATCGCGGTGGAGACGGTGGGCACGAGCACGACCCAGATGACGGTGTTGACGAGGGTGCGCACCGCGTCGGGCTGGGTGAACGCCCAGATGAAGTTCTCGAAGCCGACCGGGTCTCCGGTGCGGTTGAAGAAGGCGAGCGACGTTGTGCGGATCGCCGGGTAGATCAGGCCGCCGACGAGCAGGATGAGTGCCGGTCCGATGAAGGCGGCGAGTTGGAAGTAGTCGCGAGAGCGCTTGGGCGCCTTGTCGACGATGAACAGGATCAGCCCGATGACGGCGGCGAAAATCGCGAGTCCGCCGGCGACCTGGACGATTTTACCGATGAGATCCGCAGTGGTCATGGGATTCCTCTAAGTTTTCTTTCGGCTCTGAAATGGTGGGAAGTCGGCGTAGTGAATGGGGCGGGGCCGACGTCGGCCCCGCCCCTCACTGTGTCCGCGACTGCGGTACTACTGAGGCCAGCTGGCCTCGATGGTGTCCACCGTCTGCTGGGTGCTGTCGCCGCTGAGCCAGCCGACGATTCCCTTCCAGAAGGAGTTCGCGCCCACGGCGCCCGGCATCAGGTCGGACCCGTCGTAGCGGAAGGTCGCCTCGGGGTCCTGGAGGATCTCGATGGTGTCCTCGAGCAGCGGGCTCGATGCGAGCGACGGGTCGACCCCGTTGTTGGCGCTGACCGTTCCACCCTGCTCGACGCGCAGGTTGGCGAACGTGTCGCTCGACATGTGGGTGAGCACGGCCGTGATGGCGTCGCTCTCCTCGAATGCCACGACGGTCTCGCCGCCGCCGGTGACGGCGAGCGGGTCATCCGCGTTGACGGGCGGCATCAGGAAGGCGTAGACGTCTCCGTCGGGCGATACGTCGACGCCGTCGCCCCAGTTGACCTCGTAGAAGGATGCCTGGTGGTGCAGCGAGCACGCGCCGTCGAGGATCGGGAGTCCACCCTCCTGGAACGGGGTCGAGATCAGCGACTCGGTGTCGATGTACTCCGGGTTCTTCAGGATCTCGCCTGCCGCGTCGAACGCGGACACGATGGCGGGGTCGTTGAACGGGATCTGGTGGGTGACCCACTGGTCGTAGACGTCGGGGCCGGACTGGCGGAGCACGAAGTCTTCGATCCAGTCGGTTCCCGGCCAGCCGGTGGCGTCGCCCGACTCCATGCCGGCGCACCAGGGCAGGTGGTCGCCCTCGTCTGCGATGGTCTGGGTGAGTTCCGTCAGCTCTTCGAGCGACGTCGGGATCTCGTAGCCCTTGTCTTCGAACTCTGCGGGCGAGTACCAGATGTAGCCCTTGACGCTCGCGAGCATCGGGGCTCCGTAGAAGACGTCGTCGAAGGTGCTGTAGGCCTTCCAGTCTTCCGACCAGAACTCGTCGGTGTTCGCTTCGACCTCGGCGGGTGCCGGCTTCAGGAAGCCGTTCTCGGCGAGCAGCGAGACGAGTCCGGGCTGCGGCACGATTCCGATGTCGGGGGCGTTGCCACCCTCGGCGAGCTGGGCGATGTTGCCTTCGAAGTCGCGGCTGCCCTGGTAGTCGATGGTGATGTCGGTGCAGGTGGCGAAGTCGGCCCACGATGCGATGAGGCGGTCGGCCTCGGTCTCGACGATGGTGCCGGAGATGGTGACCTCGTCACCGTCGAACGTTCCGTAGGACTCGTACTCGCTGCAGTCGGTGTCTTCCTTCGACTGCTGCGTGTCACCGGTACAGCCGGTGAGCGCGAGGCCGATGACGCCTGCTGCGGCGATCGGCACGAGTAGGCGGCGTTTAAACGCTGAACTCATAGTTCCTCCTCATTGAGATGTGCCCGTCCGCGCCTAGCGCGGGGACGAACGAATGTGTTGCAAGGGTGGTTGTGCGGTGTGGTAGCGCTCCCACGCCCGCTGCTTCGCGGGTTTGAGAATTCGTACAAGACTCAAGCTATGGCACGCGCTCAGAGAGAGCAAGCGCTTGTGGTCAAGAAACGATTACTTTGCGTCAGGCCTGACGATGTGTCGTTTAACGAACGAAGGCACCGCTCCCGAGGGAAGCGATGCCTTCGTGAATCCCCTAGCGGGGACGGGACTACTTGAGCGTGACGGTGGCGCCAGCTTCTTCGAGCTGAGCCTTTGCCTTCTCGGCGGTCTCCTTGTTGACACCCTCGAGGACTGCGCCGGGGGCGCCGTCTACGACAGCCTTGGCCTCGCCGAGTCCGAGGCTCGTGAGCGCGCGGACCTCCTTGATGACCTGGATCTTC
>Ga0247803_1000388_pt1 | contig 24274 bp, 16 predicted proteins | sample UWRJL014104B1_FD_180928 | JGI IMG/M metagenome (GOLD analysis project Ga0247803, IMG submission 180928) | Plant litter microbial communities from Arlington Agricultural Research Station in Wisconsin, United States - UWRJ-L014-104B-1 | ecosystem: Environmental > Terrestrial > Plant litter >...
GTCACAACAAGAAGGCTGTGAAAAAAAAGTATCTGGGCACGCATTCGGAAATGATACCGCGTGTATGACACGTGGGGATCGAAGGCAGTCGGTCCGACCAGGTAGCGCAGGCGAGAAAGCTTGACCCAATTAGGAAGCGAAACAGCGTGTTTAAGCCGTATTGGGCTTAGAATGCGCGTCAATCCGAGGAAGTACCCAAGCAACGTTCAGAAGAAAGCGCTCCCGTGCTTCGAAGTTTGCGTATGCTTTCGCGATGACCCGTCCCATCCGCCGTATATTACGTGACCTCTGAGTAATTGTACCTGGCTGTGCAGCATTGATGTCTGAAGCCAAGAGGGTTTTCCTCGCCGATCATCGCAATATTCCTGGTTGCTTCAGCCCGCTTAACCATTTCGGGACTTTATAGAGCGTTCGAAAAAGGACCTTGCCCCACTGGTAATATCACAGCCATGGTCTTTGTTTGGGTCTTTGTTTCAATTCTCGTTGTATAAATAATCAGGCATGGAAGCGTCCTTGAGTTCAATTACTCAACAAGACCATCTCTTACTCACCACGCTCTTCATTTCTGAACTATCCTCACTCCGACGACCCGTTTCTTCGCAACTATGGCAACCAGAGTCACTCTTCTCTGTATGGCTCTGACGCTTTGGCTGCCCCACGTCACGCTTGCTGCTGTACTTCCAGTCGTTGGGTCTCCACGCTTCGATGTATCCATCAGCACCACGTCGTTGACAGACTCTGATCGACTTGATCCGTTCGCAGCTGACGGTCGCGCTCGTTCCATCATGGTTTCCAGCTTCAATCCAGTCAAGATCTGTCACCACAAACATACCAAGCCATATATGCCGCCAACCACTGCCAACTTCCAAGACGATAAATTTGGCGCATATGGACTCCCCAACGGCTCTTTCCGCTCATTGAACCTCGAGACGTGCAAGAATGGAAGCACGAAACAAAGTTCCTGTTCGACCCGCTCTTTGCCATTAGTTTTATTCTCTGGCGCTCTGGGAACGTCGCGACTGTTGTACACGAGCATGCTACAGAGCATCGCCGCAGCCGGATATATGGTGGTATCCATCGATCATCCTTACGATGCCGACATTGTCGAGTTTCCTAACGGCACCATCATCACGGCTGTCGACATTAGTAGCGATGCAGATGTCGACCTTGCGCTTTCTACTCGCGTTGGCGACATTGCTTTCGTACGCCATCAGATGGAGAACGTTTCCATCACCGACATTCTTTTCCCGGGCCAAATGCGCGGGCATCGAGTACCAAAGACAGCAATCATTGGACATTCATTAGGCGGAGCAGCCGCAGCCGCAGCCATGCTTCAAGATCGTTCAATCAGTGCCGGTCTAAATCTCGACGGTACCATGTTTGGAGAAGTATTGACCGCGGGCCTTGACCGCCCCTTCATGTTGATGGGACACGAGAACAAAACTCAGGAAACGGATCCGTCTTGGAAGGCAATCTGGCCACGATTGACAGGATGGAAGAAGGAATTCGAAGTTCGAGGCGCAGCGCATTATAGTTTTTCAGATCTGCCTCTTATTACATCGGTGCTGGGGCTTCAAGACAGATTGCCGGAAGAGGTCGGGCAGGTTCTAGGGTCGGTGGAAGGTCAGCACATGGCAAAAATCACCGCAGCGTATGCGACCTCGCTCTTAGACATAGTGTTCAAAGCCAGTCCGGAAGGACTTTTGGCTGACGGGAGTGCCGAATTTCCAGAAGTGGTAGCTGTTGCATAGTTATATGTATCGCCACTGGAGACAAAGGGTGGAATAGCGTCGCGGGAGCTGGGGGATAAAGAAGTAGAGGTGAGCAGCTTGTGCTCATGTGTTATGCCACCGATCTAAGTAGAATGTTAGAAGAGAAACAATTTCCCAACTCGACATCTTTTGGTCAAAGTTCATCTATGAGTTATGCGCAAGGCTCATAGGTCACATCGTGATACCAGGCATACACACTGCAGCCGAAGACGGGACCAACTTCCATCTTATCAACTCGTCAACACACCTTGGGTTCGACAGTCAACTGAGCAGAGTCACCAATCTGCGCGCGAAGACCCGTATACGGAAAACCTGCTCTATCAAACTAGCGCTTCTCCGGTGTCCCGTAAGCCCTCTAATCTGGCATCATTGACGGCCTGAGATCCTGGCGTGCGTTTAAGAAAAATGCACACAATCTTAGGCTCGTGCAACACGCATGGTAGTAAAGCTTCTTCAATACACTGCAAAGTCTCGAACTGCTCTCCAACATCACGTGCGGAGTATAAGTGCACCAAACGCGTGCATTCTCCACGCTGCATCTTGTAAGGCATAAAAGAGGCCCCTTGAAGGATACGCGTGCAATAGGCAGGAATGTTCAGCCTTAGAAAATGTCTAGGTCGCAAAGTCATGCATTCTGCTTATCCATTTCGGCACTCGATGTTTCACCGGTGAGTGCTTGCTGGTGCCTAATTTTCGCGAAGGAATGTGACCGGTGAGCGCTTTCTGATTCCTGGTTTTCGCGAAGAATTGTGGCGTGGTCCCATCGTGGTCTTGAAATTGAGGCGATATTTGTACAGCAGACAATATATTAAGGCGGACCCTTCTTCATTTGGGACGCTGTTCTGGCAGCACGAAGATAATCCTTCCGTCGGGTTTTCTCGTAAATAAGCCGTTCTAGCATCCGGTGGGATGCTCAATGCCACCCATAATGCAACAAGCGAAGCACATAGATGGGTATTGTTCATTTCTTTCTTTTCAATACCTCGCCCTACGACTCAAAGCAAGAAGTATCTCAAGGTCACCATCGGACAAAATGATCACGAATCTATGCTTACCCGAAATCATCAGGGCGACTTTCGGCTACCTAGATAGGTTGAATGCTCGACAAATCCGTCTACTCGACCTCAAATATGGACACGGAGAAGGAATCCTGCAATTCGATCTCCAGACGTACTCTTTGAGCAATCGACCGAACTATATCGCCTTGTCGTATACATGGGGAGACCCCAACGAAACTGTACCAGTACTCTGCGATGGTAAAACAATCAACATCACGAGAAATCTAAATGAAGCTCTCTGGCAACTAAGAGAGAATTGGAAGAGTTTTGCAAGGAAGAGTTCCTCGAAGAATCGCTTTGCGCAACCACAATACTTTTGGATTGATGCTGTTTGCATCAATCAATCCAACCAAGAGGAGAAGAGCTGCCAGGTTGGTGTGATGGGAGAGATATACCGGCAAGCCCACAATGTAATCGTATGGTTAGGGCCATCAGATGACAGCAGCGACTCGACTGTGGACTATTTGAACCGATTTGGAGCGAAAGCGGAAGACTGCCACATGGAGATGGGCCACGAACCATTCATGACAATTTGGCAAGAATGGGCAGCCGCGACTTCGGCAAAGGAAATACCAACGAATCCCTACATCTTTCACAAAGACGTTGATGGAAAGGTGATCAAAATTTCCCGGAGATCATTGCAGAAGCTGTTGAATTCTATTAGCGGCTGGCATTCCCAAGACGACTTGTTACCTGTTGCCGGAATCAAGAAGTTCTTTACCCGATCGTGGTGGGGACGGATATGGGTTCTACAGGAAGTGACTCTTCCCAAGAACGTAGAATTTGTTTGCGGGACCAAGACAATCACAAGAATTCGATGCAGCGCGGTAATCAACGCGTACCTTGCCCTATGTCAGGTTCTCCGCGCTAGGTCTAAGTCCGGAGGTCAATCACTGACGCAATATCAACTCGATATCACCATGAGCTCGTTTTATCACCGACCAAATGTTATGCTATCTTCCCGGCGACTGTATCAACGAGAGAGATTTCCCCTGGCAGCTTTACTCCGCGCCACGTGTGTTGGCAGTATCAACCTCCGACGCCATGGTCCACACCATTTAGACGCAACAAACGAACGAGACAAAATTTTCGCCTTGCTAGGCCTTGCATCGGACCAGGAAGAGTTGAAACGTGCCGGAATCTTTCCGGATTATACGAAATCGTACGAACAGATATACGCCATGACTATGGTAGCTTTAATCCAGCAAGGTCATGTTTCGCTACTTTCGATGTGCCAAACCCCTAGGTCTTCACAGCTACCATCCTGGGTCCCCGATTGGTCTCGACCGATAACAGACATGCTGCAAGACTTGGAAAATGATCACGTTACCCTCGATCCGAAATTCAATGCGTCTGGAGCCAAGCCAAAGGATGCCAAGATTACAATAATCAGAAAAGAGGACGCAATCGAGGGAATAGCAATTGCGTGTCAGTTATACGACGAAGTATACAGAGTCGGAGTCTTTCCAGACAGAGTTGACAGCCACGAGGTTCCAATCTCAGAGGAATACTCGTGGCCAATCCAGTGGCTGCTCGAGATCATTCGTCTTACTTACTGGCGCAAGCCACGTCACAGCAGCTTCGCGGGCCGTCTACGTGCCGCAGCAAGAACCTCAATTGGAAATGTTGGATTCGGTCAAGACGGACAGCTTGCAAGACTTGGCGAAGATCGGTTCTCTGATGCGGTAATTCTTCTGAAATTGGGAGTCATGCAGATAAATAATAAACGTTTTGCAAAGGAGGCACGGGAATTTTTAGCCAGCGAAATCGCTCAAAATATAATCCGGGACAACGCTCAAAAACAAATACGAGATAACGCAAAGTACTGTGTTCGATTGAGCTCAGAAATTGTTGGAAAGAGTTTGGGGCGACTTCCCTTCCTCACGAAGACCGGACACCTAGCACTCAGTTCTGAGCACGTCGAGCGAGGCGATGTTGTCGCGCTGATCAAGGGAGCACAGGTCCCCTTTGTTCTTAGGCGTCAGAGCGACGGACGGTATGGGCTTATCAGTGAAGCATATGTTGACGGCATAATGGACGGAGAGGCCGCGGATCCCTCGAAATTCGGCCCTGTAGGAATAGTCTAGCAACGCAGATGCATCTATCCGCGAACTGCCCCGGTTGCTGCCTTATTGAAATACAAATCCTATTCCTGCCCTTGAGATCGCGAAAGTGACAGGTTGCATCAGATTTGCAGGAGATGCAGACACACAAAGGACATAGCAGGGTCGTCATCGCACATTTATACCACATGCAGTACGGTGTCGAGTATCAATGTCGTGGTTTCTTCGTTGGCTGCCACCGCGAACATGAGCCCTGCCAATAAGCTATTAGATTGCCGTGCTAGCGAGGTTGGGCGCGGTGCATGTATGCAGATTTGAGGAGGCATCCAATACGGCGGGGCATCTCACCGGTCTTCCGCCTTGCGATAACGTCAAAGCGCCGCCGATATTCGCTCAGCCTGACCTCTTCTTCTACTCTGCCATGGTTATCGAAGCACTTGCCGCCGTTGGCCTCGCGGGCAACATCGTACAGTTTATCGACTTTGCCTACAATCTTCTCAATGCCACAACGGCTGTTCATCACTCATGCGCCGGCGCATCGCCGAGAGCCCGGGATATAGAAAGCATCACGAAGGAGCTGCAAGAATGGTGTGCAAAGATCGCTTCGCGGCGCAATTCACAGGGACAACTCCTGCCCTCGCACGACAACAAATCGCTGGTGACGCTGGTGGCCGGCTGCGAGGACGCCGCCATTGAGTTGATTTCCGCTCTTCAAGACTTGAAAGCTAAGAAGGTGAGTTCAAGATGGAGCTGCTTCCGCGCTGCGCTGGCTGCGACGTGGAAAGCGGGGCAGATTAACGACATGGAAAAGAAGCTGGAGATATATCGCCAGCAGATAATCATGGAACTGTCTTTCATGCAAAGGTACCACGCGTAACACAAGATGAACGATTTGATTCTGAACACCCTTGCAGCGATGATATTAACGGCCTCTGGACATTGCTCGATGATATGAAGGAGAAGAACCGGCAGATGGGAGCGGACCTGACGAAGCAAATCTCGACTCTCAAACACGATATACAGCACGCGCTTGCGACGCTTCAGAAGGGTTTAAGTCGATCTCAGACGCAGACCTCGAAACGTCATTCACAAACGGACGCCCGGACCAATCCCTCAGACGACAGCCGTCAGGTCCGCAAACGACTCGCAGCGACACTCGCTGAATGCACATCGGTTGCATCTGATATGGTAATCGCCTTGACCTTGCTAGACAGCCTTCCATTTGAGCAAATGGGCTTCCGGCACTCCAAGATCCAACCAGCGCACTCTGGAACACTAGAATGGGTCTTCTCAACGCAATGGAAATCGTGGATCGAGTCGGCAGACCCAATCTTCTGGATTAGTGGAAAACCGGGCAGTGGTAAAAGCACACTAATGAAGTACCTGGTGCACAATTCTAAATCTCACTTATCTAGCTCGCACAATTTGGTGCTTGTGGACTACTTCTTCTGGGTTGGTGGCACGGATATTCAACGATCACAGGAAGGCCTTTTGCGGTCACTCTTATACGACATCCTTCGCCAGAACACACAACTGATTAAGCTCGTGTTACCGGATGCATGGCAAGATGTGCGCAGCCGACTTGCCAGCGGTATTGTCCCTCTACATTTGGCCTGGAGACGTCAAGCATGGACGCGAGGCGAGCTGCTCGAAGCTTTCCACCAGCTTTCCACCTTTGAGGAATGGACTACCAAGCTTCTCATATTCATCGACGGTCTGGATGAGTACGATGGCGATCACGGGGATTTGATCGGGATGATTGACAACCTGACAAGGTTAGGCGTGAGACTTTGTGTTGCAAGTCGACCGTGGAACATCTTTGAAGATGCCTTTGGATCCAACCTCAAACGAAAACTTTATCTACAAGACCTGAACAAAGGTGACATGCAGCACTATGTCGACGACAATCTCAGAGATCAGCTGAATTTCCAACGCCTCGAACCTTTCCAAGCCGATGAGATCGTCCGGGAAATCGTTGAGAAATCGCAGGGTGTTTTCCTCTGGGTGTATCTCGTGGTACGGTCGCTTCTCGAGGGGCTTAGGAACCGGGACAGTATATCGTTGCTGCGGAAGCGATTACGAGAATTTCCAAGCGACCTTGACCAATTCTTTAGATATATGTTCTTGTCGCTGGAAGGCGTGTACAAGACGCATCTGTCGCATATGTTCCAGATCGCACTCACAGCGAACCAGCCTTTGTCGCCAATCGCATACTGGCACCTGGACGAGATTGAAGAAAACCCCGAAGTGGTTTTGGAGATGCCCAGCTACGTTGGACGAGCGCTGGACGTCTTCGACATGATAGATGACATGACAGTACGGATCAACGGGCGGTGTAAAGGCCTGCTGGAAGTCACTACAGCACAGAATGCCCACTGGAAACCGAACATCGAAGCGTACACCCACTACTTCCAGGGTGTAGAAGCCGATCATGCTGATACGATTTATTCGCGCGTTGACTTTCTTCATAGAACAGTCAGAGACTTCTTCACGACGACGAACATGCGACACACGCTTTCAGAGTGGCAGAATCCGGGATTCAACGCAGACCTGGCCATTTGTAAGATCATGCTCGCAGAGCTCAAGCAGGTCGCACTCATGCCCTGGACACTTGGAGAACCACACATCCTCCAACCAGTCATTGAAGAATTCTTGGAATCCGCGTTGCGTCTTGAGAAGAGGTCGCAAACACTGCCATTGGTCTATCTGGACGATTTCGAGCGCACATTTGTCCGGCACAACGAAATGTGTGGCAATGCTTCGACACTAGACCCATGGATGTTCCTGGGCTGTTCCACTTTCTTTGAAGTTGCTGTCATGTACGATCTTCGAGTATTCGTTACGGAAAGAATGGCCAAGAAGCCACTCTCCATGGAAGAAAAGGCACAATGCGTGCAAGCCACGCTCCGCAACCAAAATCTCTGGAAACCCGACAACGGGAGAAGTCTCGGCTCCGAAGGCCTCCCTGAAATAACGGTCGTGTTACTGTCTCAAGGGCCTGCATTGGAGTTTGAAGGCGGGCTCCAGGATGCAGTTCTGGAGCGACTCAGCAAGCTGGACTCACAGACCCTTGTCAGTGTTCTGAGAGGGCTACACAAGCATTCACTCGTAGATTCGACCGCAATTGGAAATCCCGATGGGCAACTCCACCAGTTGATACTCCGCACTCTGACGTGGACTGAGTATCTTGATCTGTGCAAGTTCTTTCGGGGCGAAAGAAGACGGCAGCCACTGTCACCAATCATGGGTTTGGCGGATCCGCCGCTATCTCCGACAACAATAGCTGTGCCTCCTGTCGCGACGTCTGATTCGACATCGAAGCTGAAGCGAAATTCGGTACGAGTGGTCGTGAAAAGACTGGCACAAAAGTTCAGGTAATTAGTCCGTTGCGACACATATCAGATGTCGGATGTGGCTGAGTGGAGCGTTGCCCCTCGCGACACAGTTAGGCTGGGCCCACAACACCACGTCGCGTCCGTGCCTTTCGGCTAAGCGCCAACGGAATGGACCGCGAACTTCCTTCCTTGCTTCCTTGCTCCCTTCCTTACTTCCGTGCTCTCCTCTGTTCTGTAAAGTCCACCCAACGCCCCCCGCCGACCTTCAGACTACATGCGCACCGCCCAGCACCTCGCCCACCATGCGCCGCTACGCTGAGAGCACGCCTTGTCCCGCACCGCATCTATCCTTCCACACCAGCAGCAATCGCTATTCCTCCGACGCGCACGCGCGCCGCTCGTCCGCATACGCGCCTCCGGGCTACGGAAACGACGACAACACCACCGCAAACCTCGAGTACACGACTGAGATCCAGACCGGTCTAAGGCATGCGAAGCCGCGGCGACCGACGCGCGGGACGAAGAAGAGCGTATTCAACCCAGGCCTCGACATCTTCGAGGATGTTGCGCAAGAGGAGGAGCAATCCCACGCTGTGGTGGATGTGAAGCGCAAAAGCAGCATTAGGGAGCGCATCGGCACACTGTCCGAGGCTGGCGTGCACAAGAGAAGCACGATATTGGCGCACAAGGCCCAAAAGATACACATTCCCGCCCCCGAGTCGCAGCGCAGACGCGTGTCGCAGCTTCCTGCGGACCGACATGTCCCCGAAACCAACGCGACGGTGCAGCTACGGGAAGATATGCTGGAGAAGAGGGAGCTGAGGAAGCAAGCCCCGAAGAAAGATCCGCGCCGGAGAACCATTTACGTTCCTTCCGACGACACTACCATCATGACAATACACCCCGGACAAGCTTCGCATATTTCGAGACATGCACGGCACAAGAGCCCCGACACGGGCCTGGAATTGGTCACCTTGTCAGAAGAGGAAGCAGAGAATTTGGTGTCGGTGCTGAAGAAGGAGAGGAGGGCACCGCGGAAGTCGCTCGCTGCACCACCGAAGCGTGCGCCCCTTCTACAGACTTCGCGACAGGCACCTTCGTTCTCTAGCGATCTGGTTGGACAGGGCGGTGGCAAGGAGAATGTTCCGCCTGGGATGGAGGTCTTTGAGGGCAAGGATGGCACCCACATCCAGTTCAACTTCGGCAAAGAGGAGGCCAAGGCCCACGCGACGAAGCCGGTCAAGGTGCATTTCAGCAGCAAAACCTCGGAAACTTCATCGACAAGGCCGAAGGCGGAAGGCACCAAAAAGCGCGTGCGAACTCAGCAGAGCTTCGACGGTTCGCCCGCAAAGTCGATGAAGGCCAAGGCTGATGCGCTTGCCTCGTCAGCGCGGAGCACTACCACAAAACCTTCGATCAGGACTATCAAGAGCCGGCTCGCGAAAAGCGGGCTCTTGTCTTCATCCCCTTTCAATACCGATAGGTCCCCGCCTACCGCACTTCGTCGTCAAAGGGTAGAACGCGCACCTACCAAAATCACGCTAATGCATGAGGTCGGCAAGCCGCCGAAACCAAAGGAGAAGTACCCAGTCTTGACAGAAGACTTGGCGCGGCCGGAGATGTATGAGGACAACTGGTTGACGTACCAAGAGGTGGCCATCACACAACTACTTAACTCCATGTTCGACTCGGCTAGCAAGAATCCAAACGAGGAGCAAACCCCCGAGGAGCTAAGGAAGAAGATGCTTGATCAGTATCATGAGCCGGCGATGCCAATGCTGCACAAGCGCTTACAGGCGTCGTTGCAGTATGGAGCTTTGAGCATACCGAAAGATCTGCTAACCCAGACCATACGGCTCAAGGATGATGTTGGTCTCCGGAAAAAGTTTCTGAACCTCTGGGTGAGGACGTACGACCTGGCCTCACTTCGAGCAGTAGCTGAGACGGTCGTCGGACGCCAGATCACAACACCGTCAAGGCTTTCGAGCGGATCTACCAGCTCAGACGATGGTTCTCGTCTCATGCGGGCAGAGCGCCGAGCTATAGAGAACTTTTTGGATGTATTCTTGATTCGCAACGAAGACGCCGTACGTGTCAAGAGCGGCGTCGGTAGTATTGCCAGCATAGCACGCGGCGACCACGGCGATGACTTTGGCTCTCAAGCGTGGTCCTGGCGCCGCACCGTATTGCGGAGTCTCATGCTCATCCGTCTCCTTGACCAAGCTAAGGCTTCCGACATTCTATCAGGCTGCCTCTTCCAATCCACATCGCCGTACAAGACATCGACGGACGTTTTGCACGCACTTTCGAATATGCTACTCCCATCGCTTGGCGACATCACTCGACCTTTAGGCCATCTCAACTACAAAGTCGAGGTCGTGCAGTACCCGCTTCAGGAGTACACCTATCATATCTCCAACATCGCGGTCGATCTCCGCGATGGTGTTATCTTTACCCGTCTTGTCGAACTCTTACTCTACCCGCCAACGACTCTCGTCGCACAGCAAGAAGACACAGTCACAATCACCATGCCCTCGGGCGATGTCCTGACCAGTACCTTTGACTTTTCAGCAAAGGAGAGCTGGGTCCTGTCTCAACATTTAAAGTTTCCATCCATTGGCCGCGCGCAGAAGCTATATAACGTTCAAATCGCTCTTGCGGCACTTAGTGGTGTTAAAGGCGTTCCCGTGCAGGTAGTCGGCGGCGTTGAAGCTGAAGATATCGTTGACGGCCATCGCGAGAAGACTTTGTCCCTGCTCTGGTCACTCGTAGGGAAACACGGGCTGGGAACGTTGGTCGACTGGACCCAGATTGTCAAAGAAATCGAACACTTCCGTGAAGCGTGGTACAACAAGCGCGACAACTACGCCGATCGTGACCTCGACTCCGACTCTGACGAAACCACGACTGAGCTGGACGGCTTGGAGTACCACAAAAGGCTGCTTCTATCATGGGCACGCTGCATCGCTCGCACACACGGCCTCCGCGTCGCAAACCTCACCACATCCTTCTCCAACCCCAAGGTCTTCGAAGCCATCGTGGACACATACCTTCCGTCCACGGTCCTTTCTACCACAGGTGCAGCATCGCAACTCAGTCTTGCAGCCAAACTCAAAGCCACGGGCTGCTCCACCTCCTTCATCGCGCTGTTCGCCCACCCTGCGACATCGACGAGATCTATCCCGTCTAAAGACTTCACGCTCCTCACTCTATCTTTCCTCGCATCCCGCCTTCTGCCGCTCAGTACCACGCACCGCGCCGCATCGACAATTCAACGCGCGTTTCGCCAGCGTCTTCTCCGCCGCTCGATCCACAATCACATCCTCAAGATGAGGTTTGCGCATGAGTGTGCAGTGGTAGCGCAGACTCGTGAGCGGCTTGCGAGTGCGGCGACGGTGATACAGCGCAGGTGGAAGGCGATTCTCGAGAAGAGAAGGGTAAATCTTGAGGCGCAGATTCTGCTTTTCCAGAGTTTGGCAAGGGGGTGGGCGATTAGAAGGTGGGCTAGGAGGGCAACTGGCGGAAGGGTTGGCGGAAAGGAAAAGGCTAGGAGGATGAGGGGCGGGTGGTGATGTGTAGGCGCTGCGCACTCGTTGTCAATATGAGGTTCTGAGGTGGCATTTCGCCTGAAGGACTCATAATGGCCTTTTTCAATTTCTCCCTTATTATGCTTCTCTACGGTGCGGGGGAGGACTTTTGGGGGCGCCTTGCTTCTAGAGTTTCCATGGTAGCGGTCTTTCGAGTTATATATACCACGTCACGAAATTGCCAGTATTTGCAACCTTTTTACTTTACTACGGTTGAACTGAGTACATCTCGGATATGAACGCGCGCGTATTGTAGCCCAGAGTCAGGCTGAATGTCAGGGAAGGCGCGGACTGAAAGTCTCGTGTGCCCAAAAGTGCCGCAAGCTGGGGCTTGCGAGACATGCCCGCATCCCTGCAACCTTTGTAGCTTGATCCTCCGCGAAAGTACCCAGTAGGTCCGAGTGGATTGAAGAAGTCTCGGCGTTTTGTTTGGCGCATATGCGAGCTCAGTGGCTTTGGCGATACAGCACTCCTGATTGGTCTGTCAATACGTGGGAAACCAGCTCCCGCGCTATTGACTGCACTACAATCTTCGGGCACTTTTGATAGGGTGCTGGGTTTTGGGGGCGAAAAAGTCGGTTCGATCTGGGCCGGTGAGCTCAAGTCGGCGAGGCAGTGGTGAGATGTGCTGCACGTCGGTCAGCGACCAAGCCTCAACCCACAAGGCTGGACATCGTCGCAACATCTTCTTACATTTTCTTTCTTTCCAGTTCTTCGTCGTTTCTCACCTCTCCCCCTCCCCTCCCCCCCTTCCCGCGCAGCTCATCTAAAGTTCTCTGGGGTCGTCCAATGACTTGCTCGTTCTGAGGCAGCAGCGCTATGTTTGTTTTGTTCGCAAGGCTGCCAAGACTCATCAAGAACCATCTACCGCAATTTGTGCAGGCCTACGCACCTGAAGCCAAACGAGCCACTGCCTATCCGAACTCATATGAGCGTCTGCCCAACCGAATCCGAACGAGCCGATCGATCGTTCTCCACGAGCAAAGCACGTCGAATCCGGAGAAATACACTATCGGCTGGATCTGCGCACTATCTACGGAGCTGGTTGCTGCGAAGGCCTTTCTCGACGAAGACCACGGAGCGCCAGAATTCGTGTCTCCTCATGATGACAACCACTACGCACTAGGCAAGATTGGCAAACACAATGTTGTCATGGCCGTCTTGCCTAGCGGCGAATACGGTACAGCATCGGCAGCAAGTGTCGCGAAAGATATGGTACACAGCTTTCCAAAAGTTAGACTTGGTTTGATGGTTGGTGTCGGCGGCGGTGCACCAAGCAAAAAGCACGACATCCGTTTAGGCGACGTTGTGGTCAGCAATCCAGGAAACGAGAACGGCGGTGTATACCAGTATGACTTTGGAAAGGCAATACAAGACCGGAGTTTCCAGACAACAGGTGTCTTGAACCAACCCCCAAAAGTCCTGCGGGCGGCCGTGAATGGGCTTAAGACGCAATACGAATTAAATGGCCATCGGCTTGAAAAGGCTATTGATGACGTTCTTGACAAGTTGCCAAGACTCCGAAAGAAGTACAAGCGGCCTGGCATAGATACAGACAGGCTGTACCAGTCTGGCATCGTCCATCCCCAAAACAACGATGCGAGCTGTGCAATAGTCTGTGGCAACGAACCGTCAGCCTTGGTCTCACGATCTGAACGGACCGAGGAGGAGGACAACCCAGCCATTCACTATGGCATAATTGCGTCAGCGAACCAGTTGATGAAGGATGCCTTGGTCAGAGATAAACTCTCAGCAGAGAAGGACGTTCTGTGTTTCGAAATGGAGGCAGCAGGCTTGATGAACAGTTTCCCGTGTTTGGTCATTCGCGGTATATGTGATTACTCGGATTCACACAAGAACAAAGAGTGGCAAGGCTATGCGGCGATGACGGCGGCTGCATATGCGAAAGATCTTCTCCAAACAATTGTGCCAAACAGAGTGGAGGCTGAAAAGAGTTTGGGCGAGATTCTATCTAGTTAGTCTAACGACTGCTAGTAGGTAATCTGCACGCTGACTACCGTAGGTGGTATGGCAGGCCTCCAGGAAGTTGCAGAAACGCACCGAGACATTGCCCAGAAGCAACTTGAGGCGCAGCAATACACCATCAAGCAATCCCTATCAAACAAGCAGCAAGAGTGTCTCCAGTTATTTCGTCTCACCACAAGTGGATCGGATGTCACGTACGAGTGGTCCAAGGACCGCGTGGAAAATCGGGTAGAGGGCACATGCATGTGGTTCCTCGAACACGACCACTTCCAGGAGTGGTTAGAACAGGACTCAGGGCCACTATTTGTTTCAGCGGATCCCGGTTGTGGAAAATCGGTCTTGGCAAAGTATCTGATCGACCATTTTCTACCCGAAAAGTTCTTGCCAGGATCGGTGACGATTTGCTACTTCTTCTTCAAAGACCAAGACCAGAACACTGTTTGCCAAGCATTGTGTGCTCTGCTTCATCAACTGTTCTCTCAGAAGCCAGACCTGATTCGTTACGCCATGAGACGATTTGAAACAGAAGGGCCAGGTCTGATCAACTCGACAAGGTCGCTGTGGACCATCTTAGGACAAGTCATGCAAGATCCGCAGACCGGACCTGTAATCACCATCCTAGATGCCCTGGATGAATGCGACGAAGCAGAGTTTAGCGGCCTAATGCAGAACTTAGCAGAACGATTTCGCAGCAACCAATCAAGCAATAGCAAATGGAAGTGTCTCTTGACGAGCCGTCCATATGCGCAAATTGTGTCCAAGTTTCGGGTTCTTCTGGACGCATTTCCACGTATTCACATACCAGGCGAAGAGCATTCGGAGACTATCAGCCGAGAAGTAAACCGCGTTATCGAACACAAAGTCGATCTGCTATCTACGGAGAAAGACCTCTCAGGCCAAGTCAAGAATCACCTTGCAGATCAGCTACTTAGGATCACGCACCGCACATATCTTTGGGTATATCTTGTGTTTGACAACTTGAGATCCGAAGACTTCAAAAAGACACCGAAGGGAGTCGAGTCTACTATTGCAACGCTACCGAGGAACATCAACGAAGCCTACGAACGGATTTTGAGCAAGTCCAAGGCAGACGAGGTTGCTCGGAAAGCCTTGAGTATTATCTTGGCGGCGGACCGCCCTTTGACACTCTCAGAAATGAACGTTGCTGTAAATATGGAGAGCTCGTTACGGTCTTTCAACGACCTGGACTTAGAAGACGAACCGCACTTTCAGTCACGTCTGAGATCGTGGTGCGGATTGTTCGTTTCCATCTATCATGGCAAGGTCTATCTCCTTCATCAAACTGCGCGGGAATTTCTACTAGCGAATCTCCCGTCATCTACGACTACTACCCCGGAACTACGATGGCAGCACTCTATCACTATTCAAGATGCACACAAAGTTCTTGCAAAGCTGTGCATGTACTACCTAAACCTCTTCAACTCCAGCGCGACTTTTTCAATAGAAGCAACTGGAAGGGACAGCCAGCACGAAACTTTTCTCAACTATTCGGCCCAATTTTGGGCATCTCACTTCAACGCGGCCTGTATCAGTAACGATGATGATGCGATGGCATCTCTTGCTTTGAACATTTGTGAGCCGAACTCGAAGGCCTATTCAATGTGGTTCCCAGTATTCAGAACCCCAACATTTTACGGACGCATAGAGAAAAATACGTTAAGTACGAGTCTACTGGTAGTATCATATCTCGGAAATTACCCTAGCGTCAGGCTGCTACTTGACAAGAATGCCGACCTGGAATCAGCGGATCAACGTGGTCGGACGCCGCTGATTTGGGCTGCCATACAAGGACACGAGACAGTTGTTAAGCTACTGCTCGACAAAGGCGCTGACATAGAGGCAAAGGATCGGAAAGGCTGGACGGCGCTGATATTGGCTGTATCACTAGGGCACGAAACATTGGTTAGGCTGCTGCTCGACGAGGGCGCTGACATAGAGCCAAAGAATTGGATAGGCAAGACGGCACTGATTTCGGCTACATTACTAGGACACGAGACATTGGTCAGGCTGCTGCTCAACAAGGGCGCTAACACAGAATCACAGGATCGGTTTGGCGAGACAGCGCTGCATACGGCTGCAAGACTTGGACATGAGACAATTGTTAGGCTGCTGCTAGACAGCGGCGCTAATCCAGACTCGAAAGATATTCTTGGGCTGACGCCGCTGATGTGGGCGGCAAAAGAAACGCGGGAGTCCGTTGTTAAGCTGCTGCTGAATAGTGGTGCCGATACGACGGACTTTGTCGTGGGAGAATACCTGAAGGAATATGACATCGCTTTCGTCATGGATCTTGCTCGTCGCTTGAAGGTCAGAGAGAACTCTTAGCCTCACCATCTTTCGGTAGCATTGCGCACCGATACAACCACACTGGTGCTATACTTGGGGTCACTTTCTTAGCACCACCACACCGCCTGATGGAAGGAATTCACGATGCTCGCCGATGCGTGTTCGCGACACTCAGGGTCCAAGTCTACCCCCAAGACGCCGACGATCCATCCACTCGAATTCGAAATCATCCCAGGTTCTCACTGAACGGTCTTCGCCTCGCCCCCTTCCTCGTTGCAGGTTGATACAGCAACAGACACTCATTTACCGGTATCCCGTCCCGGCTGTTGCTCCCCGCCTTCATTCATATCTCGCCGAAGCCACCGGATCTCCGCGGTCGTCTTCAGTAGCTCCGAGCATCCAGACCGAACAGGCATCGACAACAACGGATTCTGCCTGATGTGGGCTTGGAGTGAATAGCTGAGGTGTGTCGAGGTGTGTTTATATCAATCGGTGGAGATTGCATCGTGCTATTGGTGAGATATAAGATATAATTTTTGTTTACGAGACGGAGCGTTGTAGTGGCATGAGAGACAAGGTGTTTGGAAGTGATAATTCAGCGGCTACGCTAAAGTATCGGTCAATGAAGGCGTTTAATCACTAGGGGGTTGTAGAAAAGTAAACGAGACGCGCCGCATCCGGAGTTTTGGAGAAAGATCATCTGCACTATTGTATGACTAGGTTCCTCTTTCCCGCTATCCATCGAGCGTCGACCTGAATCGTTTTCATTTCCAAGACTCCAATATGAGTTCACTCGCCCGCTCCGCAACCGCATAAACCAGACTCTGCGTATTACTCTGCGGAATGAGCGGAAACACACTAGCGTCCACCACACGCAGTCCTGCCACACCATGTACACGAAGATTGGAGTCCACGACGCCACCTTTCTCACGCGGAGCCATAGCGCAAGTTCCGACAGAGTGCCAGAATGTCGTCGACGCGAGCTTGGCGAACTCCGTAGCTTTATCTAAGCTACCCTCAAAGAAGGCTCGGTTGTCATTGCGCTTCCCGTCTGGCTTGATAATGGATGAGAATGGCTCTGCACCAGCAATTGTCTCAAGATAGCGCACATGTCGCGCATGAAGTTCAACGTCGATGGCGTTGGTCAGATACCGGTGATCTACGGTAGGAGGAGCCGCTACGTCGGAGGATGTGATGTGCACTGTCCCCGTGGACAACGGGTGCGACAACGCAACGGCAAGCGTAATGAAGTTCTCGGGTTGGGGATCGGGCACAAGTCCGGCCGTCGTGTCGCGACCTCCCGCGCCAGACTGGCCTTGGAAGAGGAAGTACTGCCCGATCCCTTCCTTTCCAATCAAGAGTAGTTGGCGCAGTTTTTCAGTGCGCGCCTCATCCAGTGGGTGGCGTGCTTCCATATTGGTTAAACCCTCGAGGACGGTGTCACGGGCCTGAGTATCGTTGACAAAGTCCACTGTCGGAAGGTATCCGAAAGACGAGACTCCTGAAGAGATAATTGGCCCGGCTTGGTGTTCTTGATAAAGAGCCATGACTTGCTGGACGGCTTCAGGTTCATTGCGTATGAGGCCATCTAGCGTGGAGATCCCTTCCACGACTTCAAAACTCACGCCGCATAAGATGTGGTCCTGCAGATTGGTACCAACGTGCGGATGCGACACTTTAATGTCCACTCCAGCAGCACGAAGCACATCTTCGTCGCCAATACCCGAGAGCTCCAATAGTTTGGGCGAGTTAAACACGCCTGCGCAGAGGATGATCTCCTTTTTGGCATTGATAGTCTTCGTCACGTCGGCCTGGATGAACTCGACACCTGTAGCTTTATGTTCCTCTCCGCTGAGTAAGACGCGGCTCGCAATGGAATGAGTGTAGACGATAAGGTTTGATCTATGGGCCACGGGAAGGTAGTATGAGTTCCCCGAGTAACACCGCGTCTTTGTGGTTGGATGCACGGTCGATGGTGTATTGAATGCTCCGATGGAGTGACCAGAGAATGGACTGGCAGTCAAGGAATAACCCAAATTGCCAAACGTCTCGTCCCACGCTTTGGTAACTGGATCTTGCTGAACGCCTGCGAAAGAGGCATTCACTGGTCCCTTTGCAGAAGCAGCGAAGTCTTCAGCCCAGGAAACGTTGCTATGCGTCTCCTTCTCGTTGTCCGGCAGTCTGAGAGAAAAGATCTTATCGAGGTACGATAGTAGACTGGAATTCCAGCCTTCGTTGCCGATCAATTTCTCCCAATCATCGAGATCGGATGAGGAGAAAGGAATCAATGCTTGCGCGTTGATTGCGCTGGACCCTCCCAAAGCTTTGCCTTGGGTTTGGCCGATACGTCGCCCGTATAGTCCTTCCTATGGTTCTGGTGAGCAGCCATCCGATACGAAGTTCTGTAATGGGCTTCATGGGTACATTGCGAACACATACCTGTGGTGTTGTGGCGAATCCCCAATCGATCTCAGTCCCCGCTGCTGCACTGAACAAACCAGGTATAAGCACCCTTGGATCGGCGCTAACCTCACCGCCTGCCTCAATGACGGCAACTGTCCATTCTGGGTTCGCTGAGAGACGGTTGGCAAGCACCAAGCCCGCTGTCCCACCGCCCACAATGACGAAATCGTAGCTTAGAGTATCGGCCATTTGGTTCGGGAGGGTAGTATGGAGTTCCCAGAGAAAAATGCGACCTAGGAATGGGAGGCATTTCTGTGTTCATAAGCTTACCGGGTAATCTAGCTACCAAGACCGGCTCTTCGCATGTTGAGGTAAAAGCAATGCCTGGTAGGTGAGTGCTGACCAGGCGGGCGTGCTGTGCCATGAGGAAGCACAGGCGAACAGTCAAATCACGCCACATCAGACGGCCCTCGGACTTTTGAGTGCCGTTGATAGCGTAATCACGTATTTGGACTAGTGAATTAAGGGAAAATGGGCTCTGTCGATCGTGAGCTTAGGTGTCAGATGGGATGCTCCCACGGCTTTAACACCATACTTGCATGATGCTCTAAAGCTTAAAGCTTGGCCTTGAGAGGCTTCTGCTCCCCACCCTCAACTCCCTCAAACCGCCACTCCTCTCCGCTCTTCACATCCAAACCATCCTCTTCACCCTCCTCATCCTTAATCCACCCATCAGCGATAAGTCGCGCGACATTCTTCCCCATAAGCGCACTCGTCTCCATAGTACTAATAAACGGCTCAATGCCGCTTGTATACCACAGCCCCTTCTCTAGCTTGATCTCATCAAAGGTAACTCGCGGTCGCTCCTCTGGATACGAGTGCCAGATCTTGTGATGTATCCAGCTGACATTTCCATCCACATCGCCGTGCTCTGCTTCGGCGTCGGTGACTGTGGCGCCGAGGTATCGTGAGAGGAAGCCAGCGTCGACTATGGGTGTGAGGGCAAAGACCTTGTAGATGTATTCGGCACGGGGTGGGGAGACGCGCCTGTTTACTCCGCGGGCGACAATCGAGATGCTGTTGAAGCCGGGGCCCGACTTGGGGTCGGTCGCATTCTCGCCCAGATTGAGCGTTGTGAGCACGTGCTGCGGGACTTGCTTGTCGTCGGGGAGGTCAAAGGCTACTGGGGAAGGCTTGTGCGGGGACGCAAATAGGGTGGTGTAGAGCTTGACATAAGGGATTTGGTCCGGTGTGTGTTTTGGTGCAGGGTCGATAATAAGATTGGAGAATTGGAGGGGCGAGGCGAGGACTACTTCGTCGTATTGGACGATTTCGCCGGAGGAGGTAGTCAAGTTATAGGTGTTGTCCAGTTGTTTGGAGATATGCGTTATGCCCGTGTTGAGCTGCGTAGATATGTATGGCGACGATTGCAGCATCCGGTCGAAGATCTGCCAATTGCCGCCCGCAATAGACATGGCGCCGTTAGCGGCCATGCATACCATTGTCTCGAGGCCGTGGATGATGGCCAGGTTCGAGGCGTAGTTCACCCGTGTGCTCGCCTGCACAATCTCGTTCGCAAACTTATCCGAGACGCCCTCTTCTCGCAAGAGCTGCTCCCCCGTCACGCCCGTAGCCTCCAACAACCCCACCTCGGCCACAACTTCATTCAAACTAGGCCATGGGAAGACCGGCTCCTCATACATGCGCATGAACTTGCCCACCGTCTTCTTCATCAACGCGTTCGTCTTGACAGGTGCATACCCATACCGCCAGATCAGCTTGGCAATATCCCACCATCCACCCCCGCCCTCCATCACAAACACAAACTCCTCTCCATTCCAGACACCCAGCTCGGGTATTTTCTCATCGGCGTACTTCTGCTCAGCCGCGGTGCTGAGATTGAAGGCCTTGGAGGCGGCGACGAGGATGTGGTTGACCGACACAAAGATAGAGCCACCGAGTTCGATAGGGTAGGCGGGGTCAGACCACGCGTTTACGGTGGTGGTACGGCCGCCGACACGGGAGGAGCGCTCGTAGACGTGGATGGTGGTGGGGATGCTGGCGTTGTGCGCGGCTTGGGCGAGGTGGTAGGCTGTAGATGCACCTGCGGCTCCGGCGCCTGGGGTAGTTAGCGTCGTGGTTTCGTGATGTAGAGACGTGCCGCACTCGAACAAAGAGCGCTGTCAACGTACCAATGATGGCAACCCTCTTCGGTGCCATCGCAGCCTCACCCGCTAGCTCCGCGTCCCCGCTGCCGCGCTGAGCTGCAGCGAGGGGCAGCAACGGCGCAAGGGCCAGTGTTCTGAGCAGCATTTCGGACCGAGATGATCTTGCCGCTGCTATCGAAATATGCTCAAGTAGTGGTGGAGTGTTGTTCGCCCATTGGCGGTGGCTGACTTTGATATGACGTGCGAGGTCGTGAGCTGAGGTGACCCAGCTGTGAGGGTTAACGCGTACGACAGGGATCAGTGTGGGGTCGCGAAAGCTCGATCCGATAAGCAGAATAGCGCCGATATGATGGAGATGCTCCCGGTAAGGTGCAACTACAATTCAGGTATGGCTCTTCTACATCTTGAGTGGATTGGAAAGAAATGATTCTTTTATACGTGTAGACGGTCATTGTGCGGTCCTCTGTACTTGCGCCGTATGTTCGAGATGGCAAATACCATAAAACACACCGAGTAAAATCAAAACGCCAACTCCAAATTCGTAAGATAAATAGGGTATACGCAAACCAAAGAGAGTCATAAACCATACCGTGACATCTGAAACGTCAATCGTTAAACCCGATCACGCGTCCCACCTTCCATTCAATAGTGGCACCACCTCCACCACCTCCACCTCAAGCCGCCTGTGGCCCCCTCCTCAAGAACCCAAACAAACCCCTCTTCTTCGCCTTCTCCCCAGCAGCCATAACCGGTAGACCCACAACCGCCGCCTCAGCATTCAAGCGCTCCGCTTCATCGTAGTCCCATGGCACCGTCCAGTTCCGCTGCGGTATCTCGCCCAGCTTCGTGCTGTCGGACGCAAACGTGTACGTCGACGGCGTGACCTTGTCCATGCGCCGTCTGAGAGGGAGCGCGCTGGGCGAGAGGGGTGGAGATGTACGCTTCTCACGTGGCGGTGGAGATTTGCGTGAGTTGGGGGATGTGGTTGTGGTTGTGGGCTTGGACTTGGACTTGGCTGGCGGCAGTCTGAGGGCCATCGGTGGTGCTTCGTTCAACTGCGTATGAGTGTGTGGCCACGTCGTCGGTCGAGGACCATCGAAGGAATCTGCTCGCCTCCGCCCATCTGCTACATGGCTCTTTCCGCCCGTTGGCTTCACAGGCGGGAACGGAAACGGATCCTTAGCCGTATACAGCGGCAGCGGACTCGCCAACGGACTCGCCAACGGGCTCGCGATCGGCGAACTCCTGGCTGTTGAAGTGGCTCGCGTCGAGCTACCACTACTCGTACTCCCCTTCCTGCCACTTCCTCCATTCTTTGGCCGCATGAAGACAAGCTGTGTCTCGTTTGAGTCCTTGCCTTGCACCCTCGCGACCGTTGGCCCCGTGACGCGCTGCCGCGACCCGGCATGCTTCCTATTCTCTCTCTCTGGCTTAGGGCTCGCCATGCGATGGAGTTGCACCTGTGACTGGCCAAGGCGGACGTAGAGCTGATGCATCGACTCCATTGCGTCGCGCCGGCTCGCATCGCTTAGACTGGTCAAGCTTTTGTAGTCCAGGTCCAGATGTCTTTGCTTAGAATCATGGTTCAAAAACGTCGCTATGATGCCGACGAGTCCAGTGTTCAGTCGAATCAGTGTCTCTGCTAGAGTTGCATGCGCGATCGCTACATCACCCCACCAGCAACATCAGCACTCGTCACACAAGGCTAGTCTTAAGACTCAAGAAACAAACCAAGAAGGAGAGATAAGGTAAGACGAAAGCGACTTACAATCACCCCTCGCGAACCTCTCCCCCTTCTCGCCATAGCACTTCTCATACCGATCCTGAATATCCCTCGGACCCCGCCTCAGGCTATTGCTCAACAGCAACTCCGCGCCCTCATCCTTCTCAACCGTCTCCCTACTCTTCTTACTCTTCTTCTTCCGTCTGCGCTCGCGCAATCGCTTGAAGATATTGAGGCCGTCCGTAAAAGCATGGATGAGGTTCGAAACGCAATTCGACACATCGCCTGCACCACTGTGTGCCGCCTCGTTCGCCATGGTAAATTCTGTTAAAACAAGTGAAGAAGAAGTAGAGATGCAAAATTGACTGTGCGAGAAACAACAGCCTTTAACGAAGCGCTATGGTCAACAAGCAAGGTCAAGAAAGAGACGGGAAGAGCAGAGAAAGAGTCACACTCCCAAACCCATCCTCGTCACATCCCGTCGCGGACAAGCTCCATAGTTAACCGTTGTCCACATCCCCGCTCTCCACCTCGCCAAACGACACCAAAGCCCCGAGAGGCTTAGCCTGCGCCCCGACAAGGGCCCGTTCCTGCATCCATGACTGGTTTCGCAGCGCGTAGCCGCCCTGGATGTTCGTCTTGGAGCGCTTCTGCGGTTTGACTGGATGAGTAGTCGTCCCGAGGCGCATCGAACAAGGTTTAGCGCGGGGCTGTACGCTGCCTCGATAAGAGCTCCCCATGTCTAGACTGGCCGCGCGCACGCGGGCGTGCATGTTGAAATGTCCAGTCGTCTTGTGCATGAGGTGTAGAAGCTTTGTGAATGGAGGCGAGTTGCATGTGCGGGTAGTGGTTTGAGAATCAAGGGCCAATTAGTGGTGGTCCGTTGGGCCGGAATGCTTCAGGCGGTTGCCCTATGGTCTACAAGCCTGACGAAGTGTGCCCTGTCAATGCGGAGGTTTGCGACTCGTGATATGGGGAATGGAGTAGCATTGTTGTTCAATTCCGGTTCATACATGAATACTATCTACAAAGGTCAAAAAACCCACCCAACCGAATAGACCTTCCCAGACGAGCATCGTGACCCAAACTCCTCGCTATGCACTACGGTAATAAAACCCAGAAATCATACCCCTACTGACCCTCGTCCTCGGCGTCCTCAACCGTGACTGCGCGCTTAGCGACATTCTGGCCTTCAGAGTTGCTCCCCGCAACCGCAGAACTAGACCCTTCTGCATCAGTACTTCCAGGAGTGTTGCCAAAGCTCCAGCTCGATTCTAATGAGCTGGGTTCTGCGGCCTTCGAGGACGGTCCCGCAGTCGGGCTGGTTGTAGCCGGTAGGGGCACCGAGGGAGAAGCCTGCTGGGGCGCTGAGGGAGAAGCCTGCCCTGTGGAAGATTCGGCCTGAGGCTGGCTGCGTGCGGAAGCAAGCGTTGAAGGAGCAGTCCCTGTCGCAGCAGTCCCTGTCGTGGGTGGAACCGCTGCACTTCCGGGCTGTGGTGCCAGAGCCATGGGTCTCAATGTCCACCCCTCTGGAAGCACGACTCCTTCCGGCAACCCTGCATCGCCCTGGCGCAAAACTGGGCCATTAGCAAAGTATGCCTGGGGTGTCATGGCGGAGAAAGCCTGGGGTATCATGGAAGAGGATGCATATTGTGGGTTCAAAGGCGCAATGGGTGGGAGTTCTTGTCCAGTCGCAGCTGCACCTGACGCTTGTTGAAGCCGATTGAGCTCAGCAAGCAGAGCGTGGATGACCGCGAGTTGATCCTGCTGTGCGTTGAGTTGGCGTAAGGATTCAATGATGTTTTGCTGTATGCGTAGAATGTCGGTCTGGATATCGTGGGGATGCTGAGCAATGGCCCCAGGGAATGCGGG
>Ga0247803_1000389_pt1 | contig 24206 bp, 19 predicted proteins | sample UWRJL014104B1_FD_180928 | JGI IMG/M metagenome (GOLD analysis project Ga0247803, IMG submission 180928) | Plant litter microbial communities from Arlington Agricultural Research Station in Wisconsin, United States - UWRJ-L014-104B-1 | ecosystem: Environmental > Terrestrial > Plant litter >...
ACTGCGGGCACTACACCCAACCATTCAGCGGTAACGCCAGATTCAAATTCGCCAAGTTGGTTGGATGCGCCGATAAAAATGGAATTCACCGCACCCACGCGGCCACGCATTTCATTGGGTGTTTGCAGTTGCACAAGCGTAGAACGAATCACTACGCTCACCATATCGGCAGCGCCCATAATGATCAGCGCTAACAACGACACGAAAAACCATTCCGATAAACCAAAAACCAACGTGGTCAGGCCAAAAATTCCCACGCAGATAAACATGGTTCGCCCTGCATTTTTTTCTAGCGGGTGACGCGTTAAATAAATTGCCAATACTAACGCGCCTATAGCGGGCCCTGCGCGTAAAAAGCCCAAGCCTAATGTATCTACATGCAAAATTTTCTCGGCATAAATCGGCAGGAGTGCAGTGGCACCGCCGAGCAGAACGGAAAATAAATCTAGCGAAATAGCGCCCAGCACAATTTTTCGCTGCCAAATAAATTGAATTCCTGCGGTTAATACTTGCCAGGTGACAGGTGTATTGGGTCGCTCTTGTTCAGTAAAGCGAATTAAAAATATTTGCGTAAATGCAATGATAAAAAATAAGCCGCTAGAGGCATAAACAAATGTTGTTCCGCCTAAAAACAATAAGCCGCCGAGCGCAGGCCCAGCGATAGTTGCAAACTGGCGCGATGCTGAACCGAGAGCAATCGCTTTGGGTAATAAATCCAAGCCGACTAAATTGGGCAATAGCGCTTGTAAGGCTGGGCCTTGAAAGGCACGCACGCTGCCAATACAAATTGCGCCTATAAAAATCCACAGGGGCGAAACAACATCGAACACCACGCTGGCGCAAAGTGTCAGCGAAATAATGGCTTCCAAACATTGTGTGATCAAAATAATTTTGCGGCGGTTGTATCGGTCTGCCACTTGGCCTACAACTAACACTAAAAACACTTGCGGTATAAACAATACCAAGCCCAAGTAGCCGAGGCTGAGCGCGCTGTGTGTAAGCTTATACAAATGCCAGCCCAGAGCCATCATGACAATTTGATTCGCCATGAATGATAAAACCTGGCTATGCCAAAAGCGTTTGTAGTTGGTGTTTTTGGCGAGTTCGGGGTCGAGGAATTTCAAAGTCTTAACCGAAAAATAGTTAGCGGTAATAAAAAAGCCGCACTAGGTGCGGCTTCCTTAAATCATTAAACGTTAAACAAGAAGTGCAATACATCGCCATCTTTAACAACGTAATCTTTACCTTCTTTGCGAGATTTACCGGCTGTTTTTGCGCCTTGCTCGCCTTTGAATTGTACAAAGTCGTCATAGGCGATGGTTTCAGCGCGGATAAAACCTTTTTCAAAGTCGGTGTGAATTACGCCGGCTGCTTGCGGTGCAGTTGCGCCTACGGGGATTGTCCACGCACGCACTTCTTTTACACCAGCGGTGAAATAGGTTTGCAAACCAAGTAACTGATAACCTGCGCGAATTACGCGGTTCAGGCCGGGTTCTTCCATGCCCATTTCATCTAAAAATTCTTTTTTGTCATCGCCTTCTAATTCCGCAATGTCGGCTTCTAATTTATTGCAGATAGGAACCACAACCGATTTTTCTTCGGCGGCGATTTTACGAACAACATCTAAATGCGGGTTATTTTCAAAACCATCTTCCGCCACGTTGGCGATATACATAGTGGGTTTGAGCGTGAGCAAATTGATTTCTTTCAGCAACGCTAATTCGTCTTTATCCAACGCAAAAGAGCGCAATGGTTTGGCTTCATTCAAATGCGGTTGAATTTTTTCCAGTACCACTTTCATCGCCATCGCGTGTTTGTCTTGGCCTTTAGCGGCTTTGGCGTAGCGGAAAATGGCTTTATCAACGGCTTCTAAATCGGCAAGCGCGAGTTCGGTGTTGATAATTTCGATATCCGCCGCTGGGTTTACTTGGTTGGCGACGTGAATAACATTGTCGTCATCAAAGCAGCGCACTACGTGGGCAATAGCATCGGTTTCGCGAATATTTGCGAGGAATTTATTCCCCAAACCTTCACCGCGCGATGCACCGGCCACTATACCGGCGATATCGATAAATTCCATGGTGGTTGGCACTATGCGCTCGGGTTTTACGATTTCCGCGAGCTTGTCTTGGCGTAAATCGGGTACTACAACGATACCGGCATTGGGTTCAATGGTGCAGAAGGGGAAGTTTTCAGCGCTAATACCGGCGTTGGTAAGTGCGTTGAAGAGTGTTGATTTACCGACGTTGGGAAGGCCGACGATGCCGCAATTGAAACCCATGATGCTAATCCGCTGTGAAATATGAATGAGGCTAAAACGAAAGGGCGCGATTATACATGTTCGCGCCCGCTAAGACGAAGGCTGGCCAAGTTATTTAAGGCTCGCCACATTATTAATAAGCTGGCCGCGTATTTATAGGGAGCGCTCTTACGCGGGCGGTTATTTTTTGGGTTCGGTGTGCAGGTTTTTCATCGCCGTATTCCAGTCGCCTTTGGCGGCTTCTGGCAAGCATTTGGTTGCACGATAAATCGCATCCTCAATCAGTTCTTGCTCGGTTTGTGGTGCGCGCTTTAATACATAATTGGCAACCAAAGGCGCAGAGCCTGGGTGGCCGATACCGAGTCGCAAACGTGGGAAATTCTGGTTATTGCCAAGCGCGCTAATAATATCGCGCAGGCCATTGTGGCCGCCGTGACCACCGCCGTGTTTAAAGCGCGCGGTGCCGGGAGCGAGATCAAGTTCATCGTGCGCAACTAGAATGGACGCGGGCTCGATCTTGAAGAAGTTAGCCATAGCACCTACCGCTTGGCCACTGCGGTTCATGTAGGTGGTAGGGATTAGTAGACGCAAATCCTGACCTTGATAGGTAATGCGAGCAGTGAGACCAAAATATTTTCCATCCGCACCGAGATTCGCGCCCGCTTGGCGCGCCAGTTCAGCGACAAAATCGGCACCGGCGTTGTGGCGGGTGCGATCATATTCTGCGCCTGGGTTGCCCAGGCCGACGATGAGTTGGATGTTTGGGTTAGTCATCTTGGCGGTCTCATATTTAGATCATAAAAAAAGGGCAGAAGATATGTCTTCTGCCCTTTTCGTGCAACTTTAAGAAATGTGCGAGGATTACTCAGCAGCAGTTTCTTCAGCAGCGCCTTTAGGCTTAACAACGGTAGCAACAGCCAAATCGTGATCTGCGCCGTGAGCAAGAGCAACAGAAGTTACGCCGCTTGGCAATTTAAGATCAGAAATGTGGATGATGGTGCCGATTTCAGCGTTAGCCAAATCAACTTCGATGAATTCTGGCAAGTTGTGTGGCAAGCAAGAAACGTCGATTTGGGTAACGTTATGAACCACTTTACCGCCTTGGATTTTCACACCTTTACAGGTTGCTTCGTTGATGAAGTGCAAAGGTACGTGAGTGGTTAAGCGAGTTGCTTTGTCGATACGCAAGAAGTCTGCGTGCAACACAACTGGCTTAGCTGGGTGACGTTGCAAATCTTTCAAGATTACGTCTTGCGCTACGCCATCAACACTCAAGCTGATGATGTGTGAGTAGAACGCTTCGTGTTCTAAATGCTTTACGAGATCTTTGTGTGAAATGCTGATGCTAATAGGTGCAACAGTGCCACCGTACACAACACCGGGTACTTGGCCAGCCAAACGACGTAGGCGGCGGCTCGCACCTTTCCCTAAATCGTTACGGGCTGTTGCATCTAATTTAAAGTCTTCTTGAGACATGGTTACTTCCTCAGTATGTCTGTTAGATCCGCGACCAGAACCTAACAGGGGTTAATTACTCTCATTCAACATGAATGGGAGTAGTGGTTCCAAGCGGATTTATCTAAACATCGCACTCAGAGATTCTTCATTGCTCAAGCGGCGCATAGCTTCCGCGAGCATTTTGGATAAGGTCAGCTGGCGCACTTTGGCGCAGGCTTTTATTTCATCGCGCAATGGGATTGAATCGGTAACGACCAGTTCATCCAGCACGGAGTTATTCAAATTGTCTACCGCTTTACCCGATAGTACCGGGTGGGTGGCGTAGGCGATAACGCGTTTTGCACCGTGTTCTTTTAGCGCTTTAGCGGCATTGCACAAGGTGCCAGCGGTATCGACCATGTCATCCACTAACAAACAGGTGCGGCCACTTACGTCACCGATGATGTTCATCACTTCAGCAACGCCAGCTTGTGGGCGGCGTTTGTCGATGATCGCTAAGTCTATCCCCAATTGTTTTGCCACTGCGCGGGCGCGAACTACGCCGCCGATATCGGGTGAAACCACAATCAGGTTTTCAAATTTTTGTTGCTCGATATCTTCCAGTAATACCGGCGAGCCATAGACATTGTCTACGGGTACATCAAAGAAGCCCTGGATTTGCTCTGCGTGCAAGTCAACGGTGAGTACGCGGTCTACGCCTACGCCGACCATCATATCTGCCACTACTTTAGCGGTGATGGGTACGCGCGCGGAGCGTACACGACGGTCTTGGCGGGCGTAGCCGAAGTAGGGCACTACGGCCGTAATTCTGCCGGCAGAGGCACGACGCAAAGCGTCCACCATCACAATCAATTCCATCAGGTTATCGTTGGTGGGCGCACAGGTGGGTTGCACCACAAACACATCGCGACCGCGCACGTTAACGTGTAACTCTACGGCGATTTCACCATCGGAAAACTGGTCTACTGACGCCTCGCCGAGCGTCATACCCAAGTGTTCAACGATTTTCTTAGCCAAATCAGGATTCGCGTTACCGGTAAAGACCATTAAGTCAGTCACGTCAGATACCTTTGTGATTGCTAGTAATTGTATGGAATGCCATTGCCGATCTGGCTTGTTTGATCGCGCTTTTGCGAATCAGAGTTTTTTACCCTTAGGATTTCGGGTTAAAACCCGCCGTATCTGCATGCTATTGCGAATGTTAATAGATGAGGATAGACGATGGTGAGATTAGTGTTTTTTGCTTCTTTATTTGTAAAGTAAGCAGCACTTAGGCAAAACAATAACTCTGGAAAATGGCAGGGGCGGCTGGATTCGAACCAACGCATGCCAGGATCAAAACCTGGTGCCTTACCGCTTGGCGACGCCCCTATTTTTTACATCTGCTGTGCTTTCAAGTTGAGCTGGTTAACGTGTAGAGCGGCGATTGGTTAATGCCTTGCGCTACAAAACCGGGCAGATGTTTGGGTAAACATGCGAGCACTTGCTGTGCTGCTTCTGCCGTTGCGAACTGCGTAAAAACGCATGCTCCGGTTCCTGTTAACTGTGCGTGGTAGCCGTGTTCTGAAAACCAGTTTAGCGCTTCATCTACTTGCGGATAAAGCCGTCTAACCAAGGCCTGACAGGCGTTTTGGCCACCCTGCTCAAGAAAGGCCGCCACTTTAATGGCAGGCGAGTCTCTTGTCAAATCTTTATGCGAAAAAATCTGCTGGGTGGACACGTGGCAATCAGGTTGCACAACTAAGAACCAATTTTCAGGCATTTCAATAGCTTGCAGCGCTTCACCGACCCCTTCAGCCCATGCGGTTTGGGCGAAAACGAAGACCGGAACATCCGCCCCTAACTGCAATCCCAATTGCTGGAGTTGGGTTTGGTTTAGGCCGCAGCTCCATAAGTGATTAAGCGCCACCAATGCGGTTGCAGCATTGCTGCTACCACCGCCTATTCCCCCGCCCATGGGTAGGCGTTTTTCCAGTTCAATATCCACCCCCAGAGTTGAGTTTGAGTGCTTTTGCAGGATGCGAACGGCTTTAATAATCAGGTTATCTTCAAAGGCAACACCGGGAATCTCTGGCGAGAGTGTCACTTGTTCATCTGTGCGAAGATTGAAGCGCAGGGTATCGCCATAATTCAGCAGTTGAAACAAGGTTTGCAGGTTGTGATAACCATCGGCACGGCGGCCAGTAATATGCAAAAACAGGTTTAGCTTTGCGGGTGATAGTAGCTCCAGGCTTTTAGCATTGTTATTGGTATTCATAGCGCCGCTTCCAGTTGCCATTCGCGGATCGCAAGGGTCAGGCGAATGTCTTTAAATTCAGCTGTGATGCGTTTTGGCATAACCAGGGTTTCGCTGCCGCTAACGACATTCATATATTCGCCGTAGCTAATTTTCCAACCGGACTGCTCCAAGGTTTCAATTAAGCCTTGGGCGTTGGGTTGGAATTTGCTGATGCGGGTATTGGGGTCGGGTAGACCGCGCACCCAAAAGGCAAGTTGAGTAACAGGAATTGTCCAGCCTGTATTACGGCGGATGAGTTCTTCAGCAGTTTTGGCGCTAACCGGTGCGTGGTTGGGCTCGCTGAGTGTGACTTGGGTTCCATCGCCACTAATCGCCAGCAGGTTTTGTCCGAAAGGGCCACTGAAATCTATGTTGAATTGCGCGGGTTCTTGCTGCCAGCGAATGCCCATGCTGCCGCCATCGTTGGGTACTTTAACAGCCAGTTTGCCGGTGGCTTGCCATTTATTCAGCTTCTCAAGCTGGCGAGTATGTTCCTGCCAATCCTGGGTGAGCAGTGGTTTGGGTGTGGTAGCACAACCGCTCAGTAGCACGCTGATTAATAAGCTGGTTAGGAACAAATTTAATAAACGGAAAGCTTTCATCAGCATATCTACTCGGCTTTCAGCCGTTTCATGGTGGCGGGAATGGCGGTGTCATCTGGCGCTTGTTTAATGCCTTGCTGCCAAATTTGGCGTGCCTCTTCCTGCGCGCCTGTTACCCAAAGTGCCTCGCCTAAATGCGCGGCAACCGTGGGTTCTTGATAGCTGCTGTAAGCCTGACGCAGTTTGCGAATTGCCTCGGTGTATTTCCCTTGGCGATAGTGCAGCCAACCGAGGCTATCGATAATGACTGGGTCATCTGGCTTCAGGTTATGCGCTTTGGTGAGTAATTCTTCGGCTTCGCGATAGCGCTGGTTGTCGTCCGTGAGCATGTAGCCCAAGGAATTTAGCGCGACGACATTATTAGGTTCAAATTGCAAAATGCTGCGCAAGTCGCGCTCGGCATTGGCCTTTTGATTCCGTTGGATATAAAGCATGGCGCGTGCATAAAGTAGCTTGCTGCTATTGGGCAAGCTAACTAATGCTTCATTCAGTATTTTTTCGCCTTCGTTACCCATATTGTGTTTAACCAGCGCCTGCGAATGCAGTAAAAACAAACTCTCGGCTTGATCGGGGAAGCGAATGCGTACGCGATTCATATGTTGCTGGGCGCTAATGAAATCGCCTTGCTTGATAAAAATATCCAGCAAGCTAATAGTGGCAGATAAAAAATCGTTGCCGCGATCAACCTGTAAATAATTGAAAATCGCCTCCTGCCAATTTTCCTGAACCTCTGCTAACCGCCCTAAATAATAGTGGCCGGTAGAGCTGTGGGTTTCATTATCCAGCAATTTTTCAAAGGCTTTATTGGCCGCTTTGTAATCTTTGCGCTCCATGGCGATGATGCCGAGCGACAACACCGCATCGGCATTTTTGGGTTGCTGCTTGGCGATGATTGCAAATTGCTGCTGCGCCAACGCTAAATCGTAATGGGTGAGAATGTGGGCGTATTGATTGCGCAGGCTGATATTGTCGGGATAAAACGTCAGCAAGTCAGCCATCTTGGCAATGGCTTCGCGGTCGCGTTTTAATTCGTGCAGCAAATTGGCTTCAAGAATGGCGGCAGGAATACTGCGTGGGTAGGTGGTTAAGGCTTTCTCTGCAAACGTCATGGCTTCATCGAAATTGCCTTGCTGCTGCAATAAAAGCCCAATGCCCACCAGCACTTGTTCATCGTGGGTGTAACGTGGCTGTAGACTTTTAAAGCTTTGCAGCAGGCGCTCGCGCTGCGGTTTGGTCAATGCATCGGCACTGGCGGCAATGTTTTGAAACAGTGGCTCTCCACCTAAAAGATACAAGCGCCGGGACATCTCAAACGCTTCTTGCAAACGCGCAGCCTGCATAAGTGCGAGTGTGGCGTTAGCGACAGCTTCTTTATCTTTGGGCGCTTTTGCTGCCCACAGCAGCGACATTTCTAAACCTGTTTGAGTCGCGCCCAAGTAACGGGCAATCATAGTGGCGCGCGCAGCCACTTGCGGGTCGCGGGTGATTTTTGCTTGCTGGGCGTAATTGGCGAGCGCTACATCATATTGCTGCCGGCTACCGGCAATCTCGGCGGTGAGCAGGGCGTAAAGAGTATCGCTAGAGAATTTTCGTTCGATTGGTTTGGCGGGAGTTACTGCTGCAATCTGTGCAGTCGTTTGCGCATACAGCTCGACGCCATAGCTACATAAAAACGTACAGCTAAGCAATGCAGGAAAAAATGTAAGTGAACTCGCTTTCATCAAAAAAAATCTGGCATTAAAAAGATTCTGACATTAACACTGTTTGGAAAGCTTTTAGGGAGGTTCGATTGCAATAATAAGGCGCAAAAAATCGGGCGTTAGTGGATCTTAGCACTCTCCCTAGGGGGCGCACATAATAAACACCTGCACCTTATAGCGCGAGTGATATATTCTTGCGCCTTCGATTTTAAGGAGCCATTCGGTGGACCAACATCAAAGCCTGCTACACGCCATTTATTATTTGCTTGCCGCCGTTATTGCTGTACCGATTTTTCGCCGATGGGGCTTAGGCGCCATACTCGGTTATTTGGTGGCAGGTGTAGTGATTGGCCCGCAGGTTTTAGGGTTGATTTACGAGCCGCAAGCAGCGCTGCATTTATCTGAGTTCGGCGTAGTTATGCTTTTGTTTGTGATTGGTTTGGAGCTTAACCCTGAGCAGTTGTGGAAGATGCGTTTTGAAGTTGGCCTGCTCGGCGGTTTGCAAATGCTCTTAAGTGCCTTATTAATTGCCGCTGCGCTTCTGGTGTTTTTCCCACTCTCCTGGCAGCAGGCAATTATTATCGGTTTAACGCTTGCGCTCTCATCCACGGCCTTTGCGATTCCGCTAATGGAAGAACAAAAGGTGATGGGTTTACCCTTGGGTCGCAAGGGCTTTTCTATGCTCCTGTTTCAGGATATGGCCGTTATCCCGATTCTGTTATTACTCGCTAGTTTCGCTCCCGTAGCCAATGAGCACGGCGACCGTTTGCCTTGGTGGGTGGGCGTACTAACGGTGCTTGGGGTGATTGTTGCAGCACGCGTTCTGTTCAACCCGCTGCTGAAAATCGCCGCGACTTATGGCAGCCGCGAAATTCTAACGGCGGCTGGTTTACTCATCGTGCTGGGCGTTTCGCTCTTAATGCTCATGGTAGGTTTGTCTATGAGCTTGGGGGCTTTCCTCGCAGGCTTACTCTTAGCGCAATCCAGCTATCGTCACCAATTGGCGGCAGATATAGAACCTTTCAAAGGCCTATTACTCGGGTTGTTTTTTATCGCCGTAGGCATGTCACTCAATTTGAAATTGCTTTTTGCCCATACGTTGTTGGTAGTGTTCCTGGCGCTTTTATTGATGACGATTAAAGTCGGGGTTATCGCGCTGATTTTAAAAGTTCGCAAGTTCTCTTTTCGTGAGGGGATTTTACTGGGGCTGATGCTTTCGCAAGGCGGCGAATTTGCGTTTGTGTTGATGGCCTCGGCGGATGAACTGGGTTTTGTATCCAAAACGGTCAGTAATTACGTGGTGCTAGTAGTGGGTATTTCCATGGCGCTCACCGGCCCCCTGGTTATTCTTTTCGATCATTTGATCAGGCGCGCAACCTTACAAGAAAAAGCCTTGGCCGATATGGCGCGCCATCAGGAATCGGTTATCGCATTAGCCCAGCCGAGTGAGCACAAGCCTGAAGTGATCATCGCGGGATTTGGTCGATTTGGGCAGATTGTTGGCCGTATCCTCGTTGCTAATAACATCCCCTATAACGCGCTGGATAAAAATGCGGATCACATCGAATTCCTCAAACAATTTGGGGTGGCAAGTTATTATGGCGACCCTTCGCGTTTGGATCTCTTGGAGGCAGCGGGCATTCGCGATGCCAAAGTGCTGGTGATCGCAACCGATGGTGTACAGGATTCGCTCAATATAGTGCGCCAAGTGCAAGAGCACTATCCGCATGTTTCATTAATTGTGCGCGCCCGCGACCGTAACCATGTCTATCAATTAGCGGATTTGGGCGTAACCATGCCTATTCGTGAAATGTATGAATCGAGTTTGGTGGCGGCTATGCAAACCTTGTTAGAGCTGGGCTTTACCGAAGGGCAATCGCAAAACACCATTGATTTGTTCCGCGAGCACGATGAACTCTTGCTGCAAAAATCGGCGATGGTGAAAAACGACGTAACAGCACTTGCCAAGGTGGCGGCAGAAGGGCGCAAAGAGCTAAAAGACTTGTTTGCGAAGGATACGGAAATTCAGGGATAGGGGGTTTTTGCCCTTGGCAGCTAATTCCCCCTTGTCATAGCCCGGCCAGAGCCGGACAATACCGCCCTTTGTTTTAATAGCCCGGCTTTCGAACTGTTTTTAACCATATGACTCTACTTGCATTCGGCATCAACCACACTACTGCCTCGCTCTCGGTTCGCGAGCGCATGGCCTTTGCGCCGGAAGTGGTAGAGTCGTCTTTAAAGTCGGCAGCGGAGCAGGCGGGTTTAACGGAAGTAGCGATTTTATCTACCTGTAATCGCACAGAGATTTATGCCAACAGTGAAACCGAGCTGGATAAACTCACCGCCTGGCTGCTCGCACACACCAATATTAAGGCCGATGAATTAGCCCATTGCTATTACTGCTACCAAGGCGACGAAGCGGTGCGCCACATGATGAAAGTGGCGGGTGGTTTGGATTCTTTGGTGCTTGGCGAGCCGCAAATTCTTGGCCAAATGAAATCTGCCTATGCGGTAGCGTGCGACGCAGGCACTATTGGTGGCGAATTACACACTACATTTCAGCAAGTTTTTAGTATCGCCAAACGTGTGCGCACCGAAACGGCAATTGGTGAAAACCCCGTGTCGGTTGCCTATGCAGCAGTGAGTTTGGCGCAACAAATTTTCTCAGATTTAAAGCAAGATACGGCGCTGTTAATTGGTGCCGGTGAAACCATCGAATTGGTTGCGCGCCATTTAGCCCAGCACGGCGTCCATCGCATTATTGTCGCCAACCGTACGCTCGACCGCGCCCAGCGTTTAGCGCGTGAATTTAACGGCGAAGCGATTTTGCTGGCAGATATTCCCGAGCATTTGCATCGGGCAGATATTGTTATTTCATCCACCGCCAGCCAGTTGCCGTTGTTGGGGAAAGGCGCGGTAGAAAGCGCGCTGAAGAAACGTAAACACAAACCCATGTTTATGTTGGATATTGCGGTACCACGCGATATAGAAGAACAAGTTGGCGAGTTGGACGATGTGTATTTGTATACGGTAGATGATTTGCACGCAGTGATTGATGAAAATAAAAAATCCCGCGTAGCCGCTGCCGATAAAGCCGAAGAAATTATCGCCGAAGGTGTAGAGCTTTATCGCCGCCAGCAGCGCTCACTCAATGCGCTGGTGACTATTAAAGCCTATCGCAAAAAAGCAGAAAGTTTGCGTGATATTGAATTGCAAAAAGCCTTAACAGCATTAGAAACGGGCAGCAACCCTGAGCAAGTGTTGCAACAGTTTGCGCGCAACCTAACCAATAAATTAATTCATTCGCCCACTACCCATTTGAAAGAAGCCAGCGCCAACGGTCAAACTCAAGTGGTGCAATTGGCACATGTTCTATTTGATTTACAGCCCAATGATTTGGAAAACGATACTGAATGAAAGCTTCAATACTAGAAAAATTAGATCGTCTTAAAGAACGCTATGAAGAGGTGAGTGCGCTCCTGTCTGAAGCAGAAGTTATTAATAATCAAACTAAATTCCGCGAACTCTCCAAAGAATATGCGGAATTAGAGCCAGTGGTTAACGCCTACAAAAGCTATCAACAAATGTTGGATAACATTGCAGAAGCCAAGCATTTAATTGTAGATGGCGATACCGACATGAAAGAAATGGCAGAAGAGGAGCTGCGCGATTGCGAAGCGCAACTTGAGCCAACGCAATTAGAACTGCAGCGCCTATTGTTGCCAAAAGATCCCAACGATGAAAAGAACTGCTATCTGGAAATTCGCGCCGGTACCGGCGGAGACGAAGCGGCCATTTTCTCCGGCGATTTATTTCGCATGTATTCCAAATACGCCGAAACCCAAGGTTGGCGTGTGGAAGTGCTGAGCCAAAGCGATGGCGAACACGGCGGCTTTAAAGAAATTATTACGCTGGTAACCGGGCAGGGCGTGTATTCAAAATTAAAATTTGAATCAGGCGCGCACCGTGTACAACGCGTTCCCGCGACCGAAACCCAAGGCCGTATTCACACCTCTGCCTGCACCGTTGCGGTTATGCCAGAAGCCGATGAAATGGAAGAAATTAATATCAACAAAGCCGATTTGCGCATTGATACTTTCCGTTCATCCGGCGCGGGCGGTCAGCACGTTAACAAAACCGACTCGGCAATTCGTATCGTTCATATCCCAACAGGTTTAGTGGTTGAATGTCAGGATGAGCGCTCACAACATAAAAACCGTGCGCGAGCCTTGAGCGTGTTGGCTTCAAGATTAAAAGCCATGCAAGAAGATGCCGCACATAAATCCATGGCTGATGAACGTAAAAGTTTAGTGGGCAGCGGCGACCGCTCAGAACGTATTCGCACCTACAATTATCCGCAAGGTCGCGTAACCGATCATCGCATTAACTTAACGTTGTATTCATTGGATGCCGTAATGCAAGGCGATTTGGCCGCGATTATCCAGCCGCTTTCTAATGAATTCCAAGCCGATCAACTAGCGGCGATTTCGGATTAATGTTTGTCGTATTGCAATTAAGGTAATCCTTGCGAGACACGCTGCAAGTACATCCATGTAAGCTCGACGTCGGCATCCATGCCTCCGACGGTCTCGCAAGAATTACCTTAACTGCAAGTCAAGAATATCGCGTATTTAATTTGGGAGTCGTTATCCTCGCGTAGCGGGGATCCACGGGGCTGGCCTTCCAGCTCTTAAAAATCTAACGGCAAAAACTGGATTACTCGTTTCACTCGCCCTTCGGGTCAACCTTTGGTTGTTCAAAGCACTTCGTGCTTTAGTCCCGCTACGCGAGGATGACGACGGATAGATAAAAAATGAATTTGCTCACCATCGCTAACTGTCTAAAACAATCCTCACGGCTTGCGGATCTAAGCGATAGTCCACGCCTTGATATCGAAATTTTTCTTACTCATATCCTCCAAAAAAATCGCACCTATTTATTTACCTGGCCAGAGCAAGAGCTTACTGACGAGCAAGCAAAACAATTCAATGATTTTTTTTCGCGTCGCTTAACGGGCGAACCGGTTGCACATATTATCGGCCAGCGCGAATTCTGGTCGCTGCCTTTAATGGTCAATAATTCCACGCTTATTCCTCGCCCAGATACTGAGCTTTTAGTGGAGGCCGCGATAGGTTTATTTGCGGAAGATGAAGCAAACAAAACTCGCCGATTATTAGATTTAGGAACCGGCACCGGCGCAATTGTATTGGCGCTCGCCCACGAAAAAAATTCATGGCAATGCGTAGGCGTGGATAAAGAATTGGCGGCCACGGAGCTCGCTGAAAAAAATCGTGCGAACCTTAATTTGCATAATGTAAACATATTGCAAAGCGATTGGTTTTCGGCGCTGGCGAATGAAACGCCCTTTGATATTATCGTCAGCAATCCACCCTATGTTGATCCTAACGACGAGCACTTGAGCGAAGGCGATGTGCGTTTCGAACCATTGTCTGCGCTTATCGCTGATAAAAAGGGTTTAGCCGATTTGGAATTTATTATCGCTCATGCAACGCCGTATTTAACCGAAAATGGTTGGTTGCTGGTTGAACATGGTTATGATCAAGGCGCTGCTGTGCGTGAATTATTTACTGCGCATCATTTCGATCAGGTAAATACCTTCCGCGATTTTGGTGGTAACGAGCGCGTAACTCTCGGGCAGTGCTCATCAAGTTAATTTATTTATCGTTATCCTCGCGTAGTGAGGATGACGATTCCCTATTTAAATAGGCTTTGATAATCCTTATGAACGATCAACAACTCCTACGCTATTCCCGCCAAATTATGCTGCCCGATGTCGATATCGACGGGCAGGAACAATTATTAGCAGCGCGCGTATTAATTATTGGCTTAGGCGGTTTGGGTTCGCCGGTGGCTATGTATTTAGCCGCTGCGGGTGTAGGCCATTTATTGCTTGCGGATTTTGATACGGTTGATCTCAGTAATTTGCAGCGGCAAATTGCACATACAACAGATCGCATCGGCCACACCAAAGTAGAATCTGCAGCGCAAACTTTGCGCGCATTAAATCCGGATGCTCAAATCACCTGCATTACGGAAGTCTTAAATAATGAATCGCTTGCGTTACACATCGCCAATGTGGATGTGGTTGTGGATTGCTGCGATAACTTCACTACACGTTTTGCAGTGAATGCCGCGTGTGTTGCAGCAAAAGTTCCGCTGGTATCGGGCGCAGCTATTCGTTTGGAAGGGCAGATTGCGGTGTTTGATAACCGTGACTCAAATTGCCCATGTTACCGTTGTCTGTATGACGAAGACTCAGAAGAAAATACCACCTGCGCAGCGAACGGCGTGCTTTCGCCACTCGTGGGAATTATTGGCAGTATGCAGGCACTTGAGACTATAAAGCTTATCGTCGGTTTTGGTAAAAGCCTTGCGGGAAAACTGCTGGTTTTTGATGCGCGCCACAGCCAATGGCGGGAATTAAAGTTACCTAAAGATACGCAGTGCCCGGTTTGTTCGCACACAAGTTAATTTGGCTAACTAATCGGCGACTAACCTGTAAAAGTTTGTTAGCATCGCCGGGTTATTTTTTAGCACGTCATACTTTTATAAATACAAACCAATAAAAACCATACCAATAAAAGCCTATAACATTAAAAATCTACACGGAGTTTTCTATGTCTAATCCGCAGTTTGAAGTTGTTCTTAAAGGCGTGCTCGTCGGTTTTGATCCTCAACAAGCCCAAGCTGATTTTGCCGCACTCTTTTCTTTAGATGCCGATAAAGTCGCACGTATGTTTACGGCTCAGCGCACAGTATTAAAAAAAGGCATAGATCAGGAAACGGCCAATAAGTACATTGCGCGCCTTTCTACCATTGGCGTAGAAGCCGCAGTTGAAGCAATAGCTGTTGTTCCAGAGCCTTTGAGCTTGGTACCTATTGATGAGCCGGAAAGCAATAAAGACGCTGCCGAAGCTCCCCTTGTAACTCGCCTTTCATTAGAAAAAGTTGCATCAGCGCCAACTGAGCGCCTTTCACCACCTGAATCAAAAACAGGTGTTGAGGAATATCAGCCCACAACGCATGCATTTATATTTACCGGTCAGGGTTTTGAATATTTCAAAATTTGGATTGTTAATATTTTGTTGACCATCGTAACCTTGGGAATTTATTCCGCGTGGGCCAAAGTGCGTAACCTGCAATATTTTTATGGCAATACCAGTTTAAACAAATCCACATTTGAATATACCGCCAAGCCTTTGCAAATTTTGAAAGGGCGGATTATTGCGATGGTGTTATTAATTGCGTACTCATTGTTGAGCCATTTCTCGCCGATGATGGGCCTGCTTCTTCTATTGGTGTTGATTATTGCTACACCGTGGATTGTAGTAATGTCGCTGCGATTCAATGCGCGTTACACCAGTTACCGTAATATTGCTTTTCGTTTTAATGGCACTGTTAGTGGTGCATGTGTGGCTTACGTAGTGTGGCCGCTTGTTGCCATCTGTAGTTTGGGTTTGCTACTGCCTTTTGCGTGGCGTCAGCAAACGCAATATATTGTTGCCAATCACTCTTATGGCGATGCGCCTTTCAACTTTGACGTAAGCGTTGGCGAATACTACAAAATGTTGGGCATAGTTATCGGTGGCAGCATCGTTTTTTTTATTGCGTATGTTTTGATAGCGGGCGGCGGCGCTATGGCTATGGCGGGCAACCCTGCTGCTATGGCCGCAGCAATGATTCCTATGATTGCATTGTATCTAGCGTTTTATTTGGTAGTAGGTGCTTATATGGCAGTTACCATGGCCAATATTAAATTTAACAATACCACCTTGAGTGACCCTAAAAGTACCGCTCCTGATCACCGCTTTAGTGCGAACTGGCAAGTGTTGTCGTATATGAAATTGTTGTTGGTTAATACGGTATTAATTTTATTGACCTTGGGATTATTTATTCCTTTTGCAAAAGTTCGTACGGCTGCTTACAAGGCAGAATACACATCTTTTGTGGCAACAAGTGATTTAGATAATTTTGTCGCGAGTGAGCGTGAGCAGAGTAATTCATTGGCGGAAGGCGTCAATGATTTGTTTGCCATGGATATCAGCATTTAATAGTTAAAACGGATTTATCATGATGCAAGTGCGCGGCGATTGGTTCGATGGTAAAACTTCAGCCCACCAACAAGTGGTGGTGGATATTGATGATACTGGTATGGTGATCATTCACAATGTCAGCGGCCAATTGTTAGCGCAGGTAAATTTCAATGTTATAGAAGTGACTTCGCGTGTAGGTTCAACTCCGCGTTACTGGTATTTCCCCCAAGGGGAAAAATTAGAAACGCAGGATCACCTTGTTACAGATCAGTTACTGCAAAAATTTCGCCCGTCAGTTTTTCATACTTTGGCGCATAAGCTTGAGTCACATTTGCAATTCGTGATTCTAACGCTGGTAATTGTCATGGGCATGACGTGGTGGACCATGGTTTATGGTTTGCCTATGGCTTCGCGGTCTATTGCCGATGCATTGCCGCAATCGGTAATGGATCGTGCATCCTTAGAAACGCTGGCTATTCTCGATAAAATGCATTTTCATCCCACCCAATTGGATAAACAAACGCAAGAGCGCGTGCTTGCACATTTTGCTCCCGCGATTGCGGAAAATAAGGATTTGAATATTAGCGTACAGTTTCGTAGGGGCGGTAGTATAGGCGCAAATGCGTTTGCATTGCCTGATGGCACAGTGGTTTTTACCGATGAGATTGTGCACCTTGCACACAACGATAATGAGCTGTTGGCTGTTTTTGCTCATGAAATTGGCCACGTAAAATATCGCCACGGGTTACGCGCAACTATTCAGGGTTCAGTATTAAGTTTTGCGGTAGGCATACTGGTTGGCGACGTTTCTGCTGCAGCGGAAATGCTTGCTGCCTTACCTCTGATATTGACGACTTCATCTTATTCTCGGGATTTTGAGCGTGAAGCTGATGCAAACTCTCTGGTATTTTTAGATTCACACAATATACCGCGCCATAGCTTTATCGATTTGATGGAGCGCTTAACCTACAGTGCGCATTGTTCTGCATTGATAGAGTTGGATGACGAAAAAATGGAGGAAAAGAATAAAAAGTCCAATACATCAACTTCAGCATCAGCTGACAATGATAATGCAGAAGCCTCAGAGGTTATTGAAAAAGGTATTAGCCCAGAGCGCAGAGCCCGTTGCGATAAACTTATGCTTGAGCATAGAGGCGAATCCTTAAAAATTCTGGACTACTTTTCCAGTCACCCGGAAACAGATGAGCGCACTGCTACGTTTAGAAATCAGCCTGCAACTATTCAATAGTAGGGTTTATGAATGGCCGAGAACGGATATGACTTTAGTAGCGTGCGTTTAAGAGTATGAGCAAGTTTTTGGTTTTGGAAACTGAGTATGTCTGCACCGCAGTTTAATATTGTATTTCGTGGTGTGCGTAAAGGTTTCGATAGTTCCTTGGTTAAAGCGCAATTTGCCTCCCTGTTTAAGCTCAGCCCTGTGCGTGTTGAGCGAATTTTCAAATCATCTCGCGTCACCTTAAAAAATAATGCCAATGAGCAGTTGGCAAATATTATTGTGGCGCGCTTGTTTGCGATGGGTGTGATAGCTGACAAGTGTTTAGTCCCTGTAACATCCAACGCTATAACAGTTCAGGATGCCGGCGAAACCTCAAGTGAGGCTTTTGCAATGCATCAGCCGGTGGAATTTTTATACGGCGAACATATACGTCGAATTCCCTTTGTATTTACGGGCACAGGTAGGGAATATTGCCAAATTTGGCTGGTTAATTTACTGGTGTGTTTGTTAAGCGCTGGCGTTTTGTATCCTTGGGCCCAGGTGCGTTCGCTGCGTTATTTTTATCAGCATACCCAGCTGGATCACATAGCATTTGATTACAGCTCTAACCCTCAAAAAATATATCTCATCCAATTTATCCTCATCGCTTACGGGTTAGGGTTGATCTACGCATTTGTTCATAACCTACTTTATGGTTTATTAGGCTTGTTGTTATTGATAAGTTTTTTGCCATTTTACTGGTTTAAACACAGTACATTTCAGTTACGTCATTCAACCTACAGGCATGTGAGCTTTCATGAAGTTACCAGTGTGAAAGATGCTTACCTTACATTTCTTGGCTGGCCGCTCATTATTCTTTTAACCGCTAGTTTGGCTGCGCCTTACGCTATTTTTACTATGCATAAATACTGGGCAAGCACAAAATGGTTTGGTGTTTATCAATTTAGTGTAGAGAGTAGCAGTAAACCTTACCTTGCGCTTTTGCCGTTGCTTGTTATAGCTGAGCTCGCGACCTTGGCGTGTGTGTATTGGGATAAATATCTACCGCTGTGGTTTTCAACTCTCGCAATAGTGACGCTGTGGCTCTTGTTATTTATGCGCTGGCGCGTGTCATTGGTAAACTTGCATTGGAATAGCGTGAGTTGTCAGCTGGGTTATTTTGTTGCTACGTGGGATTTGCCGAGTTATCGTAAACTTGTATTGCAGAATATTTGCTTTTGCATTCTTAGTTTGGGTTTTTATTGGCCTTGGGCAAAAGTGCGCTCGGCACAGTACAAAGCATCGCATCTGGCATTTTTTGCGAATCAGCGATTTAAAAAGTGGCAGCGTAGTTTGGATTGATTTGCGGATTAAGTGGGTGCGATACTAAAAATCACACCCACCTAAATGTTCTTAAAAAATGTTAGTTAAAAAATGCTTTCTTTAACTCCGCATGTTGTTCGGCTTGTAAGCGTGGGCCAAATTGCGATACCACTTTACTTGCAGCTAGGCTTGCAAATTCCCCGGCAGTTTTATAATTCTTACCTTGTGCGATAGCATATAAAAATGCACCGGCAAACATATCGCCAGCGCCATTGGTGTCTATGGCTTTTACTGTGTTGCCTGCAACTTGAATGAGTTGAGCTCCATCAAAGAGTAATGCGCCTTCTGCACCGCAGGTAATGGCGAAATTTTTGGTAAATTTCTTGAGAGCTTCGGCTGCATCCTTAAGTGTTTGGGTTTGTGTGAAGCTCATGGCTTCGTCGCTGTTACAAAATAAAATATCCACACCATTGCCAATCATTTCTAATAAACCGTCACGGAAAAATTGCACCATAGCTGGGTCTGATAGGCTGAGTGCGGTGCGGGTGTCGTTGGCTTCAGCATGTTCACGTAAGGCGATGGCGGCAGCGCGACCGGTGGGCGAAGTCACTAGATAACCTTCGATATACGCAAATTGTGATTGCGCAATTGCGGCTATATCCAATTCTGCCACTGACAGTGTTTCGCTAATGCCCAAAAAGGTGTTCATAGTGCGTTCAGCGTCAGGTGTAATCATAACCAAACATTTACCCGTGGTGCCTGCTGGCGGGTTAATGTGAGCGGGGTAGGTGACGCCAGCAGCTTTAATATCGTTGATGTAAAACTGACCATTTTCATCGTCAGCCACTTTGCAGGAATAAACGTTATTACAGCCAAAATAGCTAGCGGCGATAATAGTGTTAGCTGCTGAGCCGCCGCTGGCTTTTTTGGAAGCGACTAAGTGTTGTGACAGATGTGTGATAAGTTCGTGCTGGCGTGCTTCATCCACCAAGGTCATAACACCTTTATCCACCTTCATAGCGGCGAGATCGCTGTCGTTGAGGGTAATTTCGGTATCGACGAGGGCGGCGCCTATGCCATAAATGTGATATTGCTTGCTCATAACTAAACCTTGTGTGAATGAATCTGTGAGGTTGTGCATTATGCGCAAAAGGTTTAACTCGATAAAGATTTATCGAACCCGTAAAATGCCTATCATCTTGTTTTGACCTTTGTTGGATCTCATTTAATGACCAAACGTCGTTTTCTAAGTCGCAGTAAAAAATCGGGTTCTGGCTTCCATATTAATTGGAAGCTGGTTTTATTGTTGTTCGCAGGTTTGGCTTTTTTACTCACCTTGACCCTGGGGGTATGGAGCATATATCTCGATAAAGTAGTACGCGAAAAGTTTGAAGGCAAAAAATGGTCGCTGCCTGCTCGCGTCTATTCGCGCCCGCTTGAGCTTTATGAAGGTTTGCCACTCACGCCGGTATTATTTGAAAAAGAATTAGAAGCGTTAGGTTATCGCAGCACTGCAACGGTTAGTGCTTCGGGTCAAATGTCGCGCCGTGCAGCCAGTAGTCAAGAAGTGACCTATGACGTATTAACGCGCGGCTTTGATTTCTGGGATAAACGCGAAGATCCACAGCGTTTTACGGTGCGAATTGATAACGGCAGAATTGCATCGCTGATGGATGCCACAGGCGCAGGCCTGCCTTTGGTACGTATGGAGCCAGAAGAGATTGGCGGTATTTACCCCAACAATATTGAAGACCGTGTTCTGGTTAAATTAGATCAGTTGGCGCCATTGCTAGGCGAAACCTTATTAGCCGTTGAAGATAAACATTTTCTAGAGCATCACGGCGTATCGCCAGAAGCTATTTTGCGAGCCATGTGGGTAAACACTCGCGAGGGCGAAGTGGTGCAAGGCGGCAGCACGCTTACGCAACAGTTAGTAAAAAACTTTTATCTCACCTCTGAACAATCGCTAACCCGCAAAATCCCTGAAGCCATTATGTCGGTCTTGTTGGAATTGCATTACAGCAAATCGGAAATTTTAGAAGCCTATATTAATGAAGTTTATTTAGGCCGGAGCGGTTCGCGCGAAATTCATGGTTTTGGTTTGGCAGCACAGCATTATTTCCGCAAGCCCGTGCATGAATTGAATGCGCAAGAGGTTGCTCTGTTGGTTGGCTTGGTAAAAGGCGCTTCTTTTTATAATCCATGGCGAAACCCTGAGCGCGCTAAAAATCGTCGTAACCTTGTTTTAGGCGTTATGCACCAGGAAAATTTAATTGACGATAAACAATTTAAAACTGCTCAGGCAGCGCCTTTGGGCTTGGCTGCAGAAAACGATAACAGTTTAATTAATTACCCTGCATTTGTAGATTTAGTAAAACGTCAGTTAAAACAAGATTATAAAGAAGAAGATTTGCGTGCAGAAGGTTTGCGCGTTTTTACCACCATTGCACCTATGGTGCAGCGCCTTGCAGAAAATGCGGTGGCCTCTCGCATCGCTCGCTTGGAAAAGCAATACAAAATTAAAGAGCTGCAACTGGGGATGGTTGTTACTTCCGTGGGTAGCGGAGAAGTTTTGGCATTAATTGGCGATAAAAACCCACGCTACCCTGGATTAAATCGTGCGCTAGATGCCCGCCGTCAAATTGGCTCTCTCATGAAGCCTTTCGTGTATTTAACCGCACTTGATCAACCGCAAACTTATAATCTTGGTACGCTGATTAGTGATGACCCAATCAGTATCAAAGGTGGCGATGGAAAAATGTGGGAGCCTAAAAATGCGGATAATAAAAGCCACGGAAATATGCCGCTTTACCGCGCCTTAGCACATTCCGAAAATCAGGCAACTGTACGTTTAGGCATGCAGCTCACCGTTAAAGAAGTGGCTAAAACGGTTAAAGAGGCAGGCTACACCGGCGAAATTCCGCAAGTGCCCTCTATATTAATTGGTGCTGTTGAAATGTCGCCACTGGAAATAACAGGCCTTTACCATACGCTTGCCGCAGAGGGCGTATACACACCATTGCGCGCTATTCGCGAGGTGTTAAATGTTGAAGGCAAACCACTCAAACGCTACCCTATAGAATTAGATCAGCGTTTTTCAGTGCAAAGTACATTTGAATTGCAACATGCATTACAAGCCGTATTGCGCGAAGGTACTGGCCGCAGCGTGTACAATTCTTTTCCGCAATCTTTACCGCTCGCCGGTAAAACGGGGACTACCAACGATCAGCGCGATAGTTGGTTTGCGGGTTTTAGCGGTGAGCATTTGGCAGTAGTCTGGGTTGGTAAAGATGACAACTCAAAAACGCCATTGAGCGGTGCGAGTGGTGCATTGCAAATATGGGCAGATTTAATGCGACAATTACCAACGCAAGGTGTTAACCAGCAAGCGCCAGAAGGTGTTAGTTTCGATTGGATTGATGCTGCGACAGGCCTGCTCAGTACAGAGCAATGTGAAGGTGCCATGTGGTTGCCCTTACACAACGACTTTAAACCAAAAGAATCGGTTGAGTGCAAAATTAAAGAAGGTTCTGGCGAAGAGCGTTGGTGGCAAAAGATTTTTTAAGGGATGCTTGAGCAATCATTTGTTTTGCTGCGTCTGCTGACTTTTTGAAAAAATGTTTTACGATAGCTAAGTTTGTGAGGGCTTAGTTTTTGATGACCAGGTTTATAATGAATAGGTTTGTGATGATGAGATTTATGATGAGTCGATTTGTAAAAGAAATTATTTTAAAGAAAGTGCTATTAATCAGCGGCTTATTTTTTATCGTGATGAATTTAGTCGGTTGCGCCAGTAATCAGCCTGAAACAGCCCCGGTTATTATTGAGAAGTCAGCTCCCGAACCCCAGCCAGACATTAAACCACCCGTGAAGCCGGTGGAACCTGTCATCCCGGAAGCAGTTCCGCAAACACGTGTACAACCGCCTGCAGCTAGCAGTAATGCGACAGCAAGTTTGGTTAGCCAAGCGCGTGCACAATATCAAGCCAAAAATTATCAGGGTGCGATTGCCACCGCAGAACGCGCTTTGCGTATTGATCGCCGCGTACCGGATGTTTATTTGATTTTAGCGCAGAGTTATATCCAGTTAGCAAATCCCCAAGCCGCCCTGCAATTTGTGCAACAGGGCATTCGCTATGCGCAATCGGGAACAGATTTAGCGCAGACTCTATTGCAAGTGAGAGATTCGTTGCAGAAGTAGAGTTTTTCATATGGCGAGAGTGATTCTCTCGCCATATGCAATGTTGAGATTAACGTTTTATTTCTTGGTTTCAGATTTATAAGAATAAATCACCAACAAAAATACACCCGCCATAATTGCCATATCGGCCACATTAAAAATTCCGGTGCGCAAACCGCCAATTCCCATGTTCATAAAATCCACGACGCCACCGTTATTGGTAATACGGTCGTAAAGATTACTGAAGCCACCGCTTAAGACTAATCCACAGGCAAGATTTTGTTGCATGTTCATTGTTTTATCGCGAAAGGCGTAAATGGTAAAACCAATTAAAAATAAACCTACTAATCCGCTGAAAATAAAGTTGCGGATATTTTCGGGTAGGGTACTGCCTAATCCTAAAAAAGCACCGTGATTAATTGAATAGGTCAATACGAAAAAATCATTCCACCAACTGAGCGTTTCACTCCCTAGCAAGTGTGTGGTGGCAAGAACTTTTGTCCATTGATCAATTGCTATAGAAATTAACGAGGTTACACCGATTAAAAGAAGCTTTTGTTTCATTAAATTTTTCCTGAAAGCGCCATAAAAACTCCGGCGGCAATTAATACAAGGCCTGAAAGGCTGTTAAACCATAGTTGATGTGTAGGTGTTTTTAGCCAGCGCATAATGCTGTTGCCTGCGATGGCATAAATAAACATCCATACTAAATCTGTGATTAAAAATGTCAGTGTCAGCACTAAAAATTGTGCTGCCAGCGGTTGGTTGTATGCAATAAATTGTGGGAACAGCGCGCCAAAATAAATTAACCCTTTTGGGTTACTCACTGCGATAAAAAATGAATTCCACCAGAGCGATTTTGTTGAATCCACACTTAGGGCGCCTTGCTGTTCTAGCACAATAGGGCTACGCATAATCTGCACGCCTAAGAACACCAGGTAAGCGGCACCGCCCCATTTCAGAATATTAAATAAAATATCATTTTGGCTAACAATCAACCCTAATCCCAACGCGGATAGCGCTACTAAACACAAGTTACCTGCGCTTGCGCCTAACATCCCCATAAATGCTTTGCGTAAACCTAAGCGCCCGCCATTGGTCATGCACGTGAGCATAACCGGGCCAGGGCTGGCAGA
>Ga0247803_1000390_pt1 | contig 24199 bp, 19 predicted proteins | sample UWRJL014104B1_FD_180928 | JGI IMG/M metagenome (GOLD analysis project Ga0247803, IMG submission 180928) | Plant litter microbial communities from Arlington Agricultural Research Station in Wisconsin, United States - UWRJ-L014-104B-1 | ecosystem: Environmental > Terrestrial > Plant litter >...
TAATAAATTCCTCTTTATTAAGTGATAGTTTCCCGATAGCCGGGTCGGCCACTTTATAGGTGATTTTATTATTGAAAAGTCCCTTTTGAAGATCATAAAGAACTACATAATGATTTTGGTTCCAGTGTATGATGCAAGGAGAGAAGTTGTTGTGCAGCTCCTCTAAAGTAAGTTTTGTAGATTTAGTGTCAAATCCAATAGCTGCTGCAGCCTCTCTGATTCCTAGCAGGGACGTACCCGATTTGGTTAAATATGATTTGTTTCTAAGAAACTGAACTGAAAATTGTTTACCATAGGCATTGGAAACCATAGCTAAGCAAGCCGGTCCGCAGTCCATCAGATCGTACTGTGGAACAAATTTCATGATTCGGCTAAAAAATAATTCAATATCATATTCCTCATTCTTCAACGATATCCTTGATAATAGCTATGCCGTGATGTTTATAAAAAAGTCCCATAAGATATTTACCAGTACTACTTTCCCAGTTTTCATCGAGCAAATTCAATAAATCCTTAACCTTATGTTCTGCCTTATCATTAATTACCTCAATAAGGCGCTCGATACATTGGAAGTAAGTAAATTCGATCTTTACTCCCCTTATAAAGATTTGGAGCCGCTGTTTATCATTGCTTATCTTACAGAGAATTGGGAATGGTTCAACCACCTGTATGGTGTCTTCATCGTCAAATAAATGCATGTCTTCGAGCGTTAAAGGGCTGGTCCTGTACCCGCTATTGCTCTGAATAGAATATCTTAGGTCTATATAGGCTTCTCTTAGCAGGTCTGGCAGGTTTAATTTTTCCATATCTGGTGGCAACGAAAGCAGATCAATTGTACTTTCTATACCGCTGTAGCTATCCAATGGGTTTAAATCTGGTACATTTAATGTGGTGTCGTCCTTAGCAAATTGCTCAATTACAGAACCAACCAGTTTTTTTAAGAGTTTACTTTTTGTAAGATTATACTGCCAGATTGTAACAGCGATAGAAAGACCTTCCTGTTTTCCGATATGATATTCTCCTTCGGGCATAAAATATACATCACCTTCGCTAAACGTATATTTAGTAGCATAAGGCAATAACTCATCCACAGCTGTGATCAGTAAACCTTTTTGGTCTAGCAACTGCGGGAACTCATGTTTATCCCAGGTATACATTGTTTTATCGGCAGGACCTAAATGAAAGTGGGTAACACTTTGCCCGGCAGGGTCTTGATGGATACCTAATGGCGTTTTATCATAATTGCCGATGAAAATAGTGAAATTTACTCCCTCACGTGGAAAACCAATTTTATGGAATAGCGGCAGCATTTTTTTGGCTACCTCATTGGCTAAATCAACATTCAGCTTTTCGCCCAAATTGATAATCATTCCGAATTTCTTTTCTCCAAAAACCCGTACCGTCCATTCTTCGAGAGTTTCGCCCTCTTCAGGGGGAAAGTCGTAAACTTTTGACATTTCATTTTCTGCCAGTTTAAGACCATCAATGTATACGCGGAATCCGTGTTTTGTAGTCCTAAGTTTTGCTAGCGTCCTTAATATCTCCAAAACATAATTTCTGAATAAAGCTGTTTCCACCTTTTCCAGGCAATCTGTTAAAACAGCGGTTTTAGTTTGGTTTTCAGTTGCTGTGAGAAATTCTCCCCACCAAATTGGAGAAAATGGTGTTGTAATTGTTGGTTGTGTAATTTCCATTTGCGAAAAGTTAGATTGTAGAAGAATATAGATGGGACTATCTATTTAATAGTCCCAAATTGTATTAACCCACGTGATGGCTTTCGTGGTGACCACCACCGCCATGATGGCTTTCATGATGTCCTTCAACATCTTCAATACCAAGACCGCCTAAAATTTGGTTTTCTTCTAGTGGAGTAAGGATTTTTACACCTAAAAATGCCGAAGCATTCATCATTTCTTCTTTTTTCATAGTACTCGTTTTTTAAAAAAATAGTCTTCTTTTAAAGGCTTTGACTGTTTTCCTTTGTTTTGCTTTTTTTCTTTGGGTTACAATATTTACTAATCGATCCCGCAATTCTTGCGCAAGGAATTTTTAAAAAGACAACTCAAACATAGATAAGCTGTTATTGATTGGTTATACAAACAACCTCTTAAATACGCCTCAATGACCTTCTATCTAAGTAAATTATAATAAATCACATATTATAAGTAAGTCGACCAACTTCACATTGAGTCGGATGAAATTGAATTTTTTAGTCTTTATTTTTGATTAAATTGATTTCAAAGAAAATAAACCTTCTATAAGTAATATTTAATCATTCTATTTGTGTACAACACTTTTTCGGATTTAGATCCGATTAATTGTTGTTTATGATTAACTTAACTACCAGGTGCAAAAAGAAATAAATTGGGAAAAGGCCTACACCGTAAGGGTCCGTATACTTAGCCATATTACATTTTGGTTTGTAGTAACCTCAATATATTATCTGAGTTACCGCAGACTAGACCTCAGCCTGGCTTGGTTTATGGTTTTGAAAGATATTTTTGCCGTTACAACAATATTCTATATTACCTCTTATATTATCATCCCTAAATGGTTGTTGCAGGGTAAATTCTTAAAAACCTTCCTCTGGTTTTTTGTAATTTACCTTTGGTGGGGCTGGCTTACTTATATCGCTTGCTTATACATGGATAATTTCTTGCAACCCGGGGTACGCCTGGAACAATATATTAAACTTGTATTAACACATGGGGTATTTGGAATATTTAACTGGATGCAACTGCCATTTTATATTCTCGACTTCGCCTATTTAACCGCACTGCCCCTTGGCCTTAAACTGATGCAGTCGCTCGTTAACAAAAGTCATCAGAAGACCCTTCTCGAAAGGGATAACCTTGCACTTGAACTTAATTTTTTAAAATCCCAGATCAACCCTCACTTTTTGTTTAATACCTTGAACAATATCTACAGAATGGTCAATAAAAATGATCCAAAAACTGCTGCAACTGTGCTAAGCCTGGGCGGATTAATGCAATATACTTTGTACGAAAGCAATTTTAAATATGTATCTATTACTAATGAAGTTAAGTTTATCAAAAACTATCTCGAATTAGAATGGCTGCGTTATGGCGAGAAAGTACAGATCATTACCAATATACAGGAAGACTTTGACGAATACCAGATTGTTCCTTTAATCTTGTTCCCATTTATTGAAAATGCCTTTAAGCATGGGCCAGAAAATAGCCGTATTGATGCCTGGGTTAAGGTAGAGCTTACTTTTAACGAATCTACTTTGAAACTCTATGTAGCCAACAGCTATAAACCAGGCATTGTAAAAGATCGCAAAATCAATGGCGGGATAGGCTTGGAGAATGTGACCAAAAGATTAAAGATGAATTACGAGGGTGCCTATACAATGAAAGTGACCCAGAAAGATAATAGTTATTCTACACTGCTGGAGATCAACTTAGGGATGCACAACGACAATTTAAATTAAAGCCAATGAATTGTATATTAATAGACGACGAACCACTTGCACGTGAAACACTCGAAGAATACCTGTCACAAATTGATAATGTTCAGATAAAAGGGAGTTTTGAAGATCCTTTAGGTGCAATGGAATATTTGCGTAAAAACAGTATCGACCTTATATTTTCTGATATCAAAATGCCCGAGATGAGCGGGATCTCATTTTTAAGATCTTTAGAATCCCCGCCTCTTGTTGTATTTATAACTGCCCATCCTGATTTTGCTGTAGAAGGCTTTGAACTCGATGTATTAGATTATATCCTTAAGCCATATTCATTTAACCGCCTGCTTAAATCTGTCAATAAAGCACAGGAAATACTGGACCATACCAATATCCATGGCTTCAATAACCAATACATGAAAATTAAAGACAGGAATAAAACCTTGTTTGTTAAATACAACGATATCCACTACATCGAAGGAATGAAAGATTATGTACGGATTATCAATAACGACAAAACTATTGTTGCTATGTATACCATGAAAGAGCTGGAAAAGACATTGCCTGCCAGCAAATTTATAAGAATACAAAAATCATTTATCATCAACATTGAGATGATAAAAAGCGTTGATAAGATCAAGGTATTGTTAAAACAGGATAATAAAGAGATCCCAATTGGTCTTCAGTACAGAAACGCTTTTTTCAAAAAATTAAAAATCTAATAACTGCTGCTAGTTGCCGATTTTTTGATATTTTTTTGCACGTGGACAGGGTTTTCTGGTAGCAGCAACTGTACTGTAATATTTAAGCAAACAATGATAAATAGCCAATTCATAAAACCTTTGTTCTGTAAAAAATAACCGGTTGATAAACATATGTGAAAATGAGGGTAAACGTTTCAGGTAAAAATCAGACTGCAGGTCATTATCCTTCTTATTATCAGTTTTTATTTTATTAAAGATAACCTCTAAGGCAAATTTTCGGGAGGCAAATATTTCACGGACCAGCGGATTTTGCTGCAAAATATGTTCTCCCTTCATAAATAGTAGCAGATCGTCTTTATTTGTACGGTAAGTGTTGTTTAACTGATAATTTAATTGTCCGTTGTCACTAAACTCCGCAAAAAAATTGTTCCTCCACCTGGTCATCAACTCTAATTTCTCTTGCAGGAGAAGTCCGCCTGCCATCAGTAACTGGTCTACCCCCAGGGCAGCAATCAGCCACCTATATTGCAAATGCCCATTTAGCCGCTTCAGCATTTCAAGAACAAAAATACTGTCGTGGTGAAATATAGATTCACTAGCTTCAATGTTCCTGATCCCATAACGTTCTAACTCCCGCTCATAAACGTCATATTGGATATTACGTATTGTACCGCAAGCCAGCAGGTCTTTTAACCCTTCATATATTCTGGTCACCAGCACCGGGAGCTGTCCAGCATCAAGGCCAGCGCTTAAAAAACGTAACCTGATATGATTACCGGAATCATGATAACGGATAAAAAACCACTTGGCTATCAATTTTTCAGCAACTAGTTTTTCAATTATTTGTGCAACTGCACCTGTAAGAATCTTATCTGCCTGCCCTCTGCTACAATATATTTTTACATAAGTCCACTCACTTCCCAATGGGAACGACCGCTGTATGGATGGCGAATTTTCAGTTTGCACATAGGTGCTGGTCACTTGTTTGTCTGAATAAAAGGGAATGATTAATTCATTGGTATAAACCTCATTTAAATTATTTTTAACAGGAGAATTGCGTCCGGCAAATAGAAATTCGTGTAAAATCACACTTTTCTTTTTTAACTTCTCTAGCAGAACTTGCCTTGCCAGGCTGTTATAAAAATCAATTAGTAATTCATTATCCCCTTCAGCAAGAATTACTTTATCAGGAAGACGGTATCTTTCGCAAAAAGCTGTAACGTCATGATCAGATTTAATCTGGCCCAGCTCCTTATAAGCATTATCCTGAAGCACCCATCTTGCTCTCGACAGGATAATATTACCGTAAGATACTCTAGGCAAAAACTGCTCATTACTCAATTTTTCCCAATCCCAACGAATTGCAAAAGATTCATTTTGATATTGTAGATCAGCTAAAAATCGATATACAGCTAATCCATTTGTATAATTATGAGCCGTACTCAACCTCGGTATCACTACTTTTTTATGTTTTTTTGATTGCAGAACAATTTTACCATCAGCTATGTGAATAAACAAATCTGATAGTAGTATTTGTTTTTCTTGTTCAGCAGCAGACTTACTTAGAAAAGGGATTTCATATTTGCGCAACTGCGGACGCTGCAAAATATTTCCAGTGCGCGATTCTGGCAGGTGTACTATTTCGGCCAGGATAGCATTAGGGTACTTATGCTGTTCTACATATGCACTTTGCTGCAGTTTATTTGCAAGTTCTGGATCAAGATTTCCAAACCTCGCCATTAATGGAATTGCAGCAGGGCCGCTACAAGAAACCAGGTTGAATTTGAAGGCGCCTTTATCCAGCTTGTCAGTACTTTCTGCAACTAGATTACCAATTGCATAAAAGGTGGGCGGAAATTCAAGATGAATTGGATCAGCTGAAGTTTCCAGTTGTTTTAAATCTTCCCGCGTTAACTCGATTTCATATAATCCACTTTCTTTACTTCTTAGTAATAACCGTAAGGCCAATTGCTGAAAACCATTCCAATGAGTTGGCTCAATTTTCTTCTTACGGACTAAAGAAACTTGTCCGATCAATACGTCTTCACTATAGTATTGAGCTTCGTTATTGCCATAACCAATTCCAAAATCATTGTCAAGCGCCTCCAATAGCGGGATAACACGCTCACCATATGTTTCCTGAAACTGAGTTATAAAATGAATTAAAGATGATGGTGTTTTACCACGGTTAAGCGGCGCCAAATCTTTTATATGGGCTGCGATTGTAGCAGTCACACTGCTTTTTATATTATTTTCTGTGGTCACAGATACCAGATCAGTTTGCAGCAGGTTTTTAGTGTCGCCTATAGAGAGATGCTGATGGATGATCTCTATTATTTTGGCCGACTTTACTGCTATTGATTCATCACCATGCAATAAAAGATTTATGTTTCGCAACGCATTACTATACGTTCCTTTAGGACTGATCCTGTTGGCCACTTTCTGTACCATCTGGAAAAACTCTTCACCTGTTAATTTTTGCTCCAGCTCTGAGACAATTACCTGATTTTCAATTAATGTGTTTAAGAAAGATTCAGCATTTATCTGTGACACATTCGAAAGGAGTAATACCTCGATCAAATCATCGTAAGACATCTTATTTTTGCAATGATCGATTACAACCTGTATAGCCGCGGATATTTTTAAGCCGACTAAAGAATAATCCTTTTTGCCATTGTAAAACCGATACTTATAATACCTATATACTCCTTTAACCAAGTATAGCGTTGTATTCACATGGAACCGTAAACTACCATTTAGCTCTTTTGTGTTTGACAGGAAACTGGCTATTTGTGTACTGACAGACATATCAAGCCTGGTTATTTTCTTTTGCCCTCCATCAAAAATGAAAGATGAGTTTTTCTCATTGACCTGACCAAGACTGATACCTGCAAATGTGCCGTATGGAGTTGCACGTACACCCATTCTAAGAGTGTATTTATATAGACTGATCAAAAGCTTATCTGGCGCCACTATATTTGCGTTAGACAGCCATTTTAACATTTCCTTATACAACTCTTCACTTGCCAAAAATATTGCATCCTGAAAATCCTTCACAGCATACATTTTTCTAAGTTTTGCTTCGATGTCCTGTTTAGAATTTGAATTATTTATTTCAATAATCTTATCATAAGACAAAGCCGGAGATCTTAATAGATAATAATCAAATACTTCAATTTTGTTCATTGAATTGACACTAATGTTGCCTATTTACATCTGCTGACTTTGTCATAAATTAAACTCAATGCTTTTGCAAAACATTGAGTTTAATTGCCAGTTCTACCAATAAACTTAAAGTGGTTAAAGAGTTGTTTAAAATACAAGCGATGAGGTTAACGTTAATCCTGTATAGCCAGTTTCATTTCTATCACCTTCAGAATAATTGTTCGCGGAATCAATGTGATAGATAGTCTCAATTTCAATTTCTAAAGAATCTTCAAGATTAATTGTAATTATGTTTTTCATAGGTATAATTTGTTACTTGAAGCAAAAATTAAGCTTTTGAATTATTACCAGAGAATATGTTCGACGAAATGGGGATTGACCCAGACCTAATGAAGAATACGGTAGTTTGATAAGGAATTGCACACACTTTTTTCCTGTTGGATACAAGAGCAAGAAATTAATAGGGTAGGGGCGTGGGGTACGTGTGTTTATATTACGTTAAAACTGTAATTTAAGATATGGTTTTGGCGCTAGATAGATTTGTATAGCACGTCAATAAAAACTCTTTTGATTATTGACGTGCTATTGCTATAAATGAATTTACGGCGATTAAGAAAGGTATTATCTTAAGATGAGCAAATAGTAATATTATTAAAGCAGATTATTCTATAGCAGTCAATATTGCCGTAAAACCTCCACCAGCAGCCATATTTATAGTCAACACCTCGCCAGCATTTATTTCTTTACTGATCAATTGATAATCTGCAGCATGTTTATCTACATTTATGCCATCCTTTAAAATCTCCACCTTATAATTCTTCCCATCAAGGAAAGTTAGCGGAATAGAGAAAGATCGGCTTTCCCAATTTGTCATTCCCCCGATATACCAGTTTTTACCATTCTTCCTCGCCATTACCACATACTCACCAATCTTACCTTCAAGTGCAATTGTTTTGTCCCAGACCGTTGGGAAGCGCGAAATATAACGCGTATAAACAGGCTCCTTCTTATAATTAGAAGGGTTATCACATAACATTTGCAATGGGCTATCATATATTACATACATTGAAGTCTGATGAGCCCTAGTTCCCCTGCTCATTGGAGATTTAAAATTGATATAAAACTCCTCCTTATTCGTATTCAGCATTGCACCTGGCGTATAATCCATAGGTCCTGCTACCATCCTCGTAAACGGTAATGTTGTATTATGCTCAGGAGTGATTGTAGTTTCCCATTTGTTATTCTCCATTCCCCGCACACCCTCATAATTAATTACATTGGGATACTTTCGGTTTAACCCTACAGGCTTATAAGCACCATGCAGATCCAATAATAGCTTACGATTAGCAGTGGCTTCTGCCGCACGTTCATAGAAGTTCACCATATATTGGTCTGCTCGTGCCATAAAATCTACCTTAATTCCCTTAATACCCCAAGAAACATATTGATCAAGAATTTTATCCATTTGCTGATCCAGCGGTTTCCAAAGTGCCCACAGGATTACACCTACTTTTTTAGCAGCTGCATATTTCACTAACTCCTGCAAATCAAGATCCTTATTCGAAGCTAAAAGATCGGTTGTAGTACGTGACCATCCTTCATCAAGGATAATATATTCCAGGCCATATTCTGAAGCGAAATCAATGTAATATTTATACGTGGCAGTGTTTACTCCAGATTTAAAATCAACGCCATAAATATTATTTGCGTTCCACCAATCCCAAGCCACCTTACCAGGCATAATCCATGCTGCATCCTTAACCACATTAGGACGTGATAATTTATACACTAACTCATTTTCTAGCAGACCTTTGTCAGTTCTGCTAATGATTACCGTTCTCCAAGGATAACTCCTGTTTCCTGTAGTTTTTGCATGGTAATCTGCCTTTTTAACGATAATATCACTACGGTCAGAACCGGGTTTAGGTTTAGCCTCCAAAATAACTTTAGGAAACTGACCACTGAGCGTGTTTCCACCAGTCCCAAATAAAAATAGATTTGGATAATCATACAAATCAGATTCTGTGACTACCATTTTTGTACCAGCTGGTGTGGCAACATAGAGTGGAAGATACCCATAAGTTTCGGGTGATATTTCTGCAAGTTTCATTGCTTTAAAATCACCTTCGTAGTGAGACTCTAAATCCGGGTTGTTTTCTTTCGGCAAATAAATCTGACAGTTTTCATTGAAGTTGAAAGCCACCTCCTCATTATTAATGTCCACCGGCATTGTGCCTAATGCAGTAACAAAACGGTATGCCACCCCATCATTATAAGCACGGAATTCAATAGTATATCCACCCTTCATCACTAATTTGAGCTCATTGTACACTTCCGGGATAAATTTGTTTTTTACCGGTACAACAGCTGTTATCATTTCATTTATAGAACTAACCTTAGCTTTTAGTACCACAGGTAATTCGCCCAATTTTCGTCCGTCACCTATCGAAAGGCTCATTGGACTCGGTTTTATAAGTAGCTCAGATCCTCTTAGCACAGACCATGTAATTTGCGCATTTGCAGAAATTTTGATCATGTTTTGCTTGTCAGGAGAAAGTAACGTATAATCCTTAGCGTCAGCTACTGAGCAAATAAGTATAGAAAGTGTGAGCAGTTTAATGATTTTCAACATAATTTTTGATACGACCCATAAGCGGTAAAGCTAATATACTGAAAGCTTTAAAATAAAATCATACTACTTATTACCGAATATTGAGTTTTAATTAACCAATACTTCTCCTAAGATGAGCTTGTTTTTCGTAGCTTGCAGTATGCCTGTTATTCGCTTAACCACCTTTATTAATGCCAGTATAGAAACCGTTTTCGATCTTGCAAGAAGTATTGAACTTCATCAGGTTTCAACTAAACAGACCAATGAAAGGGTAGTAGGAGGAAGAATGTCTGGTTTAATAGCGTTAAATGAATCTGTAACCTGGGAAGCTAGACACTTTGGCGTTGTACAAAGATTAACTTCTAAAATTACCGTATTAGAAAAGCCATGCTATTTTGTTGACGAAATGGTTAAAGGTGCTTTTCATTCGTTTAAGCATGAACACCTATTTGAAAAAAGTGATACTGGCACTTTTATGACAGATATCTTTAATTATAAGAGTCCATTTGGGGTTTTTGGAAAGCTTGCTGATAGGCTATTCCTTCAAGCTTACATGGAACAGCTATTAATCCACCGCAATAAAGTGATTAAGGAGTATGCAGAAAGCACGCCATAGGCTGGTCACGTACTAAAATCGGTAGAGGGCTGGTACGCTGAAATTTTTAATAAGTTATAAATAATAACAAGTTATTGCTCGTGAAAATGATTAGCTATAACACAAAATCTTTTAACTAATTTATCTGTTCTTATTATAACTTGTGGAACACTTATTTGATAGCAAGGGGCTGTATATGAATATTTTTAGTGTAAATTACTTAACAAATCGATTAATAATTTCTATTTAACCAAATATAAACAATCCAATGAAGAGCAAATTTTTATTAAAATTTATAGCTGTAATTACGCTGATTGTATCCAATCAACATGTAATCGGTCAAGATAAAAATATACTGCCAGGATGGGCATTTGGCGGTTTTACCAGGCCACCGGGAATCAACCCAATTATATCCCCAAATCCTGTATCAGAATTTTACGACCCTATGAGTAAAAAGTTAATTCATTGGGAGGCGAATGATACTTTTAATCCGGCAGCAGCTGTTAAAAACGGTAAAATAATTGTGCTGTACCGTTCCGAAGATAAAACCGGTATAGAGATTGGTACGCGTACATCCCGTCTGGGTTATGCTGAAAGTAAAGATGGTCTGCACTTTACGCGTAAAATGAAACCTGTATTTTTCCCTGGAGAGGACTCGCAAAAAGAATTTGAATGGCCCGGAGGTTGTGAAGATCCGCGTGTCGCCGTTACCGCGAATGGTACTTATATAATGTTTTACACCCAATGGAACCGTAAAACCCCTCGCCTTGGGGTGGCAACATCTAAAGACCTGGTTCACTGGAAAAAGCACGGGCCAATATTTCAAGATGCTTATAAAGGAAAATTCTTTAATATCGCTCACAAATCCGCTTCTATACTTACCCATGTTAAAAATGATAAACAAGTAATCGCAAAGATTAATGGTAAATATTTTATGTACTGGGGTGAAACCCATGTATATGGTGCTACTTCTACAAACCTGGTAGATTGGGCGCCATTAGTAGATCATAAAGGCGAATTAAAAATATTAGCCTCCACAAGACCGGGATATTTTGATAGCGACCTTACAGAATGCGGACCGCCAGCTATCCTTACCAGCAAAGGAATAATATTGTTATATAATGGTAAAAATCATCCAGGTGAAGGCGGTGATAAGCGGTTTAATGGCAATTCTTACTGTGCAGGCCAAATGCTGTTTAGCAAAACAGATCCAACAAAGTTAATTGCCAGGCTAGATGTACCATTTCTTAGACCTATGCAGCCTTTTGAGAAGAGCGGGCAATATGTTAATGGAACTGTTTTTATTGAAGGTATGGCATGGTTTAAGCACAAATGGTATTTATATTATGGATGTGCCGACTCTAAAGTTGGCGTAGTAATTTATGACCCTGCCCATCCGGCAAAACCAGACCCTATAAACTAAAAGTGACGGATGATATCAATCTCAGGCAAAGTCCCGGTACACATCATATTTACTTCACTATTCTGCCTCTGGAACGTCATCAATATGAAAATAAATCTTCAATCCTTTTTCCCTTCCAATCCTAACATCTTCATCGGCACCTTTAGATAAACCTTCAATGCGCAATATTGCATCACACTTTTCCAGCAGACGGTGTGCACATGGATATTGTATTTCATTCCAAATCTCATCTCCCGTATGTGTAGAACCTGCCAGATGAATTAGAGGTAACGCGACCCATTCTCCAATCATAGGGACATGACCTTTCCTAAATAATGGAACGGCAACAGCTTCAAGGTTTCTTAAATTTTGCTGCATTAAAACTGGGTCATCATTAGTGCCGCTTCTATAAGGGCCTGCAATTAGTATCAACATATCTTATTCTTTTTTACAAATAAAATGAAACATATCAAGATAAAAGTTAAGGTACCTTAAGATTCGGTTTTATATTAAAGTTTTTTTAGTGTACTTAGAAACTCAGGAGTGATACCAAGATAAGATGCAATCTGTTTTTTTGTAACCTGCTTAACGATTTGCGGATATTTCAAAAGAAAACTATGGTATCTTTCTTCTGCTGTTAAGGATAAATTTTCCATAACCCGTAACTGCTCGCGTGTATAGGCATTTTGCATAAGTATCCTAAAAAATTTTTCAAATTTAGGAACAGTTTCCAGCAGCTTATCAAAGTTTACTCTGCTAATTTGAACAATGGTGCTTTCCTCAATAGTTTCAATGTGCATCATAGCCGGTTTTCTATTCAAATAGCAATACATGTCAGTAATCCACCAGTCGGCAATTGCAAACATAATCGTCGATTCTTTGCCGTCTATATCTATATAGTATGATCTTAGCGCACCTGAATGTACGTAACTCAAATATCGGCAATCCTGACCTGCCTGCAGTAGCAGTGTCTTTTTAGTAAGGCTTTTACTAGTTATAAATGAAGTGAACGTAGTAATTTCTTCTTTGGTTAAGCTAATATGCTTTTCAATATTTTTGAGGATATTTTCTACCATCTGACCAGTTTAAATTTGAGTTTTTTACTAAAATATCATATCCGATTGAAAAGCTACATCGAGCCTCCCTTCCAATCCAAAAATGATTAGAAATTGCTATTGTGCAAATTTTCCTGCACGATAACTTTAAATTTTTCTAATCTAAAAAAAAATGGACATAGTAACCGATCTCTCCGCGAGAACAACAGCATTTATAATAATTATGCAGCAGTATTGTATACTCAATTGTGAAAATTCTCCCGCTGGAGAAGAGATTTCTATGTTCAAAGCATTAGGGAAACGTAAGCCATTGCTATCTGATATGCCTAAAAATCCTGTCGGGTCTAAGAAGCATAAGGGAACTCTGGAGCATAAGGAACCACAGCAGTATCGGGAGCAAGAAGAGCTGTCAATAGACCAGGTAGATAGTAGAAAAAAAGCCAATTATGAAGACTTTAGAAATAATATTGTCTCCTTAATTTGGATAAACAATCACCTCGCAGATGAAGCCAAAGTCATCGACTGTTTTATTACGCGGGCGTTAGCGGTGATAGACTGGATCTGGGATGACGATATCTCATTATTATTTATTAAGACCGGTATTAGCGAAAATCCATTGCCGCCACCAGATAAATGGCGTATGGCGATTAATAAAATTTTATACGAAAATCCAAAAGAAAGGATCACACTTTCCCGAGCAATAAGTTATGTTCCTATTCATATTGTTCTTGCTTCCGGCGCAGGTAATCTAAGCACTTTGCACCAGCGGATTTTGCAAGACTGGCGCTTAATAGATGAAACGCCTTTAGCAGATCCGCTGCAGCCTGTAAATGAATATGAATCGAAATTGCGAATGGCAGCTAATATCGAAATCCTGAAGCAAAATACTGTAGATTTAGATAGTTTGGTTTATGTGAAAGACCATGACAAACTTTGGAATAAGACGAAGTTTAGTTCTGGAAAAGCGATTAACATGTTGAAGGATCAAAACGAGCTTTTAACAAATTTAAAAGCTAAACATATTCCTTTACCATTCGATTACATTTTGCATGCCGAAATCAAGGAGATAACCGCGTCTCGTAAGCAACGTTATAAAGAAGACCAGCTTGCGGCAGGGAAAGATCCTAAAACAATAATAGCTCCAGTTACAGATTTTGGTAACACAGAAGATCCAATGGTAAAAGCCGAAAAAATGGAATTTTGCGCTTTATCATTTTCTGGCGGCGGCATTCGGTCGGCCACATTTAACCTTGGGATTTTACAAGCATTTGCAGAAGCGGGTCATCTGCGCAAGTTCGACTATTTATCTACTGTTTCTGGTGGCGGATATCTGGGCAGCTGGCTGGTGTCGTGGATAAAGAGGGAAGGATCAGTATTAAAAGTTGGCAATCGGCTAAATACCAAAAAATCTAGTGATCCTATGGCAGATGAAGTAAGGCCAATACGCTGGTTAAGGATGTATAGCAACTATTTAAGTCCGAACAGCAGTATCATGTCTGCCGATTCATGGACGGTGGGGATGACTTTACTTAGAAATATGTTCCTGAACCAGCTCACCATCGTCTTTTTGCTCTTTACGCTTACTTTATCAGGTAAACTTTTGTTACTGTTGTGGACTGGGAATCATCTTTCTTTAGGGTACCACGGAATTTTCTGGATCAGCTCCATATTAATCTTTGCAGGGGCAGCGCTGGCTGGATATGGGATGCGATTATACCATAGTAAATCAAAAGCCCAATTATTTCCTAACCTGCCTGGTAAAACATTGATAACTATTAGTGACGGACTGCTGATGTTAAGTTGTGTCTTCGCACTAATTACGAGTTCTTTTTTTTATAATAATAATCCCCAGCCATTATCATTTCTTCATTTCCAGGGAGATCCAAATAGTTACATAGGATTGCTTTTCGCAGTATTACCTTCAGGATTTGTTGCTTTAGCGGGACTTATTCTAGTGGCTATAATGGGAAAATATCATGATTGTGTACCATCAAAAAGGATTCCGACCCCAGCCAAAATAGCATTGATTATCACCTTCTCCATTATTGCTGCATTTTTAGGAATGGTGTTGCTTGTGCTCTTCTGGATGCTGATCCGTTACTTGAATACGCAGCCGATTTATATCAGCGTACACAACCATAAAGTTTACGTTAACCACTTACTCGCATTTACATTTGGTTTTCCACTGCTGCTAGAGGTGCTAAGTTTTACTGTGGTAATGCGGATGGCTTTTCTAGGTAAATTCTTTCCCGACGAACGCCGGGAGTGGTGGGGCAGGATGGGTGGTATTGTCCATCAGATCTCCTTCCTGTGGATACTTGTATTTGGTACTGCGCTATTTGGCGGTACCCTGCTCGATAAACTTGCAGATTTTGGTGTTAGTGCCGTTGTTGCCGCAGGCGGCTGGGGCGCTTTAGTATTGGGTGCTGTGAAAGCAGCATTTAGTCCTAAGAGTTCCGAAGATGTTAAACCTGGTTTGGTAGTTACTGCATTAGATGTTTTATCACGTACAGGTCCCTATCTTTTTGCATTGGGGTTATTGATCTTTATACCAGTGTTGCTAGGTAAAATACTTGGACATCTTGATATCAAAACACATATTAGCTGGACTGTTGTAGCGATGATTGTTACCGGTCTATTAACCTGGTTTTTAGGAAACAGGATTGGCGTTAACGAGTTCTCTATGCACCATTTTTATAAAAACCGCTTGGTGAGGGCTTATCTTGGGGCTACACGGAACCGTGCAGAAAGAAAGAAGAGTGCTAGTAACTTTACAGGTTTCGATAAATTGGATGATTTAGCGCTAAGCCAGCTTGTTAGCGATGAAGGTTACTTCGGTCCTTATCCAATCCTTAATACCGCGTTAAATGCTACACAGGTTTCTGAGCTGGACCGTCAGGACCGTATGGCAGAATCTTTCATTTTCTCTCCTTTATACTGCGGGTTTGATTTTAGTCGTACGCGTTCATCGGTTAGTACAAAACAGAAAAACTATGATTATGCCTACCGCCCTACTGCTCAATATGCTTATCCAGATAAAGGCGCCCATATTGGTTCTGCAATGGCTATATCCGGTGCTGCAGCGAATCCAAATATGGGCTACCATTCTTCTCCTGCAACAGCATTTATGCTTACGGCCTTTAATGTACGTTTGGGATGGTGGATTGGTAACCCTAGAAAATCTAAATGGACAAAATCAGATCCGCATTTAGGCTTACCTTACCTTATTTCAGATCTGGTTGGTAAATCTGATACAGATGACGATTTTGTATGCCTGTCTGATGGCGGGCATTTCGATAACATGGGCCTTTATGAATTGATCCGGAGACGAACTAAGGTTATTGTGCTGGGTGATGGCGAACAAGATGAAAAGTTTATATGTGAAGGTTTAGCAAATGCAATCAGGCGTTGCCGGATAGACTTTGGTGTAGAGATTGATATTAGCGTAAGTCAGATTACCAATCTCAATAAGGGCTTTTCTGCAGAGAGCTACGCAGTAGGGGATATTTATTATCCTGGTACTAATCGCTTTGTCGGCACCCTCATTTATCTTAAGGCCTCCCTATGCAGAACACAGCCCGTGGATGTGCGGGAATATGCGATGAAGAACAAAACTTTTCCCCATCAATCTACAGGAGACCAGTTTTTTGACGAAGAACAGTTTGAAAGCTACAGGAAGCTTGGATATGAGATTGCACAGAGTGCATTGAGGAATGACAAAGTAAAAGTTTGTTTTTAAACCGTTATGTTAGTGATAAGAAGAGATTGCTAATTTGTTTGTAAATCTTTAAGAACAGCTTAAACATATATTCAAGTTTAGTTTCCGTCGGCTGGTTTCTCTCCATTTAGGGTTGGGTAGTGTATAAAGGTGACTAGTATATTAGAATAGGATTAATATTGTACTTATCATTTTGGCTACAACATTCTCCGGTTTCACCACAAACCATTTATGTAGCGGGATTAGATTTGTATTCAATTAATCATAATAAAAAAATGAAGACAATATTTATCACGGGAGCTTCGGCAGGTATAGGAAAGGCTACTGCAAAACTTTTTGCACAGAAAGGATGGAATGTGATTGCGACTATGCGGAAGCCAGAAAATGAGAAAGAACTTAATCTTATTGACAATATAACTTTGCTGCCGCTGGATGTAACAAACCTGGACCAAATACGGGCAACGACAGAAGAAGCATTGGCATTAGGTCCTATTGATGTGGTTTTTAACAATGCAGGCTATGCTTTACTAGGCGTACTGGAAGCTATTACGGATGAGCAGATAGTCAGGCAGATGGAAACAAATTTCTTCGGTGTAGTTCGGGTTACTCAGGCTTTTATTCCTTATTTTCGTGAAAAAGGTTCCGGTCTTTTCATTACTACCGGATCTTCTGCCGGTTTAATGGGATTTCCGTTAAGCTCTATGTATGATGCGAGCAAATGGGCCCTTGAAGGTTGGAGCGAAAGCTTATCGTACGAATTAGCTGAAGTTGGTGTTGGCATTAAAACTATTGAACCTGGCTTGGTAGCTACTGAAATTGGAGACCGTTCAGAAATCGTTTCGCACCCAGCTTACGAAAGTTTGATGGGTAAGTTTACGGCACTAATGACGCCGGGTGAGAATATTACCACGGCAGAGCAGATCGCAGATGTTGTATATAGTGCGGCTAATGACGGTACAGATACCTTGCGTTATGTGTGCGGTGAAGATGCCAAACACCTGTATGCACAGCGGCTGGCGAATGGAGACGAGGCTTTCAGAACCGGAATTAAACAAATGCTTAATACTAATCAGGGAATTTAAAATTTACATTGCCGGTAGATATCTTTGATCATATTTACCGGCAATATTTGGTCATGGAAAAGAGAAATAAACTACGGGTCTTTCAATCTATTACAGAAATGCAACGTGCTTTTGGTTTACCACAGCCTTTGCATCCGTTGATCAGCATGCTCGACTACAGTAAGGTAAAAATCACGAGGGAGATGCTGTCAGTGCCTTTTGTAATGAACTTATATAACATCACCTATAATGAATTGGCTGGTTGCAAAATGAAATACGGGCAAACAACTTATGATTTCCAAGAAGGTGGTATGTTTTTTACTTCACCGGGTCAACCGTTAACTGGCATAGAAGCGGCTGAAGCGACTTCTGGTTTTACATTACTGATCCATCCTGATTTTTTACGTAATTATCCGTTGCATACAAAGATTAAAAATTATGGATTTTTCGAATACTCAGTAAATGAGTCATTACACCTCTCTGGTAAAGAAAAAACGATCATTAGCGCTATTGGCAAAAATATTGGCGACGAACTGGAAACAGCTATAGATGATATTAGTCAGGACGTACTGATAGCACAGATAGAGTTAATGTTGAATTATAGTCAGCGCTTTTATAAGCGGCAAGCTATGACTAGAAAGCCAATTCATAACGCCTTGCTTGAAAAGCTGGATATGATACTTGATAATTATTTCAACGATAAAACAGCATTGAACCATGGCCTGCCAACAGTTCAATTTCTTGCGGAGAGTTTAAATATATCTCCAAAATATTTGGGGGACATATTGCGGGCGTTAACCGGACATAACACACAGCAGCATATCCACCTCAATCTTATCGAAAAAGCTAAAGAGGTTTTGGTCATAAGCGATCTTAGCGTTAGTGAAATTGCCTTTCAGTTGGGTTTCGAACATCCTCAATCATTTAGCAAGTTGTTTAAATTAAAGACCAATCTATCACCGCTAGAATTTAGGGCAAGCTTTAATTAATTTTTTGCTAAATTTGAAATCATACATAGCTTTACTAAGCTATGCAGAGAGTACCAATGAAATAAGTTCTTGCCTGTCCAATTCATCATCTATCCCAATAGCTTAGATAATAAGAATCAATTTATCGCTATTACTTACTTCAACCAACTGCTGTATATCCGCCTTTGTAATGCTGATGGATGAGCAACTCTGGTCATTTTAAAGCTTTTCTCATAAGTTTTTTGAAGCGCAACTGAGGTATTTAATTTCTTGTCTTTTCGCGTAATGGCTAGTTTGATCATCTCTCCTTCTTTGCTGCTATTGATAACTGCTGCATAAACTTTCCCATTAGCTTTTCGGCTGTTAATACTATCTATCTTATCACCCTTTTGTATGCCCGCATTGAACGCAGGCGACTGCCAGACTACGTCCGTTATTAAAAGACTACTGTCCCTAGCTCTATAGCGAGCAGTTGCCCCTGTTGATAATTCAGGAAGGACTCTCATCGTGGTGTCTATATCTAATCCAGCATACGCAAGATATTTTGGATAATCTACAGGTTCGACGGTGTTTGCATAAGTGAATAATTGGGTAAGTGATTTCCCAGCTATCAATTCACATGCTTTACGGAATTCTATATCAGTAAATCCGCGCTTTTTTACGAGGTAATATTTATTGTATAACAAACGCATTACATCATCCAGTGATTTTTTATTATTTGTAGTATGCCTGATCTCCAGATCCATAAGCATACCCAATGCGCAGCCTTTATCATAAACAGAAATTGTCTTCGCAGTTTCCTCTGGTGTACGTTCTGTCGGCATACCGCGTTGTGCCCAAATTCCGCGGCTAGCCTGGGCTGCAGATTGGAAAAGGTGACCAGTAGAATTTTCGTAGTTTTTAATGTGCTCTTCATAATAGGATAGCACGTTCTCCGCGGTCATTAATCCTGCCCTGTTCATAATCAGGTTTTCATAATAATCAGTAAATCCTTCAGAAACCCAAAGCAGGTTGGTGTAATTCTCTTTGCTATAATCAAATGGGCCAAGTGCGACCGGACGGATTCGCTTCACATTATAGGCATGGAAAAACTCATGGGCAAGAAAACTATAGAATTGCTCTTTTTGCTTTTTATCCCCTAGAAGGTCGCCATTACCGATAATCAGCGATGATGAATTGAGATGCTCAATACCTCCGAACACATTACCATCCAGTCCTACAGCCAGAAAGGAATAGTGGTTAAATGGTACATCGCCAATGATTTTGCTGCCGGATTGGACAATTTTTAATAGATCCGTCATAAATTGTTTACGGTCAAAGCTTCCCAGCCCAAACCCAGCAAATGAAATCTTTTTTCCTTGTAGGGATACTGTTGGCAACATTTCTAGCCGGCCTGCTAATAGCGGACTATCATAGAGCTCGTCGAAGTTACTGGCCAAAAATGTGTTTCCTGTACCTTGTAATTTGGTGAGTCCGGTTACAACTAAAGCAGGCCACTCTTTATGTGGTATTACAGCAATTTTGACAGGATGTTTAAGTTCGCTTTCTATATACATGAAAACGGCACCGGGCAATAGGTATGCATAATCTTGTTGGAGGTTTGCATAGGCGATAAATGGATTTTCTGCCAGTACATCATAACTCACAATAAACTGCTTTTTTTTTCCTTTGCTAACCGACCAGGTTTTGTCTGAAATTTTGGTCCAGGGAATTGATTTACCTCCTGCATCTGTGACCTTAAAGTTTTTAATCGCACCTGCATAATCAATTATTTCATAAAAACCCGGTGTCCACGCCGGCATATGAAGAGCAACCTTCGATGGAAGAATGTTTGTGCAGGTAAGCTCTACGTGAAATAGATGAATTTCAGGCTGGGGCATCATGACCGCAAATGACATATTTACCTTACTTGATTTTGCTGATAATACAGCTGGGATATTCACTAATCCAAAAATGAACAATGCAATGTATACTGAAATTTGCCTTGGTTTATACTTCGAATCTATGCTGTTGAGAAAGCATAGAAATTTTGTAGTCTTTTTAGGATCATGCATAATGTGCGTAGTTAAGATTATAATATACATTTATATTATTGGATAATAGTTATTTATTAGTGCCGCCCAAAACCGGATCAATAATTTTATTGATCAAGACCAAATAATTCACCTGTTGACTAATCGTTGCCTTTGTGTCTGACCAGGATAATGCATTTTGAAGTCTTTCCATAACATGATCTCTGCATATGTAGGCAGCTTAATGCTGATTTAAAGTTTGCTGCACCATAAATAACAATGGATTGTATGTCTTGTTTCTTAATTAATGGATAATCAGCTTGCTCTAATTATCAGCTAAAGTAGTTACTTTGTAACCTGTTCATCTGATCATATGCCAATAGAAAAACTTATAGAACATTTTGAAAAATATATTCCACTCCGGGATATGGAGAAAAATGAGCTCAGGCAACGGTTGATCGAAAAGCATGTTAAACGCAGGCAGTTTATCCTGCAGCAGAACGACGTCTGCAAATATTACTCATTTGTGGTCAGCGGATGTTTTAAAATGTTTGGTGTTGATGAAAATGGAGTGGAGCATAATATCCAGTTCGCTGCTGAAAATGATTGGATAGCTGATATTGGTAGTTTTCATTCGGGAAAAGAGAGCCGATTGTATATAGAGGCTATCGAACCTGCTGTTATCTTACAGATTGATAAAACAAACCTCGTTTATCTTTACCATAACTATCCTAAATTTGATAGGATCTTTAGAGTGATTGCTGAAGAAAAATTCATCGAACTCCAAAACAGGGTTTTACAGAATATTAGTTCTACAGCAGATGAACGTTATGTAAGTTTTTTACAGCAATATCCATTGTTGGCTAATAGGTTACCCAATACCCAAATTGCATCTTACCTTGGGATCACACCAGAATTTTTAAGCAAGATCCGCAGGATAAATGGCAGGAGATAAGTCTACCCTTAATTTAGGTTAAGCAGATTTCTTAATCTTGTTTATGGGTCGTTAATTTTTATTAAATGTTGCTTTGTATTGTGCCTCTAAAAAAAGGTGCGCCAATAAAATGCAGACAATAAACGAAAATACCGCAATAGCAAATTTTATACATTCTTACGGGGATGCTTTTAACGCAGCAGACATAGCCCGAACCGTATCTTTGTTTACGGCTGATGGAATTTTAATGCCTAATAACGCTCCATTATCACACGGTAAAGAGCAGTTAACAGCCGCTTTCAAATTCCTGCTCAATACCTTCCGGATCAGCATTGTGTACAGTATCGACGAAATAACGGTAAGCGGTGGTTGTGCTGTAGTTAGAACAAATTCGAAAGTAGCCACACACGTAAACGCAAGTGACGAAAACATTTCCCTCAATAATAAAGAATTGTTTATTCTCCGCAAGGAACAAGACGATTGGAAAATATCGCACTACATTTTTAATAATACTTCCGTATCTAAATAATCTGTTTCTATCACTAGAAGACCTTGAATCAGCTGAAATGAAGAAATTACCTATTGCTTACGTATTCGCAATGAGATCAAAGTATTCATCGTCTTCGCTTTTACCTCCGTAACCTTTTTCTATCGTATTATGGCTCTCCACAAATTCTATACAACAAGGTAACTATCCTGCCAGCTACTCCAGCAAATGGTAAAGCGCGTTATTGTACAGATTCAGCAAAGCACCCGGACGGCACTTGGGGCTGTCGCCTATTACACAGGAGGCATGCTCATTGATAGTGGCTGGATCAGGATTTTGGGATCCGGACATCGTTCAATGAAACGAGATTTAGCACTATGGAATAAAAATAAAAGTGCAGGTAAAGGGTTTCTATTGATCGCAGACGATGCTATCGGCGGATTTTATGTACTAAGATGTAAATTGAATATTAAAGCCTGTATCCAATGGAAAACCGTGCAAAAGGATAAATTTCAGCAACGTTTTCAAATCCTTTAAAAAAGCCATTCAGGGAATATTGCCCCAACCCCGCGGCGAGCGAAAACCTTTTGTTCAGATATCCCCTCAGATCTGCTGCCAGCGTATTTAGTATGTACGATGAAGGGTTGCCATTAATTGTTTGAAACCTGTTGCCACGGTAGTTAAACTCAGCTTCAAACTTATTATCGAAGTTTACTTTTCCCGCTGCTACTACTTGTATCCCTGCGCAATAATCATAGTTCCGTCCTTCACCATAAAACAGGTATTTATCTGGTACTGCGCCAAGGGCTATTACACCGCTGCCAATTTCGCTGGTAAACTTAACTTTACTTCCAGGGTTCCAGTCAGACATCAATTTAAAAGTGAAACTTTGTCCACCATACTGAAAGGCATTGTTTTTAATGAAATCATAGTTCATTGTGATGGTATAAAGGTGCTGGGCGGGGCCATCATTTTTCATTGGCCAGGTTTTAAGTGCACCGCTTACCTGCACGTTATTTACGTAGGTAGAATCACCGCCGCCAAGTTCAATCACGGCCGAAAAATGATCAAACGGAATGTTCGATTCTTCCATTTTTTCTCCATATAACAACCGTAAACGTACGTAGAGTTCTTCTTTGCCCCGCAACTTTGTCTGATAAGTTTTAACATTAAAATGCCTGGTACCTATATTTAAATCTGCTGTTAACTGGTGTGCAGTATCTGCCTGTGCATGCACCCGTCCCCACTCGCCACTGATTACCCGGGTGAGACCATTTACTGGATTTACGAGGAAGCCAAATACTTCCTGCATCTGCCGCTTGGCACCCCTGGCCCTGTTGTTTACGATTTTTCCTGCAATCCTGTGTGTCATTTCCCCTAAGGTTATCCCTCCGAGGCTGGTATTGATAAAATCATTGGGTGCAAATTTATTGGTTTCGGCAGCAACTTCCCATACAAAACTACCTGCAAATGCGGCAGGCACAGATTCCCAGAAATTATAGCCGTTACTCCTAAAGGTATTGTAATATAAGTTTCCCTGGTAGGGATGCCCAAACTGATTGGTCTTAAAGCTGTTATCATCCCATTCCCAGTTCTTTGGCTTTAGGTTGCTTTTGATACTGTTAATATCAAGTTTTGCCCAATCTGCCTTGGTTACAAATTTGTCATAACTCCAGGGTAACAATTGCACCGCAAAATGTATTGTGGCTGCCCGCAGTAAATTCTTTTTAAGAACAAAATTGGTATCGAGTGTATCTTGTGCATGGCCACATAGGCCAAGAAGCAATAAATTAAGCGTAAGATTGATCTGTCTGCCCATTACTTAAATATTTTTTTGTAGCTATTGCTGATAAACTTTGGAGCTTTTAAGCGAAAACCGACAAAAATCTGGAAAAACAGATTGGCGTTTTGATTTTCAGCTGTGGTAAGCCCTTGTGCGTATTTGGCCGACATTATGCTGAGATAAGTCCCAGCAAAGAAACGGTGGCTGTTATAGCCAAGGCCTAATTTGCCATCCCATTGATAAATGGGCCCTTGCTGACTAAACTTATAATTAGTTG
>Ga0247803_1000391_pt1 | contig 24160 bp, 13 predicted proteins | sample UWRJL014104B1_FD_180928 | JGI IMG/M metagenome (GOLD analysis project Ga0247803, IMG submission 180928) | Plant litter microbial communities from Arlington Agricultural Research Station in Wisconsin, United States - UWRJ-L014-104B-1 | ecosystem: Environmental > Terrestrial > Plant litter >...
GTTTACCCAGATTAAATTCCACACTGTTATTGCGTATGCCATATTCAGCAGGTACAGGAACCGTCTTTTTTACCGGATTGAATGCATTGGCGACTTCCAGAACAAAGCCTGCTTTTTCAAATTTAATCTGTTCCCCTGCCATAGCCCTGCTAAACATCAGCTGGTCAGAAGCATCTATGAATTGGTTGCAGTCAATTTTGTAAGTGCCCTGTTTACAGGCAATCATCACGCCGCTAACCTGGTTGTCTGCCGTCAGTATCCCGCACACATCGGTCATCAGCAACACGTCCACCTTTTTTTGCAGCATGTTTCTCAATAATGCCTTCCTGATACTTCCATTAAACAAATGAAGATCATCCCCAAACAAACTACTACCGACACCCTGTCCCAGCTTATTTTCCACTTCCGCCAGTTCTTCCTTTGGCAGAAATGCGTCAATAAGCTCCTGATTCCATTTATCAATGCCTTCTTTACTGATCCACAATTTCCCCTTGGCCCAGATATCATAGCCCGGGCTGGTTCTTTTTTCAATGATCAGAATTTTCTTCCCTTGTTTTGCAGCCTCAATCGCTGCAAAATAACCGGCCAGGCCGGCGCCGTTTATAATCAGATCATAAGCACCCGAATCTTTAGTGCCGGAAAACTGCCGACCTATCTCGGCAAAAGACTGATTACCGATCAGTGAGCTGCCCATAAAAGCCGCTCCAAAAGTTGGTATACTAAGGTTTAGAAATTTTCTCCGTTTCATTATCTTTTAATTAAAATGTCCCATTTAAAAATTGAACTGTCAACTGCTGTTGGTACCTATTCAAAGCGGGTTACCGGGTCTGAAAATTTGTCTTTGCTATTTTTTCAAAAAGCACCCTCTCTCTGATTATCAGTTAGAACAGGAACGTTCCGGATAGCAATTCACCCAACACACAATTCTTCCCTTTTACAAATAGCCCGGATTTTGCTCAAATTTCGCTCCCGTGTTCGCGTCAATTACCTTTTGTGGAATTGGCCAGAATTTATTAAAATCCTTAATGGTGCCACCCGAAGAAGGGCCGTTCGCCACGGAAGGCAGGGAATTGTATTTTTTTACCCGATCTACAAGCCTTCCCATCCGGATGAGCGTTCTTAACCGGGGCTCTTCCACAACCAGCTCCCTTGAGCGCTCGTCGAGAATAAAGTCCTCTGTAACATCCGCACCCGTGATCAGTTTTGCCTTTGCCCGACTTCTTACCACATTAATATCTTCGGCCGCTTTTGCGAGATCTCCCTTTCTGAAATAAGCCTCAGCACGATACAAATAAGTCTCAGCTACCCTCATCCGGCTAAAATCCTTGACACTGTTGCCGCTCAAAATATTATTACCGACAGCCGTCCCCTCCACTTTTCTATAATATGGGTAGTACATACGCAGGGTATCCAGCTCAATATTTGTAAGGGTTCCATCATTTTTGACAACAAACAGTTTCCCATTTGCTGCTTTTCTGGCAATGATCGGCTTTTTATAATATTCAGGATCCGCCGGATTATTGTAATAAAACACGCGCTGAATGTTGTATTGGGAGTTTCGGATATCCTTGGAATCTATCTTCCAGATGTCGTATTTCAGATAGTTGGTGGGTGAATTCACACCAATACCTCTTCCCAGACTATCGGAAGGCAGATTAAGCTTGGCATTGGGAGACTGGGTCCTGTCATATTCCGGGCCCCAATACCGGATGCTGTTGTTTGCAGAAGATGCCGAGAAACTACCGCCAATCGTGAAATTTTCAAATTGCCATGCCCACATCACTTCCTTGTTGCCCTGTGCGCGGTTGATCTGCCCATCGGCAAAAACATCAGAAAATACATCGCCGGGTTTTGCAGATGCAGGACCAAATCGTGCTGTCATGATCTGGTAGTCACCAGCTTCCTTACTGATCACCTTCGTTGCGGCAGCAATCGATTTATCGTAAAAGCCTGCATCTTTTTTTTCCATACCAAGCGAAATGTAAACCTCGCTCAACAAATGAAAGGCCGCTGCCCTGGGTATTCTGCCATCCGGCACCTGAGTGGGCAGAAGCTGGCTTGCCTGTTCGAGATCTCCGGCTGCAAACGCCAGCACGTCAGCGCGGCTGTCGCGTACAAAATCAAACTTGGGTTCCGTGATCCGCTCCTTCACCAGCGGCACACCGCCATAAATATTGGCTAAAAAATTGTAGGTATACCCTCTGAAAAACAGAGCCTGTCCCTTGATGTTATTCCTTTCCGCCTCAGAGATTTCCAGCTCCGGATTATCGATATTTTCGAGTATGAGGTTGGCCTTTACGATCATTTCCTTGAACGCCCAGTCCCAATAAAAGATGGTTGCGTCCAGATTGGAATTGAGCAGGCTGTAATCCTTGTTACCCCGGGAATCGTTCCTTCCCCACTGGGTCTGGTCGGTTCCAACGGTCATGTATTCGAAATTGTTGGATGCAATAATATGCTCCCTACGAGCGCCTTCATACAGTGAGACCACTGCGGCATCATAACCCGCTGCACTGTTCAGCAGGTTTTCCGGACTAAACCGGTCCAATGGTACTTCATCGAGGTACGAGTCGCTGCACGCTGTTCCGACGAACAAAAGGAAAACTAGTAAAATACTACGGTTGAATATGTTTTTCATTTTTCGAAAGCATTAGAAGGAGATATTAATACCGGCAACATAGGTTTTCAGCAGAGGGCCGTTATCCCCAGGTGACCGATTTCCAGCCCCAAACTCCGGATCCCAGCCTTTCCACTTCGTCCAGGTTGCCAGGTTTTTACCACTCACATAGATCTGCACGCTGCCCAATCTTGCTTTTTTCGTAATAGACTCCGGGATGCTGTAAGCAAATGAAACATCCTGAAGTCTCACAAAACTTCTGCTTTGGTAAAATCCATAACCCAATGGATTCCGGTAATTAATTCGTGCATAATCATTGATCGGATTTGCGGGAGTCCAATAGGGCACATCCAGAAAGTTCATCTGATCATAAAAATTGCTACCGGGATTCAGCATTGAAACGGAGCTGTACCCTCCCTGTCTGATATTAAATGCTGTTGATAAACTAAACCCTTTAAAACTGAATATATTGGTAATACCCATATTGAACTTTGCCTGGCTATTGCTGACAACCGTCCTGTCGTCCGGGGATATTTTTCCATCGGGCACACCATCGGGGCCGCTTACGTCCCTGAATTTGATATCACCAGGTTTTGCGCCAGGTATGAGACTCAGGTCATCCCCTTCCTGAAATATCCCGTCAAAAACATAATCGAAGTTGGATCCCAAAGGATGGTTGATGAACCATTTGCTTGCAATATCATCATCCTCCCTGCCGTCGTTATTCAAATCCCTGCCGGTGAGCTTTACAATTTTGTTTCTATTAAATGAGAACGCAACCCTGGTATTCCATTCAAAATCCCCTTTACGGATATTAACCGATTTCAAATCTATTTCCAGACCGTAGTTTTTTGTTTCCCCAATGTTCCTGAGAAATCTTTCAAAACCGTTGGTATTGGGAATGATCTGTTCCAGCAGCAGGTTAAACGTATTGCTCCGGTAAAAATTAACCGATGCGCCAACACGACTGGAAAACGCCTCTATATCCGTACCAATGTTGAAACTCTCAGTAGTTTCCCAGCCCAGATTCGGGTTGGCCAGGGTGCTGGTACTTAAACCAACTGACGTAGGGCTCCCGTCCCCAAAAACGTAATTCCCCTGACTGACCTGACTCAAAGAAGAATATTCCTTTACACCCCGATTCCCATTTCTCCCCCAGGAAGCCCTTAATTTCATGAAGTTAATTTGCCCGAGGTTCTTGAAGAATCCTTCATCACTCACGTTCCAACTTAGGGCAGCAGCAGGAAAGACTCCAAATTTTTTCCCTGCGCCAAAGGCAGAAAAACCGTCACGACGTATACTAAGTGTTAAGAAGTATTTGCTTCTGAAAGAATACCCCATCCTGGCCATACTTGATATTTGCTTATTTTGAGCAGCTGCGGTATTTATATTAAAGTTTTCACCAATCTCGAGCGAGTTATATCCCAGTGCATCATTGAAAATATTTTGGCTGGAAAGGAACGAAGTATCACTCTTGAACTCGTACAAACCGTAGAGCAAGGTCAGGTCCAGATGATGCTCCTTGCCAAAATTCTGTTGGTACTTAACGATATTTTCCAGGGTAAAATTCTGATTCTCCCCATGACGCTTCGATCCGGAACCAAGCCTGTTCACAGGTTTGTATGCAGGAGCATATTGAAAGACCTTTCCATCCGTACGTGTGTAGCCACCATTGATCTTGTACGATAGCCCTTTCCAGATCACCATATCGGCAAATATATTAGTGAAAAGGACATTCGTAATCGAGTGCCTTTTGTTCAATATATTAGCCATGATCGGGCTGGGCACACCACCGATATCCATGGGGAGCGGTTTTGGCGACACCCCATCTTCCAGGTACAGCTGGGCAAAGGGACTCAGCTGCGTGGTAGATCCTAAGTCAACCCGAACTCCCGAATCGTCCCTTGAAGAAAACCCGCTGTTGATTCCTAATTTCAACCAGTCAGTAGCCTGCACGCCGAGATTCAACCGACTGGATATACGGCCAAAATTATCCCCGCGTACGGGTGATTTCGCCGCCGTGTAAGCTCCTGAGAAAAAGTAATTCACCCGATCTGTTTTGCCAGCCACGCTGAGTTCATAATTGGACATCGGCGCGCTCTGCCTGATTTCCTCAAAGGGATCAATGGTACGATTGGCAGCAATATTTGCCAGTTCGCTTGGCCAAAACGGAACGGCTCCACCATCCGCAATTTCCGCATCTTTACGCGCCGCCAGGTACTGTTCCGGAGTCAGAAAATCGGGTAGAAACGCGTAGTCAGAAAAGCCCATATAGGTGTTGAGTCCAAATTTCGGCTTGCCGGATTTCCCTTTTTTAGTAGTGATTTCAATCACACCATTTGCGGCCAGTGAACCATAAATGGCCGTAGAACTTGCATCTTTCAGTATGTCAATTGACTCGATATCATTTGGGTTAATGTCCGCAAAGCTGCCTCCAGCATAGATAATTCCGTCCAAAACAATGAGCGGATTAGGACTTCCTGATATCGAATTGAGTCCTCTGATTCTGATATTCCCGTTTTGCCCTGGTCTGCCGTTATCAGTCACCTGCACTCCCGCGGTTGTGCCACGTAACATCTGGGTTGCATTCGTGTTCGGCTGGAGTCTCGTGTCCTCAATGTTCACACTGGCAACAGCACCCGTGAGATCTTTCTTCTTTGCTGTTCCATAACCTACCACCACCACTTCTTCAAGTGTTTTATCGTTAACCTTCAAAATGACGTCAATGAGCGTCTTGTCCGAAACGGGTATTTCCTGCGACAAATAACCGACAAAAGAAAACACAAGGACAGAGGCTTCATCGGTAACCTCGATAGCAAAATTTCCGTTAACGTCGGTCACCGTACCTTTTTGTGTTCCCTTTTGGACCACATTTACACCGGGAAGGCCCTCGCCTTTGTCGTCGCTGACACGGCCGCGAATGTTTATATCAGCATTATTTTCGGTTTTTTCTTCCCCGGTAATGATGCCGGATTCCTCTTTCACAGCCTCAGAAGAGCGGATGGCAACGGGGTTCAGTATAATTTGCCCCTCCACGATCCGATAACTGATCTGTAATGGACCAAGCACCTTTTGCAGCACTTCGGAAAGTCGCTGTCCCTTCGCATTGAGACTAATTTTCCGGTCTGCCTTTATTGCCTTAGAACTATATACGAAGCGGATATCGGCCTGCCTTTCAAGCTCTGTCAGCACCTGTCGTAATACTGTCGATTCGACATTAATTGTTACCGATTTGTTCAGAAGGTCCTGCGCACCACTGTCATGTGCGAACGATATTCCGGTACAAAACAGCCAGATAGCCATTTGAACAGCTGAGATTTTCATAGTTTGGCGAAGTAGCCTACTCCATTTTAGAGATTTTTTCATACATTTAAACGTTTTGTTGGACTTGAGAATCAGGCAAAACAAATCCCTCTCACCATCATGAGTTAAGCCTGCCAGGGCAGCTCTGAGAAAGGAGGGTATTTCAGGCTGGCAGTGGTACAAACACGGCCAGCCTTTTTCTTTTTGTACGTTATTTATTCATTTATAAAGGGTTTAATTGGTTAAAAAATGATTATTCACAGCCTTGTCCACTGATCAGAATGGTCGTACCCTTTACTTCATAGGTTCCCTGGATCGCTGCACAAATCAGGTCCAGTTGCTGGTAAAGCCCTTTTCTTGACAAGTTCGCCGTAAGGGGGCATTCACCCAGAGCTTTACGCTCAACCTCCAGATCGATACTGTATGTCTCTTCAAGTTCAGATAGTACCGTCAATAGTGCGGTGTCATTGTAATTAAATGAGTATTCCACTTTCTGATCTCTCACAGGCAAAGCAACCGGATTTTCCACCAGTCTGGTTAAGAACAATTTATCCCGTTTGAAAAATGTTACCTGGTGATTAGGGCTCAGAATAACGCCACTTCCGTTTTTGCTGGATTGTACCGGCGCCTCCTTCTCCCTTTCATAAACAGATACTTTTCCCGTCTTTACTGAAACCTCTACTTCCGACCCGCTGCGAGGCGCTTTCACCCGGAAGCTCGTACCCAAAACTTTGGTAGTAATCTGGCCGGCATTGACAAAGAAAGGTTTGTCCGGGTTTTCGCTAACTTCAAAAAAAGCTTCTCCATTCAGGTACACTTCTCTTTTCAGGCTGGTGAAGTGTTCCGGAAAACGGAGCTCGGCGCCAGGGTTCAGAAAAACTTTGCTGCCGTCCTCAAGAGCTACAACCATCACAATCGCCCCGGCGTTTTCGATGAGTTTCAACACTTGTTCCCCGCCTTCCGCTACCCGATCAACTCTGTACGTTTTTTGCGTAAAATAATATCCGAAACCCAGCAGGAATATGACCGAGGCCGCAATCGCGATCCAGGTTTTCATTCTCCGGCCCAAAACGAACGGTGCAGGTTCAGTTGTGGCAGCATCGCCAATGGACTCCTGACGAAGCTTCCGCCAAAGCCGGTTCTCCAGTTCCATCCATTCCTGTGTGTTTAACTCTTGTGGTTCTTCGCCGAGCAAAGCATACCATTGCTCAACAACACGTTGTTCGGCAGGAGTTACATTTCCAGACTGATATTTTAGCAGCAGGGCCGCAAATGAGGTTCGGCTCATAATTTCGGTTTATGATTAGTAGTCGGTTTAACGGGACACTACCGCAATAATATTTTAAATAATATGAGAAAATTTATATAATATTGCAGAATATGTTATTTATTCTTTATATAATTCAATTCAAAAATTCCCATAACCAGAGCAATAGTATGGTTGGCAGGAAATCTTTGAGTTGCTGGCGCAACAGTTTCAGGGATTGGGTGATGTGGTATTCGACGGTACGTTCGGGCATGTCAAGCGCCGCTGAAATTTCGCGGGTGGTTTTATATTCAAGCCGGCTCATGTGAAATACGCGCCTTGTCTTGTCAGGAAGCTGCTGTAAAACCTCTTCGAAAATGGACACAATGTCCTGAACATTAACGGCTACATCGGGCTCATGGTTATAGTCTTCCTGTCGGGACTGAGCAAAATCGGCATACTTTTCTGCTAAAAAAAGAGCCCTGTAGTGATTTACGATCTGGTATTTGAGCACACCAAAAAGGTATCCGGAAAGGTTTTCAATCTGCTGGACGGCCCGCTTTTCCCATAAATTCAGAAAGAGGTTCTGCAATAATTCTTCTGCCAGCTCGTCGTTTTTAACTTTATATCTTGCCGATTGAAAAAGAGGTTTCCAGTATCGTTTGTATATCTCATTGAAAGCACCGGCATCATCAACCCGCATGAGTTTGACCAGTAGTTCGTCGCTGAGTAAATGATATTCCATTGGATGATTTTTATGCAAAAATATCATCTTATATGAATAGAACAAGCTAACATTTAAATGCAAATTCTTTCAAACCGCTACTTCACGAACTCAGTAGTACAAATCTTGAATTAGCCCGCTTCGGTACAGCGGCCCAGGTCGCGGTGGGGGCGTTATTCGATCCGTTCTTGGATCACATGTGGCTTTAACAGTTGTGCAGATACGGACTTTGGTATGAAAGCTGTCATTCACTCTCTATTGGTCAAGAATGAAACAACTTCACTATTCCGGTTATAATAGACTTTTTATTGTACAAGGACTTTTGATCATTTCAGAAAAGTGCACGGCCCCTCCCACCAGAAGGACTTACCGGACAAGTATTCCTTTTCCAGCTTTGAGTATAGCAGAGACACCCTTCTGCCATACCTGGTAAAGGTGCTGCCGTCATACGATCGAAGACCATCATTATCACCAAGCCAAATGTTGCTTTTTTGCCTTCGATTATAGGCCTAAATTTGTTGAAGGCTTTACTATTTTATTCTGAAAACAGTAAATCTCCTTCCATCATAAAAACAGGGCTCAACGCTTGCCAAACCATAATTCCCCGTTTCGTCCAAAGGAATTGAGAAAGACAAGCATCAGGAACAAAGTACAGACGGAAAGTATTTTATCATTTTACAGCAGTGATCTGGTTAAAGTCTAATGGATTCAGATGTTATTTTTTTGCCACGATTTTAATAAGGAATTTAACGTCGTCCGAAATAGCTCCATCAACAGACTGATCAGTGAGCTTTACTGATCCATAATCGATACCCCAATCTGTTCGATCAATGGTCAGCGCGCCATTCAACACGACAGTTCCGTCCATTCCGTCCTTAAAATGCATTTTGGCTGGAAAAGTAACTGCCTTCGTGATGCCTTCGATGGTCAGGTTTCCCGTAACTTTTATATTTCCATCAATAACTCTTATACTACCATCATTTGGAACTTTAGTACTGCCATTATTCGCTGTTTCAACCTTCGTAATTGTGAATGTAGAAACAGGGAATTTTTTGAAATCAAAAAATGGAGGTAGTTGATTGAGTGAACGTTGATCAACAAAATTTTCAATGGTATTCATGTCGACTTCAACGGCACCGCCCACCAGATGACGGTTGTCGATCGACAATTCTCCCTTTAATAAATCGACATCCCCTATATGGGAACCATCACCAAGAAATTTAGTACCTTCCCAATCACCAAGTAGCCAGGAACCTTTCCAGATGACAACACTTTGCCTGGTATCAATGATGTATTTTTTCTGACCCTCTTTATTATAAAAGTCTGTGATGGTCGTTCCATCATAACGATACACCCCGGTCGCATCGCCAAACCAGATACTTCCATCGTTAGCTTCCAGCAGCCCCAGAAAAGCATTTCCTGACTTAATTTCGGTTACCGTCGGCTTCTTACTATACAAGGACTTCGCATCATAACGGGAAAGTGCCTGAACCGTGGAATTAGCAGGATTTACCGGACCAGTAGTCCAGATGTTTCCTTTTTTATCTTCGATGATCGCATAAGCACCTCTCTCCGAGACCTTAGCGAAGGTACTGCCGTCATAGCGCCAGAGGCCACCGGTCTGGCTTACTTTAAAGCCATTGAAGCCGCTGAGCCAAATATTGCCTTTTCTATCTTCGATTATTCCCCAAACGCCGATGAAGGGCTCGCCTTTATGGGTTAAAGTGGTAAAAGTTTTTCCGTCATAAACGAAAGCGGCGCCTCTTGTGCCAACCCATAACTTCCCGGTTTTATCTTCAAGAATGGTAGTAATATCATTATTCAGGTTTATTCCGCTATAATCATGCGAGGGGTTTGGGTTTTTAAAATTTCGAAAAGACTTCCCACCTGTCCTGAGCGCATCTGACCGCCGAGCGGGATCGTAACGACTCAGACCATTTCCAGTGCCGAACCAAACAATACCTGCTTTATCTTCATAAACAGACATAACCCGGTTATCTGCAAGTCCATCACTGGTAGTGAAATGTCTTAACGCTGCCTGTCCATCAGACACACGGTCGTTGAATACAAAAACACCTGAATCATTGGTAGCGAACCAAAGATTTCCTTTGCTATCTTCCAGGACATCCCAGAATCTGTGCTGACCTATTTTACTTGTAAGGTTAGTAAAAGATTTTCCAACTGTTCCCCTTGGATCGTAACGAAAAACATCACCAAATAATGAGTTGTTCGGGCCAGCAATCAAAATGGTGCCATTTCTGCCCTCTTTTATATTACGAACCATTATGTTAGGCCCTATGTCTTTAATTTCCGACCTGATATTATCTTTTGGTACGTTCGTTTGGTTTTGTCCGCAGGAAGAGCAAAAAACAAACATCAGGAATAAAGCATATACGTGTATGTATTTCATAATTTCTTGTAGTTATCTAACCTGCATAATTCGCTTCAATAACTTTCATTTCTCAACGAGATCGCAATCCGTAACCAAGCCGTCGGAGGTCAGGTGGACGAGTATATAGGTGTCCGGCTGATTGGACTTCAGCTGGTAAGTTACTATTTCGCTTACGTCGCTTTCATGGCGTTTAATCCCCCGGCCTGCAACGTTTTCTGAATGAATAAAAGTTAAGGATTTCAAAGTTTCCGGCTCGCGCATTCCTTCTGCAAAATCGCGTTTGGCTCCCAAAGTGAGACCTGATGCTTCTTCTAATATTTTACCCCCTTTTACCATAGCCTGCAAAGCCGCCATGATTTTGGGTGTGCGCGACGGATCAGGATCGGCATTGGTTTTATGGACATCGGCAAGCGGCCCAATGCGTGGTACCAGTCGCTCGTACTTTTGATCATTGTCTTGAAGCTTGAAGCCAGTCACATTTCCATTAGCGTCGGGAGTGAAGATCACAGAAACATTGCGGTCAGTTGATGTAAACTTATTTGTAGCGACGGGCACAAATTCTTCATCAACAAAACCATCTTCCAGGGTAAATAGTCGCTGATTATCTGCCACAAAAGTAACAATTCGGTTATTAAATAATTCGTACCGACCTTCGAAAGCCGTTAAAGTTTTGGAATCCACTTCCACCGCGGCCGGTTTAGCCTTTACAGGAAATCCATCCCAGTGGTAATAGTCGGCGATAAAATCAACAATCCTGCTCATCATATGCGAGTTATCATTTGCATTGATCATGATCACAATGCCTTGTCCTTTGTGCACGCTAGCGGTAAGTAATGCATCAAAACCCTCGTCGCGCCCATTGTGACCGAAGCGGAGTGCAGTACTGTCACCCTGCAAAAAAACACCAAGTCCATCCCTGTTCTTCTGATCGGTCAGCATTTGCCGTGTCATGGACTGAGATAATACACTTCCTGATTTTCCGGCATAAGCATTCTGAATACCAATCGCGAACCGGGCCAGATCCGACGGTGTAGTCCACAACCCCGCTGCTGCCATCTCAGGATAAATGTGCCAACGACCTTCCACTAAACTCCGATTGTTGTAGTGACCGGTTGCTGTCAATTTTGCCAGTTCCGGAGGTAAAGGTTGCTGGTAGGTACTATTTTTCATACCTAGTGGCGAAAGCACATTATTTTTCATCAATTCCGGAAAAGCAGCACCAGTCACCTCCACCATCAGTTGTTGCATAACGGTATACCCGCCACCCGAATATCTCCAACGGGAGCCCGGAACAAAGTCTACACGAACCGCTGGAGTATTGGCCGGGGCTGCCCCATCGAGAATCTGAACGACCGAAGGGATCTTAGCATCCACAGCGTACCCCGGGAACCCGTGCACGGTAAGGCCGGTCGTATGGCTGAGTATCCCGCGGAGTGTAACTTTTTTGTTATTTGTAAATTCATTGTCAGGAACTTTCCAACTTTTAAGTTTTACGTTCACATCCTCATCCAGAGAAAGTTTATTCTGTTCAACAAGATACAGAGCACCCATAGCCGCAACCGATTTGCTAACCGAGCCTGCCTGAAACAGGGTGTTCGTCGTGACAGGCACCTTTCCATCCTTATCAATAAATCCATACGACTGAGCCTTCAGGATTTTTCCATCCTGAATGATAGCCAGCGACAAACCGGGAATACCCCGCTTCTGCATTTGGCTCCGGATAAAATTGTCCAGATCATCCGCGCGGACGTGACATACAACCAATAGAAAGGAAAGAATCAGAAGGAAACGCTGGTTTTTCATGGATGATTTGGTCGGAATGGTCATTTATCTCAAATGTTAAGTTGAAAATTATCACAGGAAGCACCTGCCGCCCGAAAGGGCCCGCGTAGTAAAATTGGTGCAGTATATACAAACACAATTGCTTTATTCCCCTTTTGTTTTCAGGGATTTCAGCAAAGCTAAAAGTTATTATCCAGGTGTCTGTTAAGGACCGGTAAAAGAAGGTTAACGAAATGTAAAAGTTGCTTTACGGGCTGCCATGGATTTTCGTCCCAAGAAGTTGGATAAACCATACAAAAATGTTGCCCACACAACGGTCTCACAAAAACGCTCCATTCACGAGATAGCTCAGACCGCCCTCGCATGCTAGTGGATCAAGTATTGGACGTGAGATAGCAATGGATGAAAGCCAATCAAGTTTTTTATATTCAGAAGCTGCAACACTTTCTGCTATATCAGTCTATCTTGTTATGAAAATTGTTACCCAGGATTTCAGCAGGCAAAATGAACAAAAGAGCCCTTGAACTATATTTGGGTCACTCCAACCTAAGATTATTCACAGGATTTGTATTGGCCGCCTTCAAAGTTTGTGAGAAGATGGTTGTCAGTCCAAGGGTTGACACGATCGCCAGGCTTATGACGACTTCAAAGGCACCAATGGGTGCATGATAATATTGTGCCTCTTGCAGCATCAACTCCATTAAAAGGTAGACGCCTGGAATGGTGACGATACCTGCGATGGCCAGTAGCACAATAAAGTCTCTGGACAGGAGGTAAACCAGGCTTCCTGAAGAAGCACCCATCACCTTCCGGATGCTCACCTCTTTCACCCGGTTTTTGATCGTAAACACGACTGTGCCCAATAGCCCCAGGCAGGCTATGGTGATGGCCAGCACTCCCATGAATCCCCACAACTTCATCATTTTGTTGTAAGACGAATAGGCATCGCGGATCTGGTCGGCGAGGAATTCGGCCTTAAACTTTTCGCCTTTCCCAACAGATTTCCAGGCTGCTTCCATTTCCCGAAAGGCATTGCTCTGGTTGGTTGGTTGAAAGTGAAAATTCGCATAGTTGAATTTCCCGGGCGCATATTCGAAGAAGAAATTTCCAATGGGAGATTGCAGGCTTGCGTAGTGGAAATCTTTCAAAATACCTGCCACGCTCACTTCTCTTTGATCGGGCAGAATGACCACCTGACCGATGGCTCCGGAAGCGTCACCTGGGCTGAGATTTTTTGCAAATTCTTCATTGATGACGATTAAACGCGCATTTTCGCCGGTATTGTTGGTGAAGCTAATTCCCAGCACAAGATGCAGACCCATATTTTTAATGAAGTTTTCATCAATGGCCATCATACTCGCGTCTATGGAATCTGGATTGGCCACCCGCTTCACGTACAATCGTGGTACGTTTCCGACTCCAAGCGGGTGCGACGACATAGAGATCATAGAAATAGAGGAAAGCTTTCCAAACTCATTTCTGACCAATTGCGGATCTGCCTGTTGGAGATCAACGTTGAGTATTTTCTCCTGGTCGAACCCGAAATCATAATTGATGGAGTACCGATGCTGTTGTGCCATAATCATCACGGCAAAAGTAAAGCCAAGAGACAGGATGAATTGTAATGTAATCACAAGCTTACGTAACGAAAACAGGCCACCCGTTTTTGTTTGCAGCTCCTTCCCTTTCAGTGCCAGGACGGGACCGGTCTTTGAAAAATAAAGAGCCGGAACTATCCCCGAAACAAAGCCAACAAGGATGGCGAAAGTGATAAAACCCGCAAACGTTCCAAGGGTAGGACTCAGATCGACCCAATCAACGCCGGAGAAAAGCGACAGGGTTTCACCGCGAATAATCTCAAAGAAATAATACGACATTATCAAAGCCAGCAGCATAATGATCGTACTTTCCATCACAAACTGCATAAAGATATGTCTCTTCCGTGCGCCCATCACCTTACGCACGCCCATCTCTTTCATCCGTTTGAGTGACTGGGAAATAGCAAGGCTAACGTAGTTGCTGCATGCCGCGAGCAATATGATGATGGGTATAACTCCCATGAGCAGCATTTCCTGGTAGCTCCATTCGTTGCCCATGTCATTGTCGAGCTCAGGCCCGGGAACAATCTTATCGAACTGCTGAAGTTCGAACGACGCCTGGAACTCAGGTTTCATGTATTTTTCTTTTGCAATGCCATTCAGGAACGCTTCAAGGGCAGAGGGACTCAGATTGTCAGAGAGTTGCAGATAGGCGTATGAATTGCGGAAGTTGTTCCAATTTTTTTCGTCGTTTGTAAAAGAAGCACCATGATGAGATATGAGCGTGGCGAATGAGACCAAAGCTTCGGTCCTCAGGTGCGAGTTCTTCGGCATGTTTTTCGCTACACCTGTGACCATCACTTCACCATATGGCTCTATGGATAAAAATTCGCCCATCGGGTTCTTTTTTCCAAAAATTCTGGCAGCTGCTGCCTCGGTAATAACCATCGTATTTGGATTTGTAAGCGACGTGGCGGCGTTGCCCTGCAGCAGTGAAAAGTTAAACATCGAAAGATACTCGGCATCCACAAAGTACCCGTTTAGAGGCATTTTTATGTCTGAATAACGAACATCGCGGGGAAGCGACTGGTGAATACGAACAACCTTTTCCACACCAGTGAAATTGCTTTTCAGAAGTTGAGCAGCACCGATAGGCACGGATGCGAACGACGGGTTCTCTTGCCGATCCCGAACGTGAGTGATTACCCGGTATATGTGATCTTTATTCGGATGGAAGTTATCGAATTGATAGATGAACACGATCATGGCAACGAACAGCAGGTTGAGCGACATGCCCAGTGCCAGGCCAAAAACATTTAAAGTTGTGAAGAATGCGTTTTTCCACAGGTTGCGGGTAGCGGTCTTGAAGTAATTCGCTACCATACTGAAGTTGAAGAATGCTGCTGAAGGAGATGATGAATTTTGTCTGGTGATAATGGAGGGCCGTACCAGCCCCAGTACTTCTCTGATATAAAAATAATTTGCCTTTTTAACACCGAAGCGGGTTACACGTAGCGCGTATCGTTCATGAAGATCACCAATCACCGTTTCGCGGACATGTGGAGCACATATGCACATGGCAATGCGGTTTAGCCACCTGGGTGGAGATGGTGTATTTGGCGTTGTTGGCTTGGGTAGCATGGAGCGGTTGGAAAAAGTGTTTAAGCAAGGTCAAGACCTGTTTTAGATAAAACTTCGGGTAAAATCCGATCCCATAAATTATTGCGTATGGTCCTGGTTTCTGTCAAAGTGCGGACTCCAAAAGCAGTGATTGTAAAAAGTCTCTTCCTGCGTCCCCCACGTTCAGGAGTTGCCTCTCCGAACGCGGAATTCAGATGACCCTTATCTTCAAGTCGTTGCAAGGCCGCGTGCACCGCTCCCGTGCTTACAGGGTGTTTTGTTTCCTTTTCCAGTTCATCAGCAATTACTGCCGCATAAGCCCGGGTTGATAGCGCAGCAACAGCAAGTAACACGATCTCTTCAAATTCACCCAGATCACTTCGTCTCATAAGATATGGTCTAGTTCAATATTTTATATCATCTATTTTTGTATATAAAATGCATACCAGATTAAGAAAATCATCAGTTTGACCTCGCAAAGCCGTTATCCAATGTGCTCATGATAATTCAATGTTCATTTTCGAACAGGAACAGTACGTTTTTGAACAGCAAGGTAAGGCATGTCAATGCACGACATTCACCAAATGCAACGATGCGGGCCGCTCCGCCTTTTCGTTCTAGGCCAACTTTTATTTCCGCCAATCAAAAGTGCGTGATATTGAAAAAGAGACGCTGCTATTTTCCCAGAAAGAGGCTGATTGTTCAAAATATCCTGTTCCGAAAACCACTGAAGCAGTGTAACGATGCTGTTTCCAGCCTGAAATGCTGAGCATCCAGGGAGATGAAACTGGAAAATTTTCTTTTATAAAATCAATTTGTCTTTGCCCTGCATTCAAATAATAAATATCTGAATCGAGTTGCTGATTTAGGATCAGGTCCTTGCCCCCTTTTACATCAATGATCACTGCATCTTCATCTTCCATATCGCCGATGCGGAACCCCGCCAGCAGGCGTACGTAATTAAAAGATGTAGAGCCTCCGATTTTGGTTGTCGTAATTCGATATCCCGACGGTACCAGATCCAGTCTGGATTTTGCATTGGAATTGTAACTTGTCATCACTCCTCCATATCCCAAATCAAGAAGCCCTCTGAATGTACCTCCGCCCAGGATAAAATTCCCACCGACATTCCAGTTCAGATTGTTCGGCTCTATCTCCTCAGTTGATTCGCCTGTCGTACCGGCGGTTGCGTCACCAGTTTCACTTTCAAGCCAGCCCATTACCGTGTTGACAAAATTCATAGGAGCGAAAATAGCGCTGGCCGTTACACCGAAAGAAAATTTTTCTCCGGTAAATGGATATAAGCTTAGATTTCCGTTGAATCCGGTTGCAAATGAGCTCTGGTATCCAGTACTCATTTCCGTTGTTGTACCAGCAAAACTACCACCTGTGCCATCGTTTTTTTCGATCTCTACGTATTTAAGTACTGGTGTGGGATAAGCAATTCCTGCCAGGCCAATTCCAACTGAGAAATGAAATTTTTTATCTGAACTGAATACATTGCGGTCTGTGACATTCGCGTTGTTGATAGAAGCTCCAAGGCCAGCACCCAATACGCCCATTGTTGCACCCTGGGCTATCGCACTTTGGGTGTTCCGTTTGTTCATATCATCAATATCACGCTGAGCCCTTTCCTTACGCGCTTCGTCATCAGATAACACCGCTTTATTAAGTTGAAGCTGCTGATTTACGGTTTCCATCCGCCTTAATTTTTCTTCATTGGTAAGTGTTCTGTCGTTTTGGATCGCAGCCATCTCCTGTTGCCTTTTCAACGGCTCCTGTCGTCCTTTGTGATCTTCACTCATGGTGCCAATGGTTTCATTGTACTTGATATTCTGTTCCGCAATCCTTAATGCATTGTTGCGGCTTGCAAGAACAGCTTCCTGCAACATATGGTAGTCATTTTCTGATGCAGATTCTCTTCCAGTTTTGAGCCTCTGGAGTTCGTTTTGAAACAACTGGCGGTCTGCCGGGTTCTGTATGGAATTGATCTGCGTTTCCAAACCATTTTCGCGGATCATTTTTTGCGCGTTCTGAGCAGTCTTTCTCTCCTTCTCAGCAAACAGTTTCTGGTTCTTTTCCGATACATCTTTTTGTAGCTGTTCAAAACTTGCTTTCTGGTGTTGAGGTGCTAAATTAGCCGTACTGGAAAGCCGTGATTGAAAATATGCTCTTTCTTCCGCGGGCAGCTCTCCAATCATCATCTGGGTTTCTTTACGCAACGACTCGTTGTCCTTCTTTAACCTGGCTTCCTCCTCCAGTTTTGCCTTTTGCTCTTTAGCAAGTAGCGCTGTGTGCGATTTATGCTGATTTACACAAGACTGGCTGTCCACTGTGAAAAAATCTGTAACCTGACCGTACTTCCATAATATTTTCGCCGACTCTACCGGCCAATATTGCTTATTACCTGGTGCTGACATCATAAGTTCTGACCAGCCTTGTGGAGGTGAGCCTAGTCCGCCTGCTACAAACTCCTTTCCTGAACTGGCTCCGCCTGCGTAAAAGGAGAGTTTGAAATACCCGATCAGTTCCCTCTTTTGCGAATCAATATACTTTAACTGGATATAAACCTGAGGTTCACATGCTCCTGTAAGAAATATAGGATCAGTGCCGGCTCCCGCGTTCCATTTGTAAGAGCCGCCTTCGGTAGGTTCACCTAGCATGATATCTATATTGTAGCGGACTTCAAGGCTAGAAACAGGTGCTCCATGAACTTTGATATTGGTCTTTTTGATGGAACCTTTTTTGGGTAGAGATTGGGGATGAGCTAAGCTCACTTTCGTTATTAGAGCAACGAATAAAAGAATTTTGTAAAGATTTTTCATAATGAGAATATGTATATAGAAAAGGGAAGTTCAGTTTATCTTAGTTTTAGTATCCAGAAATCGACGTTGCCATAGTTAGGGGAGGTTTTTTCACCGGATGGACCAGTATAAGAATTTGCGCCTATGATGATGCCGGCAACCGGTGTAGATAAAATTGACGACAGAGTGCCTGCATTTGCTTCCCCGATCGTTCTTTTCCAGATTATTTTCCCGGAAAGGTCGGTTTTTGTCAAAAATATATCCGATTTGCCCGTATCATTTAGATTCGTTGTCCTGCCCCCCAGTAATAAATTTTGGTCGGAGGAAATGGCGATAGCTCCAAATTCATCTGTACCCGGCATCGTCAATGGAAAGTCAATGAGTTTATTACCATCTTCATTTATTTTTATTGCGGCCAGATCAAAATTAGCGGGGTTGGGCAAAAGCGCCGTTCCACCTAAAACCAGGTTTCCATCGGGCATTTTTGTGACAGATTTCAAAATATCTCGCCCGGTAGTTCCATAACTTTTATCCCAGAGTTTATTGCCATTAGCATCCGCTTTTACGAGCCAGAAATCAAAGTTTCCTATTTTTTCAGCAGTTTTACTTCCACCTGTTTCGGAATTAGATGCCCCGGCAAGCAAAAGATCTCCGTTATCAAGGGTTATGATGGATTGTAATAGGTCCACCTGGCTGCTGCCGTAGGCTTTACTCCAAAGTTTATTACCGCCAGTATCCACTTTTACAAGAAGAAAATCAGAATTTCCATCGTTGCCTGTTCCAGGCGATGTTGTCCCGGCCACCATTAAAGCCCCGTCTTTGGTACTTGTCATACCATACAGGATTTCATCTCCATTGCCCCCAAAACTCTTATCCCATAGCTTATTCCCGTTTCCATCAATCTTGATAAACCAAAAATCTCTCCCTCCAAAACCCTGGGCTGATTTTCCTGCGGTCGGATAGTAACTTTGAGATTCTCCCCCCAGGAGAATACTGCCATCCGGCATAGAAATCATTGCGTGAAGAATGTCGTCTTCGCCTCCTCCATAAGTTTTATCCCATATCTTATTTCCGCTTTCGTCAGTCTTGACAATGTAGAAGTCGTGTCCTCCGTAATTTACAGCAGATTTATTCCCCGACGGCTGGGAGTTCGAATATCCGCCCAGCAAGTAGCCATTATCCGAAGTCGAAAGTACTGTTACCAGTATATCCTCGCCACTTCCCCCAAAAGTCTTGTCCCAGACGATGGCGGGAACTTGGGCAACAGCCGATTGAATGACAACGGACCTGGAAATTGACGATGTACTTTTGTCTCCGGCTGCCTGCAATGAAACAGAATAATTCCCAGCCTTTTCGAAAACATGCGACGGGCTGGTTTCTGTTGAAGTCTTCCCATCACCAAAATCCCATTTATAGCTGGTTGAATACGTGGATTTGTTGACGAATTTGACAGAACAGGGTGCGTTACACCCAGATCCTTCCACCTCGAAGGCAGCCGATGCTGTAACTTGTGGTCCCTTGATCATCGCATACTTGTAGAAGGTAAATTTACCATCAGCGGTCAATTTTACCTCAAATGCCCCTCCGTTCTGAAATGTATGTTTTGGATTGGCCTCCGTTGAAAAGGTCCCGTCAGCGAAATCCCATGTAAATGATGAGGCGTTTTTACTCGTGTTTACAAAGGTTACCTCACACGGGGCTGTACAATCGTTGTTTTGTATCGTGAAACTTACTTCGGGTTCGGGATCCGGAATTAGTTTTTTTGTACAACCATAAATTATCATCAGGCACAATAAATAGAAAGAGGCCTTAGAAGCGAAGGTTGTAGGCGAAGGTTTTGAAGTTAAAGTCATAACGATTATAAATATACGTTTTCGGGAAATTTCACTTTTGTGTCAACTGATACCGGATGTTGCTACTATTAATAACTACTCCCGCCCTGCCGTATGTTTTTGTAAAAGTTGCTTTGTCCCAATCAAGGATCATATCATTCCCTGTCACTTTAAGGACAAAATAAAATACTCCCCAGTCATCACTGTCTAGTCTTAGTTCGTCACCGGTAATTGAATAGTTTATCTCTTCATGAATATGAAAGTCGTCGTTTGAGAGAAGCATGGTTGTTGCAGTTTGAAACGTCACCTGGCTTCCGACTTCGTACATTATAAAATCATCATAGGGATAAATGTCATCGTCATCTCTACCATCCCCATCCAAATCACCGGTAATCGTAGCCTCGCCACTGCCTGACCTTAATATCCAGGTTGTGCCGATCAGGTCAAATTTTGGTTTTGCACTGTTTTTATCAGCGCATTGAGAAAATAAGAAAATGGACAAGAGTGCGATTGCAAGATTCTTCATAACGGATTGCTTGTGGTATAACTTAATTCCAGATTTAAATTGGAGCTAGTCAGGGATGTTGAAAGCCTTTATAATGGAGTTGTAGTCGGTGTATTGATTGGCTTCCAATTGTTCCATTGTAACGCCTTTCAATACAATGTGTTTTACTTTGAATACATCCTTAAGGTAGTTTTTAAAGAACGCCTGGTCTTTGCCTTTGAAATCCGGATCTTCATCATAGACCCCATAATCAATGTACTTACGAATATCCAGGGCGACTTTGGAAGAAAACGAATCCTTGCTGACTGTAAAGTAAAGTTGTATAATATCGTAGTCTGCATTGGAGTTACCTGAGCGGCCCGGCTTAATTAACAGGTTAGTTACATGATATTCTTCGTCTGGCAATATGTTTTCCTGGATCATATCTTCCCTTCCTTTCATTTTCAGGAAGGTAAAAACGACATCTGTTTCTTTTAATCCGGAAAATATGGATTTACTGGTGTTCTTGCTGTAAAGAATGGCCGTTTCGGGAATTTTCCCGTAATATGGGTAACGTGGGAGTGCTACGTCGTCTTCTGAAATTTCAACGGAAAATTTCCCGTCCATGTCAATACCTTCCCAACCACTATACTGAACATCTACCTTTTTAAGGTCAATCCCATTTGGATCTACTTTTTGCTTTTGACATGACGGCAGAAAGATGAAAGCCAAAGCAAGTACAAAACAACTAAAAATCATTTTCATAACAGAGGAGAGTCTACGTTTTAAATCATCAGTATTCAAAGTCAATTCTTCATTTTCGAAGGGAATCAGAATATCATTCCCTGCGAACACTACAAAACTCTCAACATCCCCGCCCCTGCACAATACCCGTTAACGGGTATTTCCGCCAGGATTTTCAAGATTTACCTTTGCAAAGGCCATTCTGAATACGAGGTAGTCAAGTCATTTTTTTCTTGACAAATGTAGATCAGAAGCCCAAAAGGCTCAATAGCCATTTTTAGCTAATTTGATGGTATCACTATGATGGACCGTGTTCCTTATTTAAATTTTCAGGATTATTTAAAGAATCTGGCTGTTCACTCCGGAGGGGACACAGCTGACTATGGCCTGTACCTGAATGAAATCGCCTCTTTACATCGTTTTGCATTTTATTCGTCCACATTGGTTTTTCTCATCGACTACAAAACGATGACCTACCCGTTTATGGATACGAATGTGTTGCAGATACTTGGGCATCATTTGAATGCATTTAAAGAAGGCGGGCTGGAATTTTCTTTTCATAACAACCTGGATTTCACATATCTCAACCAGGATATTTTTAAAGATCGGGCTACCTTTCTGGCTGAGCATCGGAACGAGGATCTCAGCAGGTTCCGTTTTTCGATGGGGTTTCGATATAGAAATGCCAAAGGAAGAATCCGGCATATCTTACAGCGCAATATCATTACAGAATTGACCAGTGATGCCCTGCCGATTGGAATCATGGGATTCGCCTGGGATGTTACTAACCAGGCGCCCAGGGCCAGGATCTTCCATGAGATCGAGTGGTTTGACGAACAGGATCAGTCTTGGAAAACCGCCGTGACTAAGGAATACTTCCCCGAAATTGACGAAGACAAGTTACTCAGCAAACGCGAGCTGGAAATACTGAAATGGGCTATGGAAGGATTAGCCAGTAAACAGATTGCCGACCGGCTCTTTATAAGTGTTCATACAGTTAATGCGCACCGGAAAAATATGCTCCGAAGAACCAACAGCAGAAATATGATAGAAGTTGCTCAGTATGCACTGAAACATAGATTGTTCTAACAGGAAAGCAATTTGCAAATAGCTTGGAAGATTTTGGTATTTTACGGAATTGATTGTCTTTGTTGCTCTGGAAATAAATTCCTAATGAGATTCGATGCTATGAAACCCTTCTTTAGATTGCTATCCATCGTTTTGTTCACCTTGTACACATGCACACCAAAGCTCTATGCGCAATATAGTTTCCGCCACCTCACAAACAGGAACGGCCTCATCCAGGGCTCGGTTTATTACTTTCTGGAAGACAAATCCGGATACATTTGGATGTCCACCCAGGCCGGGCTCAATCGTTTTGACGGACAAGTCCTCAAAAGCTTCATTCACGACGAATCAGATTCGACCAGTATCAGCAAAGGGGAAGTACGCGGACTTTCCGAAGCGCCCAATGGAGATATTTGGATGGGAACCGGCCTTGCTTTGAGCAGGTATGTGCGTAAAACCAACCGTTTCGAGAATTTTTACGCAAAAGACAAAAAAGGGAAAAAAATTTTAACCAATCACCAGGCTGTTTATGCAGACGATTCCACTGTATGGTATCTCAACAGCCTTGAAGGCCTGGTAAGAATGAATTACCGAACAGGCTCTAAACAGGTCATACATGCCGATGCGGGGTTTACTCATGAGCTCCGAACAGACATTGCGCATTTTGATCCTAAAACACTTTCGGTTTGGCTGTCACTGGCGAGCGGGATTTTATTATATGATAGCAGAAGTGGAACAAAAAAGTACTTTTTCACGGGTCGGGCCGACGATGTATTTAAGGAGAAGCTGATTGTTTACGGTCTTTTTTCTAAGGACGGAAAGACCATCTGGCTTAGCACAAATATTGGATTGGTTGAATTGAGAGGCGGCCAATTTGAGATTCATCAGGTCGGGATTGACATGTCAACGAATCTGGTTTTTTCCATGGACATGACCAAAAACGGAAATCTATGGCTGAGCACATCCAAGAGCGGGCTGATTATTTATAGTCCAGCGAAAAGAACAGTACATCGTAGAGTGATAAACAATCCTTTGATGGAAAACACACTGGCAAGTGACCATGTATCCAAAGTTTTCGTAGATAATAGTGATATGATATGGGCGAATGTTGATCCAATAGGGGTTGACATCATTTTTTCAAGCGGCAGGATTGCCGAAAAATATCAGGACAACGTCCTGAATCCCAATGATTTTAACAAGGCTGCGATTCGTGGTATCTGCGAGGACAGCAATGGGAGCCTTTGGGTAGGGACTTCTGGTGAAGGGCTTCGTAGAATGACCCGGCAAGGCGTCATAAAACGTTTTGGTCCGGAAAGTGGTGCTCCACAAGAGTCGGTCAGGGGTATTATTTCTGATAAGGAGAAGAATGTGTGGATTGCTGCCCGAAACGGGCTGTTCGTTTTGCCTGCTGGAAGGCATAAATTCAGAACCCTTGCTATTGAAGGGGATGACCTGGCGAAGTCCAATTACATTAAAGGAATTATTCAAACTGACCAGGGGCACTACCTGATCGCAACCATGGCAGGTATATATGGCTATGATGGAAGAAAAATAAAGCTATTGAGTGCCCAGGATGCTTTCTCTGGCAGCATGTACTACGATAAAAAACAAAAGGAACTCTTCGCAGGCCGAACCGGCAGAGGCTTTCGGTGTTACCGTTTCAGTGGCGATACCTTAATTCCCAGGTACGACAGGCTCTCCGGACATGGTGTTATGCATATTTTACCGGACACAATTATTCACAAAACGTCCCTATTGTGGCTTGGAACTGACAATGGACTGATCAAACTTGACCGGAATACCGGAAAGGTACTAAGGACATTTTCTATCAAAGACGGCCTTCCGGATAAAATGATCTATTCCGTGATGAAGGCTAATGACGGAAGCTTGTGGATGAGCACCAACAGAGGCCTGGCTCGTATGAGTCGAAAAGAAGAATTTCAAAGTATCAGGCATACAGAAGAAATAGAATTTAACAGTTATGCTTCCTTAAAGGCAGAGGATGG
>Ga0247803_1000392_pt1 | contig 24120 bp, 11 predicted proteins | sample UWRJL014104B1_FD_180928 | JGI IMG/M metagenome (GOLD analysis project Ga0247803, IMG submission 180928) | Plant litter microbial communities from Arlington Agricultural Research Station in Wisconsin, United States - UWRJ-L014-104B-1 | ecosystem: Environmental > Terrestrial > Plant litter >...
TTACGCTTGCGTTTTGCAGTGTAAACACCCAGCTGCCCTCCTTATCGCGGGCTTTGGCTTCTTCAGCAGCGGCGGCAATTACATCCGGCGGCAGCCCGGCAAGGCTTTTTTTATCGGTAATTTCAAGGGCATATTCATTAGTTTCTGCCAAAACGTTATCGCCAAATTTTAGCGCTATCACGGCAAGGTCGGCGTTTATCTTGCGCAGCCGCTCTTTTTCATTTGCAGTAAGGCCAGCACCGTTGCGCAAAAATGCCTTGTATTTTACTTCCAGTAATTTGGTTTGCTCAGTAGTAAGTTTATACTCCAGCTGCTTATCCCACACCCGCTTTACACGTTCAAAAAGTTTTTGGTTCAGGTAAATGTCGTCGTTGTGTTTTGTTATTTCGGGCGCTATCTGCTGGGCTATAAGCTGCATTTCGGTATTGGTTTCGGCGGTGTTAAGGTTATTAAAAACAGCATATACGCGTGTAAGCACACTGCCGCTGGCATCGAGCGCGGCGATTGTGTTGTTAAAATCGGGGGCTTCGGGGTTGTAGGTAATACTCTCTATTTCCGCCTGGTGTATGCGTATGGCTTCTTCTATAGCAGGCAGGTAGTGCTTGTTTTCTATAAGGTTAAAGGGCGGCGCGCCATAAGGGGTATCCCAAGTGGCAAGCAGGGGGTTATCATCGCCTATGGCTTCGGTTTTATTTTCCTGGTGGCACGACATAAGCAGGCTGGTAAAGGTTAGTAAAGTAAGTGTTTTCTTAATATGTAGGTATAGTAGGCCCATGGTTATACTGAAGCTTTTTCTTCGGATGGTTAATCCGCAAAATAGTTGCAAATAAATGATTATGCCGCAAATTACGCTTAAATATTATCTTAAAGTATTAACGCCGCGTTAAATGCAATGTTGCCTTAACAGGAAAAAGCTACCTTTATTAATATTTATTTCCCCTTTTTGATTATGAAGTTCAATGCAAAAAAAATAGCTTTAAAAACCCTTAAATGGATTTGTATTACTATTGCAGCAGTGCTGCTGCTTATGTTTTTACTGCCCATGCTTTTTCCCGGAAAGATAGAAGCTGAGGTAAAAAAGCTTGCCAATAAAAGCCTTACCTCAAAACTCGAATTTAACAATACAAAACTTTCGTTCTTTACGCATTTCCCGTCGCTAACCGTGTCGCTGGATAATGTGTCGCTCATGGGCAGCCGGCCGTTTGAAAACGACACGCTGCTAAAGGCACAGCGTATCGCTTTTGGCATCAACCTTAAGCGACTCATTTTTGATAGTACCGTAAAGATAGACGAGTTGTATATAAATGAGGCCTTTATAAATGTAAAGGTTACCCTTAAAGGGGAGGCAAATTATAATGTATATAAAAGCCCGGATAAGCAACCGCCCACATCACAGGAACCCGAAGAAGGTACTGCCATACAGCTGGACAGGGTAGACCTGCGCAACTGCCATATAATATATAACGACCACTCTGCAAAAATACTGGTAGATGCCCACGGCTTTAACTACCTGGGAAAAGGCGGCCTGAGCGAGGCTATTTTTGACCTTGAAACCAACGCTGATATCGATTCGGTCGATTTTTACTATGACCGCGTACCCTACCTTGAGAAGAAGGAGCTGCATGCCGACCTCGTTACCCGTATTAACACCAATGCTTTATCGTTTATACTCACTAAAAATGAGCTGCGTGTTAATAAGCTGCCGCTGGAGTTTAACGGCTTTTTTACCATACTGCGCGACGGCTATAATATAGGTATTGACGCTGCCAGCGAAAACACCCGCCTTGAAGACGTGTTTACCACGTTACCGCCGGAATACCTTACCTGGATGGAAGATACCGAGATAAAAGGCCGTGCCGACCTTCATTTTACCTTTAAGGGGCGTTATAATGTAAAGAAAAAACAACAGCCCACCCTGGGTTTTGCCGCTAAAGTGCGCGACGGCTATATAAAAAGCGGTGCCGCTCCGGTCCCGCTGGAAGATTTTCAGATGGATGTAAGCGGGCAGCTGCCGGAGCTGGACATCAACCGCCTTGCGATAGACCTGCGCGCATTGGACTTTAAAGTAGGCGAAAAAGGGTTTTTTAACACAAAAGTAACTACTAAGGGCATGGATAATATGGCCGTTAAAGCCGATGTAAAAGGTTCGCTGGACCTGGCTGAGGTAGATGCCGCACTGGGCCTAAACAACCTTGACCTTAAAGGAACACTGCGTACCGATATTGTAAGCAACGGCATTTATAACGCATCTAAAAAACTATTGCCTAAAACCAATGGCAGCATCAACCTGCAAAAGGGCTGGCTGAAAACAAGCTATTACCCTAACCCCATAAAAGACATAACCTTTGTGGCGAATATTACTGATGATAAAGGTACTTATGAGGGGCTTAAGGTATCGGTAACGCCGGCATCGTTTGTGTTTGAGGGCAACCCTGTATATGTAAACGCCACGGTAAGCAACCTTGAAGATATGTTCTATAAAGCACGCATTAAGGGCGAACTTAACGTGGGGCGCATTTACCAGGTGTTTGCGCAAAAGGGCCTTGATGTAACAGGATACGCAAAAGCCGACCTGTACCTTAACGGCCGCGAAAGCTATGCCACAACCGGCCAATACAGTAAGCTGGACAACCATGGCACAGTGCTGCTTAAGAATATAAAAACCACCAGTGAGCTGTTCCCTAAAGCGTTTTTTATAAACGAGGGCAACTTTAGGTTTGAGAACGAGAAGATGTGGTTTGAAAAGTTTATAGCCCATTATGGCAAAAGCGACTTTGCCATGAACGGCCATTTGCTTAATACCATAAATTATTTCCTTGAAAGCAAAGGCACGCTGCATGGTGAATTTAACCTGAAAAGCAAACTCATAAATGTAGATGAGTTTATGGCGCTTAAAGAAGGTGAAAACAAAGACCGCAAAACAGCAGTAGCATATGCCAAAGAAGAAAACCCTAAGATGAGTGGGGTAGTAGTAGTGCCTACAAACCTTGATGTAAGCCTTATAACAAACGTTGATAAGGTAGAATATAACGGCCTGGTGCTAAATAACCTGATAGGCAGGGCGGGGATAGGCAAAGGGCAGATGACCCTCAAAAATACTACGTTCAACATTATAGGCTGCCAGGTAGGTATTGATGCCCGTTATGACGACGAGTCGCCGCTGATGGCAAATTTTGACGCCCATTTTAGCGCTAAGGACTTTAGTGTGAAGAGAGCTTACAATGAGATACCTATGTTTAGGGAGCTGGCCAGCGCCGCGGAAAAAGCCGAGGGTATAATTTCTGTAGACTATGCTGTTAAGGGCGACCTTGATGGCAATATGGGCCCCATATATGAGTCGCTTGAAGGAGGCGGTACCGTTAACCTGCGCGATGTAAAGGTTAGCGGGCTAAAGATGTTTGGCAGCATCAGCGAAAAAACAGGGCAGGATAAGCTTAACAATCCCAGCTTTAATGATATAGTGGTAAAAACTACCATAAACAACAACCTGATACACATAGATGATTTTACCTTTAAGGTATCGTTATTCAGGCCCACTATTAAAGGCACCACCAGTTTTGACGGATTGCTCGACCTGCGCATACGACTGGGGCTTCCGCCTGCCGGGCTTATAGGCATACCCATTACGGTAACCGGCACACACGTCGACCCTAAGATAAAAGTATTCAGCAAGACCGGGCAAAAGATTGACGATGCCATTTACAATGAAAAAACCAATACCGTTGTGAGGGAAGAAAAGCGGGAGAAGAAAAAAGAGTAAGCAGTGTTCAGTCGCAGTAAGCAGTAGCTTCACTCAGATGTTGGTACACTAATAGACGGGAAGTATATCTTTTATAAATTGAGATGTTTCCTTTCGTCGACATGGAATAAATCCCTTTCTACGGTGCAAGAGGTAAATAATAAAAAAACGGCCATATCTCTGGCCGTTTTTTGATGTTTATTACGTGGCTTTATTTATCGCCATTACTTGTTAAACCCATTTCTCACTAAGCATTAATAGCCTCTACCTTAATATCATTATCGTTTAGCATGTCTTTAAGCATGTTTTCTATGCCGCTTTTAAGGGTAAAAGTACTGCTGGGGCAACCGCTGCAGGCACCCTGTAGTATTACCTTAACGCGCTTATCGGCTTCGTCATAGCTTTCAAAGGCTATGTTTCCGCCGTCGGCCTGCACTGCGGGTTTTACGTACTCTTCCAGTATGTTGATAATCCGTTGCGATGTGGTGTCAAGGTTATCAAAATAAGTTTCCTGCTGCTTTTCGGCCTCGGGCAGTTTTTCTATAAGCGATTCATCAATTACCGTATTGCCCTCTTCAATAAACTTACGGATAAACTCGCGCACTTCGGCAGCAACTTCCTGCCATTCCGCCATGGCATATTTGGTTATCGAGATGTAATTCTCATCCATAAACACCTCTTTAATAAAAGGGAAGGTAAACAGCCCCCGCGCCAGCGGCGACGGCGTAGTCTGGTCGATGTTTTTAAACTCGGCCATGGTCTTAGTAATTAATTTGTTGCTTACAAACTTCATTACGGCCGGGTTGGGCGTGCTTTCTACATATATGGTTACCGGTAGTTTCTTTTTGGCATCGGGTTCGTCTACAATCAGGCCGCCGGTGTTTACAAAGTTTTCTATCTGCTCGGCAACTTCGCCCTGAACGTCTTCCCATTCCACGATAGAATATTTTTCAATCGCGATAAAATTGCCTGATATGTACACCGTTTTTACAAACGGCAAAAAGAATAGCTTTTTAGCCAGGGGGCTGTTTGCCGTCTCGTCGATGTTCTTATATTCATAATTGCCATTTTTAGCAATAAAGTCGCTTAGTTCAAATTTTATGATGGCGGCATTTTGCGTAGGCCTTATTGTTACTGTTTGCATGATATTAAATTTTATGCAAATTTACGACAAAAAAAGATTAAAACGAGGTAGGGTATCAGGTTGCATAACTGTTAACGATTACGGGAAAGTACTGAAGATAATGTTGTAAAAACCGCAAACACAGGTAAACTTTGTTATTTTTTAAAATTTAACAGGCGTTGTGTATATGAATATTTATATTTGGGGATTATACACACTAACATTTCTTTACCATTTTTTAAAGAAGTTTTAAACTACACAAACAACAATACAAAAACTGCTTATATGAGGAAGAATTTACTCATCAATTTATTATTTATTTTAACCGCCTTTGGGCTTTATGCCCAAAGTTCTAATATTGTTGTTACCAGCAATAACCCTGAACTTACATATCAGGACGGTGAAGTAAATACCTTTGTATGGAGCGTAACAAATAATGGCCCGCAGGCCTTAACTAACGTTTATGTTACCTACCCCATACCTTCTGGTATTACCATTCCTACAAGCCCCGCGCCTAATGGCGCGCTTACTTTTTGGTGGACCGGCAGTAACGGCTCATCCGGTACAAACGTGGCGCTTGGTAATACCATTGCCAGCCTTGTAGTTAACCAGACGGTTACCTATACCATAAAAATTTACATACCCCATGAGTATGTTTTACCGCTGCCCGGTTTTAAGATATCGGCCATAGAGGTGGTAAATACTGATAACCAACTGTATTACACACCGGGTGTTGCCAATGTATATACCGTAACGGTTACTAACAACGGCCCCGATGACCAGTCTAACGTAAGGCTAGTAAATACGTTTCCTGCCGCTGTTGTTACAGCAGGTGTTGCATGGTCTGGCAGCAACGGCTCTACGGGAACGGGCAACCTTAACAACACCATTGCCTCGCTGCCTGCCGGTGCCACAGTAACCTATACTGTAACAGCAAACGTCCCTTCTAACTTTTCGGCGAGCCTTTCCAGCAACGTTTCCTATACGCTAAGCAGCGGAAACGTAAATACATCCGGCCTGTGTACCCAGTGTAACGATACCGATACCCGCATACCGCTTGCAAACGTGGTGGTTACTAATACTGATGGGCAGGCAACCTACATACCGGGCACAATCAATACCTATACGCTTACCGTGCTCAACTCCGGCCCTGCGGCTGCAGCAAATGTGCAGGTGCAAAATGCAATCCCTGCTGGTATAACCAACTTTAGCTGGACGGGTAATGGGGCGTATGGCGTTAATACGGCCCTTGATAATACCATACCATCGCTGCCTAACGGGCAGAGCGTAGTATATACTATAACTCTTGAAGTCCCCGGGAATTTTACGGGCAACCTTGTTAGTACCGCCAGCGTTACCACAACCGGAAGCCTTGATACCGATGCTTCATGCCCGGGGTGTATTGATACCGATACTCCCGCAGCAGGCGCTAATATTGTAGTAACTAATACAAACGGGCAGGAAAGCTATGTGGCCGGTGCCGTTACGGTTTATACCGTTACCGTTACTAACCAGGGGCCTGATGATGCCGCTAATGTTACGGTAAGCAACCCTATACCAGCCGGTATTACCGATTTTTCGTGGGGAGGGAGCAACGGCTCTAACGGAATTGATATCCCTTTAAGCGATACCATTGCCACACTTGCCGTAGGCGAAACCATTACCTATACCATTACCATAAATGTACCCGCTGCTTATAATGAAGATTTGTTAGTAAGCACTGTTGCGGTTACATCAGATACAACAGACCCTGCTCCGGGCTGCGGCAATTGTACCGATACCGACTATAGCCCTGCTAACGCGGCCGATGTAGTAGTAGTAAATACCGATAATTCGCCCACCTATATAAACGGTAACACATCTACCTATAGTGTTACCGTAACTAATAACGGGCCGGGCACAGCTACAAACATTGTGCTTACCTGGCCGGTGCCGTTTGGCGTATCAGACTTTGAATGGACCGGTAACGGCACATCAAACAGTACGGCCACAACTACCACGGTAGCCTCACTGGAGCCCGGGGAATCAGTAGTGTTTTCAGTAAGCTTTACAGCACCTGATGATTATTATGAGCCCATTACCTTTGCAGTGGATGTGGCCAGTGATAACGACCCCGATAGCAGCTGCGCAACATGCAGTGATACCAATACAAATGCCTTTCCGCTTGCAGACCTGGTGGTTACCAATACCGACGGGCAGGAACTGTACACGCCGGGTTCGCCTAATGTTTATACCATAACTGTAGCAAACAATGGCCCCGCAGCAGCACCTAACGTGGTGGTTACCGCGCCATTGCCTGCGGGTGTTACCGTTGCAAACTGGACCGCGAGCAATGCTACTGCAGGTACCGGGGCGCTAAATACTACAATACCATCTTTAGCCGTAGGCGAAACCATAACCTATACCTACACGGTAAATGTACCCGCTACGGCATCAGGCCTTTTTACCGTAGCAGCAGCCGCAACCAGCGATGCCACAGATATTGAACCTACGTGTACATCATGTACCGATACCGATTATACCACAGGCACTGCCGACCTTGCCACTACAATTTCGTTGCCTGCACCGTCATATATTGCCGGTGCCGATGCCATTTATACCGTTACAATAACTAATAACGGCCCTAACGCGGCAGCCGATGTGGCCATAACTAACGCTGTGCCTGCAGGCTTTACCGCGGCGCAGGTAACATGGTCGGGCACCGATGGCTCGTCCGGCACCGGGGCGCTTAACAATACAATACCGGTACTGTTACCGGGCGAAGCAGTTACCTATACCTATACCCTGGCCGTACCCAGCAACTATCCTGAAAATGATATTGTAAACAGCGTAGCAGTTACGTCGTCTACCACCGACCCTACACCTAACTGTACCACCTGTAGTGTACTTGCTATACCAACCCCGAAGGCCAACCTTATTACCGTAAAAACCGATGGGCAAAGCACCTATATTATCGAAGACGAAGAGCAGGATGGCGAACTTGTGTATACCATTACGGTAACTAACGCCGGGCCAAGCGATGCCTATAACGTAAATATAGTCGACCAGAGGCCTACCGGAATTGACAACATGACGTGGAACAACGCTGATAACACCGCAAATGGCATAAGTACTTTAAACCAGACCATACCGGTGCTGCCTGCCGGTGAAAGCGTGGTATATTATGTAACACTATATGTGCCGGATGACTTTACGGGTACACTTACTAATACTGCCGTTGTAACATCAGACACGCCCGACCCTGACCCGTCGTGCCCTAACTGTAGCGATGCTAACACCAGGGCGGTAAACTATGTTACGGTTACTAAAAACCAGTTTACCGTACCGCAGCTGATAGAAGACGTGCTTATTGATACTGATTGCGTTACCATACAAAACATAACATGGGCAGCAGGCGATGTAAACGGCGATTTTGGTATCGGCTATTTTGAAGCCAATAACAGTAACTTCCCGTTACAAAGCGGTATCGTTATCCGCAGTGGAAATGCCCTTAACACTGCGGGTCCTTATGCAAATCTGGGTAATCCGAACAGCACCATGGGTACAGGTGGCGGTGGTACCGATACACAGCTTCAGGCGGTAAGTAATGCCAGCGGACAATTTGGTCTTGTAAGCGATGTAAGCTATATACAGTTTGAATTTGTACCGGTGTCTGACCACATGAGTTTTGATTTCCTTTTCGCGTCAAATGAATATGGTCAGTACCAATGCGGCTATAGCGACGTATTCGCGTTCCTGTTGTCTGATGTTACCGATCCGGTTTTAATGACTGATAATAACATTGCGCTTGTGCCAGGTACTGATACCCCGGTATCCGTTACAAACATAAGAAACTCAATTTACAATACGGGCGGCAATAACTGCACCTCTGCTAACGTAACATATTTTGGGCAGTACAACCAGGCTGCGGCAAACCAGGCGAATGCCGCCATCAATATGCAGGGACAAACCGTAAAAATGACTGCGGAACATGACGTAATACCTGGTCATGTGTACCGCATTAAGCTTGCAATCGGCGATTATAGTGATACAGCCTTTGATTCCGCCGTGTTCCTTGAAGCGGGTAGCTTTAATATTGGCCAGCCCGAACTTCCAACCGACCTTACCTTTTCAAATGGCGGGGCGATATGCTTTGGCGAAACCTATGATATAGTAGCTACTATAGAAAACCCTGACATGCTGGTAAAATGGCAAAAAGACGGCCAGTGGATTTATAATACAGACGGCAGCTTTTACCAGCAGGAAACCTACACGGTAACAGAACCAGGCAAGTATACTATTTTAGGCTACCTTGCCGCAAACCCAGAGTGTTTTATTACTGATGATGTTATTGTAAACTATTTTGCAGAAATTGTTACCGGTGATCCCGAAACCCTCTTTACCTGTGATAATGGGGGCAATACTGCCGTGTTTAACCTTAACGATAACATACCTAACCTTGAAGACGGTATGGTGGTAGATCCGGGCTTACTGGAGTTTTATTTTTATGATTCACTTGAAGCCGCAGAGGATAACGGTGTGCCAATATTCCCTACAAATACTTTTACCGGACAAGATAACCAAACGATTTATGTAAGGATTAACGATTATGAATCGAGCTGTTATGATATTAAAACATTTACGCTTGATATTTTAGACTGCAATGTGCCTGTTACCCCTGTAAGTCCGCTTGCCTTTTGCGAGGATGCGCCTTTTGATAACGAGGAGGTATTTGACCTTACTTCTCAGGAGGCACTGTTAATGAGCCAGTTTGATACACCTTCAAATTATACCATTACCTACCACAACAGCCAGGCCGATGCAGATACAGGTGAAAATGATATTACAAACCCGCAGGCCTATCCCGGTACTACCGAAACCATTTATATAAGGGTAGAATATAACGACTATGATTTTGTATTCGCTACCGAAACCCTGGAGCTTATAGTTAACCCGCAGCCGGTACTCGAGCCATTTGAAGATGTTAGCGTATGCGGCAGTTATACGCTGCCTCCACTTACCCAGGGCCAGTACCGCACACAGTCAGGCGGAGGTGGAAATGTATTACCCGCAGGGGCCATTATAGCTGCTACGCGAACCATACATGTATTTGCCAGCACCGGCACCGCGCCATACACCTGTACTGATGAGCAGAGTTTTATTGTAAATATATTCCCGGCACCCGTTGTGCCTGAGCCGGATGATGAGGCAGTGTGCGATAGCTACACACTCCCTGTAATTGCAGTAGGTAACTACTTTACAGGGCCGGGCGGTACCGGTACCGCGTTGTTTGCAGGCGATGAAATTACACAAACCGATGATATTTACATCTATGCCGAGAGCGGCAATGCAAACGTAACGTGTAACGACGAAAGCATGTTTACCATAACGGTAAATTATGCGCCGGTACTTACCGGTATTACGCCACTTGAACTGTGTGATGACAGTTCCCATGATTTGGTTGAAATTTTCGACTTGTCTGCTACCGGCCCTGAAAGCGTTGGTAACCAGGCGGGCTATAGCTATATTTATTATACCAGCGAGCAAGCTGCCAATACAGGCGGAACTGCCGGACAGATAACTAACCCGTTTGCTTACAGCAGCGCTACCGCAACGGTATATGTGCGTGTTGCGGCTACCGGGGTTACTACCGATTGTTATTCGGTAGGCGAAATTAGCCTTACTGTTCATGAAAAGCCCACCGTCCCCCAAATCCCCAACTACGTAGTTTGCGACGACACAGCCCCCGCTCTGGACGGTTTTGAGACGTTTGACTTAACGACAAAGGATGCGGAAGCCACGCTTGACCCTACGGACACGGTAACGTATTATACGGATAACGGCGATGCGCAGCTGGGCCAGAACGCGATAACCAACCCCTCGTCCTTCCAGAACACCGAGGCCTGGCAGCAGCCAATCTGGGTGCGTGTAGAAACGGTAAACGGCTGTGCCGATACGGGCAGCTTTAACCTTATTGTAAACCCGCTTCCGCAGGCTGATTTGGGCAGCCCTGTATTCTATGCCTGCGAAGAAACCCCTGGCCAGGGCCTTTTTGACCTTGACGAGATAGACCCGGTTATTACCGGCGGGCAGCCGTATTTAACGGCCTATTATGCCACACAACAAGACATTGAAGACAACAACCAGATACAACAAAGCCCTTACTCAAGCGCTACGGGCACGATATACGCGTTGGTGACTGACGCGGTAACCGGCTGTGCTGTTGTAGCCCCGGTAAGCCTTGTGGTGGCGCCCGCGCCTATAGCCCCGGAGCCGCTGCCTATAGAAGAGTGTGATGACAATAACGACGGCGTAGCCACCTTTAACGTCCAGCCGACGCTTGACGCGATAATCGCGGCACTGGGCGGCACGGTAAGCACCACGGTACACGAGACGGAGGACGATGCCAACTACCAAAACGGCACCAACCCTATTAGCGCAAACGGCCTTACCAGCTACGAGAACCTTTTAGAGTTTACCGATGACGGCATCCAGACGTTATGGATACGTGTCAACTCCACGCAAACGGATTGTTATGACGTGGTTGCGGTACAGCTTATCGTACACGAGCGGCCAAAGGCCACCGACCCGCTTGAAGCGTTCCACATGTGCGACAACGGAGATGACGACAACGACGGCACAGCCATTTTTGACCTTACGAGCTACGCGGAAACCGTGCTTAACACCATGGACCCGGCACAATACAGCGTAAACTATTACGAGAGCCTGGATGCTATAGATAGCGGTAACCCAATAAGCACCCCTTCGGCCTACGCATCGCTAAGCGGTTCGGTATACCTTACGATAACCAACAATGCCACAGGCTGTTTTGACGTGGTGGAACTGGAGCTTATTGTAAACCCGCTCCCGGTAGCTAACCCGCCGCTACCGTATACCCTTTGCGACGAAGAAAGCCTTAACGACGGCATAGAAGAATTTGACCTTACGAGCACCATCCCGTACATTACCGAAGATGCCTTTGGTGTAGCGGTAAGCTTTTACCACAGCTATGCCGATGCCGTAGCCGGCACGGGTGCGATAGCCGACCCGGCTGCGTATAAGAACGAAAATTCCCCTGCGGTAGAAGCCATCTATGTAAAAGTAGAAGACGTTGAAACCGGCTGTTACCGCATTGTGCTGCTGGACATCAGGGTGGCCCCGCTGCCACAGCTTACGGCCCCTACGGTTGATGATTTAACCGTATGCGACACCAACGGGCAGGGGTATGGCGTTTTTGACCTTAACGCGCTTACCGAAGGCATGGTAAACAACGGTGTAGACATTACCGTAGCATTTTACCTTACCCGGGAGGATGCCGAAAACGGCCTGAACGCCATAACCAACACCGGCAGCTACCAGAATGAGGTAGCCCAAACCCAGGTACTGTATGTGGTAGCCACCAATACCGAAACCGGCTGCCGTTCGGAAGTACTCGCTATCACCCTTGTGGTAGCCCCTGCACCGCTAAGCGTGAGTGTGGATGACCTTACCCAATGTGATGATACCGATGGCGACGGGGGGGACAACCAGATGGTATTTGACCTTACCCAGCAAAACACCGATATAGAAACACAATTAGGTGCAGCCGCAGGCACGCTTACCATACACTACTTTACCAGACTGGAATATGCCAATGAAGGCATGCCGCGCATTACCGTGCCGCAAAGCTACAACGGCACCGACGGGCAGGAGATCTGGGTACGCGTAGAAGACCCGGATACAGAGTGCTACCAGGTAACCAGCTTCCTGCTGCACATCAGCAGCCCGCTGGCGCTGGGCAACCCTGCCACGCTCACGCTGTGCAACGAGGCATTGCCCAACAGCACCCCGGGCGCGCCCGGCACCCCCGGCAGCCCTTTAAACACTACGGTGTTTGACCTTACCGTAAGGCAGGACGACATCCTTACGCCCTACGGCATTGGCTCGGGCCATGTGGTGGAGTACTTTGAGCTGGACCCGCGCACTACGCCCGGCGCCACCCCGGTACCGGACCCTACCGCCTATACGAACACCGCGAACCCGCAAACCCTGGTTGTGCGTGTAACCACGCCGCAGGGCTGCGAGAGCTTCGCGTTCCTTACCATACGGGTAACCCCGCTGCCTACGCCAAACACCACCCCTGAGCCACTGGAGGAGTGTGATGACAACACCCCCGCCCCGGGCGACGGCATTGAGGAATTTGACCTTACCCAGGCCGATGGCGACATCCGCAACAATGAAAACCTGGCCGTACTGCAGTACTATACCACCGAGGCAGCCGCCTGGCTGGGCGATACTACAGACACCACCACCTATATTGCCACACCGGAAAGCTATACCAACACCACCCCATGGGGAGAATCGGTATGGGTACGGGTAACGCTTACAAGCTCTGAGCCGGGCGACCCGGCCTGCGCGCAGGTAGTGGAGCTGCCACTGATTGTTAACCCACTGCCGCCGGTAACCAACGCGCTGGGCAACATCAATTACTACGCGATATGCGAGCCAAACAGCACGGGCTACACCGAGTTTAACCTTATGGGCCATATTACGGATATACTAACGGCAAACGGTGCCACACCTGCGGATTACAGCATCAGGTTCTACCTTAATGCCGCCGCGGAGGCTGCGGGTACGGCACTGCCGCATGTGTATACCAATACCGTGATGACCCACCAGGCGATACGTGTATACATAGAAAATAACGAAACAGGGTGTTACCTGAGCCTTCCGCTGGATTTATATGCCGAGGAAGCCGCGATAGCCTACCCGATAATAAACAACGCCACGATAACCGAGTGTGATTATGACGGCGCTAACGACGGCACGGTAACTTATTTTAACCTTACCGACGCGGGTACCGAGGCACTGGGCAGCCAAAGCCCGGCTGACTTTAGCGTGGAGTATTATACCACAGAGCTGGCAGCCGAAACAGGCGACACTACCGACCTTACCACCTACATAGCAACACCAGCGGCGTATACAAACGAAAGCAACCCGCAAACCATCTGGGTGAGGATAACCAACCTTACCACGGTAAGCGGCTGCCACGATGTAACCAGCTTTACCATAGCGGTAGAAACCCTTGTGGAGCCGGAGATTACTACCGATGGCGACAGCCACACGATATGTGTAGACTTAGACGGCACGGTAGCCCGCAACCTGAAGCTGGAGACCGGATTATCTGAAACAGGTTACACCTTTGCATGGTTCCTTGACGGTACGGAGGTAACCACGGCGGACAACACCCAAAGCTACTTTATAGCAGAAGCCCCGGGCGACTATACGGTAATAGCCACGAGCACCACACCAAGCGAATGCGAATCGCAGCCCTCGGCGGTGTTTAATGTAATACAAAGTGGCCAGGCCTCAATCATCGGCGACACGGGCTATGTGGTAAGCAACGCCTTTGGCGACAACCAGACCATCACGGTGCTGGTAGAAGGCAACGGCGAGTACCAGTACAGCATTGTACCGGAAGGCACTGAGCCGGTAGGCCCGTGGCAGAACTCGAATGTGTTTACCAACATGCCGGGAGGGTACTTTGACATCTACGTGAGGGACATCAAGACCGGTAACCCGTGCGACATGCTGCCGATACCCGGCGTAAGCGTGATAGACTACCCGAGGTTCTTTACCCCTAACGGCGACGGCATTAACGACTACTGGAATGTAACGGGTATGGATGCCCACCCTGAGGCGCGGATTTACATCTTTGACCGCTACGGCAAGCTGCTCAAGCAGCTGAGCCCGGCCAGCCGTGTAACCGACGGCGACGGATGGGACGGCACCTTTAACGGCACGCCGCTACCGTCAGACGACTACTGGTTCCGCGTAGAGTTTACCGAAGGCTACACCGAAAGGGTATTCAAGGCACACTTTGCAATGAAACGATAGTTTTAGTGGTCAGTGTTCAGTCGCAGTTGGCAGTAGCTTCACTCAAACGGGCATTGACAAATAATTTCAATAAACAAGGGCAGCCGGATGGCTGCCCTTGTTGTTTTATAAGGTAGGAGTGAAGCTACTGAACACCGGCCACTGCCTACTGCCACAGGAGTGAAGCTTTTACCAACCGCGACTGAATACTGCCCAACCGATTAGTTAGCCCCGATGGGAGCGGCATCCTGCCGACGAAGGAGGCAGATACAGCGGACAGCGGGAAACAAAGCTGCTGCAATGCGCTAACGATGGGCTGCTGAGAAATAATGAAGCCGGAACGTAAAATTGCATCAAAAAAGTTAGGGTTAACGTTGCTGTTGAACCATATTAACCGCATTGAAAATGTACCCCCTATGCCACGGGTAAACTCACGGTAAATGTGCTTCCCTCGCCCAGTGCGCTCTTTAGAGCAATCGTGCCGCCCAGTGCGGTAATAAACTCTTTACTTATGGCAAGGCCCAGGCCGGTTCCTTCTTTTTCGGTACCCGGCACGCGAAAGTACTTATCAAAAATCCGGCCTTGGTATTTTTGGTCAATGCCCATGCCGGTGTCGGCAATGCTTACCTGTATGTACTGCCCGGCCTGTTCGGCGGTTACAGCAATGGCGCCACTTTCATAAGAATAGCGTATGGCATTAGAAATAAGGTTCGAAATAATCCATGTTGTTTTTTCACGGTCAGCCAAAATATCCGGCAGCCCTTCCGGTACGGCTATTTTGAGCACAATTCCTTTTTGTTCGGCCAGCTTGCGTGTAGTAGCTGCCGCGTCGGCAATAATGGGGGCAACCGCACAGGGCTCGTACTTCAGCTGTGTGTTTCCGGTTTCTACCTGCGTAATATTAAGCAGTTCCCCGGTAGTGCGCAACAGCCTCTCGGCATCTTCGCGTATGCCAGATACCAGGCTTTTTTGCTCGTCGTTCAGGTTGCCGGTACGCTCATTATCCAGCAGTTGCAGGCTCATCTTCATACTGGCAATAGGCGTTTTAAACTCGTGCGATACTGTGGCTATAAAATTAGTTTTGGCAAAATCAAGCTCCTTGTGCGCGGTAATGTTGCGCAAGATGATAAAAGCGCCTATCTCTTTGCTTTCGGTTTCCCCCGTGGGCACTATGCTTATGGGTATCAGCTGCTTTTCAAAATAACTTTCCTTATGGTCGGCATAAATGGTAAGGGTGTCGGCATTCTTGTTTTCGCCTGTGCCTAAGTGCTGCAACAGCGAACGCACCAGGTCGTTATGCAGTGCCACCTCTTTCGCTTTTCGGTTTATAACGGCGTCTTTCTTTAATCCGGAAATGGCCAGTGCGGCATCGTTTATAAACAGTATCCTGTTGTGTTCATCCAGGCCTATCACCGGGTCATGCAGGTTGCCCACCAGGGTTTCTACCCTTTTTTTCTCCATCATCAGGCTGGCCAGGTTGCTGTTGTTATATTCCTCCAGTTTTTCTGCCATGGTGTTAAACGACTTCGCCAGGGTGGCAAACTCATCGTGCCCTTTAAAATACACCCGCTGGGCATAATTTTTAGCGGCTATTTGCTTTATGCTTTCCGTAAGGTCGCTAATGGGGTTTGCAATGTAGCCGGGCAGGTTAAAAATAAGGGTAAACCCAATGAGGAAACACACCGCACTGGTACCGCTTATCCACCAGGTGGAACTTTCGGCGGTCTTTTCGGCGGTACTGCTTTTACGCTGAATGGCATCCATGTTCAGCTTCATGATATTGTTGAGGTCGGCCCGGATGTTTTGTATATGCAGCGGATTGTTAACGTCTCGCCGCCAGGCAAGGTAATGCTTGCTAAGGTCATCAGTCAGTTCCTGTTCGCCTATTTCAGTAACGTTAGCTTTTTGCAGGCGGAGGTACTTCTCGAAACGGCTTATATCCTCAGCAGCCAGAGTACCGTTATCAATAAGCTTATACATATTACGGGCATAATCCAGCGAAATATAATTGGCCACCAGTATGTTCTTAGTGTCTTCCGCCAGGCGGTTTACCTGCCGTATGGCCAGCACCGAAAGCAGGCTGATGAGGAAAAATAAAAAACCGGTGGCTATGGCGAGTTTGGTTTTTATCTTCATTTTTTTATGAAAGTATAATCAGGTCAATATCACTCGAAGATAGCTTATTTAGCAGCGCGTTAAAAATATTGGTAGACAAAATTACCCTGAATAATGTAAGGTGCGGCTTGCCAATGCAAATGGTGGTTATCCTTCGCTGTTCTGCCTGGGTGGTAATGGCAGCAGCCACATGGCTGCTTTTTACTTTAATAATTTCGGCGCCCAGCTCTGTAGCCAGTTTAAAGTTATTGATAAGGTGCCGTTGCTTATCAAGTGCTATTTTGTCGGGGGTTTCGGCAGGGGTTTCTACGTACAGCAGTATCCACTTGCTGTGGTAATAATTGGCAAGGCGGGCGGTTTTGCGTATTACCGTTTTTGCCGTTTGGTGGTTGCTGCTTATGCACGCCATAAAGCGTTCCTGCTTAAGGTTTTTAAGGCCGGTAACCTCTGTTTCTACCTTGCGCTCTACCTGGCTGGCTACTTCCTTTAGCGAGAGTTCACGCAATTGCAATATATGCTCAGCCCTAAAAAAGTTATTCAGCGCCTGCGGAATTTTATCAGCCGTATAAATTTTCCCCTCCTTTAAGCGGGTTATCAATTCATCGGCGGTGAGGTCTATGTTTACCACTTCATCGGCCGCTTTCAGCACGCTGTCGGGTATGCGCTCTTTTACTTCAATACCTGTAATCTCGCGGATATCGTCGTTAAGGCTCTCAATATGCTGAATGTTTACCGCGCTTATCACGTTGATGCCGGCATCTATAATATCCAGCACATCCTGCCAGCGCTTTTCGTTTTTGCTGCCCTCTATATTGGTGTGGGCAAGCTCATCTACAATAACCACTTCGGGCCGCAGGTTGATGACCGCCTGTACATCAAGCTCGTCTAAAAATTTGCCCTTATAAAATATAGACCGCCGCGGAATTACGGGCAGGCCATCAAGCAGGGCATGGGTTTCGGCGCGGTTGTGGGTTTCTATAAAACCTACCTTTACATCGATGCCGTTGCGCAGCAGGGTATGGGCTTCCTGCAGCATACGGTAGGTTTTGCCTACACCGGCACTCATACCGATGTAGACCTTAAACTTACCTTTGCGCGACTTTTGTATCAGGTCGAGAAAGCGCTGTGCGTTGTAATCCCTGTCGCCCATTTTTAAAATGCTATTGCCAGTGCGGTTGTTACAAAGGTGTTGCTGTTTTTAGCAGTGCCATCCTTAACAAAAATATAGTCTTTGCTGCTCAGGCTTCGGGCTTCTATGCGCCATACCACATTGCTGTACACATTGTAGTCAAAGTTTAGCGAATAGCCAACCGTCTGGAAACCGTTTTCAGTCCCGGTTGAAATAATTACCCCGTTTTTATCGGTATAATATTCGCCACGGGCGCTAATTGATGCTTTGCTGTTTACCGCATATTTTGCGATAAGTACGGGCGAATACCAGCTGCTGTAACGCTCGCTGCCTTTTGCTTTTTGCTCGGCGCCAATGTCAAAACCCGCGGTAAGCCCAAAGCTATCGGTCAGCTGGAAGATGCCGTAAAAATTATGGAAGTAACGCATCCGTTTATCTACGTCCGGCTTGTCGTTACCAACGAACGAACTGCTGTTCAGCGTAACTTTTGCCGATGGCTTGTAGGTAAGCTGATGCCCAAAGGCGAAAGTTTTGTTGCCATCCGGGCGCTGTATGCGCTGCCAGCCATTTAATACCAAACCGCTGATAAACCATTTTCCCGAAGGCGATGTATACGATACCTTAGCCCCGGCCTCATAATACGGCGAATTATCGGCCAGTATGCTGCGGGTAAGGCTCCAGCAGTCTTTGCCTATAGCACTCTCAAACCCTATGTGCGACCCGAATATACCGGCGTCTACCCACAGGTTTGCCGTTTTAGAAAGCTTTACCCCGGCATTGGCCTCATATACATTTTTCATTACACCCTGCTCGGCACTAAGGTTGGCATTGGCATACGTACCTGCCATAAGCGCAAGGTTGCCCCGCACGCTGCCGTTATCATACGCTGCTTTTATAAAGCCCAGGTTTAGCGCCACCTCGTTATGGCGGTTGTGCGAATAAAAAAACGCCGGGCGGGTATTATTCTCCGGTTCGTTAAAGTCATAGGCATAATACGTCTCTACATACCCGCTGAATTTTAGCGCGGGAATTTCTGATGGCGGCAGTACTTTAATAGTATCGGTTTGTGCAGTTGCTGCAAAGCCTGTGGCAAGCAGTGCAGCTATTTTTATGATGTTTTTCATTATGTTGTTGTTATTGTTTACCTCACCCCAACCCCTCTCCGAGGGAGAGGGGCAAGCTTCACTCGGCCGAAATCTTGCGCAATACTTCCGAACTGTACCCGTCAGTTGGCTCCCCTCTCCTTTGGAGAGGGGCAGGGGGGTGAGGTCTGTGTAGCAATCGTTTCGGAGCCTAATGAAGGGTGAGGCCGATTGGGTTATTTATCCAATGCTAAGTTAAGTGCTAATACATTTATCTTCTCAGTTCCTAAACAGCCTAGTAACGGTTTTTGCACATTAGCGGCTATGGCATCGTTTACTTTTTGCTCACTAATACCCCGCGCTCTGGCTATGCGTGCTATCTGTACTTTGGCAGCTGCCAGTGAAATATCGGGGTCGAGGCCGCTGCCGCTGGCGGTAACCAGCTCGGCGGGGATATCGGCTTTTGGTACACCGGGGTTTTTAAGCAAAAAGGTGTCAATACGGCTTTGTACAGTGGCAAGGTACTCCGGGTTGGCCGGGCCTTTGTTGCTGCCGCCGGAGCCAGCCGCGTTATAATCTACCGCGCTTGGCCTTGGCCAAAAGTACTCATTTTTAGTAAATCCCTGGGCTACATTAGTGTGGTAGCGCTTACCGTTTGCTTCGGTAATAAAGCCGTTGCCGTGGTTGGGCGCCAGCTGTGCAATGCCCCAAATGCCCATGGTATAGATACCGGAAAAGAACAGGGCGCAGAAAGCGGTGAGCCTGATGGCAGGCATGATATGATTTTTCATTTTGTTTATTATTTTTATACGTTCAGGTTGTTCCATTTGCTTCGCCAGTTCGGGCGAGCCCTCGGGTCGACCGAAGCGCAGCGGAGTGGAGGAATCTCTGAGATTTCTCCCTATCGGTCGAAATGAAACACAACCTCAATTGTTATTTAAAAGAATACAGCAACCAGCATGTCAATTACTTTTATCCCGATAAACGGCACGATGATACCGCCCAGCCCGTAAATAAACAGGTTGCGGCGCAGCAGGGCAGAAGCCCCTATGGGTTTGTAAGCAATGCCCTTTAGCGCAAGCGGGATAAGGAACGGGATAATGATGGCATTAAATATTACCGCCGACAGTATGGCACTCTCCGGGCTGTGCAGCCCCATAATGTTAAGCCCCTGTAATTTCGGTATGGCCAGTATAAACAGCGCCGGGATGATGGCAAAGTACTTGGCTACGTCGTTAGCAATGCTAAAGGTAGTGAGCGTGCCGCGCGTCATGAGCAGCTGCTTGCCTATCTCTACAATTTCAATAAGCTTGGTGGGGTCGTTATCAAGGTCTACCATGTTACCGGCTTCCTTAGCAGCCTGCGTACCGCTGTTCATGGCAACGCCCACATCGGCCTGGGCAAGGGCGGGCGCATCATTAGTACCGTCGCCCATCATGGCGACCAACTTGCCCAGCGCCTGTTCGGACTTAATGTATTTCATCTTGTCTTCCGGTTTGGCTTCTGCAATAAAGTCATCCACACCGGCTTTTTCGGCAATAAACTTCGCGGTAAGCGGATTGTCTCCGGTAACCATTACAGTTTTAATACCCATTTTGCGCAGGCGCTCAAAGCGCTCGGCTATTCCGGTTTTTATAATATCCTGAAGCTCTATCACGCCCAGTACCTTTTCGTTTTCAGATACTACAAGCGGTGTACCCCCGTTACCGGAAATCTTTTCTACCACTTTAGTAACTTCATCAGAGAATGGGTTTCCGGCTTTGGTAACCAAATTCTTAATGGCATCATACGCCCCTTTACGGATGCGGCTTTCGCCAAAGTCAATACCTGAACTGCGCGTTTCGGCGGTGAATTTTATAAACCTTGGGTTTTGTACGCCAAAGCTTTTTGGGTCGGTTGCAGCCAGTTCGATGATTGATTTGCCCTCGGGTGTGTCATCGCTCATTGAGCTGAGTACGGCGGCTTTTACAAAGGTTTTTTCGCTTATGCCAACAGCAGGATAAAAGTGCGTGGCCTTGCGGTTGCCTATGGTTATGGTGCCGGTTTTGTCCAGCAGCAGCACGTCTATATCGCCGGCGGTTTCTACCGCCTTGCCTGATTTGGTTATTACGTTGGCACGCAGCGCCCGGTCCATGCCCGCAATGCCTATTGCAGATAATAATCCGCCAATAGTGGTAGGGATAAGGCATACAAATAATGATATAAACGACGCTATGGTAATGCTTATGTTAGCATAATCGGCAAAGGGTTTTAGCGTAACGCACACAATGATGAACACCAATGTAAAGCCTGCCAGCAGTATGGTAAGCGCTATCTCGTTGGCGTTTTCTGGCGGCTGGCTCCTTCTACTAATGCAATCATTTTATCAAGGAAGCTTTCGCCCGGCTCTGTGGTAACTTCCACTATTATACGGTCTGACAGTACTTTTGTACCCCCGGTAACCGAACTTTTATCGCCGCCCGCCTCACGTATCACCGGGGCGCTTTCGCCGGTTATGGCGCTTTCGTCTATGGTGGCAAGGCCTTCTATAATTTCGCCGTCGGTGGGTATGGTATCGCCGGCTTCGCAGATAAAGCGGTTGCCTTTTTTGAGGGTAGATGAGGGTACTACCTGTACTTCATCTTTATAAATTTCGCCCATCAGCTCAATTTTTTTGGCCGGGGTTTCTTCGCGGGTCTTGCGGAGGCTGTCGGCCTGTGCCTTGCCGCGCGCTTCGGCTATGGCTTCGGCAAAATTGGCAAACAGCAGCGTAAACAGCAGTATGACGAAGATTACAAAGTTGTAGGCAAAACTGCCCTGGCTTTGTTCGCCCGTAAGTATCCACACGCATACACACAGCATGATGGCGGTGCCTATCTCTACTGTAAACATTACCGGGTTTTTAATGAGTGCCGCAGGGTTAAGTTTTATGAAGGATTGTTTGAGCGCCTGCTTAACCAACTCGGGTTGGAACAGGCTTGCATTTTGAGTTTTCATTTTATGATTTATTGGTATAATGAAAAATATTCGGCTATTGGGCCTAGCGTAAGGGCAGGGAAGAACGACAGCGCCGCTACTATAAAGATTACTGCCAGTACCATAAAGCCAAAGGTTGTGGTGTCAGTCTTAAGCGTACCGGCGCTTTCGGGTACATACTTTTTAGCAGCAAGCAAGCCTGCTATAGCAACCGGGCCTATGATGGGCAGGTAGCGCGCCAGCAGCATCACTATGCCTGTACCGATGTTCCAGAACGGGGTGTTGTCGCCCAGGCCTTCAAACCCGCTGCCGTTATTAGCCGATGATGAGGTAAACTCATACAGCATTTCGCTAAAGCCGTGGTAACCGGGGTTGGCCAGCCAGGACGCGTATGCTTCGGGGTTACCGGCATAAAGGTAACTTGCCAGTGCCGTACCGGCAAGTATAAGGAATGGGTGCAGTAGCGCTACGGCCATGGCAATCTTCATTTCTTTAGCCTCAATTTTTTTACCGAGGAATTCCGGGGTGCGGCCTACCATCAATCCGCTTATGAATACGCCCAGTATGATAAAGATGTAAAAGTTTAAAAAGCCCACGCCCACACCGCCGTAAAAGCAGTTTACCATCATGCCCAGCAGGGTTGCGGCACCGCCTATGGGCGTAAAACTATCGTGCATGGCGTTAACCGAGCCATTACTGGTACACGTAGTATAGGTAGCCCAATTCGCCGACGACACCGCCCCGAAGCGCACTTCCTTTCCTTCCATACTGCCTATCTGCTGTGCAATGCCCATTTTGTCGAGTGCCGGGTTACCGCCTGATTCGCCAATGATGGTTGGGATAAGCAGCAGCGCAAACCCCAGCGTCATGACGCCAAAAATGGTATAGGCCAGTTTTTTGCGGCGCAGCACATGGCCCAGCGCAAATATTAATGCTATGGGAATTAGTATGATGCTTACGCTTTCTACAATATTGGTAAGGTAGTTAGGGTTCTCCATCGGGTTGGCACTATTGGGTCCGTAAAAACCGCCGCCGTTTGTCCCTAATTGCTTGATTGCTACAAAGGCTGCTACGGGCCCGCGGCTTACATCCTGTGCCTTGCCTTCTAGTGTTGTGATGTGGTCTTTGCCTTCAAAGGTCATGGGCGTGCCGTTAAATACTAATATTGTAGCTACTATAATACATAAAGGCAGCAGCACACGGGTAGCCGAGCGTACAAAAAAACTGTAAAAGTTGCCCAGCGTGGCTGACGTTTTCTCTTTCATGGCCATAAATACTACGGCGCAAATAGCCATGCCACAGGCCGCACTGATGAACTGCCACAGCATAAGGGTAAGCTGCCCTAAATAGGATAGCCCGCTCTCGCCGCTGTAGTGCTGCAGGTTGGTATTGGTAATAAAGCTTACCGTGGTGTTAAAGGCCAGGTCGAGGCTCATGGCCGGGTTAGCGTCGGGGTTAAGGGGCAGCCAGTCCATATTAAGCAGTACAAACATAGACAGTATAAACCACACGCCGTTTATGGTAAGCAGCGCGGCAAGGTGCTGTTTCCAGGTCATTTCGACTTTCTCGTCAATGCCGCCAAGCTTGAAGAAAAGCCGGTCGATAGGGTTAAAAATTTTATCAAACCAGGTGGGTTCGTAATTAAATATTTTGCCAATGTAGCGGCCCAGCGGTATTGCCATGAGCAGCACCAGCGCATACATTATAACAATGCCAAAGATTTCGCTGTTCATGGGTTAAAATTTTTCGGGTTTTACAAGTACGTAGCAGATGTATGCAAACACAGCCAACGCTACAATAAATAATGCAGTCATAATTTTTAGATTGAAAGATTTAAAAATTGAAGTATTAAACCCCGGATGTGTTTACCTGGGCGATGTATTCGCGTTTAAGTGTGGGTGGAAAAAGTTTTGATACCGTGCAGTTGCGTATCTCCATAAAGGTGGAAACCGAATTGACGTAGATAGAGGCTATGGCGCTACGGGTTTCAGCCGTGCCATTTTTAAAAAGGAGTTCGGCCATATCAAGGCATTTTTTGGCCCTGGCGATATTGCCGCTGCGTATAAAATTTTTGGTAATCTCTGCAAACTGTACCGCCCTGGCTGAAGCAGTTTTTACATGGTTTTTCATTTTGAAACTATTT
>Ga0247803_1000393_pt1 | contig 24061 bp, 27 predicted proteins | sample UWRJL014104B1_FD_180928 | JGI IMG/M metagenome (GOLD analysis project Ga0247803, IMG submission 180928) | Plant litter microbial communities from Arlington Agricultural Research Station in Wisconsin, United States - UWRJ-L014-104B-1 | ecosystem: Environmental > Terrestrial > Plant litter >...
GCTACGGCCTGATAAGCACAGGGTACCGCTCCCAGTCGTCGCGGTAGGAGCCGATCGGATAGGGCACGGCGGCGCCCTTCGACCACTGGCGGCGTGCCCACCATGCGTCGACCGGCTCAGCCACGATTCCTCACGCGGCGAGGATAACCGCGGCCCCCGACACCGGTGCGCACTCGCTCAGGGAAGCTCGAATACTCTGTACCCATGGCGGTTTCCGACGAGACAGGTGGCGGGCTCTCCCTCACCGACCTCGTCGGCGAGATCATGCACCGCGCCGAGTCGCCCGACGCCGCCCGCGACCGGCTCGCGCGCCTCGTCGCCGCGACCCAGGCGATCTCCTCCGACCTCGAGCTGCCGACCGCCCTGCACAACGTCGTCGAGGTCGCCTGCGATCTGGTGAACGCCAGCTATGGAGCGATCGGCGTCATCTCCCCCGACGGCATGCTCGAGGAGTTCATCCACGTGGGCATGAGCGACGGCATCGTCGCCGAACTCGGCGCACCGCCCAGCGGGCACGGTCTGCTCGGCGCCGTCATCAGCGAGGCGACGCCGATCCGGCTCGACCACATCTCGCACGACGAGCGTTCCGTCGGATTCCCCGCCGGACACCCGCCCATGGACAGCTTCCTCGGTGTGCCGGTGCGCATCGGCGGCACCGTCTACGGCAACCTCTACCTCACCGGGAGCGCGAACGGCTCGTTCGACAAGGTCGACGAGCAGATCATCATGACCCTCGCCACCATGGCCGGCTCGGCCATCGCCAACGCCAGGCTGTACGAGGAGGCGCGCCTCGGGCAACGCTGGATCGCGGCATCCGAGGAGATCAACCAACGGCTGCTCTCGGGTGAGCTCGGCGAACGCGACGTCGCACCGATCGCCTCCCTCATCCTCAGCCTCGCCGACGCGTCGTTCGTCGGGCTCGTGCTCCCGGTCGACGAGCTGTCGGTCGGCGACGCCCCGCCGTTCGCCCAGAAGTTCGGCCCGCTGGCCGACTCGACGGTCTCCGTCGCCGACGAGGAGATCTCCGCACTGCCCGACCGGGTGCGCAGCGCCCTCGAGCTGAAGGACGACCGCCCCGCGGCGTTCCGCGACATCGAGGTCTGGGCGAGCGCGCTCATCGGCTCCACCATGGTCATCCCGTGGGGCGACATCGAGGCGACCCGCGAGGGCGCGCTGGTCATCACCCGCGACGCGCACGGGCACCCGTACACGGTCGCGGAACGCCGCATGGCCAAACGGTTCGCCCGCAGCGTGGCCATCGCCCGCGAGCTCGCCATGGCGCGCAACAACCGCGAGCACGTCGCCCTCACCGACGAGCGCGACCGCATCGCCCGCGACCTGCACGACCACGTCATCCAGAGCCTTTTCGCGGTCGGCCTCGGCCTGCAGAGCGTGGTCGGATCGGCCAACGGACAGGTCGCGGCGCGCATCGCGGCGCAGGTCGACGCGATCGACGTGACGATCCGCCAGATCCGGCAGACGATCTTCCAGCTGAGCGCGCCGCCCAACGCCTCCGACTACAGCCAGAAGCAGCGCCTCAACCAGCTAGTGCGCACCATCCTCGAGGGCGAGGGCATCGACTCGTCCCTCGACTTCCGCGGCCCGGTCGACACACTCATCGACAGCGAGCTCGGCGAGGAGGTCTCCGCCGTGCTCCGGGAGGCACTCAGCAACGTGGTGCGGCACGCGGAGGCGTCCCGGGTCGACATCACCATCGCGGTCTCCGCCACCGAAGTGCGCGTCGTCGTCACCGACAACGGCCGCGGCCTCGGCCAGGTCGGACACCGCAGCGGGCTCGACAACCTCGCGCACCGGGCGAACGTGCGCGGCGGGCGCTTCACGACGGCCGCGCGCGCCCCCTCGGGCACGACGATCGACTGGGCGGCTCCGGTGGTGGCGTCGTGACCGCGCCGGTTCGGCTGTACCTGCTCGACGACCACGAGATCGTGCGCCGCGGGCTCATCGACCTGCTCTCCGGCGAGCCCGACTTCGCCGTCGTCGGCGAGAGCGGCATCGCGACCGGGGCAGCCGCCGCCATCGTCGCCTCGGGCGCCACGGTGGCGATCCTCGACGGGCGCCTCCCCGACGGCAGCGGCATCGACGTGTGCCGCGACGTCAAGTCGGCGGATCCGAGCATCCGCTGCCTCATCCTCACCTCGTTCGACGACGACGAGGCGGTGCTCGCCGCGGTGCTCGCCGGCGCCGACGGCTACCTGCTCAAGGAGGTGCGCGCGACGAGCCTTGTCGACGCCATCCGCAGCGTCGCGGCCGGCGAGACGCTGCTCGACCCGACCGTCACCGAGCGCGTGCTCGACCGCGTGCGCATCCCCGGCACCGGCGCTTCGCCGTTGGGCCTGCTCACCCCGCGCGAGACCGAGATCCTCGGGCTGATCGCCGAGGGCATGTCGAACCGCGAGATAGCCGGCACGTTGTTCCTCGCCGAGAAGACGGTGAAGAACAACGTCAGCGGCATCCTGTCGAAGCTCGGCATGCAGCGCCGCACCCAGGCCGCCGTGCTCGGCGCCGAGTGGCTGCACAAGCGCGACCGCTGAGCGAGGCGCCCGGGGCCGCTGAGGCGGGCTCCCACGGGCCGGGCACGACCGAGTGGCGGCACATTGCTGCGTGAGCCCCGCCGGAAGGACATTCTGCCGCCACTGACCGCCCGGAGACCGGTGTGATCGTCGGAGGCAGGCCCTCAGCGCGGGCCGGCGGCCTGCTCGTAGTGGCGCAGCGTGACGACGATCTGGTCGAGGTAGTCGTCGACCTCGCCCTGGTTGTATCCCCGCTTGAACTTGGTGGGGGTGAACCGCACGTTGACGACGTCGTCGCCGCTCAGCGCGGGAGCGCCCTCGGAGCCTCGCTCGTAGTCCGCGATCACTGCGCGGACGGCGGCGAGGAAGTCGTCGACGCCCGCAACCGAGTAGCCCTCTTTGAAGCGGGTCGTGCTGAAGCTCTTGTCGGGCAGGGTCGACGCGCGCAGCAGCGCGGGAGTGGCAGTCGGGGCTGCGGGCGCCTCGGGCACCTCGGGCGCCTCAGCGGCGACGGCCACCTTCGCGGCCTCAGGCACGGCCTCAGGCGCGGCTTCACGCACGGCGCTCTCGTGCTCGGCGAGCGCCGCAACCAGCTTGTCGAGCAGGTCGTCGACCTGGTCCTGGTCGTAGCCATTGCCGAACTTCGTCGTCTGGAACTTGTGCGCGTTGACGTCTTCAGACGAGAGCGTCGCCACACGCCGCGACTCCCACGCGGCGAGCGCCGCCGTTGCGCTGTCGAGCAGCGCGTCGACCTCCGCCTGCTCGTAGCCCTCGCGGAATTTCGTGATCGCGAAGCTCGCGGTAGTGATGTCGGTGGACTTGAGCATGCGGCACCTCGCGCGATCGTGGACAGGTGCTCCCCACCCTAGGCGCTCAGGGTTCTTCGAGCAGCGCGAGCAGCTTCTGGGCCGTGCGCAGGTTGCGCCCGGTGGCCGTGGCACCCAGGGCCTTCGCGAAGCCCGCGGGAAGCCGCGACTGGCTCACCCCGAGGGGCAGCCACTGGTAGACGGCATACCGGCCGAAGACGACGACCTCGGGAAGGAGCTCGTCGTCGCTCGGGCGACGGATCGCCGCGCCATCCGGCACCGCGTCGGCGAACGTGATCAGGAGCCGCGACGGGTCGTCGGCCGATTCGGCCAGAGGGTTCTCGTCGAGGATCTCGCGCAGGCGCGCCGCGTCGAGCAGCACGACGCGTGGGCGCGAGCCGGTCGCCCGCTCGATCAGCGACTCGATGCGGTCGGCGTCGACGGGTTCCTGGCTGTCGAACACCACGTTGCCGCTCTGCAGCAGGGTGCGCACCTTGCCGAAGCCCTCCGCCTCGAAGGCGGCGCGCAGGTCGGCCATCGCGATGCGCTTGGTCGTGCCGACGTTGACGCCGCGCATCAGGGCCGCGTATCGAGTCGGGGTCATCCGCACAAGGTAGTGCATATTGCACACATCGCGACAGATTGCGAGAGGCGGCCTCGTCTGGCACCTCGCAGGGGTGCGGGTTATCGTAAAGGTCGATTCACACGCTCAATAAGGGGATAAATGACTGTCTGGCCCGGATCTGCCTACCCGCTCGGTGCGACTTATGACGGAAACGGAACCAACTTCGCTGTGTTCAGCGAATCCGCTCACAAGGTCGAGCTGTGCCTCTTCGACGACGACAGGAACGAGACCCGTTTCGAGCTGACCGAGGTCGACGCCTTCGTCTGGCACGGCTACCTGCCGCAGGTGCAGCCCGGCCAGCGCTACGGCTACCGGGTGCACGGCGAGTACGACCCCGTGAACGGCGAGCGGAGCAACCCGAACAAGCTGCTGCTCGACCCGTACGCGAAGGCCACGACCGGCGTCATCAAGTGGGGTTCGAGCGTGTTCTCCTACAACTTCGGCGACCCGCTCTCGCGCAACGACGAGGACTCGGCCCAGGACACCATGCTCGGCGTGGTCATCAACCCCTACTTCGACTGGGCAGGCGACCGCCACCCGCGCACGCCCTACTCCGACACCTTCATCTACGAGGCCCACGTGAAGGGCCTCACGAAGCTGCACCCGGGAATCCCCGAAGACCAGCGCGGCAGCTACGGCGGAGTCGCCCATCCGCTGATGATCGAACACTTCCAGAAGCTCGGAGTCACCGCCGTCGAGCTGATGCCGGTGCACCAGTTCATCAACGACTCGGCCCTGGCCGACAAGGGACTCTCGAACTACTGGGGCTACAACACCATCGGCTTCTTCGCCCCGCACTCCGGCTACGCCTCCAACGGCGAGCTCGGCCAGCAGGTGCAGGAGTTCAAGGGCATGGTGCGCTCGCTGCACGACGCCGGCATCGAGGTCATCCTCGACGTGGTCTACAACCACACGGCGGAGGGCAACCACCTCGGCCCCACGCTGTCGATGCGCGGCATCGACGACAAGGCCTACTACCGCCACGTCGACGACAGCCCCGAGTACTACATGGACTACACGGGCACCGGTAACTCGCTCAACGTCGGCCACCCGCACTCGCTGCAGCTCATCATGGACAGCCTGCGCTACTGGGTGACCGAGATGCACGTCGACGGATTCCGCTTCGACCTCGCGTCGACCCTCGCCCGCGAGTTCTACGACGTCGACAAGCTGTCGACCTTCTTCGAGCTCGTGCAGCAGGATCCGATCGTCTCGCAGGTCAAGCTCATCGCCGAGCCGTGGGACGTCGGCCCCGGCGGCTACCAGGTGGGCAACTTCCCGCCGCAGTGGACCGAGTGGAACGGCAAGTACCGCGACACCGTGCGCGACTTCTGGAAGGGCGAGCCGTCGACCCTCGGAGAGTTCGCCGAGCGCCTCACCGGCAGCGCCGACCTGTACGAGCAGTCCGGGCGTCGCCCGGTCGCATCCATCAACTTCGTCACCGCCCACGACGGCTTCACCCTCGCCGACCTCGTGTCGTACAACGAGAAGCACAACGACGCCAACGGCGAAGACAACAACGACGGCGAATCGCACAACCGCTCCTTCAACTTCGGGGTGGAGGGACCGACCGACGACCCGCACGTGCTCGAGATGCGTTCGCGTCAGCAGCGCAACTTCCTCACCACGCTGCTCATCTCGCAGGGCGTGCCGATGCTGCTGCACGGCGACGAGCTCGGCCGCACCCAGGGCGGAAACAACAACGGCTACGCCCAGGACAACGAGATCAGCTGGATCCACTGGGACAAGGCCGACGCCCCCCTGATGGAGTTCGTCGCGGCGATCGCGCACCTGCGCAAGGACCACCCGACGTTCCGCCGCAGCCGCTTCTTCGACGGGCGCCCCGTGCGCCGCGGAGAGGGCGAGCCGCTGCCCGACATCGGCTGGATCGCCCCGGACGGCAACGCCATGGCCCCAGAAGACTGGGACTCCGGCTTCGGGCGGTCCATCGGCGTGTTCCTCAACGGCGACGGCATCCGCGGCAAGGACATGCGCGGCGAGCCGATCACCGACGACCACTTCCTCATCCTGCTCAACGCGCACACCGACTCGGTCGAGTTCAAACTCCCCGAAGACGAGTACGCGACGGCGTGGGAGATCGTGGTCGACACCGCGGGTGCCGGGGTGTCGACAGAACCGCGGATGGCCGGCGAGGCCATCACGGCTCAAGCGGTCTCGGCTCTCATCCTGCGCCAGTACAAGGGGCCGGAGCCCGACGGCGACAACTCGGTCGCCGCGTCTCTGATCGCCATGTCCGGCGCCGCGACGACGCCGATCAACACGCCCGGACGTCCCACGGTATGACCATGGCCACCGTGAGCGCGCTCCCGATCTCGACCTACCGGCTGCAGATCACCGCTGACTTCACCCTGCTCGCGGCCGCTGAGCTGGTCGACTACGTGAGCGCGCTCGGGGTGGACTGGGTCTACATCTCCCCCGTCCTGCGCTCGGCGACCGGCTCGAACCACGGCTACGACGTGGTCGACAACGGCATCGTCGACCCCTCGCGGGGCGGGCCTGAGGGTCTCGCCGCGCTGTCGAAGGCCTGCCACGACGCGGGCCTCGGCCTGCTCGTCGACATCGTCCCCAACCACCTCGGCGTCGCGGACGCGACGCAGAACGCGTGGTGGTGGGATGTGCTGACGCACGGACGCGAGTCGAGGTACGCCGAGGCGTTCGACATCGACTGGGACTTCGGCGGAGGAAAACTGCGCATCCCCGTGCTGGGCGACCCGTCTGACGGCTCTGAGACCGTGTACGACGACCTCACGGTCGTCGGCGGCGAGCTGCGCTACTTCGACAACCGGTACCCCGTCGCGCCGGGAACCGCCGACGACGGCGCGAGCCCGCGCGAGGTGCACGAGCGCCAGAACTACGAGCTCGTCGACTGGCGCCGCGCCGACTCCGAGCTGAACTACCGGCGGTTCTTCGCCGTGAACACCCTCGCCGGTGTGCGCGTCGAGGTGCCGTGGGTGTTCGACGAGTCGCACGCCGAGATCCTGCGGTGGATCCGCGAGGGGCTCGCCGACGGACTGCGTGTCGACCACCCCGACGGCCTCGCCGACCCCGGCGGCTACCTCGACACCCTCGCCGAGGCGACGGGCGGCACGTACGTGCTGGTCGAGAAGATCCTCGAGGGCGACGAGCGCCTGCCCGCGTTCTGGGCCACCGCGGGAACGACCGGCTACGACGCGCTCGCCGACATCGACCGCGTGCTCGTCGACCCCGCCGGACGCGACAGGCTCGACGCGATCGACTCCGGCCTGCGCGGCAGCGACCAGCCGGTCGACTGGAAGTCCCTCATCCACGACACCAAGCGGGCGATCGCCGACGGAATCCTGAACTCCGAGGTGCGGCGGCTCGAGCGCGAGTACCACGCGAGCCATCCGCACACCGAGCACGACCTCGTCGTCGACGCGGTCGCAGAACTGCTCGCCTGCTTCCCCGTCTACCGCTCCTACCTGCCGAGCGGGGCCGGGCACCTGCACGAGGCCGCCGAGCTCGCCCGGCATCACCGCCCCGAGCTCGCGGACACGATCGACCGCCTCCTGCCCGTGCTCCTCGACCCCGCGGAGCCGATGGCGGTGCGCTTCCAGCAGACCTCAGGCATGGTCATGGCCAAGGGCGTCGAAGACACCGCGTTCTACCGCTACACGCGGCTCGGATCGCTCACCGAGGTGGGCGCAGACCCCGAGGAGTTCAGCATCGGCGTCGCCGAGTTCCACCGCCGTCAGGCGCAGCGCCAGGCGAGCATGCCCGGATCGATGACGACGCTGTCGACCCACGACACCAAGCGCGGCGAGGACACGCGTGCCCGCATCTCCGTTCTCGCCGAGGTGCCCGACCGCTGGTCCGAGACGCTGGGTCGACTGCGCGAGCTCGCACCCCTCGGCGACGGGCCGCTGGAGAACCTCCTGTGGGAGGCCGCCGTCGGCGCCTGGCCGGTGAGCGCCGACCGGCTGCACGGCTACGCCGAGAAGGCCGCCCGCGAGGCCGGCGACTCGACCACCTGGACGGCACCCGACGAGGACTTCGAACGACGGATGCACGCGCTCGTCGACAGCGCCTTCGAGAACCACGAGGTGCGCGGCATCGTCGAGTCGTTCGTGGGCGAGGTCGAAGACGCCGGGTGGGTCAACTCCCTCTCGGCCAAGCTGATCCAGCTCACCGCACCCGGTGTGCCCGACGTCTACCAGGGCAGCGAGCTGTGGGAGACGAGTCTGGTCGACCCCGACAACCGCCGGCCGGTCGACTACGACATCCGCCGCCTGTACCTGGCGGCAGTGGACGCCGGGGCGCATCCGCTCGTCGACGACACGGGCGCCGCCAAGCTGCTCGTGACGTCGCGCGCCCTACGCCTCCGCCGCGACAGGCCCGAGCTGTTCACGCGCTACGCCCCGCTCGAGGCGTTCGGCGCCCGGGCCGGCCACGCGGTCGCCTTCGACCGTGGGGGCGCCGTGACGCTGGCGACCCGCCTCCCCGTCACCCTCGCCGCCGCGGGGGGTTGGGGAGACACGACCGTCGTGCTGCCGGGCCGCCCGCTCGTCGACGTGCTCACCGGGCGGCGCTACCCGGGCGGCATCGTGCTGCTCTCCGACCTGTTCGAGAAGTACCCGGTCGCCCTGCTCGCGCCGGTAGAGGAGGACCGATGACCGCGTACCGTGTCTGGGCACCGGCGGCCACGACCGTCGAGTTGAACATCGACGGCGAGGTCGTGCCGCTCGATTCGTCGGGGGGCTACTGGTCGACCGACCGCGAACAGCGCGACGGCGAACGCTACGGGTACTCGATCGACGGCGGCGCCGTGCTGCCCGACCCGCGGTCGCGCCGGCAGCCCGACGGGGTGCACGGCCTGAGCGCCGTCTACGACCCGGGCGCCTTCGCCTGGACCGACCGGAGCTGGAAGGGCAGGCAGCTCGCCGGCGGCACGATCTACGAGCTGCACATCGGCACCTTCACCCCGCTGGGCACCCTCGACTCGGCGATCGAACGACTCGACCACCTCGTCGAGCTCGGCATCGACTTCGTCGAGGTGCTGCCGGTCAACAGCTTCAACGGCACACACAACTGGGGCTACGACGGAGTGCTCTGGTACTCCGTGCAGGAGACCTACGGCGGCCCGGCCGCCTACCAGCGCTTCGTCGACGCCTGCCACGCCCGCGGCCTCGGCGTCATCCAGGACGTCGTCTACAACCACCTCGGACCGAGCGGCAACTACCTGCCGCAGTACGGCCCGTACCTGCACACCGAGAGCGCCAACACCTGGGGCTCCTCCGTGAACCTCGACGAAGCCGAGGTGCGCCGCTACATCCTCGACAACGCGAAGCTGTGGCTCGGCGAGTATCACGTCGACGGCCTGCGGCTCGATGCGGTGCACGCGCTCGTCGACACCGCCACGCCCCACGTGCTGAAGGAGATGGCCGAGGAGGTCGACGCGCTCAGCGCATTCGTCGGCCGGCCGCTCACCCTCATCGCCGAGAGCGACCTCAACGACGCGAGCCTGGTGGCTCCGCGCGAGGCCAACGGCACAGGACTGGCCTCCCAGTGGAGCGACGACTACCACCACGCCCTGCACGTGGCGCTCACCGGCGAGACGACCGGCTACTACGCCGACTTCGCATCGCTCGGCGCCCTCGCGAAGGTCGCCACGAAGGGCTTCTTCCACGACGGCACCTTCTCGTCGTTCCGCGGGCGCGACCACGGCTTCCCGATCGACCCGGTCACCCCGACCTGGCGGCTCGTCACCTTCTCGCAGGACCACGATCAGATCGGCAACCGCGCCGCCGGCGACCGGCTCACCGCCACCCTCGACGCGGGCCAGCTCGCGATCGCCGCGGTGTTCACCCTCTGCTCGCCCTACACCCCGATGCTGTTCCAGGGCGAGGAATGGGGCGCTTCCACCCCGTGGCAGTTCTTCACGTCGCATCCCGAACCCGACCTCGGACGCGCCACCGCCGAGGGCCGCATCGCCGAGTTCGCGGCCATGGGGTGGGACCCGGCCACGGTGCCAGACCCGCAGGACCCGAAGACCTTCGAGCGTTCGAAGCTCGACTGGAGCGAGCTCGCCGGCGAGGAGCACGCACGGCTGCTCGCGCTCTACCGCGAGCTCATCGCCCTGCGGCGCACGCTGCCGGCGCTCACCGACCCGGACTTCGCACGCCTGCGCGCATCGTTCGACGACGATCTGCGCTGGTTCAGGCTCGAGCGCGACGACGTCTCGATCGTCGCGAACTTCGGCGAGTCCGAGGTCACGTTGCCGGTGCTGGAGGCGACTGTCGTGCTGTCGACGGATGCCGCGGCTCGACTCGACGGGACGACGCTTGTTCTGCCCTCCCACGCCGCGGTGATCCTGCAGCACTGACCGGTCGCGCTGCCGGCCGCGGCTCTAGACCGCCGCGGCCAGCAGAGCCACGACGATCGTGTCGCCCTTGGTCGACTGGCGCCCGACCTCGGTGAAGCCGAGCCGCTCGTGGAAGCGCATGGAGCCGGGATTCGGCGGCTCGACGTTGACCTCGCAGGTGACCTCGGCGAGTCCGCGGTCACGCGCGGCGGCGAAGATCGCCGAGTACAGCGCCGTGCCGACGCCGGCGTTCTGAACGGAATCGGCCACGACGATGCGGTCGACGTACAGGAAGTGGGATCCGCGCGCCTCGAACCAGCGGTAGTTCTCGCTGTCGTACGCGGCCCCGGCGCGCATGAGCAGGGCGAATCCCAGCACCGTGCGCGGGTCGTCGTCGGCGACGACGGCCACGGTCGTCTCGGTCTCGGCGAGCAGGACGGCCATGCCGACGGCGTCGCTCGGCGACACGGCCGGCACGTTCCGGTTGTTCAGCTCCACGAGCTGGGCGATGTCGGCGGGGGTCAGTTCTCTGTGCAGCACACCTCGACCCTAGCCCCCGAAATAGTTGTCGCTGAAACTTTATTCGGCCGATCGGGAATAGTGCAGAAGTCCATGCGCTTGAATGAACCTGTGGGCACCGCCGTGCTCAGGACATCGATTCACTGGAGTTATCACCATGAGCATTGCCGCCGAAACTATCCCGGGCTACGTAGCCGGCACGTGGGCACTCGACCCCACTCACTCTGACATCACGTTCAGCGTCCGTCACCTCGCCATCAGCAAGGTGCGCGGCTCGTTCGAGAAGTTCGACGTCACCGTCGTCACCGCCGAGAACCCCCTCGACTCGACCGTCAAGGCGACGATCGACGTGGCCTCGGTCAACACCAACCAGGCCGACCGCGACGGCCACCTGCGCACGAGCGACTTCTTCGCCATCGACGAGTTCCCGACCATGGAGTTCGTCTCCACCGGCATCCGCACCGAGGGCGACATCGTCTACATCGACGGCGACCTCACCCTGCGCGGCGTCACCAAGCCGGTCACCCTCGAGGGCGAGCTCGGCGGCTTCACCACCGACGGCTACGGCCAGACGAAGGCCGGCGCCTCCGCGTCGACCAAGATCAACCGCCTCGACTTCGGCGTGAACTGGAACGCAGCGCTCGAGGCCGGCGGACTCACCCTCGGCAACGACGTCACGATCAACTTCGAGATCCAGGTCGTCCTCCAGCCGTAACCCCGATCCACGCCGTCAGATACCCACGCGGCACTTGCGCCCCCATTCGAACATGTGTTCGAATGGGGGCGTGATCGGTTTAACAGCATGAGATGGTCCGGCCAGGCGATAGACACCGTGCAGAGCGACTCGCTCAGCGGCCTCGCCAAATTGAGCAACGTCGTGCGCAGCGTGCAGACTCCCGAGTTCGCGGGCATCACCTTTCACGAGGTGCTCGCCAAGTCGGCCCTGAACCACGTGCCCGGCGCGAGCAACGCCATGCCTTTCGCGTGGACGATCAATCCCTATCGCGGCTGCAGCCACTCCTGCGTCTACTGCTTCGCCCGCAACACCCACACCTACCTCGAGCTCGACGCCGGCAAGGACTTCGACAACGAGATCATCGTCAAGATCAACGTCGCCGAGGTGCTCGCAAAGGAGCTGCGGTCGAAGGGCGACAGGGTGCCCGCCGTGGCGCTCGGCACCAATACCGACCCGTACCAGCGCGCCGAGGGCCGCTACCGCCTGATGCCGGGCGTCATCGCCGCGCTCGCCCACTCGGGCACCCCGTTCTCGATCCTCACCAAGGGCACCCTCCTGCGCCGCGACCTGCCGCTGCTCGTCGAGGCCAACTCGCGCGTGCCGGTCTCCCTGGCCATGTCGATCGCGATCTTCGACGACGAGCTGCAGCAGTCCGTCGAGCCCGGCACTCCGACGGCGAAGGCTCGGCTGGCCACGGTGACCGCCGTGCGCGAGGCGGGGCTCGACTGCTCCGTGTTTATGATGCCGATCCTCCCCCACCTCACCGACACCCGTGCGCACCTCGACGAGGCGCTCGCCCAGATCAAGGCCGCGGGGGCCACCAGCGTGCTCTACACGGCCCTGCACCTGCGCCCCGGAACGAAAGAGTGGTACATGCAGTGGCTCGAGCGCGAGCATCCGCACCTCGTCGAGAAGTACCGGTTCATGTACTACGGCCGCAACTCCTACGCGCCCAAGGAGTACCGCACCTGGCTCGCCGAGAAGATCCAGCCGCTCATCCGCAAGCACGGCCTCACGCGCGGTCGTGAAGACCCGACGACGGGCGGGGTCGCGACGACCGCCGTGCGTTCGTCGTTCGACAACCGGGGCGAGCGGATGCCCGTCTCCTCACTCATCGCGGAGGAGCTCCCGCCCACGAGCGCCATCAGGGCGATCGGAGAGGCCACGCTGTTCTGACCCGCCATGGAATGAATGCGCCCCCGGTCGGCGTTGGCTTAGAAATGCGGAGCACCGACGGCTGCGCGGCCGATTCACCGAGGGAGAGCACTGTGACGACCACCGATTTCGACTGGGTCAAGCTCCAGCACCAGGCCCACCTCGAGTTCGCGCGCCGCGTGGCCGCGGTCTCCGACTGGACAGCCCCCACGCCCGACACCGAGTGGAGCGTGCGCGACCTGGTCGCCCACGTCGTCGAGGAGCAACAGTGGGTGCCCTACCTGCTCGCCGGCCAGTCACTCGCCCAGGCGAGGGCGAGCATCGAGTCGCTGCGTGACGACCTGGCCGCGGAGTGGTCGCTGTACTCGCTCGCCGCGACGTCGGCGTGGCGCAGCACCCCCGCCGACGCGCGCGTCCAGCTGTCGTACGACACCGTGACGGTCGACGACTACCTGCGCGAACAGGTCGCAGACGTGACCATCCACACGTGGGATCTGGCCAGAGCGATCGGGGCCGACGAGACTCTCGACGACGAGCTCGTGCGTGCGGTCTGGACTGTCTTCGAGCCGCAGAAGGCGGCGCTCGAGGCGAGCGGGCTGTTCGCCTCCCCGGTTCCGGTGCCCGACGACGCGCCGCTCCAGTCGCGTCTGCTGGCTATCACCGGGCGGGACGACCGGATCTGATCGAGCGGCCTGACTTGCGTCTATAGCCCCCGAACCGGGCGCGTTCAATCCCTGTGATCGCGCCGGCCGTCGTGCCTACGATGTGCACGCGTTTTGCTCACGCGAGGAGGCTTGACGATGAAGACGGAGCTCGATCGACGCCCTCAGGCGACGGACATTCGCCTCGACGCACTCTCGGCCACGGAGTGGCGGGTGTGCGACAAGCGAGCGAAGGCGAGCGACCATCTCTCCATACTCGGATTCATAGAGATGAGGAACGAACACTTCGAGGTGACTCGTATGAGCTCCCCCAGTGACCTCGTGATTCTCGACAGCCTCGACGAGGCCCGGAGAATCTTCACCCTGTATGACGCGGGGCGAGTTCACACGGGAAAATTCGTGGTCTAGTCTTCCATTACAAGTGCGCAGCCTCCCGTACGACGGTGTATGGGGCCTCCTCTTTCGCAGGGGAGTCAAGACACGACGGAAGTGGACATGGGCAAAATACTCTACGGAGAATCTGGGATCGAAGTGGTTTTCGACGATCGTGCAATGGCGCACCTTCAGCTCGTGATCGGCGCGAAGCTCCGCCGACGAGAGAGCTTCTTTTTCTCCTGGAAAGACGACGCGAGCGTCGGCGACGGCCGGAGCAGCATCTGGCTCGACTCGTCCATCCCCCTCTACTTCCGATACTCGGGAAGCAAGCCGGTCACGATCAACCGCGAGTGGCTCGACATCCTGACGCTCTCGGCGCACACCGCTCAGGGGCTCCAGTTCACCGGCGAGCCGCACGGCGACACCCCGGCACCCCGGTCCCAGATCTGACCGCGGGCTCCCCGACCGCGCGCCCGCTAACAGCCGGGGGCGAACTACGCAAGCGCTTTACCGGCGGCGCCGGGCTTGGTTCACTGGAGTGTCCCCCGATCGGGTGGCACCCCCGACACTGAGGACCCAGCAGCCATGACGCTCATTTCACCGAGCCATCGTCACGCGACCGACGTGAGCGTGGCGATGATCAGCGACGAGCTGTTCAGCGTGCTCACGCCGAACGAGACGCTGGGATACGTGCACACCGTGGGCCGCGTCTACGTGTCATTGAGCGGCAGCGACATCTGCCACGCCGTCGAGGTCGGGCAGTCGCTGTCGTGGGACCGCGCCGTCGAAATCGTGAGATCGGCGTAGCGCTCAATAGAGTGGTGCGGTGACCACCTACACGCCCCGCCCCTGGCTGGCCAGCTACGCTCCCGGAGTCCCCCACGAGATCGACCTCCCGGAGGGGTCGCTCTACGACCTCGTCGAGAGCTCCGTGTCGGAGTTCCCCGACAACGTCGCCCTCGAGTTCTTCGGCGCGACGACCACGTACGCCCAGCTCGGCGACCAGATCTCCCGCGCCGCAGAGGGCCTCCGCCTGCTCGGCGTGCAGAAGGGCGACCCCGTCGCTCTCGTGCTGCCCAACGCACCCCAGCACATCGTGGCGTTCTACGCCGTGCTGCGACTCGGGGCGATCGTGGTCGAGCACAACCCGCTCTACACGCCGCGCGAGCTGAGGCACCAGTTCGAGGACCACGGCGCGAAGTTCGTCATCGCCTGGGACAAGGTCGTCGCCACCATCCAGGCCTTCCCGGCGGATGTCGCGGTGGAGACCATCGTGTCGGTGGACATCACCCGCGGAATGCCCCTGGTCACGCGCTCGCTGCTGCGCCTGCCCGTCGCGAAGGCGCGCGAGTCGCGTTCCGCGCTCACCGCGAAGGTGCGCGGCACCATCCCGTGGAAGGACCTCGTCGGCCACTCTCCGGTCAAGGACTCCGTCGTGCGCCCCGTCGCGACCGACGTCGCGCTGCTGCAGTACACGAGCGGCACGACGGGCAGCCCCAAGGGCGCGACCCTGACGCACGTCAACCTCACCACCAACGCCGCCCAGTCCCGCGCCTGGACGCCCACCGTCCCCCGCGGAACCGCCGTCGTCTACGCCGTGCTGCCCATGTTCCACGCCTACGGGCTCACCCTCTGCCTCACCTTCGCGATGAGCATGGGCTCCCGTCTCGTGCTCTTCCCGAAGTTCGACCCCGACCTGGTGCTGGCCGTGGTCAAGAAGCGGCCCGCCACCTTCCTGCCCGCTGTGCCGCCCATCTACGAGCGCCTCACCAAGGCCGCGAAGGAGAAGGGCGTCTCCCTCGCCGGCATCCAGATCTCCATCTCCGGCGCGATGCCCCTGTCGGCGGCCGTCGTCGAACCGTGGGAGGCCGAGACCGGCGGCTACCTCGTCGAGGGCTACGGCCTCTCCGAGACCTCGCCCGTGCTGATGGCCAATCCGGTAGATCCCGCCCGCCGTGCGGGGACCGTGGGCCTCCCCCTGCCGAACACCGAGGCGCGCGTCGTCGACCCCGAGAACCCGACCGTCGACCGGGCGCCGGGAGTCGCCGGCGAACTCCTCGTCCGCGGACCGCAGGTCTTCAGCGGATACTGGCGCAAGCCGGAGGAGACCGCCGCCGTGTTCGTCGACGCCGCAGACGACGGCGCGGCCTGGTTCCGTACCGGCGACATCGTGAGCATCGACGCCGACGGCTTCGTCACGATCGTCGACCGCATCAAGGAGCTCATCATCACCGGCGGGTTCAACGTCGCGCCGAGCGAGGTCGAGGAGTGCCTGCGCGGCTTCCGTGGCATCGCGGATGCCGCCGTGGTCGGCCTTCCCGACGGCCACAGCGGAGAAGCGGTCGTCGCGGCCGTGGTCCTCGAGCCGGGCACCGCCCTCAACGAGGAGGCGGCGCGCGCGTTCGTGCGCGAGAACCTCACCCCGTACAAGGTGCCCAAGCGCATCGTCGTCGTCGACGAGCTGCCCAAGTCGCTCATCGGCAAGGTGCTACGGCGCCAGGTGCGCGAGCGTCTGCTCGAGTCAGAGCTGTAGGCCGTGCGCCCGTACACTGGGCGGGTGATGAAGCGAACCCCGCGCGAACGTGCCTCCCGGCTGTGGCGCTGGGCCCTCGCCACGATCGCTCTCGGGCTCGTCGCCGGCATCGTCGGCATGCTGATTCCCGGCGTGCTCGCGATCGTCGCCCCCGCCCTGTTCGTGGCAGCGATCGTGGTCGGCGGGATCGCGACGACCATCACGACCCGCAAACCGGAACTGGTGTGGATCGTGGCGGGCATCCTGATCTTCTGGGTCGTCAACAGCGCGATCTACCTGCACCTGCTCGACCTGGCGAACAACACGCTCGCCGACGTCCCGTCGCAGGAGGCCATCGACCTGCTGAGCACGCTCTTCATCGCCGGGGTCGGCGCGCTCATCGTCGCCGGTCTGATCTCGATCGTCGCCTGGGTCGTCCGACCCGGCCGCTGGCTGTCGATGAACGGCCCCAGCGGCCAGTCCTGACGCTTAGCCCGCGGCGGGGATGGGGAAGACCAGGAGGGTGCTGGTCGCGGTCGCCACCACACGGCCCTCGCCATCGGTCACGACGGCGTCGGCGAACGCCACGCGCGAGCCCGGCTTGATCACGGTGCCGACGACCGTGAGCGGGCCGGTCGTCGCGCTCACGGCGCGGAGGTAGCTGACCTTGATCTCGAGCGACGTGTAGCCGACGCCCGCCGGGAGCGTCGTCTGCACGGCGCAGCCGGCGGCCGAGTCCAGCGCGGTGCAGACGAAGCCGCCGTGCACCGAGCCGATCGGGTTGTAGTGCGACTCGTTCGGCTGGCAGGTGAATGTGGCCGTGCCCTTCCCCACCGAGACGAGCGTCATGTCCATCACGCTGATGATCGGCGGAGGAGGGATCTCCCCGTCGATCATGGCCTGCAGGTAGTCGAGTCCCGGCATGGTGGCGGCACGGGCCGCGCCGATCATCGGGTCCTGCCATTCGATCGTGCGGGTGCGTACGGCGTCGTTCTGGGCTGAGGTCATGCCCCAGTGTCGCGCCGCTCGAACGGCTGTGGCCAGTTCACTGTGCCAACCCCACTGTGCGGCATCCGCTCGCGCTGCGGCTACTGGGGATCAGTGACAAAGTCGATGAGCTGCTCGACCCTGCCGAGCAGCACCGGCTCGAGGTCGGCATACGAGCGCACCTGGCCGAGGATCCGCTTCCACGCCCGCGCTATGTCGGCCTGCTCGTCGTGCGGCCAGCCGAGCGCCTCGCAGATGCCGTGCTTCCACTCGATGCCGCGCGGGATGACCGGCCATGCCTCGAGCCCCAGCCTGGCCGGCTTCACCGACTGCCAGATGTCGATATACGGATGCCCCACCACCAGAACGTGGGCGCCGTGCGGACCGCGCGCCACGGCCTCGGCGATGCGGCTCTCCTTCGAGTTGGTGACCAGGTGGTCGACCAGCACCCCGAGCTTCCGGGACTTCGTGGGCCCGAACTGCGCGACGAGGTTCTCGAGGTCGTCGACGCCCTCGAGGTACTCGACGACGACGCCCTCGACCCGGAGGTCGTCGCCCCACACCTTCTCGACGAGCTCCGCATCGTGGCGGCCCTCGACGTAGATGCGGCTGGGGAGGGCTACTCGAGCCGCGGCATCCGCGACCTTGAACGATCCCGACGCCGTGCGCTGGGGGCCGGCCGCCTTCTTCACGGGCGGCCCGAGGGTCACCCGCTGTCCGTCGACGAGGAACCCGCCGCCGAGCGGGAAGGCGCGGATCTTGCCGTGGCGGTCTTCGAGCTCGACACTGCCGCTCTCGATGCGCACGACGGCGCCGACGAATCCGGTCGCCGCGTGCTCGAGCACGAGGTCGCGGGCTGCCGCGACGGTGGGGGCTGCGGCGAGAACGGGGCGCTTGGTGAATCCGGCGAGCGGGTCGCTGCCGTAGCGGTCGTGCGTCACCGGCTACGCCGCGTCGACGGGCGGTGCGAGGTGCAGATACTTCTCGTGCACCTGGGCGCTGGTGTGCCCGGCCGTGCCGTCGATGTGGGTCTGCGGGGAGTCGAACTGCACGACCCACATGCGGGTGGGTCCGCCCGAGTTGGTGACGTTCTGGATGGCCGCTCCGCCGGAGCCGACGATGACGCCGCTCGGCTCGTCGGGCCAGGGCGCAGGGTCGTCGGACGACAGCCCCTCGACGTACACCTGAGCGCCGATGCCGAAATCGTGGTCCTGAATCGGAGTTGTCATGACTCCATCTTCGCCCACGTCGGGCTAGGCGCTCGCCTGACGGGCCGCGCGCGCGGCGACCAGTGCGCGATGCCGGTTCGCCGCGGGCCAGGTGATGAGCAGGGCGAGCATCACGCCGAGCACCGTCCCGAGCGTGTTCGAGGCGATGTCGCGCATGTCGGTGACGCGGTAGGCGAACCAGATGCCCTGGGCGAGCTCGATCCAGCAGGCGGCGAGCACTCCCGCGCCGATGCCCGCCCACCACAGGCGACGCCCGAAGAGCAGGACGACGAAGACGCCCATGGGCACGAACAGGATCACGTTGGCCGCGAACTCCACGATGTTGTAGTTCAGCCAGGCGGTGCTCGCGTTCGACTGGAAGATGTCGAGCAGCACGTAGACCACCGAGTCGGCCCGGAAGTCGTCCGACGAGGGGGTGAGGGTGATCCAGACGAGTCCTCCGAGATAGGCCACCGTCAGCAGGCTGAGGAGGGGATGGCGTCGGAACACCCGTAGATCCTCTCAGGCTCGACCGGGCGCAACGTGGGAGAACAGTGGGTGCGGGGTGTGAACACCCCTGCGCGATCGCCCGACGCGAGGCAGGATGGGTGTATGGAGACACCGCAGATCGCCCACGTGCCCGAGGAATCCCGCTTCACCCTCACTCTCGACGACGAGGTGATCGGCTACGCCCAGTACCGCGACGTCGACGACCAGCGCGTGTTCACACACACCGTCGTCGAGCCGGAGTTCGGCGGGCGCGGCTACGCCACCCGGCTCGTCGAAGCGGCGGTCTCCGACGCGCGCGCCGCTGGCAAGCGCATCGTGGGCGAATGCCCCATGGTCGAGAAGTGGCTGACGAAGCATCCGGAGCTCGACAACTTCGTCGACGCGCCCACGCGCTGACCGGGCTCTGACCGGCCCGCTACGCGACCACGAGAAAGCCCGTGGTGACGAGCTCGCGCACGCCGGGCACGACTTCGGCGAGGAGCTCGTCTTCGTCGACCTCGAGCAGGTGGGCGACGGCGGAGCAGATCGCGCCGAGCGGCAGCTCCCCGTCGCAGGCGCCGACGACCGCGGCGAGGGCGGTGCCGAGCGGGAAGGTGCGGCCGAAGCCGCCGCCCTGGCGCAGGTCCATCACGGTGGGGTGCTCGTCGCCCGGCCAGTAGTGGCGCTCCTCGGTCACGTCGCCGGCCGCGGCGAAGGTCGAGGCGACCAGGGCCGCATCCGTCAGTCGCGTCAGCGTGTCGTGCGCGGCCAGCGTCGCGGCGATGTGGCCGCCGAGGCCGGTGGCGTTGTGCCCCAGGGCTCCGGGCAGGCGTTCGAGCCTGCGGAGCGTGGGGGCGCCGTCGACCGGCCGGCGCAGAGTGATGTAGCCGAAGCCGATGGCGGTGACACCGCGTGCGGCGAAGTCGTCGAGCCAGGCGGCGTAGAGCCGGTCGTACTCGTCGGTGCGCGGCAGGGTGCCGCCGTCGCGGATCCACGTCTCGGCGTAGAGCGCCGCGTCCTGGACCTCGCGCTCGACGATCCACGCATCGAGGTCCGTGCCGTCGAGCCAGGCCCCGACGCGGTCGAACGCGTCGACGCCGTCGCGGTACTCCCAGTTTCCGAGCAGCTGGGCGACGCCGCCTGGGGCGAGGCGGTCGGCGGCTCCCGCGATGACGGATGCGACCAGGGCGTCGCCCACGAGGCCGCCGTCGCGGTACTCGTATGACGGCACACCGTCGCCGCGCGGGGTGATCACGAAGGGCGGGTTGGAGACGATCTGGTCGAATGTCTCAGCGTCGACCGGCTCGAACAGGCTGCCGAGCCGGAACTCGATGCTCGTGACGCCGTTCAGCTCGGCGTTGAACGCGGCGAGTTCGAGGGCACGCTGCGAGATGTCGGTGGCCACGACGCGTTTCGCGTGGCGGGCGGCGTGCAGCGCCTGGATGCCGCAGCCTGTGCCGAGGTCGAGCACGCTGCCGACCCTCGTGCCGATCATGAGACCGGCGAGGGTCGTCGACGCTCCCCCGACGCCGAGCACGTGGTTCTCGGGGATCGCCGTGCGCAGGGCGGCCTCGCCCAGGTCGGAGGCGATCCACCAGCTGCCCGGTCCGAGCGAGTCGATGAAGGCGTGCGGGCGCAGGTCGAGCAGCGGGGTCGCCGTGCCGCCGTCGACGGATACGAGTCCGAGCGAGACCGCGCCGTCGAGCCCTAGCCGTGGCAGTGCCTCTCCGAGCCGTGCGGCGTCGACGGGGAGGCCCAGCACGAACGCTCCGGCCACGACGGCCACACCGCTCACGCCGTCGACGGCCCGGCGCGCGGGTTCGCGCTGTCCGCGGCGCAGTGCGGCCGCGGCGTCCGCGCCCCACAACGCGTCGACCGTCTCGGCCGTGTAGTCGGCGGTGAACAGGTCGTCGCGGAGCGCGGAGATGAGGTCGGAGGTCACTGCGACATTCAACCCCATGTCGGCCACGGGTTGTGACCGGGCGCACGATTTTCGAGCACCCCTCGGTGCGGGTCAACCCCCGCATCGGCGCGACCTGCGCGACCTATTCTTAACGCACGATAGGCGGATGTGCCCGACGTGTTCGCCCCCAGACGTCGGAGGTTGTGACCGTGCGCCGTGTCTTCTACCCCAGTGGTTCGGTTCTCACCGGCGACTCGATCGCGCAGGCCGTGCTCGAGTTCGCCGAGGCTCTCGCCAAGGACGGCAGGGCCGACATCATCGAGATCCCCGTGGTGCTCGGCTCCGGCACCACGGGTACGGCGACGCTGCTCGTCAGCCCGGGGAGCCAGTTCGCCAGTGTTACCGAGGAGTCGGAGCTGACAGGGCCCGTCGACGACGTGCTCGTGGCCGACCTGCGCAATCGAGCACGCAAGGTCGCCGCCCATCGGGCCACGACGCAGCCGCAGTTCGTCGACTACTTCGCCGGCCACGACGACTACGAGTAGACGGGCGGTTCGCTCAGCCCTCCGGCTCCTCGACGATGCGCAGCCCGCCCGGGCTGTTCGCGCTGATCGTGAGCGCCTCCAGCCAGAGACGGTTCACGGCGGGCGGCTGGGCGCTCGGATAGTTGAAGTAGAGCGGGATCGAGCGGTGCATCCAGATGCAGCTCCTGCCGTCTCCGACACCGGGCGCGTCCTTCCAGGAGAAGAGGAACCCCTCGTCACGTCGCAGCTTTGCGACGATCACCGCCTGCAGGTGCGCGAGCACCCGATCGTCGAACTCGATCTCCAGATTGGCGTTGCCGTAAACCAGCGTTCCCACGATGCCCCCGCTTTCCACACTCCGTACTACACGCAGGCACGCAGAACCGTGCACCGCTTGGCGTGAGCATACGCTCAAAAAATACGTTGTCTCATTTTTGGGGCTCGGGGGTGGTGCGGCTCGCGCTCGGCGAGTATCGTTCCGCGCTGGCACGGTCTCGGTGATGTGTACACTGTGAACAAGATCAGATCGCACCACGCGCCAGGAGCCCGCTTGACTACCAGCAACGCCACCCCCCTCCGCGACACCTACCGTCACGGAGATCTGCGGCAGGCGTTGCTCGCCGCCGGACTGGAGCTGGCCAGGGCAGGGGGGCCGGCAGCCGTGGTGCTGCGCGAGACGACCAGACAGGTCGGGGTATCCCCCAACGCCGCGTACCGACACTTCTCCGACCGCAACGCACTGCTCACCGCGGTGTCGGATGCGGCCCTCGGCCTCGCCGCCGACTCCATGGTGCGGGAGGTGGAGGCGGTGGCCTCGACCGAGGATCCCGCCGACGACGCCCGGCGTCGGTTGCGGGCGGTGGGCCTCGGATACCTGCGGTTCGCGCGGGAGGAGCCCGGGCTGTTCCGCACCGCGTTCTCGGTTCCCGACGACCTCGCCCGTTCCGGCGACGCGAGCAAGGCCGGCGTGGCAGGGCTCACGCCCCTGCAGGTGCTGAGCGCCAGCCTCGACGAGCTCGAGAGCACCGGCGTGCTCCCTCCCGAGCGCCGCCAAGGCGCCGAGCTGCTCGCCTGGTCGGCGGTCCACGGCCTCGGCATGCTCGTGATCGACGGCCCCCTGCGCGGCCTCACTGAGGAGATGATCGACGGCGCCACCCAGCGGCTGCTCGACATGGTCGAGCGCGGCATCTAGCGGCGACCCCGGGAGGGCGAGGTACGCTGAATCGACCGTCGAGCCCCCGAGGAGATCGTGAAGCCGCTCAGCGAGACCGACATCCGTTCCAGCTTCGTCAACGCCACCCGCGGCGAGATCGACCGCATCCCGCTGCCCGGCCTGCACGAGGTCCTGTGGGACAGCCGCGAGTACCTCGGCTGGCGCGACCCGCAGTCCCGGCTCCGCGGCTACCTCGTGCACTGGTCGGGCGACGTTCCCGTCGGCATCGTCCTGCGAGCCTCCGAGGTCGGGCTCACCCGCGGCATCTCCGCCATGTGCGCCCTCTGCCGCACCCCGCAGCCCTCCCACCAGGTCACCATGTTCTCCGCGCCACGAGCGGGCGAGGCCGGGCGCAACGGCAACACCATCGGCACCTACATCTGCGACGACCTCGCCTGCTCGCTCATCATCCGCATCACGCCCGCCGCCCAGCCGCTGCACCCCGCCCCCGCCGACATGGTGGCGAGCCGCGCCGAGGGCCTGCTCGAGCGGGTGCGCGCGTTCACCGCCGACATCATGCGCACGGCCTAGATGTCGACGCGCCTCCTCCTGCTCGCCGACACCCATGTGCCGAAACGCGCCAGGGCGCTGCCCGACCGGGTGTGGCGGGCGGTCGACGACGCCGACGTGGTGATCCACGCGGGCGACTGGGTCGACGTCGCCCTGCTCGACGAGCTCGAGGCGCGCGCGAGCAGTGTCATCGGCGTCTGGGGCAACAACGACGGGCCAGACCTGCGCTCTCGACTGCCGGAGGTCGCCCGCGTCGCCGTGGAGGGCATCCGCATCGCCGTCGTGCACGAGACCGGCCCCGCCGCGGGCCGGGAGGCGCGCTGCGACGCGGCCTACCCCGACACCGACCTGCTCGTCTTCGGACACAGCCACATCCCGTGGGACACGGTGACGCCGAACGGCCTGCGCCTGCTCAACCCCGGCTCGCCCACCGACCGCCGGCGACAGCCGGTCGCCACGATGATGACGGCGGTGGCGGATGCGGGTCGGCTCACCGCGCTCGCCGTCGTGCCGGTCGAGAGGTAGGGCCGGTCGAGAGGTAGGGCCGGTCGAGAGGTGACCGGGGCGCCATTCTCGCACCGCGCGCCGACACACGCGAGGGGTTGAAGCCCCCGTATCCCGGTGCCAGCGTGGACTCCGACCGAAGGAGTTCTCTATGTCCGACGACACCGATCTCGACACCATCCGCACGATCATCGACGCCGCCAAGGTGGCCATCCTCACCACGACGAGTACCACGGGCGAGCTGCACAGCCGACCGCTCGCCGTTCTCGATGGCACGTTCGAGGGATCCGTCTGGTTCTTCACCCAGGATCCCAGCCCCAAGTCCGACGACATCGCGGCCAACCCCGAGGTGAACGTCTCCTACGCAGACGGCAAGGGCTACCTCTCGCTCGCGGGCACCGCCACGATCGAGCACAACCCGACCCGGATCGACCAGCTGTGGAACCCCATGGCCGAGGCGTG
>Ga0247803_1000394_pt1 | contig 24058 bp, 24 predicted proteins | sample UWRJL014104B1_FD_180928 | JGI IMG/M metagenome (GOLD analysis project Ga0247803, IMG submission 180928) | Plant litter microbial communities from Arlington Agricultural Research Station in Wisconsin, United States - UWRJ-L014-104B-1 | ecosystem: Environmental > Terrestrial > Plant litter >...
TCTTCCGTCCCTGCCCGGCACCCGTCGGCCAGAGTGGCCACCAGATTTACAAGAGGAGCTCCGCATCAGCGATCCCCGTACTAACGACCGAATCCGTGTACCGGAGGTCCGACTCGTCGGACCCGCCGGAGAGCAGATCGGTGTCGTTGCCATTGACGTGGCACTTCGACTTGCCCAGGAGGCCGACCTGGATTTGGTTGAGGTTGCTCCCAACTCCAAGCCTCCCGTCGCCAAAATCATGGACTACGGCAAGTTCAAGTACGAAGAGGCCCAGAAAGCCAAAGAAGCACGCCGTAACCAGGCGAACACGATCCTCAAAGAGGTTCGTTTCCGTCTGAAGATCGACGTGCACGACTACGAGACCAAGCGCAAGCGTGCCGAGGGCTTCCTCGCCGCGGGCGACAAGGTCAAGGCAATGATCCTGTTCCGTGGCCGCGAGCAGTCGCGACCCGACCAGGGCGTGCGCCTGCTCAAGCGTTTCGCCGAAGACGTGTCGGAGTTCGGCACGATCGAGTCGAGCCCCACGATCGACGGCCGCAACATGGTCATGGTCATCGGCCCGCTCAAGACGAAGGCGACCGCCAAGGCCGAGGCCGAGGCACGTCGCGTCGCGAACAAGCCGGCCAAGGGATCCACCGCGGATGCCACGGACGACACCACCGAGACCGACGAGGTCTCCCCAGAACCTACAGAAGCTGTACCCGCAGAGACTGTGTCGGCTGACGATTCAGCCGTAGATGTATCAACGAAAGAGGATAAAGATGCCTAAGCAGAAGACGCACTCGGGCGCCAAGAAGCGCTTCAAGCTCACCGGTACCGGCAAGGTCAAGAAGCAGGGTGCCGGCATGCGACACAACTTGGAAGTCAAGTCGAGCAAGGTCAAGCGCAGCTTGAACCAGGACCGACTCGTCGCACCCGCCGACGCGAAGATGATCAAGAAGCTTCTCGGCAAGTAACGCCGGCGAACCCAAGAACTTAGGACTAGAACAATGGCAAGAGTAAAAAGAGCGGTAAACGCCCACAAGAAGCGTCGCGTCATCCTCGAGCGCGCGAAGGGCTACCGCGGACAGCGTTCGCGCCTGTACCGCAAGGCCAAGGAGCAGGTCACCCACTCCCTCGTCTACGCGTACCGCGACCGCCGCGCCCGCAAGGGTGACTTCCGTCGCCTGTGGATCCAGCGCATCAACGCCGCATCGCGCGCCAACGGCCTCACGTACAACCGCCTCATCCAGGGCCTCAACCTCGCCGGCGTGCAGGTCGACCGTCGTATCCTCGCCGACCTCGCGGTTACCGAGCCCGCCACGTTCGCTGCCATCGTCGCGACGGCCAAGGCCGCCCTTCCCGCCGACACCTCGGCACCGAAGGTCAAGGCGTAGCAACACCGCTTTATCCGGTCGACGCGCTGGTGCTCCTCGTGAGCACCAGCGCGTTGCCCCGTTAAACGGGGGTGTCCCGCCTAAACTGAATGCCATGATCGACAACCCGCGCTCCCCTCGAGTACGCGGCGTGGCAAAGCTAGCCAAGAGAGACGCCCGGTCCCAGACCGGGCTCTTTCTTTTGGAAGGCCCCCAAGCCGTCACCGAAGCCCTTACCTACCGTTCGGAGCTTCTCATCGAGCTCTTCGCGACCCCGACAGCACTCGACAAGTACCCCGAGATCGCGAGAATCGCCGACGAGATCGGCCTCGAGGTCGAATTCGTCACGGAGGACGTGCTCGACTCCATGGCCGACACGGTCACGCCGCAGGGCATCATCGCCGTCTGCAAGCAGTTCCCCACGTCGCTGAAGGACATCCTCGCCGCCGAGCCCAAGCTCATCGCCATCCTCGAAGAGGTGCGCGACCCGGGCAACGCGGGAACCATCATCCGGGCCGCGGATGCCGCCGGGGCCGACGCGATCATCCTGACCGGCCGGAGCGTCGACCTCTACAACCCGAAGGTGGTCCGCGCGACCACCGGCTCGATCTTCCACATCCCGGTCGCCGTCGCGGCCGACCTGGAGACCGTCATCGAGAAGGTCAAGGGCTACGGCCTGCAGATCCTCGCCGCCGACATCAAGGGCGAAGACCTGCTCGAGGCTCGCACCACCGGGCGTCTCGACAAGCCCACCGCGTGGCTGTTCGGCAACGAGGCCCGCGGGTTGAACGACGAGCACTTCGCTCTCGCCGACAGCGCGATCACCGTTCCGATCTACGGACACGCAGAATCGATGAACCTCGCGACCGCGGCATCCGTCTGCCTGTATGAAAGCGCGTTCGCCCAGCGTCTGGCCTAGTCTCCACGGCGTCAGGCCTAAGTGTTTCAAATGAGTTAAGAATGGCTTCAAGGTTTGGCCCCCACCCGGCCCGTGTGGTTGGGTGGGGGCATGGAACCACTAGTCGTCGTAGACCACGTCAATAAGCACTACGGCGAACTGCACGTTCTGAAAGACATCACCACCACGATCCACCGCGGTGAAGTGGTCGTCGTCATCGGCCCCAGCGGCTCGGGCAAGTCCACGCTGTGCCGGGCGATCAACCGTCTCGAGACCATCGACAGCGGCACCATCACGATCGACGGCAAGCCGCTCCCCGCCGAGGGTGCAGAGCTCGCCCGCCTCCGCGCCGACGTCGGCATGGTGTTCCAGAGCTTCAACCTCTTCTCGCACAAGACGATCCTGCAGAACGTCACGCTGGGTCAGACCAACGTGCGCAAGCGCTCCAAGGCCGACGCCGACAAGCGCGCCATGGAGATCCTCGACCGGGTCGGCGTGGCCAACCAGGCCAACAAGATGCCCTCGCAGCTCTCCGGCGGTCAGCAGCAGCGCGTCGCCATCGCGCGCGCACTCGCCATGGACCCCAAGGTCATGCTGTTCGACGAGCCGACCTCCGCCCTCGACCCCGAGATGATCACCGAGGTCCTCGACGTCATGGTCGGCCTCGCGAAAGACGGCATGACCATGGTCGTCGTCACCCACGAGATGGGCTTCGCGCGCAAGGCCGCGCAGCGGGTGCTGTTCATGGCCGACGGCTCCATCGTCGAAGAGGCCACGCCCGAGAAGTTCTTCACCGACCCCCAGAGCACGAGAGCGAAAGACTTTCTCTCGAAGGTACTTACCCACTAACCGGTGGGCGAGCAACACAGCATCACAGCAACCAGGAGGAAACCATGAGACTCAAAAAAAGTCTTCTGATCTCAGCCATCGCCCTCACCGGCGTGCTCGCGCTCAGCGCCTGCACCAACTCGGCAGCACCCGAAGCGGAGGTGACCCCTGAGGCGGAGGTCTCGTTCGAGGCGGGCACCACCATGGCGGAGCTCAACGAGGCCGGCTCGATCACCATCGGCACCAAGTTCGACCAGCCGCTGTTCGGCCTGGCCGGCCCCGACGGTACGCCGGTCGGTTTCGACGTCGAAATCGGCAAGCTGATCGCCGCGAAGCTCGGCATCCCCGCCGACGGCATCAAGTGGACCGAGACGGTCTCCAAGAACCGCGAGCCGTTCATCCAGAGCGGTGACGTCGACATCGTCGTCGCCACGTACACGATCAACGACGTCCGCAAAGAGGTCGTCTCGTTCGCCGGGCCGTACTACGTCGCAGGCCAGGACATCCTCGTGCTCGAGGGCAACCCCGACGGCATCGAGAGCGTCGAAGACCTCGCGGGCCAGACCGTCTGCAGCGTGACCGGCTCGACGTCGGAGAAGAACCTGATCGCCGCCGGCGTCACCGTTCTCCCCGCCGCCGGATACGCCGACTGCCTCGAGCCGCTGCGCTCCGGCGCGGTCGTCGCGGTCTCGACCGACAACGTGATCCTCGCTGGTCTCGCCGACCAGAACGAGGGCGAGTTCGAGGTCGTGGGCAACCCGTTCACCGAGGAGCCCTACGGCATCGGCCTCGCGCTCGAAGACGACGTCTTCCGCGCCTGGATCAACGACACCCTCACCGAGGCGTACGAAGACGGCTCCTGGGCCGACGCCTGGGAGGCAACCGCGGGCAAGGTCCTCGAGACCCCCGACCCGCCGGCAGTGGACAACTACACGCGCTAAGCACTACCCGAGAATGGCCCGCACGAGGTGACTCGTGCGGGCCGTTCCATCGCTCGCAACAACTACGCCACTAGAACCGGCAAGAAAGGGAGGTGGGCACATGGATGCCATTATCGAGAACCTTCCGGTATTCCTCGAGGGATTCGGCAAGACCCTGGGCCTTCTCGCGCTCTCCGGCCTGCTCGCCCTCATCCTGGGAACCGTCGTCGCCGCCATGCGCATCTCGCCGGTCGGTTCGCTCCGTGGCTTCGCCACCGTCTACACCGAGCTGGTGCGCAACACCCCTCTCACCCTCGTGCTCTTCTTCTGCGGCGTGCTGCTCCCGTCGCTGGGCTTCCCACCCAACTACTTCGCCCTCGCCGTGCTGGGGCTCACCATCTACACCTCGCCGTTCTTCGCCGAGGCGATCCGTTCCGGCATCAACGGCGTGCCGATCGGACAGGCGGAGGCCGCGCGCAGCCTCGGCCTCGGGTTCGGCCAGACCCTGCGTCACGTCGTTATGCCGCAGGCCCTGCGCATGGTCGTGCCGCCGATCATCAACGTCTTCATCGCCCTCACCAAGAACACGTCGGTCGCCGGCGGATTCTTCGTCATCGAGCTGTTCGCCTCCGCGAGCGTGGTCATCAACGACCGCGGCGACGAGGTCATCGCGATTCTCCTCGCGGTCGCGTTCTTCTACCTGCTCATCACCATCCCGCTCGGCTTCGTCGCCGCCCGGGTCGAGAAGAGAGTGGCGATCCTGCGATGAGCAACTCCGTCCTGTACGACGTCCCCGGCCCCAAGGCCCGCCGTCGCTCGCTGATCCTCTCGATCATCGGCGTCGTCCTCATCCTCGGCCTCCTCGCCCTGCTGTACTCGGCCCTCGCCGCGCCGCGCGTCGCGGTCAACGGCAACGTCACCCCGAGCCTGCTCGACCCCAGCCGCTGGGACATCTTCAGCGACGTGCAGCTCTGGCTCGGCATCCTGCGCGGCCTGCAGGGCACGCTCGCCATGGCGATTCCGGCCGCCGCGAGCGCCCTGATCCTCGGCGTGCTGTTCTGCTTCGGTCGCACCTCGGCCACCGCGTGGATCCGCGTGCCCACCTCGGTGCTGCTCGAGTTCTTCCGTGGCATCCCGGTTCTGCTCCTGATGCTCTTCACCCTCCTCGTGTTCGGCACCGGCAACTACATCGCCGGAATCGTCGGCCTCGCGGTCTACAACGGCGCGATCATCGGCGAGGCGCTGCGGGCCGGCATCAACTCCCTGCCGCGCGGTCAGCGCGAATCGGGTCTCGCCATCGGCCTCACCCCGGTGCAGACGCGCTTCAAGATCGAGTTCCCCCAGGCGTTCCGGCAGATGCTGCCGATCATCATCGCCCAGCTCGTCGTGCTGCTGAAAGACACCTCGCTGGCGTACATCATCAGCTACCCCGAGCTGCTGCGCTACGTCATGACGTTCCTCAAGAACTACTACGGCGCGAGCTACCAGTTCTCGCTCTTCTTCGTCGTGCTCGTGGTCTACGTCACCCTCAACATGACCCTGTCGTGGATCGCTCGCATCGTCGCGCGGCGCACGGCCGGGGGCCGAACGCCGAAGGGTCCACGCACGACCGTCGGCGAGCCGGTGCTGCTTCAGCCCGACGGCGGGGCGGGCGGCGTGGGCGCCGGACGAGTGCTGTAGCGGTTCCCGCTAAACTCGGTGCTTGTGTCAGAACCCACCGAGATCACCGAAGAGGCCGTAACCGCGGCGGTCGACGCCGCGCTAGCGGCGGTCGCCGCCACCAGCACCGTGAGCGAGCTCAAGCTCGCCCGTGCCGCGCACACGGGGGAGACCTCGACGCTGGCTAAGCTCAACGCGCTCATGCGCAGCGTGCCGGGCGACCAGAAGGCCGCGGCCGGAAAGCTCGTCGGGCAGGCCCGCGGCACCGTGAACCAGGCCGTGGCCGCGCGCGAGGCCGAGCTGGCCGTCGCCGAGGAGACCGCGAAGCTCGCCGCCGAGGCCGTGGACGTGACCGCCGTGCCAGTGCGCTGGAACGCCGGCGCGAGGCATCCGATCTCCCTCCTGATGGAGAAGATGAGCGACATCTTCGTCGGCATGGGCTGGGAGGTCGCGGAGGGTCCGGAACTCGAGAACGAGTGGTTCAACTTCGACGCGCTCAACTTCGACGAGGACCACCCCGCCCGCGCCATGCAGGACACCTTCTTCGTCGACCCCGTCGACTCGCACCTCGTGCTGCGCACCCACACCTCGCCGGTGCAGATCCGCTCGCTGCTCGGCCGCGAACTGCCCGTCTACGTCGTCGCGCCCGGACGCGTGTACCGCACCGACGAGCTCGACGCCACGCACACCCCGGTGTTCCACCAGATCGAGGGCATCGCGATCGACAAGGGCCTCACCATGGCGCACCTGCGCGGCACCCTCGAGCACCTCGCCCGCGCCACGTTCGGCGAGGGCGCGCAGATCCGCCTGCGCCCCAACTTCTTCCCCTTCACCGAGCCGAGCGCCGAGATGGACGTCTGGCAGCCGAACGCCAAGGGCGGCGCGCGCTGGGTGGAGTGGGGCGGATGCGGGATGGTCAACCGCAACGTGCTTCGAGCGGCCGGCATCGACCCCGACGAGTACCAGGGTTTCGCCTTCGGCCTCGGAATCGACCGCACCCTGCAGTTCCGCAATGACATGAACGACATGAGAGACATGGTCGAGGGCGATATCCGCTTCAGCCAGCAGTTCGGAATGGTGGTCTGATGCGTATCCCAGTCAGCTGGCTCGGCGAATACGTCGACCTGCCCGAAGACGTCTCCGTCGAGCACCTGCACGCCGCGCTCGTGCGCGTGGGCTTCGAGGAGGAGGGCTTCCACGCCTTCGACCTGAGCGGACCCGTCGTGGTCGGCCGGGTGCTCGAATTCACCCCCGAGGCGCAGTCGAACGGCAAGACCATCAACTGGTGCCAGGTCGATGTCGGCCCTTCGACGGGCTCAGGACAGGCGAGGGACATTCGAGGCATCGTCTGCGGCGCCCACAACTTCGTGGTCGGCGACAAGGTCGTCGTGTCGCTGCCCGGTGCCGTGCTGCCAGGCCCGTTCCCGATCGCCGCGCGCAAGACCTACGGCCACGTGTCCGACGGCATGATCGCCTCGGCGCGCGAGCTCGGACTCGGCGAGGAGCACGACGGCATCCTGGTGCTCTCGTCGCTCGGGCTCGACCCGGAGGTCGGCGTCGACGCCATCGAGCTGCTGGGGTTGAACGACTTCGCGGTCGAGATCAATGTCACCCCCGACCGCGGCTACGCGCTCTCGCTGCGCGGAGTCGCCCGCGAGTACTCGCACTCGACCGGGGCCGCGTTCCGGGATCCCGCTGCTTCGACAGGCTCAGCGACCGCTCCCGCCTCAGCGACCGGGTTCTCCGTCACCATCGACGACACCGCGCCGATCCGCGGCCGCGCGGGCGTCTCCGTGTTCGAGTCGCGCGTGGTGCGCGGCATCGACGCGACCCGTCCGACGCCGCCGTGGATGGTCGCCCGCCTCGCCCTCGCCGGCGTGCGCTCGATCTCGCTGCCCGTCGACATCACGAACTACGTCATGTTCGAGCTCGGCCAGCCGATCCACGGGTACGACCTCGACACCCTCACCGGGGGCATCACGATCCGCCGCGCCACCGCCGGCGAGACGTTCGAGACCCTCGACGGCAAGGTGCGCGCACTCGACGTCGAAGACCTGCTCGTGACCGACGAGTCCGGGCCGATCGGCCTCGCCGGGGTCATGGGCGGAGCCAAGACCGAGATGTCGTCGACGACGACCGACGTGCTCGTCGAGGCGGGCAACTGGGAGTCCGTGTCCGTCGCGCGCACCGCGCGCAGGCACAAGCTGCCGAGCGAGGCGGCCAAGCGCTACGAGCGCGGGGTCGACCCCCTGGTCGCCGCCCCCGCGGTCGCGCGAGTCGTGCAACTGCTCGTCGACCTCGCCGGCGGGACCGCAGACACCCTCGGCTCGTCGTACAGCAGCGTCGAGGCGCCCGCCCCGATCGAGCTCCCCGCCGACTATGCCGCGAGCATCATCGGTGTCGACTACACGCCCGAGGAGATCGAGGGCGCGCTCACCGTCATCGGAGCCGTGGTCGAGCCCGCGGACGGCGCCTACAGCGTCACCGCGCCGACCTGGCGTCCCGATCTCACCGACAAGGCCACCCTCGTCGAAGAGGTCGCGCGCATCGTCGGCTACGACCGCATCCCGTCTGTGCTGCCCGTCGCGCCTCCCGGACGCGGGCTCACGCGCTCGCAGTCGCTGCGTCGTTCCGCCTCGCAGGCCCTCGCGGGCGGAGGCCTCACCGAGGTGCTGTCCTACCCGTTCGTCACGAGCGCGAGCAACACGCTGTTCGGCTCCGCCACCGGCGAGCCGGTGGCCGCGATCAAGCTCGCGAACCCGCTCGACTCCGAATACGGGTGGATGCGGACCTCCGTTCTCCCCGGCCTCATCGACGCCGCCCGTCGCAACCTCTCCCGGGGTCTGACCGACCTCGCGCTCTACGAGATCGGGCTCGTCTTCGCCCCCGTGGCCGGCGAGGCCTACGGCAGCGGCGCCCTCCCGGTCGGCAACGAGCGTCCGTCGATGGACGCCCTGCTCGAGCTCAACGCCGGAATCCCGCCGCAGCCGTGGCACGTCGGAGCGCTCTACCTCGGCGACGCCGTGGTGAAGCAGCCCGGTCAGCCGGCGACGCCCTCGGGGCTCGCCGACGCCATCGGCGCGGCCCACCAGCTGGCCCTCGCGGTCGGCGCGTCGATCACCGTCCGTCAGGGCAGCCACCAGGCCATGCACCCCGGTCGCACCGCGGAGCTGTGGTCGGGCGGCACGCTCGTCGGCTACGCCGGCGAACTGCTGCCGGCGATCGCCGACGACAGGGACCTTCCCCGCGTCGTCGCCCTGCTCGAGGTCGACCTCGACGCGCTCATCGCGAGCGCCCCGATCGAGGTCACCCCGACGCCGATCGTGTCGTTCCCGGCGGCCACGCAAGACCTCTCCCTGGTCGTGACGGCCGCGACGCCCGCCGGCGACGTGCTCGCCACGGTCGTCGAGGGCGCCGGAGCCCTGCTCGAGCACGCGCACCTCGTCGACGACTACCGCGGCGCCGGAGTCGCGGAGGGCAGCAAGTCGCTGACCTTCGCCCTGCGCTTCCGCGCCCCCGACCGCACCCTCACCGCGGCGGAGGCGACCGAGGCGAAGACGGCCGCGGTCGAGCTTGCCGCCGACCGCTTCGGGGCTGCGCTCCGCGAGTGACCGCATCGCCGGTTGAGCAGGCCCTGCTCAACCGGCGAGCCGCCGCCGATTCGGCCAAGTGGCACCGCACACGCTACGCTCGGCGGGTGGCCATTCTTCGTAACGCAGTCTCGATCAGCACCGTGCTGTCTTTCGGGCCGCGACGTCGCGCCACCTCCGAGCGACTCTAGGCGTCGAGAAGCCGACAGGGTCGACCCGTTTCTTGGTCCCCGTCCACCTCGCCGCCGCCTCATTCCTCGTCCCCCTCTGAATAAGGTTGAGTCATGTCATTTTCCGTTGCCGTCGCCGGCGCTAGCGGCTACGCCGGGGGTGAGCTCCTGCGGTTGCTCGCCGCGCATCCGGAGTTCACCGTCACCACCGTCACCGCGTTCCAGAACGCCGGGCAGCCGCTCATCGCGTTGCAGCCCCACCTCCGCTCCCTCTCCCACCTGACCCTCGTCGCGACCACCCCCGAGAACCTCGCGGGCCACGACGTGGTCTTTCTCGCCCTGCCCCACGGCAAGTCCGGTGAGATCACCGCCGCCCTCGGCGACGGCACCCTCGTCATCGACTGCGGCGCCGACCACCGTCTGACCGACGAAGCCGACTGGGCGGCCTTCTACGGCGGCGAGTACTTCGGCGCCTGGACCTATGGCCTGCCCGAGCTGCTGCACGCCGACGGTAGCAAGCACCGTGACGTGATCAAGAAGGCCACGCACATAGCGGTGCCCGGATGCAACGTCACGGCGATCTCCCTCGGACTCGCGCCGGGCATCCAGTCGGGACTCCTCGAGGCCGACGACCTCGTCGCCGTTCTCGCCGTCGGTCCCTCCGGCGCGGGCAAGGCTCTCAAGACCAACCTGCTCGCCAGCGAGATCCTCGGCTCGGCGTCTGCGTACGGCGTCGGCGGAACCCACCGCCACACCCCGGAGATCACACAGAACCTCGCTCTCGCGGGCGGGGTAGACGTGAGCATCTCGTTCACCCCCGTGCTCGTGCCGATGAGCCGCGGCATCCTCGCGACCTCCACCGCGAAGCTGAAGCCGGGCGTGACCGCGGCCGAGGTGCGGGCTGCGTTCGAGGCCGCCTACGCCGACGAGCCCTTCGTGCACGTGCTGCCCGCGGGCGAGTTCCCGCGCACCGCCGACACCGTCGGCGCCAACACCGCGCTGATCGGCCTCGCCGTCGACGAATCGACGCGCAGGGTCGTCACGGTCACCGCGATCGACAACCTCGTCAAGGGCACGGCCGGTGCCGCCATCCAGTCCGCCAACATCGCCCTCGGTTTCGCCGAGACCACGGGGCTCAGCATCGATGGAGTAGCACCGTGAGCGTCACCACAGCGGCCGGATTCGCCGCGTCCGGAGTAGCCGCCGGGCTCAAGTCCACCGGCAAGAACGACGTCGCCCTCGTGCAGAACCTCGGGCCGGACAAGGCGGCCGCGGTCGTCTTCACGAGCAACCGCGCCAAGGCGAACCCGATCATCTGGTCGCAGCAGGTGATCGGCGACGGCGTGGTCGAGGCCATCGTGCTCAACTCGGGCGGCGCCAACTGCTACACGGGCGCCTTCGGATTCCAGACAACGCACGCCACCGCCGAGGCCGTCGCCGAGGGCCTCGGCGTCTCGGCAGGCGACGTGCTCGTCTGCTCCACGGGCCTCATCGGCGTCGGCGGGCAGGACTTCCGAGACAAGGTCATCGGGGGAGTCGCCGCCGCGATCCCCGCACTGTCTGCCGACGGCGGCCACGACGCGGCACTCGCGATCATGACCACCGACTCGAAGCCGAAGGAGGCAGCGGTGCAGGGCGCCGGCTGGTCCGTCGGGGGCATGGCGAAGGGTGCCGGCATGCTCGCTCCCGGTCTCGCCACGATGCTCGTCGTGCTGACGACCGACGCCCGCCTGAGCTCGGCAGACCTCGACTCCGCACTGCGCGCGGCGACGCGCGTCACCTTCGACCGCCTCGACTCCGACGGCTGCATGTCGACCAACGATCAGGTCTCCCTGCTGGCGAGCGGGGCATCCGGCATCACCCCCGGCCTCGACGTGTTCACCGCCGCCGTCACCGCGCTGTGCGCCGACCTCGCCGCCCAGCTGCAGGCCGACGCCGAGGGCGCGAGCCACAACATCTCGATCGAGACCATCAACGCCGCCAGCGAAGACGACGCGGTCGAGGTGGGCCGTTCGGTCGCCCGCAACAACCTGTTCAAGGCCGCGGTCTTCGGCAACGACCCCAACTGGGGACGCGTGCTCGCCGCGATCGGAACCACGACCGCCGAGTTCGACCCGTACGACGTCGACGTGACCATGAACGGGGTGCGCGTCTGCCGTTCCGGCGAACCCGACCAGCCGTCAGATGCCGTCGACCTCACACCGCGCGCGACCCACGTGCTCATCGACCTCAAGGTCGGCACGGCGACGGCGACCATCCTCACCAACGACCTCACGCACGACTACGTGCACGAGAACAGCGCGTACTCCAGCTGATGGGCGCGTTCAGGAAGGCAGCGGAGCTCGAGGTCACCACGAAGACCGCGGTGCTCATCGAGTCGCTCGCCTGGCTCAAACAGTTCAACGAGAAGATCATGGTCGTCAAGTTCGGCGGCAACGCGATGGTCGACGAGTCGCTCCAGCGCGCGTTCGCCGAGGACATGGCCTACCTCCGGTTCGCCGGCATCCGGCCGGTCGTCGTGCACGGCGGAGGACCGCAGATCTCGGCGCGTCTCGCCGAGCTCGGCATCCAGAGCGAGTTCCGCGGCGGCTACCGCGTGACGACCAGCGAGTCGATCGAGGTCGTCCGCGACGTGCTCTCCGGGCAGATCAGCCGCGAGCTCGCCGGAATGATCGACGAGCACCAGGACGGCCTCGCCATCACCATCTCGGGTGAAGACGCGAACCTGTTCGGCGGACGCCGCCGTGGTGCTGTCGTCGACGGCGAGACGGTCGACCTCGGTCTCGTCGGCGACGTCGTCACCGTCGACCCGACGGCGGTGTTGGAGGCGGTGAACGCCGGTCGCATCCCGGTGATCGCATCGATCGCCCCCGATCTCGACCAGCCCGGCCAGTCGCTCAACATCAACGCCGACTCGGCGGCATCCGCACTCGCCGTGGCGCTCGGCGCCGAGAAGCTCGTGATCCTCACCGACGTCGCCGGTCTCTACCGCGACTGGCCCGACCGCGAGTCGCTCGTCTCCATCATCGACACGGAGGAGCTCACCGAGCTGCTTCCGGCACTCGAGTCGGGCATGATCCCGAAGATGACGGCGTGCCTCGAGGCCGTCGCCGGGGGAGTGGCGAAGGCGGCGATCATCGACGGCCGCACGCCGCACTCGATCCTCGTCGAGATCTTCACCCACAGCGGCATCGGCACGGAGGTAGTACCCGCATGAGCGATCCGACAACAGGCCCTTCGACAGGCTCAGGGACCGGATGGCGCGACCGCTTCGCGACCGCGATGATGGGCTCCTCGCCGGCGCCGCTCACCATGCTCGAGCGCGGTGAGGGCTGCTACGTCTGGGACGTCGACGGCAAGAGGTACCTCGACTTCCTCGCCGGAATCGCGGTCAACTCGCTCGGACACGCACACCCGGTGCTGGTGGATGCCGTCAGCCGGCAGATCGCGACCCTCGCGCATGTCTCCAACTACTTCGCCACCGCTCCGCAGGTCGAGCTCGCAGAGCGCCTCCGCCGCCTGACCGGCGCGGGCGACGCGGGACGCGTCTACTTCGGCAACTCGGGCGCCGAGGCCATCGAGGCCGCCATCAAACTCGCGCGCCGCAACGGGCAGCACAAGAAGATCCTCGCGCTCCACAACTCCTTCCACGGACGCACGATGGGATCGGTGTCGCTCACCGGAAAACCGGCGCTGCGCGAGCCGTTCGATCCCGCGCTTCCCGGCATCGAGCACATCGACTCCACGATCGAGGCCCTCGAGGCGGCGATCGGCGACGACGTCTCGGCGCTCGTCGTCGAGCCGATCAAGGGCGAGGCCGGCGTGGTCGAGCTGCCGGAGGGCTACCTCGAGCGGGCACGGGAGCTCACCGAGAAGCACGGGGCGCTGCTCATCCTCGACGAGATCCAGACCGGCGCCGGCCGCACCGGCAGCTGGTTCGCCTTCCAGCAGCACGGGATCGTGCCCGACGCTGTCGCACTCGCCAAGGGCATCGCCGGGGGAGTGCCGATCGGCGCCCTCGTCACCTTCGGCCGGGCGTCCGACCTGTTCACCGTCGGCCAGCACGGCAGCACCTTCGGCGGAAACCCGCTCGCCACCGCGGCGGCCAACGCCGTGCTCGGCGAGATCGAGAACGCCGGACTCGTCGAGAACGCGGCCCGCCGCGGCGACGAGCTGCGCGCCGCGATCCTCGCCATCGGCTCCCCGCTGGTGACCGAGGTCAGGGGCGCGGGGCTCCTCATCGGCATCGGCCTCGGCGAACCGTCCGCCCCGGCGATCTCGGCGCGGGCGCTGGAGCTCGGGCTCATCATCAACGCGCCCAACGACACCAGCATCCGTCTCGCGCCGCCGCTCGTCGTCGGCGACGCGGAGATCGCAGAATTCATCACACTCTTCACCCAGGCCCTGGAGGCGACATCATGACCCGGCACTTTCTCCGCGACGACGACCTGACGCAGGCCGAACAGCTCGAGATCCTCGACCTCGCGGTCGAGCTCAAGAAAGACCGTTACGCGGTCAAGCCGCTCGCCGGCCCGCAGACCGTCGCCGTGATCTTCGACAAGTCGTCGACCCGCACCCGGGTGTCGTTCGCCGTGGGGATCGCCGACCTCGGCGGAAGCCCGCTCATCATCTCCACCGCCAACAGCCAGCTCGGCGGCAAGGAGACACCGGGAGACACCGCGCGCGTGCTCGAGCGCATGGTCTCGGCGATCGTCTGGCGCACCTACGCGCAGAGCGGCCTCGAGCAGATGGCCCTCGGCACCACCGTCCCCGTCGTCAACGCCCTGAGCGACGACTTCCACCCCTGCCAGCTGCTCGCCGACCTCCTCACCATCCGCGAGCACCGCGGAACGCTGAAGGGGCTCACCGTCACGTTCCTCGGCGACGGCGCGAGCAACATGGCGCAGTCGTACCTGCTCGCGGGCGCCGTCGCGGGCATGAACGTGCGGGTCGCGAGCCCGCTCGCCTACGCGCCGGCTCCGGAGGTCGTCGCCGACGCCACCGCCGTCGCCGCCGCGAACGGCGGATCGGTCGCCCTCTTCACCGATCCGGTCGACGCGGTCTCCGGTGTCGACGTCGTGGTCACCGACACCTGGGTGTCGATGGGCAAGGAAGACGAGAAGGCCGAGCGCATCGCCACCTTCGGCGCCTACACCGTCGACACCGCGCTCATGGGCCACGCCAAGGACGACGCTCTCTTCCTGCACTGCCTCCCGGCCGATCGCGGCTACGAGGTGGCGGCCGAGGTCATCGACGGCGAGCAGAGCGTCATCTGGGACGAGGCGGAGAACCGCCTGCACGCCCAGAAGGCGCTCATGGTCTGGCTGCTCGAGCGCGCCTGACCACGACGCCCCCGGTCCACCGCTGAGCGCCCGACGAAGGAGGCCGCGTATCGAAACCCCAACGAGCACCACGCGCATCGTCGGCATCGACATCGCGCGCGGCCTCGCCGTGCTCGGAATGTACGGCGCACATGTCGGAGTCACCGAGCCGTTCGACTGGGCCCAGCCCGGCTCGTGGCTCGATGTCGTCAACGGACGCTCGTCCATCCTGTTCGCGGTGCTCGCCGGTGTCTCGATCGCTATCATCTCGGGAGGCACGACGCCGGCGGCGGGCGCCGACCTGCGCACGGCGCGCATCCGCATCCTCGTTCGCGCGGTGCTCATCTTCGCCATCGGCATGCTGCTCGTGGCGCTCGACACCCGCATCGCGATCATCCTGCCGATGTACGCGGTGCTGTTCGTCGCGGCTCTGCCCGTGCTTCGCTGGCGGCCGCGCTCACTGTTCATCGCCGCGGGAGTGGTCAGCGTCGTGGCGCCGGTCGTCGTGGTGGCCATCTCTCCCGGCCTGCAGAACGGGGGGCTGCTCGTCGACCTCCTCGTCACCGGGCACTACCCTGCGCTGATCTGGATCGCGTTCGTCCTGGCGGGGCTCGGGATAGGCAGGCTCGATCTGCGGCAGCCATCCATTCGCCTCCGTCTGCTCGCGGTGGGCGCGGGGCTCGCCGTCCTCGGCTACGGCGCCGGCGTCGCGGCGAACCAGGCGGTCGCTGCGAGCACGCGGCCGGTGGCGTACGACCTCCAGCTGCTCGCCACGGTGGAGGCGCACAGCGGCAGCCCGTTCGAGGTGATCGGCTCCGCCGGCTTCGCGATCGCCGTGATCGCACTGTGCCTGATCGCATCCGGGCCGCTTCGCGTGCCGCTCTACCCGGTCGCGGCGGTCGGCTCGATGGCGCTCACCGCCTACACCGCGCACGTCGTGATCGTCTACCTCATCGGCGACAGCGCGTTTATGCAGCCCGACAACGGGCTGTACCTCTGGTTCGTGCTGGGGGCGCTCGTCGCCTGCAGCATCTGGGCACGTCTTCTCGGGCGCGGGCCGCTCGAGCGGGTGCTCACCCTCGTGTCGCGCTTCGCGGCCAATCCGGCTCGCCGGCGAACGGTCCGCTGAGCGTCGGCGGCCCAGAGAACGACGACGGCGGGCGCACGCTCGCCGTCTACACTTGAATTCGATTACAAAGCAGGGAGCAACATGGCGGATCGCGTCGTTCTGGCCTACTCAGGCGGACTGGACACTTCGGTAGGTATCGGCTGGCTGAAAGACGCCACGGGCAAAGAGGTCGTCGCGCTCGCGGTCGACGTCGGCCAGGGCGGCGAGGACATGGACGACATCCGTCAGCGTGCCCTCGACTGCGGCGCCGTCGAATCGATCGTCGTCGACGCGAAAGACGAGTTCGCGGCCGACTTCCTGATGCCGGCCCTCAAGGCCAACGCCATGTACCAGAAGACCTACCCCCTCGTCTCGGCGCTGAGCCGCCCCGTCATCGCCAAGCACCTCGCCATCACGGCGAAGCGCCTCGGCGCCGACAGCGTCGCGCACGGCTGCACCGGCAAGGGCAACGACCAGGTGCGCTTCGAGGCGGCCGTCGCCGCCCTCGCGCCCGACCTGACGAGCATCGCCCCGGTCCGCGACCTCGCCCTCACCCGCGACAAGGCGATCATCTACGCGGAGGAGCACAACCTCCCGATCCGCCAGAGCGCCAAGAACCCGTACTCCATCGACAAGAACGTCTGGGGCCGCGCGGTCGAGACCGGGTTCCTCGAGGACCCGTGGAACGCGCCGATCGAAGACCTCTACGAGTACACGCAGGACCCGTCGGTCTTCAAGGAGGCCGACGAGGTCGTCATCACCTTCGAGGCCGGAATCCCGGTCGCCATCGACGGCGTGCAGCTGTCGCCGCTCGCGATCATCGAGCAGCTCAACACCGTCGCTGGCAAGCACGGGGTGGGCCGCATCGACGTCGTCGAGGACCGCCTGGTCGGCATCAAGAGCCGCGAGGTCTACGAGGCGCCCGGCGCCGTCGCGCTCATCGCCGCCCACGAGGCCCTCGAGAGCCTGACCCTCGAGCGCGACGTCAACCGCTACAAGCGCTCGGTCGAGGCCGAATGGTCGAACCTGGTCTACGACGGACTCTGGTTCTCCGGCCTGAAGCGCAGCCTCGACGCGTTCATCGACGACACGCAGAAGTACGTGTCCGGCGACATCCGCCTCAAGCTGCAGGGCGGCCGCGCCGTCGTCACCGGCCAGAAGAGCGCGACGAGCCTGTACGACTTCAGCCTCGCGACCTACGACACCGGCGACACCTTCGACCAGTCGCTGTCGAAGGGCTTCATCGAGCTCTGGTCGCTGCCGAGCAAGATCGCCGCCCGCCGCGACGCGGCCGCCGACGGTCGTTGAGCCTCACGAGATGACGAGCGACCTGGATGACGGTACCGCTGGCGTGACCGGCGACGGCTCCCTCTGGGGGGCCAGGTTCGCCAGCGGCCCGTCGCCCGAGCTCGCGCGGCTCAGCCGGTCGATCCATTTCGACTGGCAGCTCGCGGGATACGACCTCGCGGGGTCGAGCGCGCACGCGAAGGCGCTCGCCTCGGCGGGATACCTGAGCGACGATGAACTGGAGCGGATGCTCGCTGCCATCGGCCAGCTCGGCCTCGCCGTCGTCGACGGCTCGTTCGAGGCCCGTGACGACGAGGAAGACGTTCACGCCGCCCTCGAGCGCGGGCTCATCGAGCTGACCGGCACCGAGCTCGGCGGCAAGCTCCGCGCGGGCCGCAGTCGCAACGACCAGATCGCCACGCTCATCCGGCTGTACCTGCTCGACCACTCGGTCGCCATCGGACACCTCGTCGTGCAGCTCATCGACGCGATCGCCAGTCAGGCCGACGCCCACATCGACGCCGTGATGCCCGGCCGCACCCACCTGCAGCACGCCCAGCCGGTGCTGCTCGCGCACCACCTGCTCGCCCACGCCTGGCCGCTGGTCCGCGACCTCGAACGTCTGCGTGACTGGCGCGTGCGTGCCTCGACCAGCCCGTACGGCTCCGGCGCCCTCGCGGGCAGCTCGCTCGGACTCGACCCCGTGCTCGTCGCGCGGGAGCTCGGGCTCAGCGGCCCGACCGAGAACTCGATCGACGCCACAGCGAGCCGCGACGCCGTGGCCGAGTTCGCGTTCATCACCGCGCAGATCGGCGTGGACGTCTCGCGCCTGGCCGAGGAGATCATCCTCTGGAACACGCGCGAGTTCGACTTCGTGAAGCTCGACGACGCGTTCTCCACCGGGTCGTCGATCATGCCGCAGAAGAAGAACCCCGACATCGCCGAGCTGGCCCGCGGAAAGGCGGGGCGCCTGATCGGCAACCTCACCGGGCTGCTCGCCACCCTCAAGGGTCTGCCGCTGGCCTACAACCGCGACCTGCAGGAAGACAAGGAGCCCGTCTTCGACTCGGTCGAGACCCTCGAGATCCTGCTGCCGGCCTTCACCGGAATGGTCGCAACGCTGCGCTTCAACACCGAGCGGATGCGTGTGCTCGCGCCCCAGGGATTCTCGCTCGCCACCGACGTGGCCGACTGGCTCGTCCGCCAGCACATACCGTTCCGTGAGGCCCACGAGGTGAGCGGTTCGCTCGTCCGCTTCTGCGAGGACCACGACCTCGAGCTGCACGAGCCCACCGACGAGCAGTACCTGTCGGTCTCGCCGCACCTCACGGCAGGCGTGCGCGCCGTGCTCACCGTCGACGGGTCGATCGCGAGCCGCGACGGTGCGGGAGGCACGGCGCCAGTGCGTGTCTCCGAGCAGCTCGCTGCCCTCACCGCGCGCGTTCGCGCGCTCAGCGCGGGTGTCTAGGCATGGCCGACGACGACGACGACAAGCAGCGCTCGGGCTGGTACGACCCCATGGGGTCGCGCACCAAGACGATCGTGATCGTCGTGGCGGGCGCGATCGTCGCCGGGGCGATCATCACGGCGCTCGTCCTCGGAATCCCCTTCTTCTAGACCGGTGTTCGACCGCAGCCTGCTCGCCCGATCCGCGGTCGAGGTCGCGCCACTGCTGCTCGGCGCACATCTCGTCTCGGGCGACGTGACCCTGCGCATCACCGAGGTCGAGGCCTATCTGGGTGTCGGAGAAGACCCCGGCTCGCACTCGTTCCGCGGCAAGACCCGGCGCAACGAGGTGATGTTCGGCGAACCCGGCCACCTCTACACCTACTTCACCTACGGCATGCACGTCTGCGCGAACGTCGTGTGCTCACCCGCCGGCTCCGCCTCGGCCGTGCTGCTGCGAGCCGGCGAGATCATCGAGGGGGTCGACGTCGCCAGGGCGCGTCGGCTCACCTCGAAGTCGGACGTCGACCTGGCGCGCGGCCCGGCGCGGCTGGTCGTCGCCCTCGGAATCACCCTCGCCGACGGGGGAGCCGATCTCGCGGCCGGCCCGCTCCGCCTCGAACTGCCCGCCGAGGCATCCGCCCACTCCACAAGCGCACGCACGGGTGTCTCGGGCGGCGGCGGCGGCGAGGCCTACCCGTGGCGGTTCTGGATCCCGGGCGACCCGACCGTCTCGCCGTACAAGGCGCACACCCCGAAGAAGCGCTCGTGATGGGGCGGTTCACCTCGGTCGAACAGGCGATCGACGGCTACGCCCACCGCTTCCTCGACCGGGCGCCGCTCAGCGGCACGCGCGCCCGCCTGACCGAGTTCGTCGTCTTCGGGCTCAAACAGGGCTGGGCGTGCATCTTCGGGGCCGCGATGCTCGCCGTGCTCGTCGGCACGCGGCTCTGGTACCCCGACGACGCGGCCCTCGCCCGCAACGACTTCCTCGTGCTGGCGGCCGTCGCCATCCAGGTGATCATGGTCGTCGCCAGGCTCGAGACGCTGCGCGAGCTGCGCGTCATCGTCATATTCCACGTCGTCGGCACGGGCATGGAGATCTTCAAGACCGACGTCGGATCGTGGGTCTACGAGGGCGACGGCCTGCTGCGCATCGCAGGGGTGCCGCTCTACAGCGGGTTCATGTACGCGGCCGTCGGCTCGTACATGGTGCGCGTCTACCGCATGTTCGACCTGCGGTTCGAGCGCTACCCGCGCCGCTGGATCACCGCGGTCGTCGCCGCGCTCATCTACGCCAACTTCTTCACGCACCACTACGTGGCAGACGCGCGCTGGGTGCTGCTCGCTGCGGTCGTCCTCGTCTTCGCGCCGACGATGATGCAGTTCACGGTGTTCCGGTCGAGGTTCCGGATGCCGCTGCTCGTCGCCTTCCTGCTCGTGGCCGTCTTCATCTGGCTGGCCGAGAACATCGCCACCTGGTCGAACGCGTGGGCCTATCCCGATCAGGTCGACGGGTGGCATCCGGTGTCCGTGGCGAAGCTCGGCTCCTGGTTCCTGCTCATGATGATCTCGGTCGTGCTCGTGGCGTGGGTGTACCCGCCGCGCGAGCCGGATCCGGTAGCCGAGGGGTTGAGCGTCACCAGTTGAGCACGATCGCGGCCGTGCAGGCGCTCGCCCACACCAGGCTCGCCAGCGTGCCGATGATGAAGCGCTCGCGCGCGGCCGAGTTCTCGAGCTCGGAGTAGCGGCCGAGGCCCTTGATCGCCACGATCACCGCGACCGCCGCGGGCTGCCCGGCGAGCACCGAGCCGATCAGGGCGACGCGTTCGAGGTAGCCGATCGTGGCCCCGCCGCGCAGGATCTCGCGAACGGGCGCGGGCGACATCACGAGGATCCCGCCGTGGCTGCCCGGGGTCACGCTGCCGCGGCTCGCGAGGGTGAGCAGATACGACACGAACGGGCTGCCTCCGATCGTGCCGAGCAGCACGAAGCCGATTCCGGCCAGGATGCCGAGCGACGGATGCACCACGGGCACGTCGGCGAGGGCGAACACGATCGCGCCGAGGATGGGCACGACTCCGGGCGCCACGAGCCAGTACCGCCTGTCCCGGGACGCGAACCAGGCCAGCACGACCGACCCGTACAGGGCGACGAGCCCGATGACCGAGAACGCGATCGCGGCGGCGTTCATCGTGCGTCCTCTCGCAGCGCCGGGTAGACGGAGTCGAGGGTGTCGACGAGTCGGGAGAGCGGCTCGATGGCCGCGTCCTCGGCGCGCAGTTCGGCCGCTCGCGCCCGCTTGCTCGCCGACTGCGGGGTGATGCCGATGGCGCTGGCGGCGTCGGCCTGGGTGAGTCCGCGGGTGACCAGGTCGTGGATCTCCCATCCCTGTTCGCTGCGCCTGGCGCGGAGTATGAGCAGCAGGTCGACGAGGGCCTCGAGGTCGTGCGCCTCTGTGCGGCGCGGCTCCGCGGCCGCGGCGAAGCGGGTGGCCTTCTTCTTGGCCCGGTCGACCGCGGACCGAGCGGCCACGAAGGCGTCGCCCGTCGATTCGCGGATGCTCGAACCGAGCGGTTCGCGAACCGAACCGACCCCGAGTCCGACGCTCCAACGCCCCGCGCGGGTGAGCGCGAGGACGACGTCGACCGCCGTGCGGCCGTCGCGCACCAGCAGCTGGATCTCGTCGCCCGCCGTGCGATCGGCCGACAGCAGCAGCCCGCGCGCGAAGTCCGCGTTCAGCATGGCGAGAGTGTCGGTCGCGAGGTCGGCAGTCGAGCGGCTGTCGACCTGATCCGCCGTGATGACGATCATCTCTGCTCCAATCAGGCTTGTGAGGCTGATATCCGACATATCAACCCTACAGGGCTGCGAACGCGTTCATCATGCCTGAAGGGCTGATAAAGCCGCACCCGAACCGTTAGGGCTCGCGACCTCCGCTAGCCTGTATCCGTGTCTTCTCCAGCATCCCCGGTTCCCGCAGTCCAGCGCAATGACGACTCGTTCGAGGATGTCTGGGACGAGATCGTCTGGCGCGGCCTCGTGCACGTCTCGACGAACGAGGTCGAGCTCAAGCAGCTGCTCGCGGGGGAGCCGATCACCTACTACTGTGGTTTCGACCCGACCGCGCCGAGCCTGCACCTCGGCAATCTCGTGCAGCTGCTGCTGATGCGACGGCTCCAGCTCGCGGGCCATCGGCCGCTCGGCCTCGTCGGCGGGTCCACGGGCCTGATCGGCGATCCCAAGCCGAACGCCGAGCGAACGCTGAACACCCCCGATGTCGTGAACGAGTGGGTCGGCTACCTGCAGGGGCAGGTATCGCGATTCCTCAGCTTCGAGGGCGACAACGCGGCGCGACTGGTGAACAACCTCGACTGGACCGCGCCGCTGTCGGCGATCGACTTCTTGCGCGACATCGGCAAGCACTTCCGGGTCGGAACCATGCTCAAGAAGGACGCGGTGAGCGCGCGCCTCAACTCCGATGCGGGAATCAGCTACACGGAGTTCAGCTACCAGATCCTGCAGGCCCTCGACTTCCGCGAGCTGTACCGGCAGTACGACTGCGTGCTGCAGACCGGCGGCAGCGACCAGTGGGGCAACCTCATCGGGGGGACCGACCTCATCCGTCGCTCCGAGTCCGTGTCGGTGCACGCGATCGGCACCCCGCTCATCACCAATTCCGACGGCACCAAGTTCGGCAAGAGCGAGGGCAACGCCGTCTGGCTCGACCCCGAGCTCACGAGCCCGTACGCGATGTACCAGTTCTGGCTCAACACCGACGACGCCGACGTGGTCGGCCGGCTCAAGGTGTTCACGTTCCTCGACCGCGCGCGCATCGAGGCTCTCGCCGAGCTCGTGGCGACGGAGCCGTTCCGTCGGGAGGCGCAGCGTACCCTCGCCTTCGAGGTGACCGCATTCGTGCACGGACTCGCGGCGACGGAGGCTGCGATCGCGGCATCCGCGGCGCTGTTCGGCCAGGGTCAACTCGAGTCGCTCGACGCGGCGACGCTGACCGCCGCGACCGCCGAGCTGCCGCGGGCCGACGTGACGCCGCAGACGACGATCGCCCAGGCGCTCGTCGACACCGGGCTCACCAAGGGACTGGGGGAGTCGCGTCGCGCGATCAGCCAGGGCGGGGTCTACCTCAACAACACCACGGTCACCGACGAGCAGGCCGACTTCGTCGACGCAGCGCTCGCGAACGGGCACGCGGTGCTGCGCCGAGGCAAGAAGACGCTGGCTGCCGTCGTCATCTCGTAGACGGCGTTTCGAAACATGACTGTCGCTTAAGTTCGCTACGCTGGCCCCGAATCGAGGGAGCGGCGAATGGAACCGGGCGACACGCAGCACACGCAGCGGGAACGCGGCGCATTCGACTTCGCCCTCGCTCCGGCACCGATAGACCGCGCGGAGGCGGCGCGGCGTGCGCTCGATTTCTCCGACCGGCCGCCGCGCGTGAGGCCGAAGACCTCCGTGCTCGAGTGGGTCGGCCTCGTGTTGGCCGTGCTCGCTCCGCCGCTCGGTCTGATCGTCACCATCGTCGCGCGGATCATCACCCGGTACCGGCACCACTGGACGACGACCGTGGCCAAGGCGGCGACCGTCATCTCGATCGTCCTCACCCTCGTGCTCGCCGCTGGCGCTGTCGTCTTCTCCGTGCTCGCCGAGGAGCAGGCGGCGGAAGACCGGGTGCTCGCATCGGCTCAGCCGCTGTGCGATGCGCTCGCCACGACTCCCGGCATCCTCGACACCCCGGCCTACGGCTGGCCGACCGAGGTAGCCCCCCTGCCGCAGACGCTCGACGCGATGCGGGCCTATCAGGCACGCTGGGTGGAGCTCGTTGCGCTCGCCCCCGAGGCCGCCAAGGCGAACCTCTCGGCGATCGCCGAGCAGGCCGGGATCCTCGTCACCGCGGTCGAGACGACCCAGGCCATCGACAGGCAGGGCAACCTGAGCACGATGTCCACGGTGACGGCCGCCTCGGGTCTGCCCGCCTGGGTGACCACCTACTGCGGCTAGATCCTCTCACCCGCTCTTCTGCCAGAGCGCTTCTGCCCGAGCGCTTCTGCCAAATGAAGGAGATGCGGCCCGGATGGCCCGCCGATGCCACTGAACCTGTGGTCGGGGTGGGGGTTGTCCTTCATTTGGCAGGGGCGGCGGTGGGGCGTGGTGGGCGGATGGCGCGGGTCGGTCGGTTCGGCGGTGGCGGGTTAACGCCGTGTGGCTGGGGTGCGACACGCCCGGGATGTGGGTTGCTTTGCGGGGTGGGTGTGGCGCACGTAGAGTAATCACTCGTCACCCCAAAGGTGCGGAAAGCCGCAGAGCTTCCCGGCCTCAAGCAGGGGACTTAATCCCCATCGAAACCGACTGTGTTCATGTGACCGGTCTGGTGAGATGATTGGATGAGATTTCCGCCTCTGGCGTGGGGTCTATTGAGATGTTGTCCGGCTGTTCATTCGGCCGGCGGGTCGATTTG